>R15__coassemble_318_pt1 | contig 103108 bp, 69 predicted proteins | sample R15__metabat2_high_PE_015 | metagenome-assembled genome bin R15
AGCACCATTGCCTTGTCTTTATACTCTACGAATCCCTTGGGAATGAGTTCCGTATATTTTCCGAAGCGGGTTCCAAGGCCCGCTGCCATTATTACTGCTGTCTTTATCATATCGTCATTGATTGCCAAGTTTGCGCCGCCTGGTTTCCGCGGTGTCGCGCCCGAAGAGCTGGCGCGGACCCTCAACGCTGCGCCAATGGTCGGAATCGAAGAAGGAGGGCTGCACAAGGGAGCCGTCGGTCCCGATTCTGAAAGCCATATATGTTATGGGATAGCCCTGCTGAAGGAACATCTGCTCGTAAAAAGTCTGCACTTCATAGAGTTCCGCCTGCCGCAGAAGGCCATCGGGGGCCGATTCACGGCCGGCATACAGGTCGGAGGTGCAGGCCAGGACCTCCAGGGAATTGGCCTCGCAGACGGCCTTGGTGTATTCGTGCAGGAAGCGGGAATCGGTCTTCAGGTGGACTATGCCTCCGGGGCTGAGGAACGAGCGGTAGCGCTCCAGGAAAAGGGGCGAGGTGAGGCGGGAATTGGGGCTCTTGTACTGAGGGTCGCTGAAGGTGAGCCATATTTCCGAGACCTCGGCGGGGCCGAAGAAGGCCTGGATGAATTCTATCCTGGTCCGGAGGAACGCGACGTTCTTCAGATTGTTCCGGGTGGCGAACTTGGCCCCTTTCCAGAGGCGCGCCCCCTTGATGTCCACCCCTATGTAATTGCGGCCCGGATTGCGCAGGGCGAGGTCTATGGTGTATTCTCCCTTGCCACAGCCCAGTTCAAGAACCAGCGGAGCTTCGGAACCGCCGAACATAGCGCCGCTCCAGTTCCCTTTGACGGGGTGATTGGCAAGGTTGAAGAAGCCGTCGGCAAGCAGGGCCGACGCATCTGGCTGCAGAAGGCAGGAAAAGGTTTCGTTCTCGGCGAACTTGCGGAGTTTGTCGTGTCCCATCAGTCAGTGATTCTTTTGCATACGGTTCCCAGGCCGGCGAATCCTTCCGGAACGGAGCCGGGCTTCACCTCGAGCCTCCACTCCCCATATTCGCAGGGCTTCACGCCGCTGCGGTAGAGACTCACCTCATTCCTGGGGTCGAGCCAGACGGTTTCCCGGAATTCCGTCCCACGGGGGCCGAACCACGCAACGTCCAGCGCAACGGCGGCGGATTCCGCGGGCTTCAGGCCACGGGTGTAAAAATATATGTCATAGGTACAGAGCGAGTCGGAAAGGTCCAAACCGAAGGAATATATGCCCTCGGGGGCGTTCTGAGCCAGGATGAAGTTCTCGCTCGAGACCGGGCGCGAGCACCCGGCCGCCAGAGCCAGAAAAAGGGCGAGGGGGAGGATGGTCCTACTTCTCCCCACGGTTCTTCTGCTGCTTTTTGCCGCCACGGTTCTTTCCGCCGCGGCTCTTCTTGCGCTTGGGGGCATCGAAGCGGGAGATGCTGTCGTCGCCCACGGCGTCGATGAACTCGGGTGCGGCGGGCTCCGGTTCGGTGCGCAGCGACTCGGGCTTCTCTCCGGCGCGATTCATCCTGATTATCTCCCTGACCTCGGCGGCGTCCAAGGGGTAGAGGGCGGCGTCGGAAGACTTGTCGTAGGAGAAATACATCACCTCGCGAAGAATGTCGGTCTTGCGGTGGTAGGCCAGGCCGTCCTGGAACTCCAGGGGCTCCTGAACGCGCGGGATGCGGGACTGGGCGTCCTGGTACACGGCAACCTCGTAATTGAGGCAGCACTTCAGCTTGCCGCACTGCCCGGCGAGTTTCTGGGGGTTCAGGGAAAGGTCCTGCACCCTGGCCGCCGTAGTGCTGATGCTCTGGAAACTGGAGATGTAGTTGGCGCAGCAGAGCTCGCGGCCGCAGATCCCAAGACCTCCGATGAGGCCGGCTTCCTGGCGGGCGCCGATCTGCTTCATCTCTATCCTGATGCGGAATTCCTCCGCAAAGACCTTGATGAGCTGGCGGAAGTCCACGCGGCCGTCGGCTATGTAGTAGAATATGGCCTTGGTGCCGTCGCCCTGGAACTCCACGTCGCCTATCTTCATCTCGAGTCCCATTTCTGCCGCGATGCGGCGGGCCTTGATCATCGTGTCCTGCTCACGGGCGATCGCATCCTGCCATTTGTCGATGTCGGTCTGCTTGGCCTTGCGGTAGATTTTCTTGAACTCGGCGGTCTCGGGGTCGATGCCCTTGGCCTTAAGCTGGCGGCCGATGATGGCGCCCTCAAGGGTGATTATGCCCAGGTCGTGGCCGCTCGTGGCCTCCACTATGACCATATCGCCGGTCTTGAGGTTCTGACCGGAATCGTTGCGGTATATTGCCTTGCGGGTATTCTTGAAGCGCACTTCATACAGGCCGGGCCAGGTGCCGTCGTCGGCGCCCTTGAGCCAGTCGTAGTCCTCGAGTTTGCAGCAGCCCTGGCGATATGAGCAGCGGAGTTCCCCGGTCTGGTCGTCGGTAGTTGTGACGCAACCGCGGAAGCAGTCGTATTTTATTGATTCATTGTCCATTACACAAACGTATATAGTGAGCCGACAAGGTCGGTGAACAGTATTTTCGCATTAACGTTGCGCCCTATGAGCATTGCTGCGCGGTCCAGGGCTTCGAGGCTTTTTCTGGGGAAGGTCTTCCGCAGGACTCCGGCCCATCTGGAGAAGTTGCCTTCGAGGGCGGCGCTCATCCCGGGAATGTTCTGCTGCAGCAGGAACAGGGTGCGCATCTGCTCCGAGGCAAAGATACAAAAAGACTTCGTACTTTCACGCGAGGGAAGGGCGGCTATGGCCTCCCCCGCCTCGACGGCGGCGACGAGATCCTTCGAGCACAGGGCGTCCATCAGGGCGGAGAAAAGTTCCGTGTAGATTGCGGCCGCCTCCGCGGTTATGGTACGTGTGGTCCCCTGCGGCTGCACACGGAACAGCTGGCAGCGGGAATATATCGTCCTGAGGACCTTGTCGGGATTGTGGGTCACCAGGATGAACTGGGTTTTCTGAGGAGGTTCCTCGATTATTTTCAGCAGCCGGTTGGCGGCCTCGGCGTTCATCTTTTCGGGAAGATACACCACGGCCGAGCGGTAACCGCCCTCCAGGGCGCTGAGGGAGAGTTTCGACAGGAGGGCCTTGGATTCGGCCACGGCTATGTTCGCCGACTTCTTGTCGGTGCCCAGGGCCTCGGCCAGGTCGGCCTCGCAGAACCCGGGATTGGAGAGCACCAAATCCCTCCAGGACGCCGCCAGCGACTCCGAAAGGACGTCGGCTCCGGCGGTGGGGAAGATGAAGTGGATGTCGGGGTGGATGAGTTTGGATATTCTGGAGCAGGAAGGGCAGGTGCCGCAAGGCTCTCCCTCCGAACGGTTCTGACAGTATAGATATTTCAGGAACGAGACGGCAAGCGGTATTCCTCCCCCGCCGTCATCCTCGTGCAGAAGGATGGCGTGGGGAACACGGCCGGAATCGACCATACCTGCGAACACGCTGCCCAGACTCATACCTTTCTGATTGCATTGAAGCGCACAAGTTGCGCAAGATAGTCCCGCGCCTGCGATTCCGGAAGGATTTCCAGGGCAAGTACGGCGCGGGCGATGTATTTGTCGAGAATCTCCGACGCGGCCTCGACTCCTCCGCGCTCGGCCACGAAAGCACGGACTTCGTCGCAGTACTCCGGGTGGGAATGGATGTCGCGGACCTTGCAGCGCATTTCCTCTTCGCGGGGGGAACCCTTCATCGCGCAGAGCAGAGGCAGTGTGATTTTCTGCTCCCGGAGGTCTATGCCCACGGGTTTGCCGAGCGCGGCGCCACCGGAATAGTCAAGGATGTCGTCTCGGATCTGGAATGCAATTCCCGCGGCCTCGGCATAACGGCCGGCGGCGTCGAGATACAGTTCACGGGCATCCACGGATATGGCGGCGGCCATACAGGCCGACTGGAAGAGGGATGCGGTCTTGCAGAAAATTATGCGGAAATAATCCGCCTCGGTGGTGTCGGAGGTGCCTGCCTTCTGGAGTTGGAGCATCTCCCCCTCGGCAAGGTCCACGAGGGTCTTGGAGAAGAGACGGACCACGCGGTCCTCCCGGTGCGAGGATTCCAGAACCATATCGACGGCCCTTGCAAGCCAGAAGTCGCCGACCAGCACGGCCGCACGCGGGCCGAAGGTGGCGTTCACGGTGGGGATGCCGCGGCGCTCCGCGCTCTCGTCGGCCACGTCGTCGTGGAGGAGGGTCGCATTGTGCAGCAGCTCCACTGCCGCGGCGAACAGGCGGCTGTCTTCCGACACCTCCCCGCCGCAGGCCCTTGCCATAAGCAGGGACATCATCGGCCTGAGCAGTTTGCCGGAATGGCTGAGGATGGAATCGTTGACTCCGTTGAGAAGGTCTATGTCGGAATGGAGCGCACCCTTGATCAAATCAACGGTGCGCTGCCAATCGGAGCCAAGAAAGGCTATTAGGTCCTGACGTTGCAATTTCCTGAATTAGAAGAGATAAGCAACGGAGAGCTTGATGCCGCCGGCCTTGTTTTCCTTCATATTCTCAACGATGGTGTTGAAGTCGGTGTTGATCTTGCTGTCTTCGGTGAAGAGGGAGCCCATGTCCCAATAGTAACGGAGAGTCACCTGAATGTGCTGGAGAACCTCCGCGCCGAGGCCGAGGCCGACGCCGTACTCGAAGCGGTTGATGCCGTCCCACTTGTAGTCCTGACCGGCGATGATAGCCTTGGCGACGTCACCGACGGTGGTGGAAGCTTCTACCTTGGCCTTCTGGCCGAGGGCGTAACCGACATAGGGCTCCGCGAACACGAATGCGCGGGCCACTGCGAGGTCAAAGCCGTACTGGACCATGATGGGAAGCTCAAGGTAGGAGGTGGTGATGCTGCCGGTGAAGTCGGCCACGCTGCTCACCTCGCCTATTGCCTTTGCGGTCCTGGCGTTATACATCAGAGAGGGCTGGATGGCGAATCCGAGGGGGAGACCGATCTTGTAGGTGATGCCCGCGTGGAACTGGGCCGCGGACTTGGTGTCGATGTTCTTGATCTTGGTCTCGGAGGTGGTGAGACCTGCGATGATGCCGACCTGGGCGTTTGCGCTGACTGCCACTGCGAGAAGGACTGCAGCGATGACGAAGAATTTTTTCATTTTGGTTTTTGTGTTAAATTAAACTTTCAATCTTGGCGGCAATTTCCGCTTCCGGAACGATTCCGGTGGTCCTGTCGACCAGCTCGCCGTTCTTGAAGAAAAGCAGGGTGGGGATGTTGCGGATGCCGTACTTTACAGAGATGTCTTCACAGTCGTCGACGTTGCATTTCGCAACGACGGCCTTGCCGGCGTACTTTGCCGCAAGGGCGTCGACGGTAGGGCCGAGAACGCGGCAGGGACCGCACCAGGGAGCCCAGAAATCCACCACTACGGGCTGGGAAGTGGCGAGAACCTCGCCGATGTTGTTTTCATTTATGACCTTTTCCATATTGCAAATATATGTAAAATTAATAGAAAGTCTCTATGTTCCAGACAAAAGCCCTGAGACCGAGGTCGGGGGCTGCTTCGTCCTTTTTCTTAAGTTCGGCGAGTATCGGTTCCACCTTCTCGTCCTTCACGCAGGCAAGGATGGCGTGAACCTGCTCGGGCCAGGCGTGGCTTCCCATCCTGGGGATGCCGTTGAAACTGCCCTTGCCCTGAATCTCCTCCCAGCGGGTGAAGCCCCTCTGGCGGTTGGCCTCGAGGACTTCGACTATCTCCTCGTTATAGGCCTGGTTGTATGCTATGAAAACTGCTTTCATTTTGCTGACTCGAGTTTTTTCTTCTTGCGTTTGTCCTGCCCGGTGCACACCGCACAGTAGATGGTGGGAATGAGGACCAGGGTCACGAGGGTGGAGATGGTAAGGCCCCAGCACACCACGATGCCCAGGGACTGCCAGAGTTCAGCGCCCTCGCCGGTTCCGACGGCCATCGGGACCATACCCAACACGGTGGTGAGGGTGGTCATAAGGATGGGGCGCAGACGGCTGCGTGCAGCGGTGACGGAAGCGTCGCGCACGTTCATTCCCCTCTCGCGCAGGAGGATGGTGTAGTCGATGAGCACGATACCGTTCTTGACCACAATGCCGAGGAGGATTATGACGCCCACCAGGCCCATCATTCCGAGGGCGGTTCCGCTTGCGCGGAGACCGATCAGCACGCCCGTCACGGCAAACGGCACGGAGAACATTATGACGAACGGCGCCAGGAACGACTCGAACTGGGAGGCCATCACCATATACACGAGGATTATTATGAGGATGATGAGGACGAGCATGTCGCCGAACATCTCCTGCTGGTCTTCGTAGTCGCCGGCGATGACCGTGGTTATGTCGTTGGGGATGGAGGTGGCGGCTATGGCCTTCTGAGACGCTGTAACGGCATCGGAGAGAGCGTGACCGCGAGACACGATGCCCGTCACGGTGATGAGTCTCTCACGGTCCTTTCGTTCGATGGTGGGAGGGACGAGGGTCTCCACTATGGAGCCGAGTTCCTTCATTTTCACGGGCTGCCCGGCGGCGTTGGTCACCACTATGTTCTCCATATCCTCGATGCTGGTGCGGAATTCGGGGGCATAGCGCACGCGGATGTCGTACTCCTCTCCGTCCTCGCGGTAGTAGGAAGACAGGCTGCCGCTCATCGCGGCGCTGAAGGCGGCGCCGGCGGTTGCCGAATTCAGGCCGTTGAGGGCCAGTTTCGTGCGGTCGAAGTCCATCTGGAACTCGGGGGTGTACTCGTCTCGGCTCAGGGTCACCTGGGTGAAGGCGGGATCCTTGAGCATTATGCTGCGCAGGTCCTTGGCCACACGGTCGGTGTTCTCGAAGGAGTAGCCGTACACCTCGACTTTCACGGTGGAGGCGCCTCCCATTCCGCCGCCGCCTTCGGTAACCGTCGCGCGGTGGATTTCGGGATACTTGTTCACGATGGCGCGCACCACGTCGGCTATCTCGGCGGAACTGCGCTCACGCGTGCTCGAAGTGCCTATGTTGACGTTCATCGAGATGACGTGGGTGCCGTTGTTCTGCATACTCGCGAAGGTGTTGTCGGAGTCGGCCTGGCCGAAGGTGGAGTTCAGGAACCTGGTCTCGGGAACGGCCTCGTGGATTTCTGCGCTCAGACGCTCGGAGAATTCGCGCGTGACGTCCTGCGCGGTGCCCATCGGGAGTTCGATGTTCACGGAGATGCGGTCGGAGTCGCTGTGGGGGAAGAATTCGGTCTTGAGACCCGGGGCAAGCAGCACGACAGACAGCACGAACACTGCGGCGAAGACGCCCACGACCAGTGCGCGGCGCTTGGTGCACCAGCGGATGACGTGGCCGTATCCGCGGCTTATCCAGTCTATGAACCTGTTGACGGGCTGGAATATGGCATTGTAAACCTTGCCGTGTTCCGTCGTGTAGCGGAGCCAGCGCGAGCAGAGCATCGGAACCAGGGTGAGGGCCGCGGTGGTGGACACTATCATTATGATGGACACGATCCAGCCCAGCTGCTTGAACATTATTCCGGCAAAGCCTGTGAGCATAGTCAGGGGCAGGAAAACGCACAGCATCGTGAGCGTGGAGGCGATGACGGATATGCCCACCTCGGAGGTGGCGTGGACGGCCGCTTCCTTGGGCTTTTCGCCCCTGGAGAGGTGTGTGGTGATGTTCTCCAGCACCACGATGGCGTCGTCCACAACCATTCCTATGGCTATGGCCAGGGCCGACATCGAAACGATGTTCAGCGTGTTGCCGGTGGCGTAGAGGTAAACCAGCGAGGCCAGCAGCGCTATGGGGATGGACAGCACGATTACCAGCGTGGAGGTGAAGTTGCCGAGGAACAGGAACACCACGAGCATAACCACCAGGAAGGTGATTATGATGGTCTCTATCAGGGTCCTGATGGTGTTGATGATCTCCACGGACCCGTCGTTGACTATGGTAATGTTTATGTCGGCGGGGAGGTCTTTCTGGATCTTGGCAAGCTGCTTCTTGACGCCCCTGACCACGTTCACGGTGTTGGCGCCGGTCTGCTTCTGGACGGTGATGCGGGCGGCGCGGCGGCCGTTGGTGTAGGACTCCTGCTCACGCTCCTCGTTGCCGTCGCGGACCGTTGCCACGTCGCGCAGGTACACAGTCCTGCCGCCTGAGGTGGAAACCACGACGTCGAGCAGCTCAGAAGGGTCGGTGAACTCCTTCTGCACGCGCAGGGTATAGGTCTCGGACCCGATGTCGATGTTGCCGGAAGGGAGATTCCTGTTCTCGGAGGCTATTATGCTTGATATCGCGCTGACGGTGAGACCGTAAGCCTGCAGCTTGGCAGGGTCGCAATAGACCTGGATTTCCCTGGTGGGAGCGCCGGAAACCGACACGGTGCCCACTCCCTTGACGCGGGCCAGCGGGGTGCTCAGGCGGTCGTCGAGTATCTTGTCCAGTCCGGGAAGGCTCTCGTCGGCCGTGGCGGAAAGGAACATTATGGGCATATCGTCGGCGCTGAACTTGAAGATGGTGGGCATCGACGCTCCGTCGGGGAGCACCGAATTGACCATATCGAGCTTGTCGCGGACGTTGTTGGTAGCCTCTTCTATATCGGTGCCGTATTCGAAGGTGAGGGTGAGCAGGGAGATGTTCTCCTTGCTCTTGGAGTTCAGTTCCTTGAGGTTCTCCACGCCGTTCAGGGCGTTCTCGAGCACCTTGGTGAGATTGACCTCGATATCGGCCGCATTGGCTCCCGAGTAGCTCGACATCACCATAATGGTGTTGGAGTCGAACTCGGGGAACTGCGCGATGCTGGTCTTCAGGAGGGAGAAGATTCCGAAGACCATACACGCGATGAAGATCAGCGAGGTCGTTACCGGATTGTTTACCGCTTTTCTGTAGATGCTCATTTCACCTCGACTTTATCTCCCGACTTGAGGGTGGAAGCACCCTTGACAACTATCATTTCTCCTTCCTCCAGGCCCTCGAGAATCTCGTACGACCCGTTTATGTGGCGGCCGACCGACACGACGCGGGCAGCCACGGTGGAACCGTCTTCACCGAGGACGAACACCTGGCGGGTCCCTGCGCCCTGCATCTTCTGCACGGCAATGTCGGGAACGACTATGCGGGAAGCCGAACCGAAGGTCACTTTGGCCTTGGCGTACATTCCGGGACGGAGTTCGCGGTTCTCGTTGCGCACCTGCACCTCCACGTTGAAGGTATGGGTGGCGGCGTCCATCGTGGGATAAATGCGGGCTATGGTCCCGGTGTATTCCCTGCCGGGGAGGGCGTCGGCGGTGATGGTAACCTTGCCGCCCTTCTTGACCCTCGTGTAGTCGGACTCGGAAATGCCCACGAGCAGCTTCACGGGGACTATCTGCTGGACGGTGTAGAGGGGCTGGCTCATCGAGTACATGTCGCCCTTGTCGTAATTGCGGGCCGTCACGACTCCGGTCACGGGGCTGCGGAGAATCGTGTTCTCCAGCAGGTTGTCGTAACTGCTCTTTGCCACGCGGTAACTCAATTCGAGGGCGTCGTAGTCGCTCTGGCTGATGCCGCCCTCATCAAGGAGCTGGCGCACGCGGTCAAGTTCGTCCTTTGCGTTCTTGAACTTGAACTCGGCCTGCTCGAGCTGAACCTTCTCCATCTCGGCAAGTATCTGGCCCTGGGACACGAAGTCGCCTATCTCGGCGTTGATCTTCACTATGCGCCCGGAAGTCTGGGGGGCGATGTTGTTCACTATGTTGGCCTGCACGGTGGTGGAATACTCCGACTCGTCGGTGACAAGCTGCTTTGCGGCAGGCTGGACCTCGACGACGGTGAGGCTCTTGACGGCGGGCTCTGCCGCCTGGTTGCCGGATTCTCCGGTTCCCGAACCGCAGCCGCACACCAGAAGCGCGGCGGAAGAAATTGCGATGATTGCTGCTTTATTCATTTTCGTATGTTTTATTCAATTGAACGGAGCCGTCTTCGGCTATGAAATCGGCGCCGAGGGTCTGCTCGAGGCCCGCCTTGGCCACCATAAAACTGTACACGGCCTGGCACTCGCTGAGCCTGGACTGCACCAGAGCAAGCTGGGAGGCGTTGAGGTCGGTGAGGGTGCTGCGGCCCACTTCATAGGACTTGCGCGCTATGTCATATGCCTTCTCCGCGCTTTCCACGGCGCTCTGAGCGGCATTGTAGGTCTTCATCTGGGTCTCCATAGTGTTGAGCGACTGCCGCACCGAGATGCGGAGCTGACGCTCGGTGTCGGCGCGCTGCAGATCGAGCTCGGCGGCCTGCACCTTGGCCTGCTTTATGGCGTGGTAGCGCTTCCCGCCGGCAAAGATGGGGATGTTCAGGCTCAGGCCCACATAGGAATAAGGGGTCCACCTGTACTCACTGAAGTTGAAGTCGTTGGTCATTGCGCTCATACTGTAGGAGAACGCGACGGCAAGGGTGGGCAGGGTGGCGTAGGTCTGCACCTTCACGGCCATCGCCAGTTCCTCGGCCTGGATTGCGAGCTGGCGCATAGTGGAGTTGTAGTCCAGCGACACCTCGTCGTTCTCGTGTATGTCGTAGAACATATGGTCGGCATAGTCGAAGATACTGCCGGCAACGTCTATCTGCGCGTCGAGGTCTATTCCCATCACAGCCTTCAGCTGCCACAGGGAAAGGATTATGCTGCTCTCGGCGTCATAGACATTGGGGATTGCGTTGGCAAGAGTCGTCTTTGCCCTGACCACTTCGAGGTCGGAGACGCGCTGTGCCCTGTTCTTCTTCTCTATCAGTTCAAGGTTCTCGAGGGCGTTCTCGTAAACCGACTTGTACACGTTGAAAGCCTCGCGGGCAAGGAGCACGGCGAAATAGGCCTGCTTTACCTGGGTGACGGTCTCCAGGCGCGAGCTGCGGGCCTTCTCCACGGCCAGTTCCACGTCGGCGTCGCTCACCTTGAGACTTTCCCACAGCTGGGCGTTCACAAGGGGCATGCTGGCCGAGATTCCGGCGCTCCAGGTATTCCAGCGGCCAACTTCGAAGCCGCCGCCCGATGACGATGAGGAGGAAGCATCGTCTGAAGAGGACGAATCGCCGCCGGTGTACGCGCTCATGTCGAAGTCCATATACATCACCTGTTTCTTGATGGTTCTCTGGAAGGAGCCGCTTCCGTCGATCTGGGGGAAGAGCGCCGCGTAGCTGCCCTTCCTGGCATAGCCTGTCTTCTCTATTTCCATATCGGCCACCTTGACCGAAACGTTCTCGCTCAGCGCTATCTGCAGCGCCTGCTCGAGAGTAAGCACGGCAGGAGCCGTGACTTCCGACGAGTCCGGGACCTCCTGCACGGGTGCTAGAAGGGCCGCGGCCAGCAACAATGATTTAAGCATACACTATCTTTTTCTTTTCACTGCGTCGGCCTCGCAGGAGGCCGGCTTTTTCTTTATCTCGGACCACACAAGAATCACCAAGCCCGCTATCACGAAGGGGATGGAGAGCAGCTGGCCCATATTCAGGGCCATCCCCTCCTCGAATCCGACCTGCGGTTCCTTGATGAATTCTATGAGGAATCTCATCCCGAAACAGCCCACAAGGAAAATGCCAAAGAAGAACCCCCTGTGGGTTTTTTCAAGCCGTTTGTTGTAAACCCACAGCATGATCAGACCGAGGATCAGGTAGGAGAGTGCTTCGTATATCTGGGTGGGGTGCTTGGGCTCGGTCTCGCCGCGGAGCTCGAATATGAAGCCCCAGGGCAGGGAGGTCACGTCGCCGTAGATTTCGGAGTTGAAGAGGTTGCCGCAGCGAATCAGGCAGCCGGCGAAGGCCACGGTTATGCAAAGCCTGTCCATTATCCACATAAAGTCAAAGCCGTTCTTCTTCCCGTAACGGTTGCTGAACCACCACATCGAGAGAAGCAGGGCGATGGCGCCGCCGTGGCTGGCAAGACCGCCCTTCCATGGCTGGAATATCTCCAGGAAACCCTTCCACGACCCGAAGTAGTAGTCGGGCTGGTAGAAGCAGCAGTGCCCGAGGCGGGCTCCCACGATGGTTGCAATGAGCAGGGTATAGAGAAGGGGGTCGAGGACGTTGACGTTCACTTTTTCCCGCTCGAGGAAGTGTTTGAACAGGAACCAGCCGATTATGAATCCCGATACGAACAGCAGGGAATACCAGCGGATGTCCACCCCGAAGTGGAAGAGTACAGGATTGACGTGCCAGTGCACGACGAGCAGATTCAACATACCATATTATATTTATCGCGCAAAGATAATAAAAAATCACGGAACAGGGTCATATCCGCTGCCGCCCCAGGGATGGCAGCGCATTATCCTCTTGAAAGCCAGCCAGAAACCCTTCAGGGGGCCGTATTTGCGGAAGGCCTCCAGGGCATACTGGCTGCAGGTCGGGGTGAAGCGGCAGGTCGGGCCCGGCTTCAGGGGCGAGATGCACAGCTGGTAGAACTTTATCAGCAGGATGAACGGGAAGGAAAGGGCCTTCCTCACCACGGACGCGGCGCTCATCCGGCCAGCCGCCCGAGAACGGCGGCGACTTCGGCCCCGATGGCGGCGCTGTCGGCAATCTCGGCCGAGGAATAGACCAGCATCAAGTCAACGGGGCGGGTCAGGACGGCCTTCCTTGTACGGTAGGCCTCGCGCAGGCGGCGCTTCAGAAGATTCCTCTTCACCGCCCTCTTGAAGAATTTCTTGGGCACGCTGACAAGGATCCTTGAATGGGCGGCTCCTTCCTCGCGGGGAGCCCAGCAGTAACGCAGATGGCCCGCCGTACCCCAATGGCCACGGGATACGAGTGCGGCAACCGTCGTCTTCCCGCACAACCTTTCCTCCTTGGAGAGGCCGTTGGTGCCGGGAACGTACATTACAGGGACGCGAGGTAGTTTTCTATGGTCTTTGCGGCGGAGGGAGCGTCGGGCGTGGGACCCTGGGCGGCAACGACGAGGCCGTCGGCCTCCATCGCGCGGGCGATGCTCTTGCCGTAGGCTATCATCTTCAGGCCCCCCTGTTCGAAGTCGGGGAAATTCTCGCGCAGGCTCCTTATGTCGAAGGGGTTGTAGAGAACGGCGATGTCGTAGGAAGCGAGGTCTATGCCGTGGAGGTCCTGGGGGACGCTCTTGACGAACACGCCCACGGAATAGTCAAGGCCTGCAGCGTCGAAAAGGGAGGTCAGGGGCTCGGTGTTGGAGCCCTCGGAAGTGGTTATGAGGAACTTCTCGCCCTTGTGCTTGGGGCCCACGAGGGCCACCACCGACTCGGGCTTGCCGTCGCCGAAGAAAATCTTGCGCTTGCGGTAAACTATGTGCTTCTGCAGGTACATCGCAACCAGCTCCGTGGTGCAGAAATACTTCATTGTCTCGGGCACCTTGAAGCGCATCTCCTCGGCCAGCTTGAAATAGGCGTCGATCGCGTGGCGCGAACTGAACACTATTGCGGTATAGTCGGGGAAATTTATTCTCTGCGCCCTGAATTCCCTGCTGGAAAGGGGCTCTATGAGGAAGAAAGGACGGAAGTCGATCTGTGCGCCGTATTTCTTCTGCAAGGGCTCGTAGGGGGTAAGGTTTGACGGGGCCTGCTGTGAAACGATTATCTTCATCTTGCGTCAAGTTTTTGTCAGAAAAGGGCCGCGCTCGCCACCAACAGGCCGGCCGGCACGATTTCGAGGGCGCAAAGATACAAAAATGTTGCTAAACCATTGCAATGTGAGCCCAAAATTTGAGCGGAACGGACAAAAAACAGGAGATAAACGACGGCCGCGGCGGCCTTGAGGACCGCTATGGTGACGGTGTCGGGGAAGTGCAGCACCGCTCCGAGGCCGGCCGTCAGCAACCATATCAGCGTCAGCAGGATGGCAAAGTTGTACAGGCCCGTGCGCAGGGCCGCCCGCTCTTCGGAATTCATTCTCCGCGGCCTGACGAGAAGGTGGATTATGATGCGCAGCAGCAGGAACAGAAGCAGCGCTCCGGCCGTGACGGCGAGGGAAAGGCCGTAGGGGAAGTCCGAGGCGAAGGCGGGGTCATAAAGCCGGAAGCGGTCCGCCACGAGGCTTGCCGCCACGAAACAGATTGCGAAACTGCTGTTCCGCGTCGCCGACATACTGACGCTGTGCTCCAGCAGGATGGAGCCGCGGTAATATCTGCAGCAATATATCAGATGCGGCATCAGGGCCAGGAAATCCCGGATGAAAAAAAAGGAAACGGCAAGGACCGCCGCAACGGCGATACGGTTCACCGTGCAGTCCCGCCAGAGCGCGGCGAGAGCTTCCGGCTCCACGGGAGCGGAAGGGAGATGGAGCGTGCCCGGTTCCCAATCCTGGATCATCAGTTGCCTCTTTTTGCCTTGTAGCCCATTTCCAGAAGGAGGGCGGTGACTTTGTCGCGGAGGTCGCCCTGGACGGTTATCTCTCCGTCCTTGGCGGTGCCGCCGACCCCGCATCTGGTCTTGAGGGTCTTGGCAAGGGCGGCAAGGTCTTCCTGCGAGCCCGTGAAGCCCTCAACCAGGGTAACCTGCTTTCCGGCCCTCTGGCGGCGGTCAAGCCTCACGGTGAGGCGCTGCCTGCCGGGTTCGGGCGTGGAGACCTGAACCTGCTGCCCGGACTGCTCGTAGCTGAAGTCGGGGTTTGTGGAATAAACCACTCCGAGTCTTTTCTTCCAATCGTTGTCTGCCATTTCTTTGGGGCTGATTTTTTGCAAAGATACGGAAATCCTTTCTTATCTTTGCAGACTATGACCGAAAAGAAATTCAATCTGTGGCACAGGATTGCGGCACTCGCGGCGTTTGCGGTGTCGGCAGTCACATATCTGCTCACAATGGAGCCGTCCGCGTCGTTCTGGGACTGCGGGGAATTCATTGCATCGTCCTACAAGCTCGAAGTGGGCCACCCGCCCGGAAACCCCGTTTTCCAGCTCTTCGGGCGCCTGTTCACCCTGCTGGGCGACAATATGCACGCCGCGGTTCTGGTGAACGCGATGAGTGCCCTGTGCTCCGCCGCGACCATCCTCTTCCTGTATCTGACCATAGTGTGGTTCGCAAAGCGCCTGGTGCGCGGCAGGGACGGAGAATGGACCCCGGCGAAGGCCGCCGCCGTCATAGGCTCCGGCCTTGCGGGAGCGCTGGTCTATACCTTCTCCGACACCTTCTGGTTCAGCGCCGTGGAGGGTGAGGTGTATGCAATGTCGAGCCTCTTCACCGCCGCCGTTTTCTGGGCGATGACGATGTGGTACGACCGCGCCGACGAGCCCCATTCCGCCCGCTGGATAGTGCTCATCGCCTTCCTTATGGGCCTGAGCATAGGAGTGCACCTCCTCAACCTCCTGGCCATCCCGGCCCTGGTGTTCATGTTCTATTACCGCCGCAGGGAGGACGGGAAGTTCAGCTTCTGGGAACTCTGCAGGATCTTCCTTGTGGGAGTGGTGATTCTGGCCCTGATCCTCTTCCTGATAATCCCCTGGCTTCCCAAGCTGGCCGCCTACACCGACCTGTTCTTCGTGAACGTGCTGGGGCTGCCCTACAACAGCGGCGCCGCCTTCTTCCTGGTGGCGGTGCTGGGCCTGTGTTTCTGGGGAATCTTCGCCACCCTGGACAAGGGGAAGGTCTTCTGGAACACCTCGCTGCTTTGCCTCACCACCATAATAATAGGCTTCAGCGTGTTCAGCATAGACATCATCCGCTCCTGCGCCAAGACCCCGACCAACGAGTACCAGCCCGACAACGCCTTCACCCTGGTGCGCTACTTGAGCCGCGAGCAGTACGGCAAGACCCCCCTGCTCTACGGCCAGTACTTCGACGCCCCCTATGACCTGAAGACCACCAGATACTGGGCTCCGCTCGACGGAAAGTACAAGAAGGTGGACGGCCCCGTGGACGCGGACTACAAGTCTTCAGGCAAGATGCTCTTCCCCAGAATGTGGAGCAGCAGCCCCGACGGCACCAGCGAGCAGTTCTACCAGTACTACACCCACGGCAAGGGGAAGAAGGTCTCCGGCTCGCAGACGCGCAAGCCCACAATGGGCGCGAACCTCGCCTATTTCTTTGATTATCAGCTTAACTGGATGTACTGGCGCTACTTTATGTGGAACTTTGCCGGGCGCCAGAACGAGATACACTCCCCCAACCCAGGGAACATCTTCTACGGCAACTGGGAGTGCGGAATAGGCTTCATTGACCGCTTCCGCCTCGGCGACCAGTCCGACGCCCCTTCGGTGCTGAAGGACAACAAGGGCAAGAACCACTATTTCCTGCTGCCCCTGCTGCTCGGCCTGCTCGGCCTCTTCTTCCAGTTCGACCGCGACAAGCGCGGCTGCTGGCTGACCTTCCTGATGTTCTTTATGACGGGTATCGCCATCGTGCTCTACCTCAACCAGCCTCCGTTCCAGGTGCGCGAGAGGGATTACGCGTACGCGGGTTCCTTCTATTTCTTCAGCGTCTGGTGCGGCCTCGGAGTGGCGGCAATCTGCAGCTGGATTGCGGAGGCGATGAAGAAGGAATCCCTGCCGGTGGCGGCGGCCGTGAGCGCGGTCTGCCTGCTGGTTCCCGTGCAGATGGCCGCCCAGAACTGGGACGACCACGACCGCTCGAACCGCCGCACGGCCGTGGAGATGGCCCGCAACTACCTCAACTCCGTGGGCGAGAACGGCATACTCATCACCCACGGCGACAATGACACCTTCCCCCTGTGGTACGCGCAGGAGGTGGAGGAAGTGCGCACCGACGTGCGCGTGGTCAACACTTCCCTGCTCGGCACCGACTGGCACATCGACCAGATGACCTGGGCCTGCAACGAGTCGGCCCCCCTCGGAATCACGGTGCCCCACAAGCAGTACCTTTACGGCACCAACGAGTACGTGCCCATCTACGACGTGCGCAACCAGGAAATGGACATCGCCGACGTGATGATGCTCTTCAAACACCCCGACGTGAAGGCCCCGATGAGCAGCGGCCGCAAGGTCGATTACATCGCCTCCCGCCGCATTGTGGTGCCGGTGAACAAGGAGAACTGCATCAGGAGCGGAATCGTGGACGCGAAGTACGCCGACCTCATCCCCGAAAGCATCGTCCTGCGGATTTCCGACGACAAGGACTACATCTCCAAGCCGGAGCTCTTCCTCCTGGACCTTCTGAGCAACTATGAGTGGGACCGTCCCATCAATATGCTGAGTATGGGCGGCGACCTTAACATCGGCGTGAAGGAGTACTTCGAGCATCAGGGCTATTCCTACAAGCTGGTTCCCTTCAAGAGCAAGACCTCTTCCACCAAGATGGGCTTCGTGGACACCGACAACCTCTACCGCCTGATGACGGAGGTTTACAGGTTCGACGCCGTGTCGGCCGGAAATTACTTCATCGACTACCAGAATATGTACACCCATCTCGGGGTGATGTCGATCCGTTCCCTCTTCGTGACCGCCGCCGAGGCGTTTATGAACGCCGGCCAGAATGACCGCGCCGTCCAGATGCTGGACCGTGGAATCGACATTATGAAGGACTACCCCCTGGTGGCCCTTCCCGCCGGATTCAGCGGCAACGACCTTATGGTTATGAGCGCCGTGGAGGATTATTACAATCTCGGGGAAACGGAAAAGGCCCGGGAACTCGGCTCCGATATGGCCGCCGAACTGCTCACCGCCGCCCAGTTCTACCTTGAATACTACGAGTATGCGGAGGATAATTTCGAACTCGCCGGAAACTTCATCTACTACCTTTCCGACGTCTTCAAGGACGCCGGCGACACGGAACTTTCAACCAAGCTGCTGGAGACTTTCAAGGCTATGGTCCAGATAGCCGCGGAGGCTTCCTAGCGCTCCACCCTCACCACTATCGAGAGCGGGAGGACTTTGCCGAAGCGGTCGCGCAGGGCAAGTTCCCCGCTTTCGATTTTTCCCACGCCGCCTTTGAAGGCCTGGCGCACGACGGTCTCGCCCAGGGCGGCGCTGAATCCGTTGGAGTACAGGTTCAGGACGACCCAGCCGTGGGGCGCAAGTATCTTGTCCACCGTCTGCATCATCTCGAAGAGGCATTCGTCGAGTTTCCATTTCTCGCCGTCGGGGCCGTGGCCGTAGGCGGGAGGATCGAGTATGATTCCGTCGTACAGGTTGCCGCGCTTTGCCTCGCGGCGGGCGAATTTCATCGCGTCCTCCACGACCCAGCGTATGCCGTCCAGGCCGCTGTGTTCCATATTCCCGCGGGCCCAGGTGACGACCTGGCGCACGGAGTCGAGGTGCGTGACGTCGGCCCCCGCCGCCTTCGCGGCCAGCGACGCCCCTCCGGTATAGGCGAACATATTCAGCACTTTCGGTCTGCTGTTGTTGTTGCTGCCAGCCTCGGTGGACCAATTCGTAAGGGCCAATGGTCCTCCGGGGCTGGCAGCAACTTTGGCATAGATGTACTCCCAGTTGGGGGCCTGTTCGGGGAAGACGCCGACGTGCTTGAAGCTGGTGAGACCGAGGCGGAGGCTGAACTTCGGGCCGCCGGGATATGTTATGTACCACTGGTCATCCATCTTGCGGAGGCGCTCCCAGGTGCCGCTGTCTTCCTTTCCGGCCTTGCCGAAGCCGGCGCCGGGAGTGAATTTGGTGTGGGTGAGGCGGCGCCATTCCGAGTCGGGCATCGAAGGCTCCCAGAGGGCCTTGGGCTCGGGACGGCGAAGTATGTATGAGCCGAAGCGCTCGAGCTTTTCACCGCCGCCGCTGTCGATCAATTCGTAATCTTTCCAAAGATTTGAAGGGAACTCTATCATATCAGGTGCAAAGATATGCAGAAATTTGCTAAATTTGCGCCCGGAAAATATTTAACTCTCAATATTATGCAGAACATCGAGACTTACGATTTCACTGGCAAGAAGGCCATCGTTCGCGTTGACTTCAACGTTCCTCTGAACGAAAACTTCGAAATTACCGACGACACCCGCATCCGCGCAGCCATCCCCACCCTCAAGAAGGTTCTTGCAGGCGGCGGTTCCCTCATCATCATGTCCCACCTCGGCCGTCCGAAGGGATTCGATGCCAAATATTCCCTCAAGCACATCGTCGCCCACGTGAGCGAGAAGCTCGGCGCCCCCGTCCAGTTCGCAGAGGACTGTATGAAGGCCGACGCCCAGGCTGCCGCCCTCAAGCCCGGTGAAGTTCTCCTTCTCGAGAACCTCCGCTACTACGCAGAGGAGGAAGGCAAGCCCCGCGGACTCAAGGAAGACGTGACCGACGAGGAGAAGAAGGCTGCAAAGGCCGCCGTCAAGGAGAGCCAGAAGGAGTTCGTGAAGCACCTCGCTTCCTACGCCGACTGCTACATCAACGACGCCTTCGGAACCGCTCACCGCGCACACGCCTCCACCGCCCTCATCGCCAAGTATTTCCCCGGCGACAAGATGTTCGGCTACCTGATGGAAGGCGAGATCAAGGCCATCGACAACGTGCTCAAGAACGCCCAGCACCCCTTCACCGCAATCATCGGCGGCAGCAAGGTCTCCAGCAAGCTCGCGGTTCTCGAGAACATGCTCGAGAAGGTCGACAACCTCATCATCGGCGGCGGTATGAGCTACACCTTCGTGAAGGCCCAGGGCGGCAAGATCGGCAACTCCCTCCACGAGGACGACCTTATGCCCCAGGCTCTTGAAATCCTTGCAAAGGCCAAGGAAAAGGGTGTGAAGATCTATCTCCCCAAGGACACCGTCATCGCCGACAACTTCGCGAACGACGCCAACACAGCCACCGTTCCTTCAGCCGAAATTCCCGACGCTTGGGAAGGCATGGACGTGGGCGCTGAGTCCCTCGCCGAGTTCGAGAAGGTCATCCTCGGTTCCAAGACCCTGCTCTGGAACGGCCCCGTGGGCGTATTCGAGATGCCCACCTTCGCAAAGGGCACCCTCAAGATTGCCGAACTCCTGGCCCAGGCCACCCAGGCCGGCGCATATTCCCTCGTGGGCGGCGGCGACTCAGTTGCAGCCGTGACCCAGATGGGTTATGCCACCAAGGTCAGCTACGTTTCCACCGGCGGCGGCGCCATGCTCGAGGCTCTCGAGGGCAAGGAACTCCCCGGCATTGCCGCAGTTCGCGAGTAATTCAATCAAGCATACCGTTTTTGCACAGACGCAGTTCAACTACGTCTGTGCATTTTTATATTTTCTTAAAGTTTTTATTGTTTTACGATAAATATTTATTATATTTGCAAAAACAAACATAAAACCAAGCAACTATGGCAATCTGGTGGGAATCACTTTCGGCAGTGATGAAAATTCTTTGGGGAGTGACCCTTGCGGCCTCCCTCGTATTTGTGATCCAGAGCGTGATGACCTTCATCGGTCTCGACGCGGACGTGGATCTGGATTCCGGCGGCCTTGACGGGACGGCGGACGTGGACCCTTCGATGAACCTCTACACCTTCCGCAACCTGGTGAACTTCCTCCTGGGCTTCGGCTGGACGGCCATCCTGATGAAGGACAAAATCCACACAACGGCCCTCCTTATGGTCGTTTCGATACTGGTCGGAGCGGCTCTGGTGTTCGCCGTGATGATGCTCTTCAAATGGCTCTGGTCGATGCAAGCCTCCGGCAACATCGACGTCTTCCAGTCGGCGGTGGGCTGCGAGGGAAACTGCTATCTTACAATTCCTGAAGAGCGCGGCGGCACCGGCAAGGTCCAGATAACAATCAACGACTCGGTCCGCGAATATGACGCCCTGACCGACGGCGGTGCCATAAAGACCGGCGAGGCAATCAAGGTCGTCGAGGTCATCAACGACCGCACGCTCCTCGTGGAACCCCTGAACTCACTCATAATCTAGCAACCTGAAAATAAAACACACAATACCATGCAAGCATTTCTCATCATCATTCTCGTCATTGTCCTGATAGTGACATTCGCGGCGATTCTCAAGCGATACCGCCGCTGCCCCTCCGACAAGATTCTTGTCATCTACGGAAAAACCGGCCGCAAGTCGTCGGCCAAGTGCATCCACGGCGGCGCAGCCTTCATCTGGCCCGTGTTCCAGAGCTACGCCTACCTCGACCTCACTCCAATAAGCATCGAGTGCAACCTCACCAATGCCCTCTCCAAGCAGAATATACGCGTTGACGTTCCCTGCCGCTTCACCGTGGGCATATCCACCGAGTCGGAGTCGATGACCAATGCCGCGGAGCGCCTTCTCGGCCTTACGACGGAGGACATCCGCAGCATCGCGACCGACATCCTCTTCGGTCAGCTGCGTCTTGTGATTGCGACGATGGACATCGAGGAAATCAACGCCGACCGCGACAAATTCCTCGCAAACGTGAGCACCAACGTGGAGGCTGAGCTCCGCAAGATCGGCCTGAAGCTCATCAACGTCAACGTCACCGATATCCGCGACGAATCCGGATACATCGAGGCCCTCGGTAAAGAGGCAGCCGCCAAGGCCATCAACGACGCGAAGAAGAGCGTTGCCGAACAGAACCGCTACGGTGAAATCGGCAAGGCCGAAGCCGACAGGGACAAGGATATACGCATTGCCGAAACCGTGAGGGATACCCGCATCAATACGGCCGACGCCAATGCCAAGGCCGTGCAGGGAGAGAACAATTCCAAAATTGCGATAGCCCAGTCCGACGCACTGCGCCGCGAGAAACAGGCTGAGGCCGAGCGACTTGCCGTTGCAGCGGAGAAGGTTCAGGCCGCAAAGGCCCTCGAGGAGGCATACAAGAGCGAGCGTGACGCCGAAATTGCCCGCGCAGAAAGGGAGAAGGCGACCCAGGAGGCCAATATCGTCGTAGCCGCCCAGATTGAGAAGGAGAAGGCTATCATAGCAGCCGAAGCCGAGGCCGAGCAGATCCGCCGCAAGGCACAGGGCGAAGCCGACGCCATCTTCGCAAAAATGGACGCCCAGGCCCGCGGTACCCTGGAGATTCTCGCGAAGCAGGCCGAGGGCTTCGGAAAACTCGTTGCAGCCGCCGGCGGAGACGCATCCCAGGCCATCACGATGCTCATAACCGACAAACTGCCCGAACTCGTGAAGACCCAGGTCGAAGCCGTCAAGGGCATCAACATCGACAAGGTCACCGTCTGGGACGCCGGCAAAGGCGAGAACGGCAAGACCGCCACGGCGAACTTCGTTTCGGGTCTCATGGGCGCCGTGCCCCCGCTCGAAGATCTCTTCAAGATGGCGGGAATGAGCCTTCCCGGTTATCTGAAGGGCACCGAAGTCAAGGAAGAGGCGTCTGACACCGAAATCAGGTAGGTATGTCGATAATCGTAAACGTGGACGTGATGCTCGCCCGGAGGAAAATGTCCTCCGGCGAGCTCGCCGAAAAGGTGGGCATCTCGGCCGCTAATCTCTCCATCCTCAAAACAGGCAAGGCCAAGGCCGTTCGCTTCACCACCCTGGATGCCCTCTGCCGCGCCCTTGACTGCCAGCCCGGCGATCTCCTGGAATTCAGGGATGGCTAGATTCAGGCTGTCACAAACCTCACCAGTTTATCCAACCGTCAAGGTCGACGCCCTCGAACATAGGGGCCTTCCGGACATCGGTCGCAACCTCCTTTCCGAGAAGGAAACGATCGACGAAAGCTTCCAGCTCCGGCCATTGCTCCTCGGGGAGGGAGCAATGCATATGCTTGTCCTTGAATGAGTAACCCATCCTGTCCCCTATCCCGAAGGTCTCCCAGACCTTGCGGGCGGCAGCGCAGGACACATAACCTGCCTCGTCGGCCAGCCACTCGTAATCCGGATTGCCGAACACCAGCAGGGCGCGGGGGCAGACCATAGCGCAGAGTTCGTGATGGTCGAAGGGCAGACGGGCTACGTTCTCCCCTTCGAACTGCCTCATACTCTCCTTGAACCAGGCGTAGTTGGTGCGCCCGAGAGTCTCCACGTTGCCCAGGGTTTCCGACACCCTCCAGGCCGCAGCGCCGCCGCCACCGGGCTCCTGGGCTATCGTGAGGGCGATTCTCTCGTCGAAAGCGCCCGACCAGAGAGCCATCTTGCCGGCGAACGAGCAGCCGCTCACGGCAAGGTGCCCGAGGTCGATGCGCGACTCCGCCCCAAGAACTTCAAGGCCGTCTATGACGCGGCTCACGCCCCAGGGCCAGGCGGCATATGCGCCGAACTCCTCATATTCCGGATACAACCTGTTTATCGGCTGATTGCCTCGCACCTGCGTGTGCTCCATGACATCCCAGAACGGGAATCCGATCATTGCGATTCCGCGCTCTGCGAAAATATGCGGCGGAAGGCTTCCGGCGCCTTGTCCGACACCGATTATCGCGGGAAACGGGCCCTCGCCTTCAGGGTAGATTACCGGGCAGTGCATTGTCAGAGACTCTCCCCCGACGCTTACCGTGACGTTTATCGTATCGGGCTTGAAGGCCGCATACGGATTGGGCCAGGGGCGCCCGTCGGGCATCAGCATAGGCTCGGGCTGCACCTCCGGATCCTGCCAGCGGCGGATTTCCGCACTTACGCAGTCCTTCGGGGTCTGCGGCTTGACGCCGACTTCATAGTATTGGAGTTCGGCGAAAATCTCGTTCCTGCGCCTTTCCCACTGGGAAAAGTTCTTCACGCGGCCGCTCCCGTCGGACCATTCCAGAGGGTCGGGAAGAGCCCGGCTCACCGGCAGTTCTTCAAGAGGAAGAAGAGTCGGGGAGCCAAGGCCCTCTCCGCTGTTCTCACAGGTGTAAGAGAGGGGTATCGTCGTGGTGCACGAGCAAACAGCCAATGCCGCCGCGGCAAGGAAAATCCTGAACGGAGAGTTCATACGCTCAGAAGAGCTTGCAGACCTGAGCGTAAACGTTCTCGGCGGTGTAGCCGAGTTTCTCGTCAAGAACCTTGTAGGGAGCCGAGAATCCGAAGGACTCGAGGCCCCAGATGCTGCCCTCGGACTCGGGAACGAGGCCGAGAAGGTTCACGGGAAGGCCGGCGGTGAGGCCGAACTTCTTCACGCCCGCGGGAAGGACGCTCTGCTGATACTCCTTGCTCTGCTGGCGGAAGAGACCTTCGGAAGGAACGGACACGATGCGCACCTTCTTTCCCTCGGCCCTCAGGAGCTCGGCGCCGGCAACGAGGGTGGAAACCTCGGAACCGGTGGCCACGAGTATCACGTCGGGATTCTCATCGGAACCGGCAACAACGTATCCGCCCTTCGCAACTGCCTTGTAATCATTGCCTTCGGGGAGATTGTTGATATTCTGGCGGGAGAGGATGAGCGCGGTGGGAGTGGCGGTGTTCTGCATAGCGAGAGCCCAGGCCTCGGTGGTCTCCTTGGCATCGGCGGGACGAAGGACGAGCATCGAAGGCTTGCCGGAATGGTTCTTGAGCTTCTCCATCAGGCGGATCTGGGCCTCCTGCTCCACAGGCTCGTGGGTGGGACCGTCCTCACCTACGCGGAATGCGTCGTGGGTCCAGATGAACTTCACGGGAAGCTGCATCAGAGCTGCCATACGCACGGCGGGCTTCATATAATCGGAGAACACGAAGAAGGTGCCGCAGGCGGGAATCACGCCTCCGTGGAGGGCCATACCTATGCAGCAGCAGGCCATCGTGAGCTCGGCAACGCCGGCCTGGAAGAAGGCGCCGCTGAAATCGCCCTTCTGCAGGGCGTGGGTCTTCTTCAGGAAGCCGTCGGTCTTGTCGGAGTTGGAAAGGTCGGCGGATGCGCAGATCATATTGGGAACCTGCTCTGCAAGGGCGGAGAGGCAGGCTGCGGAAGCGCTGCGGGTGGCGTCGTTGTCCTTCTGGGCAACCTTGCTCCAGTCGATTTCGGGGGCCTTGCCGCTGAACCATCCGGCGAGCTGCTCTGCCTTCTCGGGATTGGCCAGGGCCCAGGCCTTCTCCTCGGCGTAACGGGCGGCGCAGATGCCCTCCAGCTCCTCGGCGCGCTTTGCGTAAAGCTCCTTCACGTCGTCGAAGATGGCGAACGGCTGCTCGGGGTCGCCGCCGAGGTTCTTTATGGTATTGACGAACGCGTCGCCGCCGAGAGGGGCGCCGTGGGTCTTGCAGTTGGCCTCATAGGAGCTGCCGTCGGCCTTGACGGCACCCTTGCCCATAATGCACTTGCCGATGATGATGGTCGGCTTGCCCTGGACCTTCTTCGCGGCGTCGAGGGCGCTGCGGATCTGGGCGGCGTCGTTGCCGTTTATCTCTATGACCTCCCAGCCGAGGGCGCGGTACTTGGCTGCGGTGTCTTCATTCATCACGACCTTGGTCTCGGTGGAGAGCTGGATGTCGTTGGAGTCGTAGAACATCACCAGGTTGTCGAGGCCGAGGTTGGCGGCGATGCGGGCTCCGCCCTGGGAGATTTCCTCCTCCACTCCACCGTCGGAGATGTATGCGTAGATGGTCTCCTTCCCGAAGCCGGGGTTGCCGGTGTGCGCGGCGAGGAACTTCGCGGCGATGGCGGCTCCTATGGCGTAGGCGTGGCCCTGACCGAGGGGACCGGAGGTGTTCTCAATTCCGCGTGCTATCTCGAACTCGGGATGGCCGGTGGTGGGAGAGCCCCACTGACGGAGCTGTGCGAGTTCGTCGAGGCTGAATTTGCCGGCCAGGCAGAGCTGGGAATAGAGCATCGGAGCCATATGGCCCGGGTCGAGGAAGAAACGGTCACGGGCGGCCCAGGAAGGATTCTTGGGGTCGTAGGTGAGATACTCGGAATAGAGCACGTTGATGAAGTCTGCTCCACCCATTGCGCCGCCGGGATGTCCGGACTTGGCCTTCTCGACCGCTGCTGCGGCAAGGATGCGGATGTTGTCTGCTGCGTGATTGAGCACGCTGATGGAATTTGCCATATTTTTATAGTTTTGTGATTGTTTTCCTATCCTACAAAGCTACTCAAATTCTGCGATACCAACAAAAAAAGCCTTATCTTTGCAACATATGCAAATGAATAAGATACGAAACTTCTGCATCATCGCGCACATCGACCACGGCAAGAGCACGCTGGCCGACCGCCTGCTGGAGCTCACCAGCACGCTCGGCGCGCGGGATATGGAGAATCAGGTCCTCGACGATATGGACCTTGAGAAAGAGAAGGGCATAACCATCAAGAGCCACGCCATCCAGATGGTGCACAGATACAAGGGGGAGGAGTACCGCCTCAACCTCATCGACACCCCGGGCCACGTGGACTTCTCCTATGAAGTTTCACGTTCCATCGCTTCCTGCGAAGGGGCTCTTCTGGTCGTGGACGCCTCGCAGGGCGTGCAGGCCCAGACCATCTCCAACCTTTATATGGCAATAGACCACGGCCTGGAGATTATTCCTGTCCTGAACAAAATCGATATGGAAAGCGCGCAGGTGGAGGTGGTGACCGACGAAGTCTGCGAACTGCTGGGCTGCTCGCCGGAGGAAGTCTTCAAGGTCAGTGCCCGCACCGGAGAGGGCGTGGCCCCGATTCTCGACGCCATCGTGGAGAGGATCCCCGCGCCGGAAGGAGACCCAGACGCCCCCCTGCAGGCCCTTATCTTCGATTCCGTCTTCAACTCCTTCCGCGGCGTGATAGCCTACTTCAAGGTGAAGAACGGCAGCATCGCCAAGGGCGGCAAGGTCAAATTCTTCGCGACGGGCCGCGAGTACGAAGTCGAGGAGGTGGGAGCCCTGAAGATGAAGCTGATACCCGGCACCGATGTGGGCTGCGGCGACGTAGGCTACATAATCACCGGCATCAAGAGCGCCGTGGAGGTGAAGGTGGGCGACACCATCACCCACGCCGGGCAGGGCGCCTGCAGCGAGGCAATCGCCGGCTTCGAGGAAGTGAAGCCGATGGTCTTTGCCGGTATGTACCCCGTGGACGCATCGAAGTTCGAGGAACTGCGCGCCGTGCTGGAAAAGTTTCAGCTCAACGACGCCTCCTTCGTGTACGAGCCGGAGAGTTCCCTCGCCCTGGGAAGCGGCTTCCGCTGCGGTTTCCTGGGCCTTCTGCACCTTGAAATAGTGCAGGAAAGGCTGTTCAGGGAATTCGATATGGACGTGATCACCACCGTGCCCAACGTTTCCTACAAAGTTTACACGATGCAGGGGGAGGTGATAGACGTGCACAACCCCTCGGGCCTGCCGGCGCCCACCCTGATAGACCATATCGAGGAGCCCTACATAAGGGCGCAGATAATCAGCAAGAGCGAATTCTTCGGTCCCATAATGAAGCTCTGCCTGGACAGAAGGGGGACCCTTGTGAGCCAACACTACATAACCGCCGACCGCGTGGAGCTGAACTACGATATGCCGCTGAGCGAGATAGTGTTCGACTTCTACGACAAGCTCAAGACCATAAGCAAGGGCTACGCTTCGTTCGATTACCATATCACCGGATACCGCCCGGCAAAGCTGGTGAAGCTTGACATCCTCCTTAACGGGGAACCGGCCGACGCCCTGAGCACCCTCATACACGAAGACAACGCCTATTCCTTCGGGCGCAGGATGTGCGAGAAACTCAAGGAACTCATCCCCCGCCAGCAGTTCGACATTCCCGTGCAGGCGGCCATCGGGGCCAAGATCATAGCCCGCGAGACGGTGAAGCAGGTAAGAAAGGACGTCACCGCCAAATGCTATGGCGGCGACGTCACCCGTAAACGCAAACTGCTTGAAAAGCAGAAGGAAGGCAAGAAGAGGATGCGTCAGATAGGCACCGTGCAGGTGCCCCAGAGCGCATTCATGGCCGTTCTCAAACTGGATTCCTAGCCCTTGAAGGTGCTCTCGAGGAACAGTTCGTCCATCTGAACCCGGTCTATCTGGCTGGGAGAATCTATCATCACGTCGCGTCCCTGGTTGTTCTTGGGGAATGCGATGTAGTCTCGGATGGTCTCCTGGCCGCCGAACAGCGCACAAACGCGGTCAAAGCCGAACGCAAGGCCTCCGTGAGGGGGCGCGCCGTATTTGAAGGCGTTGATTATGAAGCCGAACTTATACTCGGCGTCTTCCTTGCTGATGCCAAGGACGTCGAACATACGGCTTTGCATGTCGGCATTGTGGATACGGATGGAGCCGCCGCCCAGTTCGGTGCCGTTGAGCACGAAGTCGTAGGCGTTGGCGCACACGCGCTCCAGATCCTCCTTCCTGTCGGAATAGAACCACTGCTCGTGCTCCGGCTTGGGAGCGGTGAACGGGTGGTGCATCGCATAGAAGCGGCCGTCCTCCTCGCTCCACTCAAGAAGCGGGAAGTCCACGACCCACAGGGGTGCGAACACCTTGGGGTCGCGCAGACCGAGGCGCCCGCCCATTTCAAGGCGGAGAACGCCCAGCATCGTCTGAGCCTTGCGCTTGGAACCGCACATCACGAGGATGAGGTCTCCGGCCTTGGCCTCGACGGCGCCTGCAATGCCCGCAAGGTCTTCAGGGGAGAAGAACTTGTCGATGCTGCTCTTGAAGGAACCGTCGGCGTTGCACTTCACGTACACGAGGCCCTTGGCTCCGACCTGGGGGCGCTTGACCCACTCGGTGAGTTCGTCCAGCTGCTTGCGGGTGTACTCCGCGCAGCCGGGAACGGCGATTGCGCCCACATACTCGCAGGAATCGAAGACGCTGAAGCCGTGCCCGTGGGCAAGGCCGGTGATTTCGTGTATCTTCATCCCGAAGCGGACGTCGGGCTTGTCGGAACCGTAGAAGTCCATCGCGTCGTACCAGCTCATCCGGGGAAGGGGATCGGGTATTTCCACACCGAGGGCGCCCCGGAACATCTGCCTCATCATACCCTCGAACATATTCAGCACGTCCTCCTGCTCCACGAAGCTCATCTCGCAGTCTATCTGCGTGAACTCGGGCTGGCGGTCGGCGCGCAGGTCCTCGTCGCGGAAGCAGCGCACAATCTGGAAGTAGCGGTCGTAACCGGCAACCATCAGCAGCTGTTTGAAGGTCTGGGGGCTCTGCGGCAGGGCGTAGAACGTTCCGGGGTTCATCCTGGAAGGAACCACGAAGTCGCGGGCTCCCTCGGGGGTGGACTTGATCAGATAAGGGGTCTCGATCTCCATAAAGTCCTGGGAGTCGAGGTAGGTGCGGATTTCCTGTGCCAGGCGGTGACGCAGGGCCAGAGCCCGCTGCAGGGGCGGACGGCGGAGGTCCAGATAGCGGTACTTGGCGCGGATGTCCTCGCCGCCGTCGGAATTCTCCTCGATGGTGAAGGGAGGAGTGACGGACTTGTTGAGCACCTTGACGGTCTCCACTTTGATTTCGATTTCTCCGGTGGGAATCTTCGCGTTCTTGCTCTCGCGCTCGATGACCTCTCCGGAAACCTGGATCACATACTCGCGGCCGAGTTCGGCATTACCCTCGAAAACGAGCTGGGTAATGCCGTAACGGTCACGAAGGTCCACGAAAGTCATCGAGCCCAGGCTCCTGACTTTCTGCACCCATCCTGCGAGGGTGACTTTCTTTCCAACATCGGCGACACGAAGCTCGCCGCATGTGTTTGTTCTGTACATATTTTAGTCTTCTTCCTGCTCGGCTGCTGCGTACTCGGCGAGGAGCTTGGTCTGAACGTCACCGGGAACGGGCTGGTAGTCGGCAAATTCCATTGTGAATGTTGCGGAGCCTGCGGTAAGGGAGCTCAGGGTCGTTGAGTAACGGTAGAGTTCTGCCAGAGGAACGCGTGCCTTGAGGATGGCGAAGCCCTTGTCGGCGCCCATGTCGCCGAGCATTCCGCGGCGGTTCTGGAGGTCGGACATAACGGCGCCCTGATACTCTGAAGGAGTCATGACCTCAACGTTGTAGATGGGCTCGAGGATCTTCGGGCCGGCGTTGCGGAAGGCCTCCTTGAAGGCATTGCGGCCTGCAATGATGAAGGCGATTTCCTTGGAGTCAACGGGGTGCATCTTTCCGTCGTACACGAACACGCGGATGTCGCGGGCGTAGGAACCGGTCAGAGGGCCTTCCTCCATCTTGCCCTTGATACCCTTGAGGATGGCGGGCATGAAGCCGAGGTCGATGGCGCCGCCGACGACGCAGTTGTAGAACTCGAGTTTTCCGCCCCATTCAAGCTCGGTGATGTCCTGGGTCTTGACATTGAGCTGGGTGTCCTTGCCGTCGATCTTGAACTTGGTGTTCAGCTCGCCCTCGGCGGGACATACGAGGAGGTGGACCTCACCGAACTGGCCGGCGCCGCCGGACTGCTTCTTGTGACGGTACTGGGCGCAGGCGACCTTGGTGATGGTCTCGCGATAGGGAACCTTCGGGGCGAAGAGCTCCACGTCGAGCTTGTACTCGTTGTTGAGGAGCCACTTCACGATGTTGATATGCTGCTCGCCGTTGCCGCTGAGGATGGTCTGTCGGAGTTCCTTGGAGTATTCCACGATGACGGTGGGGTCGGTGCTTGCGATCTTCTTGAGGGCGTCGCCGAGCTTCTGCTCGTCCTGCTGGACCTTGGCCTTGATGGCGCAGCGGTACTTGGGAGCGGGGTAGGAAATCTTGCCGTAGTCGATGCCGGAGCCGGGAGCGGAAAGGGTGGTGCCGGACTTGCTGTTCTTGAGCTTCACGGCGCAGCCGAAATCACCTGCGTGCAGGACGTTGACGGCTTCCTTCTTGGTACCTGCCACAGCGTAGAGGGCGGAGAAACGGTCCTTGTTGCCGGAAACGGGATCCTCAAGGTCGAGGCCGGTGGTAACGCTGCCGCTCATAACCTTGAAGAAGGAGACCTCTCCGAGGTGCTGCTCAACGTCGTTCTTGTAGATGAACAGGGAGGCGGGGCCGTCTTCCTTGCACTTGGGGGCGGGAGCCACGTTGCCCACGAACTCCATCAGCCTCTTCACGCCGATGTCCTTCTTGCCGCTGACGCAGAACACGGGATAAGCCTCGCCGGACTCGATGCCCAGGGTGAGGCCGTTGCGGATCTCCTCCTCGCTGAGGGTGCCCTCCTCGAAGAACTTCTCCATCAGGGCGTCGTCATACTCGGCGGCCTTCTCGATGAGTTCCTGGCGGTATTCCTCGGCCTGGTCGGCGAATTCTGCGGGAATATCGAGTTCCTCGCGGGTGCCGTTGGCATCCTTGAAGCGGTAATACTTCATTGTGAGGACGTCGATGAATCCGTCGAAGGCCACACCGGGATTGGCGGGGAACTGGATGTAAACCACCTTGCCGCCGAGGGCTTCCTTGAGTTCTCCCTGAACCTTTTCCCAGTCGGCCTTCTCGGCGTCGAGCTGGTTCACGGCGATGACCATAGGGAGCTTGATCTGCTCGGCGCGGCGGACGAATCCTTCCGTTCCGACCTCGACTCCCTGCTGGGCGTTCACCACGAGAATACCGCTCTCGCAGACCTTGAATGCGGAGTATGCGCCGCCGATGAAGTCGTCGGAGCCGGGGGCGTCGATGAAGTTGATCTTCTTGCCCATAAACTCTGCATAGAGAGGTGCGGCGTAGATGGAACGCTGGTTGAGCTTTTCAAGCTCGTCGTTGTCGGACACGGTGTTTTTGTCTTCAACTGAACCGCGCCTGTCGATGACTTTGCCCTCGAAGAGCATTGATTCTGCCAACGTGGTCTTGCCTGACTTGGTGGAGCCGAGGAGCACCACGTTGCGGATGTCTTTGGTAGAGTAATCTTTCATTGTATTGGTATTATAATTATTAATTTCTGCGCAAGTCCGCAAATCTAATAAAAATTGTACCCAATCCCAAATTATTGTTTTTTTGTTCTAACACCCCCGCGCGGAGGGGGTGTTAGAACAAAATTTGCGGGTGAGGGCTACGAAGTCCTCTACGCCCAGGCGTTCGGCACGAAGGTCGAAGACGGGGTCTGAGGTGTCGAAGTCTGCGGGAATAAGCGGTTTGAGGGCATTGCGGAGGGTTTTGCGCCGCTGGTTGAAGGCGGTCTTCACCACCGTCTTGAAGAGTTTTTCGTCGCAGCCCAGCTCCGTCCGGGAATTGCGGCGCAGGCGAATGACGGCCGACTGGACCTTGGGGGGCGGGGCAAAGGCGCCGGAACCCACCGTGAACAGGTATTCGATGTCGTACCAGGCCTGCAGGAGCACGCTCAGGATGCCGTAGGTCTTGCTGCCGGGCTTCTCGGCAATGCGCTCGGCCACCTCCTTCTGGATCATACAGACAACCTCGGGCACGAGGTCCTTGTCGTCGAGAATCTTGAAGAAAATCTGGGAGGAGATGTTGTAGGGGAAATTCCCTATCACCCTGTACTCCCCGGGAAAGACCTTGCGCATGTTAAGGCGCAGGTAGTCGCCCTCCATAAGCTTGCCGTGAATCTTGCTGAAGTGGGTCAGAAGGTACTGCACCGACTCGTCGTCGACCTCGATCATCCGAGGGTCAATATCTTCACGCTCAAGCAGATACTGCGTAAGTACACCCATCCCCGGACCTATCTCCAGAACGTCGCGCACACCCCCTTCCGTGAGAGCGCCCACGATGTTCCGGGCTATGGTCTGGTCGGTCAGGAAATGCTGGCCGAGGGCCTTTTTCGCGCGGACTTCCATTGCCTATGCGAGTTTTGCGGCCAGACGGCCGGCGAGTTCGAGGAAAGCGGCCGAGTCGGGCCTTGTGCCGAGGGCCGCGGGCTCTCCGGCGTCGCCGCTTTCGCGGATGCTCTGCACCAGGGGAATCTGCCCAAGCAGCTCCACGTCCAGTTCGGCCGCCATCTGCAGGCCGCCGTCGCGCCCGAAGATGTAGTATTTCTCGTCGGGATGCTCCTCCGGAGTGAACCAGGCCATATTCTCCACCAGCCCGAAGATGGGACGGTCTATGCTCTTGTTGCGGAACATGTTAACCCCCTTCTCCACGTCGGCGAGGGCCACGGTCTGAGGCGTGGTCACGATGACGGCGCCCTCCACGGGGATGTCCTGCAGGAGGGAGATGTGGATGTCGCCCGTTCCGGGAGGCATATCTATGAGGAGGAAGTCAAGCTCGCCCCAGCGGACCTGCAGAATCATCTGCTTGAGGGCGTTGCACGCCATAGGGCCGCGCCAGATGAGGGCCTGGCCCCGCTCTGCGAAGTAGCCGATGCTCATCCACTTCACGCCGTATTTCTCCAGGGGGATGATGTATTCCTGCGGGCCTTCCTGCACGGCTCCGGGTTGCTCGCCTTCGGTGCCCGTCATCACGGGGACGGAGGGGCCATAGACGTCGGCGTCGGCAAGGCCGACCCTGTATCCGAGGCGGGCCAGGGCGCAGGCGAGGTTTACCGCAACGGTGCTCTTGCCCACTCCGCCCTTGCCGGAGGCTATGCCGATTATGTGCTTCACCCCGGCGAGCTGCGATGAGTCGAGGTCGCGGATGTCGTTCTTCTTCTTTTCCGGGGCCGGCTCCCTGACGACGGCCTTCACCTCGGCACCTTCGATTCCGGCCCTTATCAGGGCGGCCCTGGTGGCACCGATCAGGTATTCCGTCAGAGGGTCCCTCTTCCCGGGAAAGCCGAGGGTGACGGTGATGTTTCCGCCGGTCTGGATGCCGGCGACCATTCCGAGCTCAACAATGCTGCGGTCCCCTTTTCCGGGATGACGGACGGCAGCAAGGATGTCCAATATCTCTTTTTCTGTCATATCTTGCAAAGGTAATCAAAAAAGCGTGGGTTCAAGCTCCTTCGGGTGGAAGGATTTGCGGTGCTCCGGCGTGAAGCCGAGTTCACGTATGGCGGCGATATGCTCGGCCGTGGGATAGCCCATATTCCGTTCCCAGCCGTATCCGGGATATTTCAGCGCAAGGGCGCGCATATGCTCGTCCCTCCAGGTTTTGGCAAGGACCGACGCCGCGGCGATGCTGGCATAGGTGGCGTCGCCGTGCACAACGGTGGTGCTGCCGTAACCGGGAAGGGGGCGGAAGCGGTTTCCGTCCACGAGCAGCCAGTCCGGCTTGACGGAAAGCCTGAGAACAGCCCGCTGCATACCCGTCACGGAGGCCCAGAGGATGTTGAGGCGGTCTATCTCCCCGGCGCTGACCTCCTCCACGGCCCAGGCCACGGCCTCTCTTTCGATTATGGGGCGCAGAAGGTCGCGGGCCTTTTCGCTCATCTGCTTGGAGTCGTTCAGAAGCGGGTGAGCGAAATCCGGCGGGAGAATCACGGCGGCGGCAAACACGGGGCCGGCGAGCGGTCCGCGGCCGGCTTCGTCCAGGCCGGCTTCGACGCGGCCCGGCTCCATATAGGGGAGAAGATCTGCTGTTCGTGGCATATTGCCACAAAGTTACTGTTTTTTTTCTTCAAGTTCCTTGATGAGCCTTGCCTGAAGTGCATTGCATTCCTTTTTGGCTTCAAGTTCCATCTTGATTTTCTCCAGTTCGTTCTGCAGTTCCTTGATTCTTGCCTCGTACTCGTCGCTCACCGCCTTCAACTGATCGGCATAGTTGCCCGAGTCCAGCAGGGCTTTGTCGCCGGGCTTTATCGGCTCGTAACCGAGCAGCAGCCTGTCCGCGCTCACGCCCAGGGCGACTGCGATTCGCGGAACGTGCTGGGAGACGATGCGGGTGGGGCCGTCCTCGAAGTCGATGAAGGCGTTCCTGCTGATTTCGGCGCGCAGCGCCACTTCCATTTGCGACAGATGCTGCTCTGTCCGGAGCTGCCTGATGTAGGCCTTGATTTCGGATTCTGTTTTCATATGGGCAAAATTATGCCCTGACTGTAGTTTTGGTTGCCAGTATAAAACGGGCATTTGCCAAGCAAAACCAACAATCATCATAAAAAACAAGCCTTTCTGTAGTTTTGACCACACACGACCACGGAAAATTCTTTGCATTTGTGTTGGAAATACCCAGCTTTGATGCCGAAAAAACCTGTCAAAGATGAAAAGAATCGAAAAAATCCACGACCGCTTCTGCGCCCTTTTCCTTGAAGGGCGTGCAGGAAACGACTTCCCGGCCCTCTGCCGCCGCCTTCACGTATGCCCCGACGACCTCGACGACATCCTCGTCCAGGAGCTCGGCCTTTGCGGCCAGGACCTCCTGCTGCTCCAGGGTAAACCTCCGTTCTCGGAGGAACTAACGCTCTGAAAACTGTAGCCACCCTCGGCTCCATAAGAGGGAGGGGCCCGCGCCAAAGGCGTGGGAGGGGTCGCGAAGCGACGTTTTTCAGAGCGTCAGTTCCTCGGGTACGTTGCTGTACGCAGAGTTCAACTCCTCCGAACAAGAGCACCGGACACCGCGCCGAGCACGGCGCCTATTACGGCGAGGATGAGAAGGATGCTGCAGGCGCGGGAGCAGGCCTCGCCGCGGGAGTAGGACTGCGGTTCGAAGCGCATCGTCAGCTCGTGTTCGCCGGCAGGAACGGCAGCGCAGCGCAGAATGCCGCCGGGAACGGCAACAATGCCGCAAGACGCAGCATCGCCGGGAACGGCAGCGGACCCGGCGTAAAGCTCGAGCGGCAGGGCGGTTCCGTCTTCGAGGCGGAGGGTCCAGCCCTCGGGATAGTACACCTCGCTGAACACGAGAGTGCCGCCGCCCTCGGAAGAGCAGCTGTAGCGCAGCTCGTTGGGGGCATAGGAGGTCATTGAAGCCTCACCCGCTGCGTCCTCGAACCAGACGGGGCCCCGGGCATAGGCGTAACGCAGGGGCGGATTATCCTCACCCACAATGATATAGCGGCAGTTCATCGCCGCAAGGCCGGGACAGAAGGGCAGGGACTCTTCGGCCTCCCGGACGGTCTGAGCCCCGGAAACGGCCCTGTAAATGGAATTGATTTCCGACGACAGGCAGCGCTCTATGAACTCCTGATAGCGCTGCAGTTTGGCGGGGGAATATCCTCCAACGTTCTTGTGCCAATAGGAAGGATGAGAGTCGTTGAACACGTTCACGGTGAGGTCCAGGACGCGGTACGAAGGGTCGGTGTCCTGAAGGATCATCTCGTCAACGGGGCGCTTGTCGAACTGCCCCAGGAAGGAGCGGTTGGTAACGAAGTCGTCTGCGTTCAGGTAGCGCTTGCCCACGCTGAACATATCGACGACCACCAGCACGCACACCAGGACGGCCGCGGTACGCCTTCTTGAAAAGGCCATCTTAGGCTGGGTGGCGAATGTCTTGCGCGCGTCCTTGGGGACGCAGACGCCCCAGGCCAGAAGAGTGGCGGAAGCAAGAATCAGCAGCAGGGAGCGCCAGGTGTCGGCCCACAGGAGGGAATGGCGGTCGGCTGCAAGGGCGTCGGCGAGAATCTCGGGCTGCCCGGCATCGGCGGCGCCGGTAAACGTACCGGTAAGCCCCTGAATAACAGCAAGAAGCAGGCAAAGGCCCATAGTCAGGCCGCCTGCCGACAGAATCTGCCGCAGAAGGGCGGGGCCGTCTTCGGAAGACTTCACGATCTGGTCCAGCATCAGGAATCCCAGCACCGGCAGGGTGAACTGCAGCACCACCAGCGCCATGCTCACAGTGCGGAACTTGTTATAGAGCGGCGCCAGGTTGTAGAACAGCTTCGTGAACCAGAGGAAATGGCTTCCCAGGGCCAGCAGCACGGCTAGCAGGGTGGCGGCAATGACCCACCACTTCTCCTTTCGGCCGCGGTAATACATCAGGCCGAAGATGAAAAGGAACACCGTCACCGCACCCATATACATAGGGCCGGCGGTGAAGGGCTGGGGGCCCCAGTACAGGGGCAGATTCTTGCAGACCTCCCTCAGATTCGGCTGGCCGGCGCGCTTGAGGAGCTCGTAGGTCTCCGACTTCTTCGGGTTCACGGCTCCGGCGGAGGCTCCACCGTTGTAATTGGGTATCAGCAAGTTAGGAAGTTCCTCCCAACCGTACGACCAGGCTGTGGCGTAGTCGATGTCCAGCCCCTTGGAAGCCTTGCCTCCTTCGGAGGAAGAAGTGGACCCTCCCCTCATCGAGTAAGGGGTGTACTCCCAGGTGGGGAGAAGCTTGATGGCATTGGTGCCTATGCCCACGAGACCCAGGACCAGCAGCAGCCCCGCCGCGGCGAAGAATCTGCCCAACAGCGGCCTGCGCTGCCTGCGGCGAAGAATCCACACCAGCAGGACCAGGGCGTAAAGGACGAGCATCAGGCCCAGGTAATAGGTTATCTGCGGATGGTTGGCCTTGACCTGAAAGCTCAGCGCAAGGCCGAAGAGGGCCGAACCCAGGATGGTGAGGGGCAGCCACTTTCCCTTGCGCAGGGCCTTGCGGAAAGTGAAGATGAAGGTCGCCAGGACCCAGGGCAGGAAGGCCAGGGCCTGCATCTTGGTGTTGTGGCCTACCTGGATTATCTGCAGATTGTAGGCGCAGAAGGTCACTGCAACGGCGCCGCCGGCGGCAATCAGGGGACTGATTCCCAGCGAGAGCAGCAGCAGGAAGGCTCCAAGCAGCGAGATGAAAAGGTAAGTGGCGGGCCTGCGCCCGGTGAGGAGCAGGTCGTAGAGGGGCTGGGTCCAGTCGCCGCGGGTGCTGGCGTGGATGGTGGTCGTGGGCATTCCGCCGAACATGCTGCCCGTCCAGGCCGTCTGGTCGGAGGGGTGCGCGGCGTTCCATTCCATCATCTCGTGGCTCATTCCCTGCCAACCCGATATATCGCTCTGGTTCACCACTTTGCCGCCGAGAACCTGGGGCACGAAGGCATAGGCCAGAACGAGAAAAGCAAGCACGATGCCTGCATACGAAAGTATCTTCTTTGTCATAATATTCCTGATAGTTTCTCTGTGAGCGCCACCCGCGAGTAGGCCGATACGTCGGAAGTGGCGGGACCCCCGGAGCGGGAGTTCCAGACAGAATCGACGAAGGCCGCCATCTGCGCGCCCTTGTCCCAGTCGTACATAACGCCGGCCCCGGTCTCGCGGAGGATTCCCGCTGCGGCGCCGTCTTCCTGGCCTATGCCCAGAACAGGGCGGCGGGCGGCCAGATACTCGAATATCTTGCCCGGCAGAACCTTGGCGTATTCGGGCTCGCAGCGCAGGGGAAGCAGCAGCAGGTCGGCCGCACGCTGCTCCTCAACGGTCTGACGGTGAGGGAGATACCCCAATTCCACGAGGTTCTCTCCAAGGCCCCGGTCGCGGATTGCTCGGGTTATCTCCCCGTCGACCTTGCCGGCCAGCCGTATCTGCAGGACGGCGCGGAAGGCCTCGTCCGACGAGCATTTTGCGGCAAGGGCGTCCCAGAGTTCCAGGGGGTTGCCGTCGGCTGCGAAAAGGCCGGTATGCACAAGGGTGAAGCGCCGTCCGTCGCGGGCGGGAGCGCCCGTCGGGAAATCGTCGGGGTCGAATCCGTTGGTAACCAGATGGACCGCGGTGGAGGTCTTTGCCTGGAAGTCGTCCCTCACCGGGGGCGATACGGCTATGACCTCGTCGGCCTCATTGAGAACGGCCTTCTCCAGGCGGCGGTGCTTCCTCTCGGCGCAGGGCCACAGGCCCAGGTGCTTGAAGTAGAACATCTCCGTCCAGGGGTCGCGGAAATCGGCAATCCAGCGCACCCCAAGGGCCTTTTTGAGACCGCGGCCAATCAGATGCACAGAATGCGGGGGACCGGTGGTCACCACGGCATCGACGGGGTGCTCCTTCAGATACGCGGCAAGGAACTTCACCGACGGGCGGACCCAGCCCACCCTGGGGTCGGGCACAAAGAGGTTGCCACGGGCCCAGAGAGCCAGCTTCTTCCCGAAGCTCTTCTTCTGCGCGTTCACGGGGTTCACCTCCCCCGCCGCGGCCTTCTTTCCAAGGAGCCTGCGGTAGGCGTCGTAAGGTTCCCTGATGGGGGTTTTGAGGACCTCGAGCCCCTCGGGGATGTCGGCCAGGAGGCTCTCGTCAACGGCCAGCTGCTCGGGGTTGAGGGGGGTATAGACAACGGGCTGCCAGCCGAACTGGGGGAGGTACTTGCAGAACTTCACCCACCTCTGCACGCCGGACCCGCCGGTAGGGGGCCAGTAATAGGATATTACCAGGACCCTCTTCATCGGCTGTAAACGCTGAAGTGCTCCTTGAGATTGCCCCACTCGTAGAAGCAGGGGGCCACGTCGGGCTCCAGACCCTTCAGCAGGGTTTCCTGTTCCTGGTAGAGGATCTTCACCAGGACCTTGCCGGCGCGGTTGCGGTAGAATATGAACTGGAGGTTGGAGGCCATAGGTATGTACTTGTAACCGAACCACTTGGCATCGACCTCATCCCAGCTCAGGCGCTCGCCCACGCCCTCGACTCCCATATAGGAGAGGAGGCCGAGGAGCGGATGGTCGTGGCCGAAGCGGAGGTCGGCGCAGTATTCCCCGCCGGCTATGGCTTCGTCGGCCTTGGCGATGATGTCATCGGAGAGGGACTTTGCGAAGGGGACGCGTATGTCGCCGTATTCCAGGGAGTTGCAGTGGTTGAAGTAGAGGTCGTGGTTGGTGGCGGAATACCTTTTCCACACAAGGTCGAAGGGCAGCAGGGGGTAGATGTCCTCCTCGATGTCCCAGTCCTCGGCTATGCTGGCAACGTCGTACATCGCGTTCTCCAGAGCACCGCAGTCGGGAACGAACTGCCTCGCGGCGGCAGTGTCGGTGAAGAGCAGGGGCATCACGGCCACGGTGTCGTAGGGCAGGGCGTAGATTTCCTGCATCTTCGTCCACACGCCCTCCATCTGCTCCCAGGATTCGTCGTTGCCGGTGTTGGAGATGTATTCCATCAGCTTCTCTCCGGTGTCGAAGGTGAAGCACAGTTTCGGGTCGATTTTGGTGAGGCTCTGCGTGAAGGCGTTCATACTGATGAGGCAGCGGGGCACCACGCTGGCCACGGAACGGATCTTCCTGCTGCCGCGGCGGAACACGCGGGGGTAGCGGTGATAGAGCCGCCCGGCGATTTTGGCGTGCTCGCGGGCTCCCCTCTGGGAAAGACGGCCGTCCATCCCGCCCCAGGCCTCGTACACCGCCTGAGCCTCGGCGAGGGTCTTCTCGCCGGCCTCGGTGAGCAGCCCGGCCTCCCCGGCGGCGCTCAGCTCGTCTATGACAAGCCGATAGGTGCGGCCACCCCAGTTGGAGCGCGAACCGTGCCTTCCGTAATGGCTGATGTAGAAGGGTTTGTAGCCCCTGGGTGCGCGTGAGTCGCGGATTTCGGGGAATTCGTACGAGTTGGAATTGGCACCGGCCCTGGTGAGGTCGGCCTTGATGTCGGACTGGGCATCGGGAACGGCTGCAAGCAGCGCGGCAAGAATCAACAGAGATTTCATATTCCTAATTCAGATTTCATTTCACGCAGAAGGTCGAAGGCCTGCAAAGGCGTCATATTGTTCAGGTCGGCGGCCTCGAGCTTGCTCTTCAGTGAGCTGAGGGTGGGGTCGTCGAGCTGGAAGAAGGAGAGCTGCACGCTGCCGTCTTCCTGCACCGATCCCTTCTCCTGCACGGCGCGGATGCTCTTTTCCTTCTTCTCAAGGTCGTGCAGGGTGCGCTCGGCGCTCTCTATCACCTCACGGGGCATTCCCGCCAGGCGGGCAACGTGGATTCCGAAGCTGTGGGCCACTCCGCCCCGCTCAAGCTTGCGAAGGAAAATAACGTCCTTGCCGCTCTCCTTCACGGCAATGTGCCAGTTGTGCACCTTGTGGTAGAGTTCCTCCAGGTCGTTGAGCTCGTGGTAATGGGTGGCGAAGAGGGTCTTGGCCCCCTTCCCGTATTTGTGGAGATATTCCACCAGGGCCCGCGCTATGCTCATTCCGTCGTAGGTGGAGGTTCCGCGGCCTATCTCGTCCAGGAGAACCAGCGAGCGGGAGCTGAGGTTGTGCATTATCATCGAGGTCTCCAGCATCTCCACCATGAAGGTGGATTCCCCGCGGGAGATGTTGTCGGTGGCGCCCACGCGGGTGAAGATCTTGTCGAAGAAGCCCATCCTCACGCTCGCGGCGGGGACGAACGAGCCGGTCTGGGCCATCAGCACGATGAGGGCGGTCTGCCGCAGCAGCGCCGACTTTCCCGCCATATTGGGGCCCGTGAGAATCATTATCTGCTCCGAGGTGGAGTCGAGGAAGAGGTCGTTGGGGACGTACTCCTCGCCGGGGGCCATCAGAGTCTCGATGACGGGGTGCCGGCCGGCCTTGATGTCGAGGATGTCGGATTTGTCCACCACCGGGCGGCAGTAGTTCCTGTCTATGGCCTGCTGCGCGAAGCCCTGCAGGACGTCGAGCCGGGAAACCACGGCGCAGTTTTCCTGGATGTCGCGGATGCGGGCCTGGACGGCGGCCACCAGGTCGGCGTAGAGGCGGCTCTCGAGTTCGTATATGGTGCTCTCTGCCGTGAGGATCTTCTGCTCGTATTCCTTGAGTTCTTCGGTTATGTAGCGTTCGGCCCCAACCAGGGTCTGCTTGCGGATCCAGTCTGCGGGGACCTTGTCCTTGAAGGTGTTGCGCACTTCAAGGTAATAGCCGAAAACGTTGTTGTAGCTTATCTTGAGGCTGCTTATGCCGGTGCGCTCCGTCTCGCGCTGCTGCATCTTCAGCAGATAGTCCTTGCCGCCGCGGGAGATTTCCCGCATCTCGTCAAGGCGCGCGTCAACTCCGGGGGCTATCACGTCGCCCTTGCCGATTGCGGCGGCGGGAGATTCAGCCAGGGTTGAATGCAGGAGCGCAAGGAGTTTGTCGGTATTGTGCATCGCGCGGGCCTGCTTTTCTATGGCCTCCACGCCGGAAGCAGCGCAAAGTTCGCGTATGGGCGTCATCCTGCCCAGGGCCCTGCCGAGCTGGAGCATCTCGCGCGGAAGGATCTTGCCCGTTGCCGCGCGGGAAATCATCCTTTCCAGGTCCCCCACCTCCGAAATGTTGCGCTGAAGGTCCTGCAGGGCCTCTTCGTTGTCGAAGAAGAACTGCACGGTGTCGTACCTCCTGTCCAGTTCCTTGATGTCGAGCACCGGCATTGCGAGCCACTGGCGCAGAAGGCGCGCTCCCATAGGGGAGCAGCTGCGGTCGATTACGTCAACAAGGCTCACCCCGTCCTTGCCCGAGGCGCTCTGGAAGATTTCCAGGTTGCGGAAGGTGAACTGGTCCATCCACACGAAGCGGCCTTCGTCGATGCGCTGTATGCTGCAGATGTTCTTAAGGCCCGAGTGTTCGGTCTGCTCGAGGTAATACACCAGGGCGCCGGCGGAGCAGATTGCCTGCGGAAAGGAGTCGATTGCAAAGCCCTTGAGGCTCTGGACACCAAGCTGCGAGCAGAGTTTGCCGCGGGCCGAGTCGTACACGAAAGCCCATTCGTCGATGCTGGATATGTAGATGTTCCCGAAGCGCTCCCTCACGCCCCTGACGCAGTCGCGAGGCACGACGAGCTCCTTGGGGCGAAGGCTGGCCACGAGCGTGGATATGTAGTCGAGCGAGCCCTGGGCCACCTGGAAGGTTCCCGTGCTCACGTCGAGGAAGGCGGCGCCGCAGATTCCGGAGTCGAACGAGAGGCCGGCCAGGTAGTTGTGTTCCTTCTGCTCGAGCATCCCCTCGCTGAAGGCGACTCCCGGAGTCAGGATTTCGGTCACGCCCCTCTTCACGAGCTTGTTCTTGGCAAGGGCCGGGTCCTCGAGCTGGTCGCAGATTGCGACTTTGTAGCCCGCCCGAACGAATTTCTGCAGATACCCCTCTATGGCGTGATGCGGGAAACCGCACATCTGCGTGTCGCCCTTCTCGCCGTTCGCGCGGCGCGTGAGCACGATTCCGAGGACCTTGCTCGCGAGCACCGCGTCGTCGGAATACATCTCGTAGAAGTCGCCCACACGATATAGGAGCACAGCCTCGGGGTGCTGCGCCTTGATGCTGAAATAATGTTTCAGCATCGGAGTATCTTCCTTGCTCTTTGCCATAACTTACAAATATAGCAAATTTTATTGAATGGCCGAGCCTGCAGGTCGGTCAGACTGCGCTCCTGCTGGTTAATCAGCTACTTCTTCCGGACACCGCGGACGGCGGGGGCGGCGAGGGGGTCGTCGGGCCAGGAGTGCTTGGGGTAGCGGCGGCGGAGCTCCTTGCGGACTTCGAAGTAGGTGCTCTGCCAGAAGCTCTGCAGGTCGGTGGTGAGCTGGACGGGCTTGTAGCCGGGAGAGAGCAGCTCCATCAGCACGGGTATGCGGCCGCCGTCAACTCTCGGAGTATGAGCAAGGCCGAAGCACTCCTGAAGCCGGACCCTGAGCACCGGCGCATCGGCCCCGGCGCGATACTCCAGACGTATGCTGCTGCCGGTGGGCACGGTGACGTGCGAGGGTGCCAGACGCTCCACGGCCTGCTGCCGCTCGTACCCCAAAAACGCCCACAGAACGGCGCAGAGGTCGATTTTTCTGAGTTCCTGAACAGTGGTGGCGCGGCCCAGGAATGGCTCCAGCCACTCCCCGGCGCAGGGCAGGAGCGCAGCCGTGGAGAGGTCTGGGAGACCGAGCTCCGGATGCCACAGCGAGACGGCGGCCACCCTGCGCTGGAGGTTGCCCACGGCCTCGTTGAAGTCCAGCATCGATTCACCTTCCTTCGCCACGGCTTCGCAGATCACGCGGCAGACCTCGGCACGCGGGACGCTGCCGAGCGGGACAGATGAAAGCGGCAGGCAGCCGACATTGGTTTCCCTGCGCGCAATGACGCTGCCGCCGCGGGAATCCCAGGCGACCTTGTCGCGAGTGCGGGCAAGGGGCAGAAGGTCTTCGGGGGCGACGGGCGCGGCAAGGAAAATCCGGCCCTCGCCGCCTTTTCGGATGTTCGCCGAGGCCACAGCAAGCCATTCTATGCCGGAAAGAGGGTCGCCCTCGGCAAGCGACGCCGCCTCGCCGCCGGAGAGAAGATAACGGCCAAAGCCACCGGGACGGGCTTTGGCGACTCTCTCGGGGAATGCAGCGGCAACCAGCGCCCCCACGGCGTAAGGGTCCGGGGCGGAATCTTCCGCGGCCACTCCGGCAAGGCGGCAGTACTGATCCGCGGCGTGAAGAGCCCGCCCCCACTGCCACCCGCCGCGGGAACTTCGTGCAGCGCGCAAAGCGGCCAGACGAGAGGTGAAGTCGGCCCCGTCGCCACCCGGGTCCCGGTCTTCGAGAAGAGCCGCAATATCAGCGGCAAGTGCCTTAAGTTCAGGAGTTTGCGCCTGCACGAGCATCTGCGCAACGCGGGGGTGGCAGGGCATCTTGCAAAGGGCCTTTCCGTGAGGGGTGATGGCCCCGGAATCGGAGACGGCCCCGAGAAGGCGAAGCAGGTCCGATGCCTGCCGGAGGCCCGCGGCGGGAGGAGGGGTGAGCCAGGGCAGATCCTGCGGCCGGTTTGCCCCCCAGGCGGCGGCATCCAGCACCACGGGTGCGAGGTCGGCCTCCAGAATCTCCGGAACGCGGGTTTCGGCAAGGCGGCCGTCGGTTGCGCGGCACCACAGCCGCACGCACACTCCGGGAGCAACCCGCCCTGCGCGGCCTGCTCTCTGGGCGGCCATATCGGCGCTGATCCGCACTGTCTCCAGCCTTCCAAGGCCGGTGGAAGGGTCCACGACCTGCTTCCGGCACCAACCGGAATCCACCACTATCCGCACGCCCTCTATGGTAAGGGAAGTCTCGGCGATGGGGGTTGCCAGAACGACCTTCCTCTCCCCCGGGCGGCTGGGGGCTATGGCATCGTGCTGCCTCTCGAAGGGCAGCATCCCGTACAGCGGGCAGATATGGGTGGAGCCCAGGGAAGATCCGAGAATCTCCGCGCAGCGGCGGATTTCAGCCTCGCCGGGAAGGAAGGCCAGGATGTCGCCTTCGTGCTCCGAATGGGCCGAACGCACCGCGGCGGCAACCTCGGAGGCAACCTCGGCGGCTGCCGTATCGTGCAGTGAATGAGAGATTTCCACAGGAAACATACGGCCCTCGCAGCTTATGAGCGGAGCCCCGAGAGCGGCGCAGACAAGCCCGGCGTCGATCGTTGCCGACATCACCGCAACACGGAGTTCGGGCCTCAACACGGAGCGCAGTTCACGTACGAAGGCGAAGGCCTCGTCGCACACGATGCTCCGCTCGTGAAACTCGTCGAACACCACCACGGCAACGCCGTCAAGGGTGGGGTCCTGAATCATCATCCGCGTAAGGATTCCCTCCGAGACAACCTCGATGCGTGTCTGCGGGCCGGCCTTGGTCTCGAACCTCACCCTGTAGCCGACCGTCCGGCCGACGGGCTCCCCGAGCAGCTGCGCCATACGCTCGGCAATCTGCCTTGCGGCTATCCTGCGGGGTTCCAGGACTATTATCTTTCCCCGGGGTTCGAGGCCCCGGAGGATGGCAAGGGGCAGAATCGTGGATTTACCCGCGCCGGGAGGGGCCGTCACCACGGCGCAGCCCTCGGAGGCCAGAGCGGAGTTCAACTCGCCGGCTATCGCGGCTGCGGGAAGGTCCTGCATTCTGCTATTGGAAATTGGTGAGGAAGATGATCAGGATGGCCACGGGAATCACGTAGCGCACCATAAAGAGGAACGCGCCGAAAAAGCGGCCGCTCCCTTTCCGGGAACCCTCCCCGATGAATTCGCTGCGGAACATTTCGCGCGGCATCTTCCATCCTGCGAAAATCACGAAGAGCAGCGCTCCGAGCGGAAGCAGGAAATTGGACACCGTGTAGTCGAACACCGAGAACGCCTTGCCGCTCAGAGAGCAGAGTACGCCCAGGGCCCAGGTCACCAAAGCGACGAGCAAGACTGCCTTGCCGCGCGTAAACTTCTTCTCTTCAATAAGATAGGCAGCTTGCACCTCCAGCATTGAAATCGATGAGGTAAGCGCGGCTATGGCTATGGTGAGGAAGAAGAGCACCGATATGACCCTGCTGAGCAGCGGAGCCGCCTGACCCAGAGAGCCGAAGATGAACGGAAGGGTCTCGAAGATGAGCCCCGGACCGGCGCCCGGCTCGATTCCGGCGGCGAACACGGCCGGCATTATGGCGAATCCGGCAATCAGCGCGAACAGAAGGTCGAAAAAGGCGGTGCCGGCCCCTGCGCGCAGCAGGCTGGTTTCCTTCTTCATATACGAAGAATAGGTGAGTATGGTTCCGACCCCGAGCGAGAGGGAGAAGAAGCTCTGCCCCATAGCGTCGGCAAAGACACGGGGCGAGAGTTTGCCGAAGTCGGGCTTGAGAAGGTATCTGACACCCTCTTCGGAACCGGGCAGGCTTGTCGAATAGACCGCAATCAGCACTATGAGAACGAAAAGAAGGGGCAGGGAAATCTTGTTGAAGCGTTCTATCCCCGACTTCACGCCGGCAGAGACGACAAGCGCCGTGGTGCCGATGAAAAGAGTGTGGCAGACCAACGGCAGCCACCAATGAGAAGTGAATACGGAGAACCGGGAGGAAGCGTCGGCTCCGAAGCCCTTGACCAGAGACTCGGCGAAGAATCCCACCGACCAGCCGCCCACCACGCTGTAGTAGGAAAGGAGGAGCATAGGTGTGAATACCGTGAGCAGGCCGAGCCACTTCCAGCGCGTTCCGGGGGCGAGCTTGTCCATCGCCCCGAAGGTGCCGGAAGCCGAACTCCGGCCTATCGCCGACTCGCAGAGCAGTATCGGAAGGGATATGATCAGCGAGAAAATGAGGTAGATCAGTATGAAAGCGGCCCCTCCGTCCTGGCCGGTCTGATATGGGAAACGCCACAGGTTGCCCAGCCCTATCGCAGAGCCGGCCATCGCGAACATAGCGGTAAGGCCGCTGCCGAAGTTCTCTCTCTGGGCCATCAGCGCTTCACGTATTGGACGAATTCGAAGTCGTACCCCGTCTCGTCGTCGTGCAGGGTCTCGGAGCTGGATTCCACTTTCCAGACCTCCGGGTCGATGACAGGGAAGAAGGCGTCGGCCTCGGGAATCTCGGTGTGGACGTGGGTGATGAACAGGCGGTCCATCATCCCTATGGCGGCCTTGTAAACCGAGGCGCCGCCCATCACGAAGCAGCGGTCCTTTCCCTCGGCAAGGGCCTCATCGAAGGCCTCATCGAAGCTATAGACGCAGGTGGCCTCGGGGATGGGGTCTCCTCCCAGGTTCAGGACTATGTTCTTCCTGCCCTTGAGAGGGTGGAAAGGAAGGGAGAAGTAGGTCGTGCGGCCCATTATCACGGGATAGCCCGCGGTCTGGCGCTTGAAGTACTTCAAGTCCTCGCTCAGATGCCAGGGAAGGCCTCCCCTGACGCCTATGGCCAGGTTGTCGGCCACGGCAACTATAAGACATTTTTCCATAATCATACTGCCACGGGGGCCTTTATTGCGGGCCAGGGGTCGTATCCGACCAGCTCGAAGTCCTCGTATTTGAAGTCGTAGATGCTCTTCACGTCGGGGTTGAGAACCATCTTCGGGAGAGGCCTGGGCTCGCGGGAGAGCTGCTCGCGCACCTGGTCGAAGTGGTTCAGATAGACGTGGGTGTCGCCCGTCGTGTGGATGAACTCCCCGGGCTGCAGGCCGCAGCACTGGGCAATCATCATCGTCAGAAGGGCGTAGGAGGCAATGTTGAAGGGAACGCCGAGGAAGGTGTCGGCGCTGCGCTGGTAGAGCTGGCAGCTCAGGCGGCCGTCGGCCACATAGAACTGGAACAGGCAGTGGCAGGGAGGCAGGGCCATCTTGTCCACCTCGCCGGGGTTCCAGGCGCACACGAGCATACGGCGGGAATCGGGATTGTTCCTTATCATATCCACCACCTGCGAAAGCTGGTCGATGGAGCGGCCGTCGGGGGCGGGCCAGGAACGCCACTGATGGCCGTACACGGGGCCCAGATCGCCGTTTTCGTCGGCCCACTCGTCCCAGATCGTGACCTTGTGTTCCTGCAGGTAACGGACGTTGGTGCTGCCGCTGATGAACCACAGAAGCTCGTAGATTATCGACTTCAGGTGCACCTTCTTGGTGGTGAGCAGGGGGAAGCCCTCGCTCAGGTCGAAGCGCATCTGATGGCCGAACACGCTTTTCGTGCCCACTCCGGTGCGGTCTTTCTTGACCGTACCCTCGTCCATTATCCGCTGCAGAAGATCGAGATACTGTTTCATTACAGGGTGCTGAAAGCGTAGATTATGGCCTCGTGGAAGGTCTTTCCGGCCTTGAGGACGGTGGTGGGATATTCGGGCTTGTTGGGGCTGTCGGGGAAGTGCTGGCACTCGATTGCCACGGCGCCGTAGTCTTTGTAGATGCGGCCCTTCTTGCCGACGGGGCATCCGCCGAGGTAGTTGCCGGTGTAAACCTGCACGCCGGGCTGGGTGGTGAAGACCTTGAGCACGCGGCCGCTGCGCTTTGACCAGAGTTCGGCGGCCTCCTGGATCTGACCGGGCATATAGCCGTCTATGCACCAGCAGGCGTCGTATCCCTTGCCGTAGTTAAGGGCGGGGAAATCTTTCTTTATGTCGCGGCCGAGGGTCTTGGCGTTGAGAAAGTCCATAGGGGTGCCGGCAACGGGCTCGCTCTCGCCCACGGGGATGAGGGTGGAGTCGGTGGGCAGATACTCGGAGGCGTTGAGCCTGAGCCAGTGCTGGAGCACGGAACCCTTGCCGTTGAGGTTGAAGTAGGCGTGGTTGGTGAGGTTCACCACGGTGTCGGCGTCGGACTTTGCGGAGAAGCTGAGCTGGAGTTCGTTCTTCTCGGACCAGTCATAGCGCACCACGACGGTGAGGTTGCCGGGGTAGCCCTGCTCGCCGTCGGGGGAGAAGTACTTGAACTCCACGCCGCCCTTGCGCTTTCTCGACTCCCAGACCTGGTTCTGGAAGCCCTCGGGGCCGCCGTGGAGATGGTTGGGGCCGTTGTTAATGGGAAGTTCGTAAACCTTCCCGCCGAGGCTGAAGCGGCCCGCGGCGATGCGGTTCGCAAAGCGGCCGGGGCACTTGCCCGCGCAGGGGCCGTCCTTGAAATAATGTTCGGGCTTGCCGTAGCCGGTCACAACGTCGGCCAGCTTGCCTGAAGAGTCGGGAACGTTGATGCTCACGATACCCGCGCCGATGCTGCTCACGACGACCGAAGCGCCGCCCGCGTTGGTGAGGGTGTATTTGTAGATTGCCTTTCCATCGGGGGTCCTGCCCCAGAGTTTTCTGTTTACTGTTGCCATTGTATTATTCTGTCGTTTAGTTGATGATCGAGGTTGTCGAGGAAAGCGAGGACCTTCTCGGTGGGGGCGTCCTTCATCAGGACCCGCTTTTCCGAATCCAGCAGGTAGAGCGAGGGGATGGCGCGCACGTCGTACTCTTCACTCTCCCTTATCGTGTATCCGTAATCATAGCCCGTGATCCAGTTGCGGGGGTACTGCGGCTCGTAGGCGAGCCATTTGTCGATTTCCGCGTCGATGTAAAGGCACACCACGGCAAGGGCGCCGGAACTGATGAGGGATCCCAGATAAGGCCTTGAAAGGAGGTCGTCCATTATGGACTTGCAGGCCTCGCAGCCGGGGTTGGAGAAGAAAAGCAGGGTGTAGCCGGCCTTCACGCCGTACAGGGTGAGATTCTTCCCGCGGGCCGTGCGGAAGCGGATGTCGGGGGCCTTCTGCCCGAACTGGTTGAGGGCGCACATCCGGGCCTGGTAGGCATAGCCGGTGCGCATATCCTCCCGCGTGCAGGGAGACGCGGCAAGTCCGCGCACATAGGGCAGGAAATAGTCTTCGTTGCGCAGCGGGGAGTTGGGGTCGTAGAGGTAACGGGCCACCGTCTCCGAGAAGCGGAGGAAGAAAAGGGAGGAAGAGTCGGCCTTCTGCACGGCCTCAACCCCTAAAAAAAGGCCTTCCAGGCTCTTCTGCGCCTTGCCGAAAGGCAGATTGTCAAGAAGATAGATATAGTTCGCAAGGGCCTGCTCCAGTTCTTCCGTCCTCACTCCCAGCACCGCCGTGGAATCGGTCGGGCCGGTGCCGGAAAGGTACCCGTCCCAGTAATGGGCAGCCAGATAGTCGAGCTTGTCTTCCGCGCTGGTGTAGATTCCGGGGACTTCGGCCTGGGGGAAACCGCGGAAAGGAGTCTCCTGCACGGGTGCCGCACCGCGTCCGCCGCAGGACGCGACGAAGAGGGCAAACAGCAATATGAGCGGGATTCTTCTCACGGCAAATGACCAAATTCGGGTAAAGTTAACCAAATTTCATTAGATTTGCATTGATTATGCGAAATTTAAAGACCTTCTGCGCCGCCGCAGCGGCACTTCTTGCCCTTTCACTGCCTTCCCGCGCCCAGTTCACGACCGGCGGGACCGACCCCTGGACCATCTCCTGGAACTGCATCGAAACCGAAACATACCGTATAATCTACCCCGCCGGAGAAGATGCCCTGGCCGCGGAATACGCCAGGAACCTGGAGGCGGTGAAACTCCCTGTGTCCCAAAGCATCGGGATGGTCCCCAACTGCGGCTTCAGAAAGAAGATGGACGTGGTGCTGCACAACCGCACGGCCTACAACAACGGAATGGTGACCTGGGCCCCCCACAGGATGGACCTCTATACCATTCCCGACGCATATGACCCCCAGCCGCTTCTGAACCCTTTCGAACTGTCGGTGCACGAGAGCAGGCACGTGGCCCAGATGCAGCTGGGTCACATCGGGAACTGGCGCTGGCTCAGTTACCTTACCGGAGAACTTGTCCCCGGGGCACTCGCCGCCATCTACAGCGGCCCGGCCTTCCTGGAAGGCGACGCCGTTGCAACGGAAACGGCCCTCTCCCTTTCCGGCAGGGGCCGCTCGGCCGACTTCCTGGAATACTGGAGGGTGAGCGCGGCGCGGGGGCAGAGCCGCGACTGGTGGCAGTGGGTCTATGGCTCGCTGAACCGCTACACCCCCGACTACTACAGGGCGGGATATGTGCTGCACGCCGGAATGAGAAGCCTCTACGGCTGCCCCGACTTTGCCGCCCGCTACTACGGAAGAATCGAGGAAAAGGGGGTTCCATTCTTCAATCTGCAGAAGACCGTGAAGGACATTTCGGGGCAGGACTTCGATTCGGCCTTCGGCGCCATAACCGATTATCTTTCAAAGCAATGGGCCCAGGAAGCGGCCTCCCGCGGGGAATGGACCAAAACAAAACCCGTGACGCAGGAAGGCAGGTACTTCCGGCAGTACCGGGGGACCGTCGCCGACCCGGAGGGCAATCTGTATTCGGTGCGCAGCGGCCTTACCGAGGCGGCCTCGCTGGTGCGCATCTCCCCGGACGGCACGGAAAGCCGCATCGGAGCCTTCGCCGCCACTACCTCCCGCCTCTCGCTGAGCCCCGTTACCGGCAGAATCTACTGGAGCGAACTGACCCCCGACCACCGCTGGGAACTGCAGTCTTTCTCCGACATTTGGAGCATCGGGGCCGACGGAAAGAGGCTTCGCCTGGCACGCGGCCGCTTTTTCAACCCGGCCTGCGCGCCCGACAGGGAGGAAATCTCCGTCACCGAATACCTCGAGGACGGCACTTCCAACCTGGTGATACTCGACGCCGGAAGCGGAGAGCGGCTATGGTGCTACGGCACCCCGGGCTTCCGCGACTGGCAGATAGTGGAGTCGGCCTGGGCGGAAGACGCCATCTGGGTTAGCGCAATAAGCCCGGAAGGCTTTGGGATATACAATGTTCACGACTGGAGAAAAGTGGCCCTGGAGCCCTCCCGCTGCAAGATCAAGCAGCTGGGAGAACACGAAGGGAAACTGACTTTCATAAGCGACTGGGGCGGCACTGACCAGCTGTATTCCCTGGACCCCGGCAGCGGGGAACTGCTGCGCCTTACCAACGCGGAAATCGGGGTGAGCGACTATGCCTTCAGCGGCGGAGCCCTGTATTACTCGGCCCTGGAGCCGGGCGGCCGGGGAATCTGCCGCGCCATGCAGCTCTGCAGCGAACCCGCCGTTCCGGGAAGCGCCACCCAGCCCCTTGCCGGGGCCCTGGGGGAAAGCCCCGTCACGGCAGCGGAGGCCCCTGAGGTCGGCGAGCCCCGGGCCTACGGCAAGCTGGCCCATCTTTTCAGATTTCATTCCTGGGTGCCGCTGTATGTGGATTATGATGCCGTGAGCAGCCTGAGCGCCGAGAGCATCCTGAGCTCTGCGGGAATCGGTGCCACGGCCTTCTTCCAGAACACCCTGGGGACCTCGAGCGGAACCGTGGGAGCGAAACTCTTCGACTCCGGGTTCAGCTTCAGGCCCACCCTGCACGCGCAGATGACCTACAGCGGGCTTCCCGTTGTGCTGGAAGGCTCGCTCGACCTTAACGACCGCAACAGCAGAAGTGTCAAATGCCGCTATGTTGACGGCGTCCCCGAAGCCACGGCCACCCCCGACGACGCGCCCCTTGTCATCGGCAGCCTGAAGGCATATTACCCCCTGAACCTGGGCTCGGGCGGATGGAACCGGGGCGTGATACCCCAGGTCAACTTCACCGCCTACAACGACAGCTTCACCTACCAGGGCCTGCGCAGCACCCCGATGGGCCGCGTCACCGCAAGCGTGCGAGCCTACACGATGCGTCCCACGCCCTCCTCCTGCGTGTATCCCAAGCTCGGAATAGGGCTCGAGGGAGGCTATGCCCATACCTTCTCCCACTCCTACTGCGACGCGGCCTACGCCTATGTTTACGGGTATCTGCCGGGCTTTGCGCCCACTCACGGCCTGAGGCTCAGCGCCCTGGGGCAGCTGCTCTTCAGCGGCTCCAACGCAGCCTTCGTGGAGACTTTCTACAACACCGTTCCGCGCGGCTACGGCAGCGGCGCGCTGGGCGCCGTGGCCGGTTACCCCCGCCAGGTGAAGTTCACGGCCGACTATGCAATGCCTTTCCTCTCCCTGGAATGGAGCGGCCTGAGCCCGGTTTTCTATCTTAAGAACCTTGAGCTGAACCCCCACGCCGACCTGACCCTCCTGCACAGCAGCGGCTCGGGCTGGCAGAGCCTGGCCTGCGCCGGAGCCTCGCTCCTTGCGCATCTGGGCAATTTCCTGTGGATTCCTTACGACACCCGCGTCGGGGTGGTCTGGTCCTACAGGTTCGGCTCGTACTACGACACCATACAAAAAAGTGGTGCCACGGACGGGCACCACTTCATTGGTTTCGAATTCAGCGTCGATCTTTAGTCGGCAAGACCGTTCTTATCGAGGAGGTAGAGATAGAGCTGCTCGTAAGCGGCCTTCTTCTCGTACTTGTTGCCCTTCCAGAGGAGAGGCATGCTGCTCTCGCCGATCCAGCTGTCCTTGTCGTTGAATCCCCAGATGGTGATTCCGCCGCGCTGCTCCTCGGGAACGATGGAGAGGTACTGGTCCACGACATAAACATACATCTCGGCCTGGTCGGCCTCGTCAGAAGCGGCTATGTCGAGCTCGGAGATGCGCACAAGTTTGCCGGTCTCGGCAAGGGCCTGGAGGTGAGCGGTGATGTCATCCTTGCTGGTGGAGGTGCTGATGTGCATCTGGGTACCCACACCGGTGAGGAGTTCGCTGTCCTTGGCATATGCGCAGATGGCCTTGAGCTTGCTGCTGGAAATCTCGAGGTTGTAGTCGTTGAGGTAGAGGTCGGCTTCCTTGCCATAGAGGTCGAGGGCGTCGCTGGCATAGACGAATGCCTTGTCCACGAACTCACGGCCGCCTCCGAGGTAGTCGCCCCAGAAGAAGTAGCTGCCTTCGGAATTGTCGGTGTTATCGCTGGTGCGCCACTCGCCGAACTCGGTGAGAGCCTCGTTCACGACGTCCCAGGCATAGCAGTCGAAGTGCTCGACCATACCATAGACATACTGCTTGTAGGCATAGTCGATGCGGTCTGAGGCAAGCTCGGACTCGGTCTTGTCGGTAACCTCGAACTCGGCGGCACCGCGACGGTCGTGGCCGAGACCCGCGAATGCGGGACGGGTCCAGCTCTTGTACTTGCCGAAGCCGGCGCTCATCCTTGCGGACTCGGTGGAAGCCGCAACTTCGAAGATCTGGAAGCAGTCGATGGTGAAGGAGTTGACAGAACCGCCGCCGTAGAAGCCGACTGAGATTTCAGAACCTGCATCGACGGTATAATCATAGTACTGATATGTCCAGTCGTCCTGCATCTTGTCGTAATTGCCCCAAGCGGAGTTCTTGTATGCCACGGCTGAGCCGTTTTCGCGGATATCGATCTGCATGTCAACGTCGGCTGCATCGGCCTTGGCCTGCCAGGCTATGCGGTAGGTCTTGCCGGCCTCACAAGGGTATGTCTTGGAAACGAGCTGGATGTCCCAGGCGTTGGAAGCGTCGCCTGCGGTGTTGTCCATACGGACGGCCTGCTTGCCGTGATGGCAGTCGGTGACGATGGAGGTGTGCTTGGTGTCGCCGCCATTGCCGTTGATCTGCCAGCCTGCGGATACCATATCGTCGGCGCTTGCATAGGACTCGAAGTCGCCGTCATCGACGATGGAGGAAGGATCGATGCAGGTCTCGACGGGCTTCGGATATACCTGGAAGTCATCGATGTAGACGGTACCCACGCTGTAGCCGGCGTCGAGCACGATCTGCAGGGCGGTGGCCTCCTCGGGAGCGACCTTGTCGAAGTAAACGAAGGTCCACTCGTCGGTTATGCCTTCAAGCTGCCAGTAGTTGGTGCCGGTGTCCCACTTGCCCTCGATCTGGAGGGTGGTGTAGCCGTCGGGAGACTTGGCCCAGAAGCCGATGCGGTATTCTTCACCCGCCACGACGTCCATGACGTAGCTGTTGGCAACCTGGATCTTCCAGCCGTCACCGCCGGAGCAGTAAGCGGAAGAGTTGTCGATGACGAGGGCGTGCAGAGCGCTGTGGACCTTGTCCTTGTTCGCGTCGATGCTCACGACGTTGTTGCCGTCTTCGTCAGTGATGTAGTTGCGGTGAACGATGGAAGCATAGTCGCCTCCGTTCCACACGCTCCAGCCGCTGCCTTCGAAGTCGGCGTCGCCAATCATATTGTTCTTGTCTATATAATTGGTGAAGTCGCCCTCGCTGGTGGCCTCGAAGATCTGGAAGTCGTCGATCCAGTAGGTGGCTACGCTGCAACCGCCGTAGAAGCAGATCTGCAGGGTATTGTCGCCGGCGTCGGCGGGAGTGAGGTCAACATAGAAGTACTGCCAGTCCTCGGTGACCTTGGAGGAGCCGAGCTGGCTGTAGGTGGTGCTGTAGTAACCGGTGCTGGAAACGGCCCAGCGGGTGTCGATCTGGAGGTCGGCCTCCTGGTCGGACTTGGCGTACCAGGCAACGCGGTAGGTCTTGGCGGGATCGATGTCGAACGTGGGGGTCGCGGCCTGGATCTTCCAGGAGCTGGAGCCGGCGTAGTCGGTGCTGTTGTCGATCTTGAGGGCGCGCACTCCGCTGTGGGTCACCTCGTCGGTGATGGAGAGGTAGTCGCCGCCGTTCATCGCCGACCAGTTGTTCTGGTTCAGGCTACCGAGCTCGAAGGTCTCGAATCCGCCGTCCTCGACGATGGTGTAGGGGTTGATGTAGTTGGCGTCGGAGTCGGTGGGTTCCGGTTCGGGTGCCTCGGTGGGGATTATGCGGATGTTGTCGAACGCGACTTCACCTTCGGCAATGACGGCAACGTAGAGCTGCTCGCCGGGAGCCTTGGTGAGGGCGGTGAACTGCTGCCAGGTGGAGGTGGCGGTTCCCTTGATTCCGGAGGAGAGGTTGCTGTTGTCGGCGCTGGTGCCGACGCCTACGACGGCGTCATCGCCGAGAGCCTTGGCCCAGAAAGAAATGGAGAAATATGCTTCGGGGTCGACGGAGCCCACCTCGATGAGGAGACCGCCGCCGGAGGAAGCCGTCTTCACGGCATAGTCGCCGGTGAACACCTCGTGGGGGACTGCGGTGATTTCCGCAGACTGGGCGGTGTAGCCGTCGAGGGTGCCGTCTTCAAAGTTCCAGTTGGTCTGGAGAATGGATGCGCTGTTGTCGGCGGCAGCCTTCTCCACGAGGCCGTTCAGATAGCTGTAGTTCTGCTGGGAGTGCCAGCCGAGGTTGTGGCCGAAAAGTTCCACACCTGCGTCGGTGGCCCAGCCTACCATTTCGTCGGCAGTCTTGAAGCTGAGCTTGCCGTTGCTGCCCACGATGGCGTCGTGCTTCATCTCGTTGCCGAAGGTCACGGCGTCGAAGTCACGCTGGAGGAGCACTGCGATGGAGTCGTTCTGGAAGTACTCGGAATGGGTCATCGCCACACCGAGCTTCAAACCGAGCTTCTCGGCAAGTTCTGAAAGGCCATATTCGTACACTGTGGGTGCCGGGGGGGGCTCGGGCGGGTTGGGATTCACCACATCAGTGGGCTTGTCGAATACCTCGACAACCTCGCGCTGACAGGACAGGAGCCCCGCTGCAACCAACAGCGACATGAAAATAAGTGATAACTTCTTCATTGTGTTGTTAAAAAAGGTTCGTGTTACTTACTTGTTTCCCGACGCATAAGTATCCAATCAGCGGCGAATATAGAAATTAAAAACCACATTTCACATACCTCTAATCAAATTTTTAAGAACTTTTTAAATATTTTGAAATTGTTTGAAAAACTTTGCACAAAACCGGAAAATAATACATATCTTTGGCCAATTGTGCGCGTGAAGCGCTTTTTAATGTACCTGTTTCCCGACCAGAAGACATTAACAAAAAAACGTAAACAAACACAGAAAGTTTCTTTATGAGAAAATTAATTTCAGGTAATTTCTTGAGAGGACTTTGCGCAGCGATCCTGCTCGCCCTGCCTGTTCTGGCATCGGCACAGGCAAAGCACTCCGTGAAAGGCCAGGTCACTGACCTCAACGGAGACCCGCTGCCGGGTGTAGTCGTCATGGTGGAAGGCACCAACGTCGCCTCCATGACCGACGCCGACGGCCATTACAGCATACAGGCCGCCGACAACCAGACCCTCCTCTTCAATCTTTTCGGAATGAAGGACGCGCGTGAAGCCGTGGCCAAGCGCAGCGTCATCGACGTGACTCTGGAAGATGACAGCCTCTTTCTTGAAGAAGCAGTGGCAATCGGCTACTCCACCGTCAAGAAACGCGACCTCACCGGTTCCGTGGCATCGGTAGGCGCCGACGCCATCCAGAGGACCATCGCCTCCACGGCCGACCAGGTTCTCCAGGGCCGCGCCGCAGGTGTGCAGATGACCCAGAACACCGGTCTGCCCGGCGGCGGTACCTCCATCCGCATCCGTGGTGTCAACTCCCTCAACTCTTCCAACGAGCCTATCATCGTCATCGACGGCGTGGTGATCGACGCCCAGACCGGCAACGCCACCGACAACGCCCTCTCCAGCATCAACCCCAACGACATCGAGACGATGGACATCCTGAAGGATGCCTCCGCCACCGCCATCTACGGTGCGCAGGGCGCCAACGGTGTCATCCTCATCACCACCAAGCGCGGCCGCGCCGGTACCACCAACATCACCTTCGATGCCCAGGCCGGTATCCAGCAGCTGCCCAAGTACCTCGACGTGATGGACTTCCCCGCCTATGCCGAGCACTACAACACCTTCGCGTCGCTGCGCGGCGCAACCCAGAGGGACGAGTACGCCGACCCTTCGATGCTCAACGCGGGCACCGACTGGCAGAAGGAACTCTTCAAGACCGCTGTAATGCAGCAGTACAACCTCTCCGTGAACGGCGGTACCGAGAAGGTCACCTATGCCGTGAGCGGCGGTTATCTCAACCAGGACGGTGTTGCATACGGCTCTTCCTTCGAGCGTTACAACCTCCGCTCCAACCTCGACATCAATGCCAACGACTGGCTCAAGATCGGTACCAGCACCGCAGTCAGCTACTCCAAGCAGAACATCAACTCCCTGGCAGGTAGCGACGAAGGTCTCATCCAGGTGGCCCTCAAGCAGTCTCCCGCGGTTTCCGCCCGTTCCATCGACGGAGGTTACGGCGCTCCCGACGAGCAGTTCGCCCAGACCAACCCCATCGGTCTTGCCAACCTCCTCGAGAACCACAACAACAAGGCAGGCGTGAGGTCCAACCTCTATCTCGACTTCATCCTCGCGAAGGGCCTCGATTTCAAGACCGAGTTCTCCGCCGACCTCAACTTCACCAACAGCTACAACTTCACCCCGACCTACAGCTTCGGACAGTACTACTACAACTCCGAGAACAGCCGTCAGGAGCAGAAGAACTTCTCGCTGTACTACGCCTGGCGCAACCTCCTCACCTACAACAACACCTGGGGCAAGCACACGCTCAACGCTATGCTCGGTCACGAAATGACCTCCAGCCACTGGGAGTACATCCTTGCCAAGCGTCTCGACGGTCCCGACAACCTGCACGACATCAGCGCCGGTGACCAGACCACTTCCACCACCGGAGGCAGCAGCGGCGACAACAAGTTCCTCTCCTTCTTCGGGCGCGTGTTCTACTCTTACGACGACCGCTATCTGCTGACCGCAACGCTGCGCGCCGACGGTTCCTCCAACTTCGCGAAGGGCCACAGGTGGGGCGTGTTCCCCTCCGTTGCAGCGGCCTGGCGCATCTCCAACGAGGAATTCCTGAAGGGCAACCGCACCATCAACAACCTCAAGCTCCGTCTCGGCTACGGCGCCGTGGGTAACTCCAACGTTCCTTCCATGGCCTGGCAGGCTACCCTGTCCACCGTCACCACCAACTGGGGCAACGGTTACCTCACCGGACGCATTCCCAACGAGTACCTCACCTGGGAGACCACCCATTCCTTCAACGTGGGTCTCGACCTCGGTCTCTTCCGCGACCGCATCAACCTCGTGGTGGACGGCTACTACAAGCTCACCAACGACCTGCTGATGGAGTCCGTCCTTCCCGCATACGTGGGTACCGCAGGACAGGGTTCCGCTTCCGCTCCTTACGGCAATATGGGCTCCATCTCCAACAAGGGTATCGAGTTCACCCTCAACACCGTGAACATCGAGAACAGGGACTTCAGCTGGACCTCCAGCATCGTGTTCTCCCTCAACCGCAACCGCGTGGAGGCCCTGAACACCGAGGACGGCGTGATCGACAAGACCTATCAAGTCAGCGGCACCAACACCGTCGTGACCCGCACCAAAGTCGGCTCCAGCATCGGTGACTTCTACGGCTACAACGTGATCGGACGCATCAACGACGCCAACGACCTCTACGACAGCGCGGGCAACCTCAAGATCGCCATCCCCGAAGGACTCACCGTGAATCCCGACGGAGTGTGGGTCGGCGACTGGATCTTCGAAGACGTGAACGGTGACGGCGTGATCAACGAGAACGACCGCGTGAACCTCGGCAGCCCGCTGCCTCTGTTCACCGGCGGTATCGGCAACACCTTCACCTGGAAGAACTGGGACCTCAACCTCTACTTCACCTACTCCGTGGGCAACAAGGTGATGAACTGGCTGCGCGTGACTATGGACAACCCCAACACCACGTCCAACAAGTTCGCCCGTGTGAAGGACTACGCGAAAATCAGCCTCATCGACGAGAACGGTTCCGACTCCGACATCTACAACGTTTACGTGAGCTCGGCGAACAGCCTCCTGCCCCGTATGTCGGCCGGCGACCAGAACGACAACGACCGCATCTCCTCCCTCTACATCGAGGACGGTTCCTATCTGCGCCTGCAGAACCTCTCGCTCGCATACCGCGTTCCCGCAAAGGTTCTCGACAAGATCAACCTCGCTTCCCTGAGGGTCTCCCTCAACATCCAGAACCTCTTCACCCTCACCAAGTACACCGGCTACGATCCTGAAATCGGTATGACGATGGACCAGTACAGCACTTCCGGCCAGGATGCCCTTATGAACGGCATCGACACCGGTCGTTATCCCACTCCGCGCATCTATACTCTCGGTGTGAGCGTAGGCTTCGGCGGCGGACACAAAAAATAATAGGAGGAGCAGAATATGAAAAAGATATTTACAGTCATCGCTCTTGCAGCCGCCCTCGTGGCATCTTCTTCCTGCAACTGGCTTGAAGTGACCTCCGAGTCCCAGACCACCCTGGACACCTACTTCGTTTCCGAGGAAGCCTGCCGCGCCGCGACGGCCCCCCTCTACAACAAAGTGTGGTTCGACTTCAACAACAACTTCGGATTCGGCTTTATGGACGGCCGCGCCAACAACGTGTTCGCCCCCTGGTCCGATTACATCTATCCTTACGTGAACCTCATCGAGACGACCTCCACCGCCAACCTCTACAGTGCCTGGCAGAGTATGTTCGTCATAGTGAGCCAGGCCGACTACACCCTCCTCAACCTCGACAGGGCACTTGAAAACGGGGTCAGCCAGACCGTCGTTGACGAGTGCAAGGCCGAGTGCCGCTTTATGAGAGGCGTCGCTTACTGGTACCTGGCAACCTGCTGGGGCAACGTTCCCATCATCGAGGATCCCCAGACCCTCATCACCAATCCCAACGTGAACACCAACCCCACCGAGGACGTCCTGGCGTTCGCAATAAAGGATATGGAGTATGCAGCCAAGTATCTGCCCGAGAAGGGAGCCAACGCCGGACGCGTGACCAAGTGGAGCGCCGAGGGTATGCTCGCCCGCTTCTACAACACCGCTGCGGCGTTCGTGCGCGGCGGCAACGGAAGCACCGGCAGCCTGGGCGAGAGCGCTTCCTCCTACTATGCCAAGGCAAAGGCCGCCGCTCTGGACGTGATCCAGAACTCCGACTACAAGCTTATGGACAACTACGAGGATCTGTTCAAGGTTCAGAACAACAACAATTCGGAAGTTCTGTTCTGCCTGGAGTGGGTTCCCAACTCCGACTACGGCACCACAAACTTCTCCGACTCCTACCTCGCTCCCTCGAGCATAGTGGTGGGCGGCCGCAGCGCCTGGGGTAACGCAACCTACGCTTCCGGCGAGCTCATCGAGCTCTTCGCAAGCCGCGGCGACCTCATCCGCCTCGCAGCCACCTACTTCACCATCGGATGCTACTACGACTACATCCGTTCCGACGAAGGCGGCTACCTCGTGGGCACCGGTACCGGCAGCTACAACTCCGACGGCGAATTCGTGACCGTCTCGGCCGAGAGCCTCGGCGACTACGCCTGGATCAAGAAGGGCGTTGTCGGAAGCTCCGCCGACACCGGCGGCATCGCCACCAACCAGAACTCCTGCCTCAAGACCCCTATGCTTCGTCTTGCCGACGTGATGCTCCACTACTGTGAGGCCTGCATAGCCGAGGGCAGCAGCACCTCCGACGGCACCGCCGTGCAGGTGTTCAACCAGATCCGTGACCGCGCCGGTATGGCCGGTGTGAGCGAAATCAGCTTCCAGGACCTCTGGGACGAGCGCCGCTGCGAACTCGCTCTCGAGTACCTCGCGTGGTCCGATTTCGTGCGCCGCGCATACTGGGACGAGGCCAACGTCCTCACCCTTATGGGCAAGCAGAACCGCAACGCCGCATACGAGTATGAGTACGGCGGAACGTTCTCCTGGAAGACCGACGACGAGACCGGCGAGATAAGCAAGGTCGGCAGCAAGGAGGAGGAAACCCCTTCCGCAAGCCGTCTGCGCCTGCCTTACCCCGAGTCCGAGCTTGTGAAGAACCAGCTCCTCAAGGCCGATCCCGTTCCTTATACCTTTAACGAATAATCGACAGACAGATATGAAAAAGTTATTAAATGTTTTCATCGCGGTCTCGATGCTCGGAATCCTGTTCGCCGGCTGCCAGAAGGAGTCTTCAGGCGTTGACGACACCAACTACGGCCCCCTCAAGGTCACGAAAGTGTATCAGCACAACGTGAAAGCCATCAAGGAGCTCGACCCCGAAGAGGGCGCCCGCCTTGGCACGATGATACGCCTCGAGGGTGAGAACTTTATGGGAATCAGGGCCATCACCGTGAACGGCTCGCCCGCTTCCCTGAACCCCAACCTCAGGACCGAGAACTCGATAATCTTCCGCATCCCCTCCACCAACAGCACGACCAATGAGGACACCCCCACCGGTTCCGACTGCGAAGAGGCATACCGCGACAAAATCATAATCACCTCCAACGGCAACGCCGACTACGAGTACTACTTCCACGTAATGGGTTCCCTGCCCACCGTTTCCGGCCTGGACCACACTCTCCCGAGCATCGGTTCCTGGGTCACCGTCAGCGGCAGCAATCTCAAGGACGTGCAGAGCGTTGATATCTACAACGACCTCAACGAGGTTGTGGCCACCACCGACCAGATCCGCAACGAGGATCCCAAGGGCAAGAGCGTGGAGTTCAAGATGCCCGAGGTCGTTCTCTGGTCCGAGATCAGCGGAGGTGACTTCGCAGGCTGCTACGAGGGTGGTTACATCGTTGTGAACACCGGCAACGGCAGCGCGGCTTCCCCCAACTACTTCTACCGCCAGAAGAATATCTTCCTGAACAATTTCTACAGCCAGAGCGACTCCGAGTGGGGTATGGACCTGTACACCTACAATCCCAGCGCCACCAACTCGAGCTACTATGCCTGGGGTTCCGGCACCAGCGGCAACCTGCCCGATTCCGAGAACTATCCCGACTTCGATGCCGACATCGCCTATATGGCCCTGTCCGACGGCCCTCAGGCTCCCGATATGTTCCGCGCCCTCCCTCTGTGGGCTACGAAGATTCCTGTATGTGAGCTCTCCGACGGTGAACATTCAGCCGACGGCGGCGCCTGCATAGCCCGCGCCTGCTTCAACTCCGACGCCTGCACCGGCCGCGCCCTCGGCATGGCCCAGAATATGGCAAGCGGAGTGGCGCTCTTCAGCGGAGCCACCGGCACCGACAAGCTCGCCTTCCAGTTCGACTTCTGCATCGCCGCTCCCTGGAATTCCGGCCGCATTGCCGTGACCTTCGTGGACAACGGCGTGAAGTGGATGGCTCACTACCACCCCTGGACCACCAACCCCGAGCACTATGCACAGGGTATGGAGCACTGGGAGACCGCAACAATTCCTCTGTCCGACTTCGAGAACTTTATGGACCAGACCTACAGCTACCTGCTGAAGAACACCATAAAGGGCGTGAACGGCGACTATGCCTGCCAGGGTATGATTGCCTTCTACAACGACGAGTGTGACGGCATGGCCGCCCGCGAAATCGCCGCCGAGGAGAACTTCGTGGTTTACTTCCAGAACCTGCGTATCGTTCCTATGATGACTCCCGAGCAGATTCTCGACGACAACGAGAATCCCATCGGCTGGGGCGGTATCTATTAATGGACTCTGCCTTTGAATTAAGCGGCCGCCCTCCCGGGCGGCCGCTTTTTATTGTGGGTCAGAGGTTGGCGGTCAGATAGTCGGTGATTGTCTGCTGGACGGTGGCGCCGCAATGGTGGGGGCCGTCGAAGAATTCGGTGCGCAGAGCCTCTGGAGCGGAGGAGGCATCGTAGATGGCGTGCATACGCGTGAAGGCGGAGTCCACCGCCCACTTGGGGAAGAGCTTGTCCTGCGCGCCGGACAGGAAGAAAAACGGCTTTGGGGCCAGTTCCAGTGCAATATCGGGAAAATCGTACTTCTCGCGCAGGGCGGGAATCATCATAGAATAGTCGGAAGCTGTGGGCGGCTGGGCGCAGGTCTGTTTGAGGGTCATCCAGCACAGGGCGACTCCGGTCTTGACCCGGCGGCAGCGCGCGGCCAGAAGCCAGCAGCGGTGCGCGCCCATCGACCAGCCGAAGGCGCCTATCCGGCGGCTGTTGACATATGGCAGGCGGCTGAGCACACGCACGGCGCGGGTGTCTTCCCTCAGAGTCTGCTCTGCCCACACGACGCCCTTTGACGCAAGGCTGTCGAACACGGCTCTCTGCCCTTCATAGACTTTGGTCTTGAGCTCCCGGATGCGCTCCTTGCGCTGCGGCTCAAGGAAAGTCAGGCGCGACCATTCGCGACATTCGGCCGAGCTGCGGGAGCCCCAGTAGAGCATATCGGGAACGATTACCGTGAAGCCGCAGCGCGCGAGGGAATCGCCGAACCGGGCCCCGTCGAAGTTCGCTTCCGCCCACTGGTCGGAAGACAGCCGTATGTGCTCCGGCGCGGAAGGGAGCGGTCTGACGAGCTTTTCCTTGCCTATGTCGAAGCGCGCGCCATGGTCGTGCAGAAGCACAAGACCGGGCGTCTTTGCCCTGCGCGAGGCCCCGTCGGGCACCAGAAGATAAGCCTGCACACGCTCCCGCGGCGCCGTCCTGTATTCGACCAGACGGCACACATAGCCGTCGCGCTGCTCCTCCTCCAGCACCGTCATCCGCGGACCGGGGAGCAGCAGAAGAAGAAATAGCGCAAGCTTGAACATCATAGCCACAATCTTTCAGTTTTTCAAAGATATAAAAAAAGTTGCACACTCACAGCAGCGCTGCGGGTGTGCAACATTCACATATAATCAACCGACTATTCCCAACCGGGGTTCTGGACGAGATTAGGGTTCTTTGCAATGACAGTGGTAGGATAAGGGAAGTGCTCGTGCTTGCCGGCAACGAAGCCTATCTGATCGCCACGGTCCTTGGCCTCGTGAGTATAAACCATATAGAAGCGGCTGTTGGCCTCGGAGCCATTCTCCCAAATGGGAGTCTCGCCTGAAGCGGGAGCGCGGAAGAGCTTGTCGAAGAGCTTCGGCACGTTCTGACCGGCCGCCTTCACGCCGTCGGTGTCGCCCCAACGGACGAGGTCGGCCCAGCGGCAGCTCTCGAGCCAGAGCTCGTACTTCTTCTCTTTCTTCACGACATCCATCGTAACGGCGCTGCTGATGGTCTGGGAACCGGCGCGCTGCTGAATGGCATTGATGTAAGGGAGGGCGTCGGCGGCAGAACCGGACTGCACGCAAGCCTCGGCATAGAGAAGGAGAACCTCGGCGTAACGCATGATGGTGAAGTTGTTCAGACGAACGTTGTTGCCATAGTTTGCGTTGCAGTCGGTGGCTTTCACGACCTGCTTGAGAGGGAGGTAGAACGACTGGCCGTAGAGACCGTCCTTCACGTCGCTGATACCAATGTCGGTGCTGGCCTTCTTCTGCTCGAGGGGGAGGTCGTCGATGGCGGAGTCGCCATAGGTAAGGCCGATTTCGGGCTTGCCGTAAACCACGTCGTCGATATGGATGAGGGTAGAGTTGAAACGGTAGGAGTCAGGACCGTCGTTCGAGAGGAAATCGCTGGCGAAATCATAAGGAACGCCGCAGCCGCCCCAACCGTCGGCACCGCCGGTGTAAACGGAGTTGGGAGACTTTGCGAAGTGGTCGGAACGCCAGCTCCAGATGTTGGCTTCCATCCAGGTGGAACGCTGGTTGATGCCGCTCCAGGAGCCGAGACCGGCGTTGTACTCGATGTTGGCCTCGAAGACCTTCTCGGCATTGGCGTCGCCCTCAATGTGGAAGAGGTCGGTGTACTGGTCGCCGGGAACGAGAGCGTACTTCTGGGAGTCGATGACGGCCTTCAGGCAGCTCTTTGCCTCGGAATACTTGCCTGCGAAGATGTAGGCCTTTCCGGCAACGGCATTAGCGAAGCCCTTGGTGACCTTCACGGCGCCGTCCTTGTCGGAGGTACCTGCACGCTCGTTCAGGTCGGGGAGAGCCGCAAGACACTCCTCGGCGCACCACTGGAGAAGCTCCTCGTGGGTCATAGGATTCTCGGGATCCTTGTCGCAGTTGTAGGGAAGGTCGGAGCCGCTCAGGACGTGGTCGACGAAAGGAGGGCAGTCCCAACCGATGGCAAGCATCATATGGATGTATGCACGGAGGACGCGGGCCTCTGCGACGCAGCGCTTGGTCACTGCGGTCTGGCCGCCTTCGGGAAGACCGTCCTTGAAGTTGTCGATGACGAGGTTGATGGTGTACAGGGAGAGATAGAATCCGCTGTACATATTGCCGATGACCTCACAGCCGGAGTCGTAACGGAACTCGTTGAGAGCGGCCATATAGTCGTTGTCGCCGAAGTTGGAGCCGGCGGCGTAGAAATCGTCTCCGCAGTTGTTGAAAGCTGCACGGAAAGGAGTATAGATGTAAGCGGCGCCGCGGCTGGCAACGTTGGTGCCGAATCCTGCGTATGCGGCGGCGAGGGCCTGCTCGCAGTCATCGTCGGTCTGATAGAAGTTATCTATGGCAGTCACACCCTTCTGGTCAATGTCCAGGAGGCTCTGGTTGCAGGAAGTAGCTGCAAGAGCGACGATTGCAAGGGAAGCTATAAATATCTTTTTCATATTCTTTTTCCTTTTAATAGGTTAGAATGTAAGATTCACACCGAAGACAACCTTCTTGGTGGTAGGATAAGAACCGGAGTCGAGGCCCCTGGCGTCGGTGGAGTTGTAGGAAGCGGTCTCAGGATCTGCACCGGGATACTTGGTGAAGGTGAAGTAGTCGTCGAGGGACACGTAAACACGGAGGTCGCTGATGAGAGCCTTCTTGGTGATCTTCTCGGGGATGGTGTATCCGAGCTGGATCTGCTTGATCTTGAAGTAGGAACCGTCGAACAGGCAGGCGCTGGAGCTCCAGAACGTCCAGTCGTTGGCAACATTCTTCATATCGGGATACTTGGGGTTGCTTACGTTGGGGTTGCCGTAGGAATTGCGCCAGTAGGTGGTGAGGGTGTTGGTCTTGGAACGGTCGGCGGAATACATCATGTTGAAGATGCTGTTGCCGGAAACGCCGGTGCCGAAGAGGGTGAAGTCGAAGCCCTTCCAAGCGAGGTTGATGGTCAGACCGTAGGTGAGGTCGGGAATGGCCTTGCCCACATACTGCTTGTCGTTGTCGCCGGGGGTGAGGGTCTTCTCGCCGTCTGCAGTGTAGTATTCGGCGGCACCGTCGCTGGTGATGCCGGCATACTTCCAACCATAGAAGTACCAGATAGGATAGCCGACCTCGAATGCGGTCTGCATCTTGTTGTTCAGGCCGCTCACGCCGGAACCGTACAGACGGTCGAGGGAGGAGTGGAGGCTGAGCACCTCGTTGTGGAGGGTGGAGAGGTTGCCGTTGATGCTGTAGTGGAAGTCGCCGATGGAGTCTTTCCAGCCGAGTTCGAACTCGAAACCGGTGTTGAGCACGTTACCTGCGTTGGTCCAGGCGGAGCTTACGCCGACCTCGGGAACGGGAACGATCTCCACGAGGAGGTCCTTGGTGGTCTTGCGATACCAGTCGAAGCCGAAGGACAGACGGTCGTTGAGGAAACGGGCGTCAAGACCTGCGTCGAGCTGCTCGGAAGTCTCCCAGGTGAGCTCGGGGTTGGCAAGGCCTGAAGGCTTGGAGCCGTAGGTGGGGCTGCCGTCGCCGGAGCTGGGGTTGTACTGATACCACTCGCTGTTGAGGCCGATGGTGGTGGAGTACTGGTATCCGCTCAGGACATTGACGTTACCGTTGCGGCCCCAGGATGCGCGGACCTTGAGGAATGACATTGCGCTGCGGTCAATGTTGTCCTTGATGAAGCTTTCGTTGCTGACGGTCCAACCTGCGGAAACGGAGGGGAAGAAGCCCCAGCGTGCCTGGGTGGAGAGCTTGGAGGAGTCGAAAGCGTCGGCACGGAAGTTGGCCTGCAGGCTGTAGCGGTTGTCGTAGCTGTAGCTCAGACGGCCGAAGTATGAGAGAGCGGTGGACTCGCCGGGAGCGTTGCCGACAGTCTTGGTGGCGTCGGAGGTGAGGTAGTCGATGTAACGGAAGTTCTCGTCATATCCCTTGAGGATGTCCTCGCCGGTGGAGGAGATGCTTGCGTTGTCGTAGCTGTTCTTCGTGAAGGACATACCGGCCATTGCGCCTACATTGTGCTTGCCGAAGCTCTGGTTGTAGTTCACGAAGTTCTCCCACTGGTAGTAGAAGCTGGTGTTCACGTTCGCGCTGATGGTGTAGGTGGTGCTGGAAGCCATCGAGGTGAGCCAGTAAGGAGTCTGGTAGCTGTGAGAGCTGCTCTGGGCAACACGGTAGCCGAAGCGGGAGGTGAAGGTGAGGGGCTTGATGGGAGTGAGGTTGGCGGAAACGTTTCCGCGGAGGGTGAGTCCGCCGCTGCCGCCCTGGGTGCGGTCTCTCTGGAAGAGAGGGTTACCGGTTGCCTCCTCGAGGTACTTGGAGGTGCCGTAGAAGTCGTTGTTGTGGTTGGGGTCGGTGGGGACGGGGTCTCCTGCTGCGTAGTGGTCCTTCATACCCTGTGCGCAGTCGGCGATGTTGCTGTAGTACGCGGGGGTGAGGGGGTCGAGGGAAACCACGGAGTTGAGCCCGGAACCGTAACCGGAGGAAACCGACTTGGTGCTCCACTTCTCGAGGGAGTTGTTGGTGGAGATGTTGAACCACTTGAAGAGCTGGTAGTCGGCGTTGAGCTGAGCGGTGAAGCGCTCGTAGGTGTCCTGCTTGCCCACCACTATACCGTCGTTGTTGAGGTAGTTCAGGGAGAGAAGGAAGTGACCCTTGTTGTTGCCGCCCGAGAGGGTGATGCCGTGCTGCTGGGCCCAGCTGGGAGCGAAGAACTCGTCATACCAGTTGGTGTCGGTGCCGTCGTAGCCGTTGGCGGTGAGCTGCTCCTGGGTGATGTTGCCAATGTACTCCTGGTACTCGATGTACTCCTTGGCTGCGAAGAGCTCTGCCTTCTTGCCGAGGGACTGGAGGGTGAACTTGCCGTTGTAGGAGATGTGGGCGGTGCCGTTGCTGGCAGCGCCGGTCTTGGTGGTGATGAGGACGACACCGTTACCTGCCTCGGCACCGTAGATTGCTGCGGAAGCCGCGTCCTTCAGGATTTCCATAGACTCGATCATTGAAGGATCGAGGTACTGGATGTTGTCTACCTTCAGACCGTCGACGATGAGGAGGGGTCCGATGTTGCCGGAGTTGGAGGAATAACCGCGGACGCGGATTTCTGCGCCGGAACCCGGAGCGCCGGAAGCGTTGATGATCTGAACGCCGGCCGCCTTACCCTGAAGGGCTGCAGCAGCGTCGGAAGTGGAACGGTCCTTGAGGTCGGAGGAGCGGACAGAAGCGACGGAACCGGTGAGGTCGCTCTTCTTCTGGACGCCGTAACCGATGACCACGGTCTCTTCGAGCATCTCGGCGTCTTCCTGGAGAACTACGTCGATGACGGATTTGCCGGCAACGGGGATGACCTGGTCGACATAACCGATTGAAGAGAATACGAGAGTTGCAGAAGCGGGAACGTTGAGCACGTAGTTACCGTCGAGGTCGGTGACGGTACCTGTGGCTGTCCCCTGCTGCATCACGCCTGCGCCGATGACGGGCTCTCCGGCCACGTCCTTCACATTACCTTTCACGGTAATGGTCTGCGCATTTGCGAAGACAGGCATTGCTGCCAACAGCAGAATGCCGAGCATTTTGGAGAAAATCTTCATAGGTAATAAATAAAATTATTAATGAATGAAATTGGTTATTCAGCTTTATGGCCGGCACAAATGTATCCATTTATAATATTTAAAGAAATCGTCGATGTTACATGAACTTTGTCGGATGTTACACATTGAGGTTTCGTTAACAAAATCCTTTTGAAATGTTACATTTTGCAGTAAATTTGTAATGTTACATTCCCGACCGATATGAAGAAACTCCTGTTCTCCGCCATCCTCACCGCCCTCTGCCTCAGCGCAGCGGCGCAGCAGAGCCGCGTCATCACCACCGGCGACAACCTTTCCAGCAGCCTCATCAATTTCCTGTACCAGGACTCTGCCGGAGACATCTGGGCCGGCACGGAAAACGGCCTCAACGTCTTCGACGGCGTGAAGGTGCGCTCATTCCGCAAAACCGAGGGCAATCCGCGCTCGCTGGGGCACAACGTCGTGCGGTCCATGGCGGAGCACGAAGACGGCACACTGTTCGTGGCCAGCCAGAACGGCGTACAGATATATGACCGCGCGCGCGGGGACTTCAGTCCTTCCCTCTGCTACGAAGACGGCACCCCGTTCGAGCAGAACATCAACACCCTGCTCCTGCGGCGTGACGGGGAGATCTGGTGCGCCGGCAACCGCTTCCTGCGAATAAGGAAAAACGCTGAAGGCGGGTTTTACTTGTCGGACCGCGGGCTGCCCGACGGGCTGGACTACACCTACGAGCTGCTGGAAGACAGGGCCGGCAACATCTGGACGACCAAGCGCAACGAGGAAATAATAAGGATAGGGGCGTCGGGCAGCGTGAGCAGTTATGCCGGAAGCGGCGACTTCGTGTCCTGCCTGATCGAGGGGCCCGACGGAGAAATCTATGCCGGAAGTTATTATGACGGCCTTTTCCGCTACAACAGCACGGCCGACCGCTTCGAGCACCTGGACATACCGGGACTGGAAGGTATGGTCATCCAGACAATGACGAACCTCGGCGGCAACATCATAGGCATCGGAACCGACAACCACGGCATCCTGGAATACAACACCGCCACGGGAAGGACCGGAGTCTTCCAGACAGGTTACATCCCCTTCGAGGCCGACAAGATAAAGATTCACGCAATCATAAAGGACAGGAACGACAACACCTGGGTCGGGGCTTACCAGAAAGGCATCATAATGATTCCGGCAAGCAGCAACAACTTCAAATACATAGGGTCCAATTCCGCCACATCGAACAGGATAGGGTCCTGCTGCATCACTTCCCTCTACAATGACCCCGACCAGACCCTCTGGGTGGGGACCGACAACGACGGCCTCTACAGGCTGCCGCGGCAGGCGAGCGGAGAACAGATAGTCCACTACAGCCCGACTCCTGACGGCGGAACGGCGGGAACGGTGTTCGCCATCACCCGCGACAGCGGAGGCAAAATCTGGTTCGGCTCGTACAATTCCGGAATCCGCAGGCTCGACCCGGCCACCGGAGTGATTCTTCGCGGAAAGGACATAACCGGGCTCGACGATTCCCACCAGAGCGTCTATGCCATAGCGGAGGACGGACAGGGCCGGCTCTGGTACGGCACTATGGGCAACGGCCTTTTCTGCATCGACCTCAAAACGGGGCGGCGTTCCGACTTCGGCGGGGTTGGCGACGCAATGAACCAGTGGATCACCGACATAATCATCAACGGCGACCTTCTCTATGCCGCCACCTACGACGGCTTGTACCGCATAAACATCGGCGGCGAGAAACCGGCGGTGACGGGGCATCTGATCCGCAATCAGATCTGCTACACCATAGGGGAAGGCAACACGAAGATTTATGCCGGAACGGCCGGAGGGCTGATCATAATGGACAAGGCTTCCGGCAACCAGCGCACCTACACCAAGGCCGACGGGCTCTGCGACAACACCGTGTACGGTGTGCAGTCGGACGGCCTGGGGAATCTGTGGGTGAGCACCGCCAACGGGCTCTCGGCCTTCAACGTGTCGGCCGGGACCTTCATCAACTTCTACGCGGCCGACGGCCTGCAGAGCAACGAGTTCAGCCGGCGCGCCACGGCCCGGAACGCCACCGACGGATCCCTTTTCTTCGGAGGCAGCGGCGGCGTGACCTACTTCAACCCCGCCGACATCAGGAACCCGGCAAAGAAGTGGAACGTGAAGATTACCGACTTCTCCCTTCCGGAAGGGTCAATATTCGACGCCGGAACGGAAGAATACAAGCTGAAGTATCACGACAACAGCTGCACGGTGGAGTTCTGCACCAGGGAATACAACGCTCCCGCCGGCATAACCTTCGAGTATTCCCTCAATGGGAGCAACTGGACCAGGCTTGCCCAGGGCAACCACAGCGTGACGCTGAGCAACCTCAAACCGGGAAAATACATCTTCAGGGTGCGCGCATTGGACAACGACACCCCGTCCGACGCCCTAAGGACAACGATAACGGTGGCCTACGCCTGGTGGAACTGCCTGCTGGCCAAGATTCTGTACATCCTTCTGGCTCTCGGCCTGGTCGGAATCTGGATATTGCAGAGAAAGCGCAAGCGGCAGAACGCTCTTGAAATGGAGAAACACAAGCAGGCCGAGGAACTCAATGAGGCAAAATTGCAGTTCTTTATGAACCTCTCGCATGAGATACGCACCCCTATGAGCCTTGTGGACGGCCCTCTTCAGAGCCTCATCGAGTCCGACTCTGACCCGCAGCGGCAGCAGACCTACGCGATGATGCAGCGCAGCACCCGAAGGATTCTGCAGCTCATCAACCAGATGCTGGACATAAGGAAGATTGACAAGGGCCAACTGAAGCTGCATTTCTGCCCCGTGCAGATATACGACACCGTTGCCGACGTGTGCGAGCTTTTCCGCGACCAGGCCCGACGCAAGGGGTTGGCGCTGGATTTCCGCTATTCCGGCCCCAAGGACACCGAACTCTGGGTGGACCCCGACCAGTTCGAGAAAATTCCCATCAACCTGCTTTCCAATGCGGTGAAATACACGCCTTCAGGCGGCCACATAACGGTTTCTCTCTCGCAGGACAGCAAAAACTGCATCCTTGAAGTGAAGGACAGCGGCCCGGGAATGCCGGAAAGCGACCTGGAGAGGATTTTCGAGCGCTTCTACCAGTCGGGGGCCCAGGCCTCGGGCACCGGAATCGGCCTCAACCTCACCCGTATGCTGGTGGGGCTGCATCACGGAAGCGTGAGGGCGGCGAACAATGCCGACGCTCCAGGCTCCACCTTCACCGTGGAAATTCCTCTCGGGAACGCACACCTGAGCGACGAAGAGATAATGTCCAAGGCCCCTGCCGCGCCCGCCCCCGCTCCGCTGATACCGGACGTAGTGCCGGAAGCCGACGCCACTGAGCACGACAAAGCCATAAAGAGGCGCACGGTGCTCCTGGTGGAGGACGACCTGGAAATCAGGGCCTATGTGCACCAACAGCTCTCGCGCAGCTTCTACATCCGCGAATGCAACAACGGAAAGGAGGCCCTGGACCTGATTCTCAAAGACAGGCCAGACCTTGTGATAAGCGACGTGATGATGCCTGAAATGGACGGCTACACTCTCTGCAAGAAAATACGCAAGAACATAAACATCAACACTTTACCCGTGATTCTGCTCACCGCCAAGAGCGACGTCCAGGACCAGGTCGAGGGCCTTGACCGAGGCGCCGACGCCTATATTACCAAGCCCTTCAACGTCGAGGTGCTGCGGCAGACCGCAATGAACCTCATCTCCTCCCGCGAACGGCTGAAGGTGGCCTATGCCGAGAAGCAGACCGAGAGCGCCGAGAATATGAACGACGTGAAGCTCAAGACCCCCGACGAGAAACTGATGGACCGCATCGAGAAAGTCGTGAACGCCAATCTCCGCAATCCGAACCTCACGGTTGAGATGGTGGCCGAGCAGGTGGGCATAAGCCGCGTGCACCTGCACCGCAAGCTCAAGGAACTGACCAACCAGACCTCCCGCGACTACATCCGCAACATCCGCCTGCACAAGGCCGCGGAATTGCTCGCCGAGAAAAAACATTCGATAGCCGAACTCGCCGACGCCGTGGGCTTCGGCAGCCCCGCGAACTTCTCCTCCGCGTTCAGGGAGTTATACGGAGTCTCCCCAACGGAGTATATGAAAAAAGATTAGAGGCCTCCGGGGAGAATCCTATTTGAACAGCCGGGGCGCGAAGTTCCAGAGGCTCTCGCGCCAGACGGGCCAGGTGTGGCCGCCGGGGGTCTCGAAATACTCGTACTTTATGCCGATTTCGTCGAAGCGGGCGCGCATTGCCTTGCAGTTGCCCCAGGCAATGTCCTCTTCTCCGCCCATCGTGATGTAGAACTGGCGGAACTGCTTGTTATAGTAGTCGGGGCGGGAGGCGAGCATCTCATAATAGGGCTCGGGATTCCAGCCGCCAAGGCTCATAGGGTTGGACACCGAGAACCAGCCGGAGCTGAACACGCCCACATAACGGAACAGTTCGGGATGCGATATCGAGGTGTTCAGGGTCTGGAGCCCGCCCATCGACAGGCCGGCCAGGGCGCGGCTGCCGGCATCGTCCTTTATGCGGAAGTTCTTCTGCGCGGCGGGGATTATGTCGTCAAGGAGCTCGTGCTCGAAGTCGGCGGTGTTGCCGTCGGGCATAACCACAATCATCGGATTTGCCTGGCCGGAAGCAATCAGGTTGTCGAGGATTATGTCGGTACGGCCCTGGTTTGCCCAGCCGGTCTCGTCCTCGCCGCCGCCGTGCATTATATATAGTGCGGGATACTCCTTGCCGGAGGTCTCATATCCGGCGGGAGTGTAAACGAACATCCTGCGCCACTGCCGCGAGGTCTTGGAATAGAACCTCTGCTGGGAGATTTTGCCGTGCGGGACGTCGGTCACATAGAAGCGCTTGTCGCCTGCGGGATAGGGAATCTCCACGGCGCTGCTGAACTGGCTGCAGCCGTAGAAAACCTCGGCGGAAGGGTCGGCGACCCTGGCCCCGTCAACGACCAGGAAATAATAGTGGAACCCGACGCTCTGGGGCTCGGTAACGCAGACCCACTCGCCGGACTCGTTCTTCTTCATATCGTAGAGTTTCCCGAGATCGACCTGCACCTTGCTCGCACCGGGGGCGCTGACGTGGAATTCCACCCGCCCGTCGGGGAGGACCTTGGGGAATTCGCGGCCCCTGACGCCCTGCGCGGCTGGAGTCTCGGCGGCGGGAAGCCCGGCCGCCTCGACCTTCTGGTCGATGTGCCTGATGGTGCCGGAAGGGTTGTAGAACATCTCCTCGATGCAGACGCTCCTGCGGCCCGTCGCGGGTCCGTAACCGTCAAGCGAAAGGGAGCAGTTGTGGTAGAAGAACCAGCTCTTTCCGCAGAAATCAACGACTCCCGGATGGATGGTGAAGCTGTCTTTGGCCGTTCCGCTGAGTTCTCCCATATACTCCCAGGGACCCTCGACGGAAGGGGCCATAGCATAGGAAATGGTTTCCTGGCCGGGGCCCATCGAAGCGTAAATCATATAGTATTTGTCGCCGCGCCTGTAGAGCCAGGGGCCTTCCACGTAGTTCTCCATCGGGAGGACCTGAATCTCGCCGTCAAGCTCGACCATATTCTTCTTCAACCTGGCAAGGAAGCAGGTTCCGTTGCCCCAGGCCATCCAGGGGGTGCCGTCGGCGTCGATGAAGACGGTGGGGTCGATGTCGTTCCACCAGCCCAGGGGGCCGTTCTTGGTCATCTTGTCGGTGATGAGCGGGCCTCCTATGGCGTCGGTGAAGGGCCCGGTGGGACTGTCGGCCACGGCCACTCCTATACACTTGCAGTTGTCGGGCTCGCCGGCCTGCAGGGTCACATAGAAGTAGTATTTGCCGCCGGCCTCAACGCACTGCGCAGCCCAGGCCTCTCCCACGCCCCAGCTGAAGTCGGTGGGGGCCAGGATCACTCCGTGGTCGGTCCAGGTCTTCATATCGGCGGTGGAATAGCACATCCAGTTGGTTATGTTGAAGCCGTACTGCCCCTCATAGCCGGGCCTGTCCTCGAAGCACTCGTCATGCCCGCAGTAAAGGTAGAGGCGGCCGTCGGAAAAGACCGAGGGGGCCGGGTCGGCGGTGTAATTGTCCCTTACCAGGGGGTTGCCGGTGAATTCGAAAGTCTTCTCCTGCTGCGTGCAGGAGGCTAAAAGCAGCACGGCGGCAAGGGCCGGAATCAGAATAGGTTTCATAGCGTTCTTTTATTTGAAAAGTGTGGGGGCGAGGGTGTGAAGGGCGCGGCTCCCCTCATAGGCGGCGTTCAGGAAATCTACCATCGCCTTGAGGTTGGCCTCGGAATACATCTTGAAGCCGTGGCCTCCTTCGGGCTCGAGGTGCAGCTCAGACTTGACCCCGGCCTTGTCCAGGGCCTCGTAGAACTCCATTCCCTGGCAGCAGGGCACAACATCGTCCTTCTGGCCGTGGAACACGATTACGGGAGGGTCGTCCGCGTCGATGTAGCTCAGAGGGCTCACCGCCTTCATCTCCTTCTCGAACTCGGGGGCGTAGTCGTGGCCGATGAGAACCTCCTCGGGGGTGTTGCCCCATTTGCGAGGCTCGCTGCAGTTCATCGTGAACATATTGATGGGGCCGGACCAGTCGCAGGCGGCCTGGACGCGGCTGCTGTATTCGAGGTTCGGGCCCACGGTTCCTTCCAGCTGACGCACTCCGCCGGAAGTGGCGGCAAGCGAGGAGAGGTGGCCGCCGGAAGAGAATCCGGAGGTGGCCACGAAGGTGGGATCGAAGCCGTAAATGTCGGCATTGGCGCGGACCCAGCGGATCACAGCCTTTATGTCGTTGATCTGGGCGGGGAACTTGGCGTCCGTCGACGAGCGGTGGTTGGGGGTCACGACGGCGTAACCGGCGTCGAGCAGGGCCTGCACGATGGTGCCGAGGTCAGCCATCCCCTTGGAGGAATTGCTGAACCACGCGCTGCCGTAAATATGCACCACAACCGGGTAGGAGGCCTTTTCTTCCTTGGGAAGATAAACATCGAGGGTATGGTAGGCCTGATCGTCGGCGGCATAGTTGACGTCGGCGAATTTCCGGGAATATTCCATCTTGATTTCAGGCATCTGCCAGCCGCCGAAATCCGCGGGCTGTGCAAAGGTCGGCAGGACCGTCAGACAGAGGACGGCCAGTGCAAGGGTCTTTCTCATTTGAAGAATTTTTGAAGGGTTTCTGCAAGGTAGGTGCGGGCGTTCATCCAGGTGTGGCCGCCCTCGGTGAATACTTTTTCGTAACTGATGCCGGCCTCGTCGAAGTAGGCCTGGTGGTCAAGCACGTTCCGGTAGAGGAAGTCGCTCGTGCCCACGCCGAACCACATCAGCCGGAGCTGCCTTATGTCGGTGGCGAGGTTGGGGAAGTACGCGTCCATCATCTCCGGGGTCAGATAAGCGCTGTACGAGGCCAGGTAAGCGAATTTGTCGAAGTTGCCGTACACGGTGAACAGCGACTGCCCACCTCCGCGGGAGAAGCCGGCCATCGCCCTGTTGGCGCGGCCCGTCTTCACTTTGAAATTGCTCTCCACATAGGGGATAATGCACTCCGTCATCTCGTTGGAGAAGGTGGTGTACATCTGCGCCGCTGCCATACTGGAGGGCATCGGGGTGCCGCCCTTCATATAACCGTAGGGCATCACAACTATCATCGGAACGGCCTTTCCCTCGGCGATGAGGTTGTCGAGTATCACGTTGAGCTTGCCCACCTTGAACCAGGTCTCTTCGGTGTCGGTGGTGCCGCTCACAAGGTAGAACACGGGGTATTTGCCGCCCTTTTCGTAGCCCGCGGGGGTGTAAACCAGAAGGGGCCTGTCCTCGCCGAGCACCGTTGACTTGTAGGAGCAGTAGCTGACCTTTCCGTGGGGAACGTCGCGCACGGTGTAGAGGGCCTCGGGGTCGGGCATCTCCAGAAGGCTGGCCTTGAAGTTCTCGTTGGGGAAGATTTGAATGTTGTTCTGGTCCTGCACCGCAACCCCGTCCACAATGAAGTTGTAGGGGTAGATATCGGCCTTGGCGGGCTTCACGGTGGCGCTCCAGACTCCAACGGAGTTGCGCGTCATAGGGATGTCCTTCTCCTGGAACTGGCCGGAAAGGAGGACCTCGGAGGCCTGGGGCGCGCGGTAGTTGAAGGTCACGCGGCCGTCGGGGTGCACGATGTGGGTCTCGAAGTGGGCCTGCCACATACGGGGCTCCGGAACCGCGTCATAGCCAAGGAGTTGCAGCATTTTGGAAGCATAGCGGCGGCCAAGTTCGCGGTAGCCCGCGGCATCGAAGTGCAGCAGGTCGGGGGCGTTGGTGCAGCCGCTTGAGGATATTACGTACGAGCCGGGAATCACTTCCGGCATACGGGCGATTATGTCGTTGTGGGCGGCGCAGATTCCTCCGCGGTCGCCGTTCACGGTCTCTCCCACCAGGAGTGGCACCACCTGCCCTTGCAGGCCGAGGTCCTTCAGAAGGCTGTCATAGACCTTCTTCACGTTGGCGGGCCACTGCGGGTCGCCGTTGTTGGTGCAGCCCTGATGCAGGAGAATTCCCTTGATGACGCCGTCCTTCTGGGCCAGGCGCGCCATATCCACCAGCCTCTGATAAGGGTTGTTGTCGTAGGCCTCGAGCATTCCCTTCATCCAGAAGGGAGCCTTGCTGGCGGCATAATTGGCAACGCTGTCGGGCATAAAGGCCTCTATGCTGCAGCCTCCTATGGCCACGTTGATTACGCCCACGCGCACGTTCTCCGGCAGGTTCTCCACAAGGGTGCGGCCGAAGTAGTCGGCCGGGGTGAGGCCGGTGCGCTCCCGGCACAGAGGCGGGATGGCGGTGTACCACTTCCCCATCTCGCGGCCCGCCGAAGGGTTGTCGGCGGCGGCCATCATCAGGAAGCGCTCGCTCACGCCCTCGTAATCCTGAGGCTCGGGGCGGGCGTTGCCCTCCATATTCGACTGTCCGAAGCACAGATAGATGTGAAAATCGGGGTCCTGGGCTTTGAGGCCGACAGACAGAAGGAGCGAGCAGAGCACGCAGAAAATTGTCTTTTTCATATCATTCGAATTTTATCCAGTCTATGTCAACGGAGCCTTTGGTGCAGATGGCGCTGAGGTTCTGCATCCCCTTCACCGAAGTGCAGGAAACGGAGACCTCCTTCCATTTGCCGCCCGAGGGGACGGTGAGTTCGGCAATGGTGACGGGCTTGTCCTTGGCGTCGGTGACCGTTATTGCTCCGCCCTTTGCCGAACGCACGCGCGCCGTGACCTTCGCCGCACCGGAGCCGAAGTCAACTTCGTCGTAACGCACGCGGGCACCGGGCCGGCCGAGGGTCACGAACCAGCCGAGGAAGGGATTGGCGGCGTCGAGGAAATCTATGCAGGTGCCGTAGGGGTAGAGCTGGCTGTAACGGTCGAGCTGTATCTCCGAGGTGGCGGGGGTCACGCCCACTCCGCGCAGGGTCGGGGTGACCTGCTGGATGGTGCCGTCGGCGTTGAAGCGCACTTTGTCTATGCGCACCGAGCGGTTCTTGTCGAAGTCGGGGGAACAGTCGTTGTGATGGTAGAAGAGGTACCACTGCCCGCCGAATTCCACCAGGGAGTGGTGGTTGGTCCAGCAGCCGGTGGAGGATTCTTCCATTATCAGGCCTTTGAACTTATAGGGCCCGAGGGGGTTCTCCGCCATCGCGTAGGCCAGGGTTTCGGTGTTCCGCTGGACCCAGGGGAAGGTCAGATAGTACCGGCCGTCCCGCTTGAAGGCAAAGGGGCCTTCCCTGAGGCCTCCCTTGGGGAAGTCGGTGTCGAAGACGGTCTCGCTCTCGGGGATTATCGCGGAAAAGTCGTCGTTCAGAAGGGCTCCGCGAAGGCCCCTTCCGGACCAGATGAGGTAGCATTTGCCGTCGTCGTCGCAGAGGATGCAGGGGTCGATTCCGAAGACTCCCTCGAGAGCCTTCTCCCGGGGGACATAGGGCCCTTCGGGATTGTCGGCAACGGCTATTCCTATCCCGAAACCGAAGCCCTGAGCGGGGGCGTCGGGGAACACGAAATAGTACTTTCCGTTGTGCTCCACGCAGTCGGGAGCCCACATCGAATCGCCGTCCGGCTTGCCCCAGGGCACGTTTTCCTGGCTCAGAATCACTCCGTGGTCGGTCCAGCCGACAAGATCGGCGGAACTGAACACGTGGTAGTCCTGCATACGGAACCAGGGCTCGCCGCTGAAGTGGTTCACTCCCCCGGGAATGTCGTGCGAGGGGAAGAGATAGACGCGGTCTCCGAACACGCGGGCGGTAGGGTCGGCCGTGAACTGGCCGCTGATAACGGGATTCTGCGCATTCAGCGCGAGGGTGCACGCGAAGGCGCACGCGAGGATTGCAAGTATCTTTTTCATATTCATTGTCTTACAAATACGGGTATTGCGGACAGGTCAACGGGCAGGGCGACACTGCGGCCTCCGTCATAATGCTTTCCGCTGCGCCTGTCGGTCCAACCGCCCGGGTTGTCGGGGAGGTAAACCTCCATTTCGGTTATACCGGGCTTCAGGACGGGGCAGACGAGGTAATCCGGGCCGAACATATATTCGTCGGAAACGTTCAGCGCCCGCTCATCGGTGGGAAAATCGAAATACAGGGGCCTCATTATGGTATAGCCCTCCTCGGAGACCCTGCGGGCGCATTCCTCGAGATAAGGACGGAGCGTCTGGCGCTGCCTTATGGCCTCGACGAAAAGCTCCTCCACTTCGGGCGGATAGTTCCAGGGCTCGGTGCGGCTCATATAGCCGTGCACACGCATCACGGGCAGCCAGACGGAGACCTGGATCCAGCGTATCATCCTTTCCTGATAGGCCTCGTCGGTGTATTGGTCGGCGGGGCGAAAGAAGCCGCCGGCGTCGTACGTCCACCAGGGAAGGCCGCAGGACATAAGCCCCAGACCACCCGCTATCTGCCGGCGGAGGGTCTCCCAATCGTTGCCGACGTCGCCGCTCCAGCACACGGCGCCATAGCGCTGTATGCCCGGGGCCATACTGCGGGTAAGAATCACCGGTTCCTCGGAAGGATTCAGGCTCTTGAGGCCGCCGTAAACGGTCTGCAGGACCTTGAGCGGATAGACGTTGCGGTACTGCTCGTAACGGCCGGCGAGGTCATCGTTCTCGGGCTCGGTGGCATCGAACCACCAGGAGTCGAAGCCGAAGCGGACCAGGGAATCGCAGAAGCTGCGCCAATAGAAGTCGGAGGCCTCCGGCTTGAAATAGTCTATCCAATCGGTGTCTTCTATGTAATATCCCTTGCCTGCCAGTTCGCGGCCCAGAGGGCTTTGACGGTCAACCTTTGACCAGACGGAAAGCATCAGGCGCATTCCCATCGAGTGGAGGGAGTCGGCCATCGCCGCGGGGTCGGGGTACTTGTCTTCGTCGAAGCGCATCGCGTTCCAGCCGTACTTTCCCCACCACTGCCAGTCCTGCACGATCACGTCGGCGGGGATACCCTTTTCTTTGAACATCCGGGCGTTTTCCAGCAGTTCGGCCTGGGAGTCATATCTCTCGCGGCAATGCACATATCCCAGCATCCAGGAAGGCATCAGGGGCGCCTCGCCGGTAAGTTTGCGATACGAGGCAATGATTTCGTCGGCTCCTCCCGCAAAGACGGTGTAGTCCATCCGACCGGATACAGGGGAACTGAAAGTGGTCGTGTTGTCGGTCCGGCGCCAATGCAGCACCGGAGCGTCGCCGTGGACTCCGCGGACCTCGACTTCGTGCTCTCCCGCTTCCAGATGGCAGATTACCGAGGTAGTGGGCGGCAGCCAAAGGTTGTTACAGTCGGTAAGAATGCGCCCGTCTATGGCAAGGAAGTGCTTTCTTGCCATACTCTGCCCTACGTCGAGAAGCAGGGCGTATTCGCCGGTGGCGGGCAAGGTCAGGGTGCCGCTGAAGCTTTCAAAGAAGCGCCTCTCCCGCCTGTTGCCCGAAGTCCCGGTGGCGTTGACGTCGGCAAAGCCGCCTTCGTCTGATTTTTCCAGGCGGACAGAATCCGCACAGGGGTTGAACTCCGTCTTCCCGTAATTGTTCCAGAGTATGCCGTAACCCTTGGAGGACATAATGAACGGTATGGATATCTGGGTGTTCACCTGGGTCAGATGCCGGGAAAGCCCCTTGACGTCGAAATACCCGTCCTGGAACTGCCCGAGGCCGTATTGGCGCTCGCCGGCAGGCCCTGCAAAAGTGGCCGAGCCGGCCGTTCTGCCTTCTTCTTCAAGCAGCCGCTCCCCCTCGGAGGAGAAAAACTCCAGCCTTCCTGTATTCCTGTGATACACCGTCGTGAGCCCCTTCTGGACTACCGACAAAGTGCTGTCGGTCTTGGTGATACGGTAGTCGGTTTTACTCTTTTCGGGTGTGTAGAAAAGCTCCTCAAGTTCCTGAGTGCCGTCTGCCCTGACCCTGATGGCATTGTCGGCCATAGGGATAAGCAGAATCTTTCCGGAGCCGGTCGGAATCTCGACCGTGCCCGGAGCCGAGCAGGCGGCAAATAGCAGCAGGAACAGAAGACCCGTCTTTCTCACCTAAAAAATCAACTTTATGAATTCGTTGAGGCTGCGGCGCCAGGTGAGCCATTCGTGGGCCGTGCCGGGAGAGACATAGCGGACATAGTTGATTCCGGCCTCGGTGAACGTCGCATCGAGCGCCATTCCGCCCAGACCCTCCTCGGTGCCGTTGGACATAAAGAGAACGTGCATCTCGGAGTTGAACTTTCCGGCATCGGCGAATACGCCTCCGTAGATTGTCTTGAGGTCGGCGCCGGGCATCACGAAGATGGCTCCGCTGAAGGCTCCGGCCCAGGCGAACTTGTCGGTATGGGCAAGGGTTATGTCGAAGGTCTCCTTACCTCCCCAGCTAAGGCCGGCCATAGCGCGGTTCTCGCGGTCGGTCTTTGCACGGAAAGTGCTCTCGACCCAGGGGATGGTGTCTTCCAGAAGCACGTTTTCGAAGCTTGCGCCGAACTCCATCATCTGCTCGCCCTTCTTGGCTCCGAAGCCGTAGTCGCAGTTGCCGTTCTCCATAACCACAATCATAGGCTTTGCCTGCCCGGAGGCGATGGCGTTGTCCAGAATGTTGGCCATATTGCCCTGCGTGTGCCATCCGGTCTCGTTCTCGGCCATTCCGTGCTGGAGGTAGAGAACGGGGTAACTCCCGCTGCTCTTCTCGTATTCGGCGGGGGTGTACACATAGCAGCGGCGCTCCCTGCCCTCGAACGAGGACCAGTAGCGGCATTCGCGTACCTGGCCGTGGGGAATGTCCTTGTTGAAGCGGTAATAGTCGCCTTCGGGGCCCTCGGGAATCTCTATCATACTGGCATAGTAGCCACAACCGTACACAGCCTCGGATGCGGGGTCGTTAACCCTGACTCCGTCCACAACGAGCGCATAATAGTGAGGCCCTGCCACGAGAGGCTCGGTCACCACCGACCAGAGGCCGTTTTCATCCCTGGTCATAGGGAATTTGATGCCGCATATGTCAACCAGCACCTCCTTGGCGTCGGGGGCGTTCAGCTGGAAATATGCGCGGGACTGCCCGTCAACCTTCGGGAACTCCGACTGGGGGACGTTGGTGGTTGCGGGAACCTGTGCAAGGGCAAGAGCCGCCACGAGGGCGACCGATGCCGTAAGGAGCATTTTCTTCATATCGCTACTTTATGGGCGCTCCCATCTCCGAGGCCTCGGCGTCGGCAGAATCGAGCTTGAAAATCATAAAATCTTTCTTCTCTGCGGTGCAGGGAGTCCATTCGCCGCCGTCGGGCCCGTTGGGATCGGAATATTTGGCGAAGTTGGTCCAGGCGGTGAGCATCTTCTCGGAAAGGTCCCAGTCGCCCTGAGTCCAGGGCCTCCAGGAGTGCTGGAGCGACTTGAACACGAACCAGAGGTCGGAGGAGTGGAAGGCTCCCTTGAGCTTGTCTTCGGGGTGCTTGCCGTCGTCGGGAAGAGGCCTTGCGAACTCATAGGCCCAGGCCTTGGAGCCTTTCTGCTCGCGGTCGATGCAGAAAGCCTCGATTCCGGGCGACATATTGCCCATATCGTTGAGGGTGTAGCCTATCATATAGGGAACGTCGGCGAGGGTGCCGTCCTTCGCGGCGTCGTCGAAGCCCTCAAGGCTCACGTAACCGTCCACAATCGGCATCTGGGTCATCCAGGCGAACTTGCCACTGGCGCCGTTGTAGATGGTGCCGAGGGCCTGGATGGTCTCGGTGGCGGCGGCGCGCATCTTGCCGAGGTCGGTTAGGCCCGCCCAGTCCATTATCTCCTTGGTCTGGGCCTCTGACTCCTGAAGGGAGGGGAAGCGGTAGAACCCGCGCATCGCGGAGCCCACGGGACCCTTCGGGGCGGGAAGCTTGGCATCGGCCGCAGGAGCGGGAACTGTAAGGCCTCCGGCGCTCATTATCACGGCTTTATGGAAATAGGGCTTGGCCAGGGGCGACTCGCACAGGGTCTTGACGCTGCCGCCGCCGGCGCTTTGGCCGAAAATCATCACGTTGTCGGGGTCGCCGCCGAACTGCTCGATGTTCTTCTTCACCCATTTGAGCGACTCTATCTGGTCCAGGATGCCGTAGTTGCCGGAAACTCCGTTCTCGCTTTCAGCGGAAAGCTCGGGGTGGGTGAGGAAGCCGAATACTCCGAGACGGTAGTTGATGGACACGAGGACCACGTCCTTGGCGGCCCATTCCTGGGCGTCGAACTCGGGCTCGGAGCCCCATCCCTCGCGGTAACCGCCGCCGTGGATCCACACCGCGACGGGGGCCTTGCGGCCGGTCTGGCCGGGATATTTGGTCCACACGTTGAGGAAGAGGCAGTCTTCGCTGCACTGGGCTTCGTCGCCGTAGCCCCACTCGGTGAAGTAGTTGCCGGGATAATGAACGGCCTGATAGCTGGGATGGCCGAATTTGTCGGCAATCTTCACCCCTTCCCAGGGCTCCACGCTCTGGGGAGCCTTCCAACGGAGTTCCCCGAGGGGAGCCGCCGCATAGGGGATGCCGCGATAAACGTAAACGCCGGGAAGTTCGGCCATCACGCCCTGAATCTGCCCTCCTTCGATGGTGAGGACGGGGTTTTCGGGGGCCTTTGCGCAGGACGCCGCAAGCAGGGCGGCCGCCGCGAGAATGAGTATCTTCTTCATAATCTAGTACTTGAGAGCGGTGAAGCTCCATTTTGAATTGTCGGAGTTGAAATCGAATTTGCCGAGGGTGGGGGTGCTGTCGGCAATGGAGACGAGGCAGAGGGGCTCGGTGCAGCCGGGAACGCTCTTGGGCATTATGCGCCAGGTGCCGTCGGTCAGCTGGTCAAGGCGCCAGAGCTGCTCGGGGGCGCCGGTGAAGGGAGCCGCCTCGACCTCCTTCGCCGCGGTTGCGGTGAGGGCCCTGTCGGTGCCGGCGATGACTATCTTCACATAGGGGCCGCCCAGGAAGCCGCCGGCCTCGGGAACAGCCTCGATCTGCCACTTCTGGTGGGGGCGGAACATATTGTCGCCGATCCGCACTCCGGTACGGCCTTCGGGCCAGAGGGCCACCACGTCTTCCAGCTTCTGGTCCTCGAGCGAGATGACGGTCTCGTCTTCACGGGCCCACCAGCCGCGCATTCCTCCGGCCAGGCGGACGAAGTCCACAGAGAGTTCCAGGGCATAGCCGCGGCGCTCGGAGAGGATGGAATAAAGGCCGTCTTCGAACTTCTGACCGGCAACTGGCCAGCCGTTCTTCCAGAGCAAAGGCCTGATAACCAACACACTGCGGCCGCTTTGGTCAAAGTCGGCCTCCCAGTGGAAGGAAACCTTCTCCACGCCTTCCTCCAGCACCTCGCGGCCGAAGTGACCGGCTCCGACGGCCCTCTGCTCGGCAGGGACCACCATCTTGCCGCCGCCCTTGATCATATCGCGGCCCACGTTGTCGATGAAGGGGCCGGTGACATTACGCGAGCGCCCGCACACGATATTATAGGTGGAGTTCACTCCGTCGCAGCAGGTTCCGTGGGTTCCGAGGAGGTAATACCAGCCGTCGTTGTAGATGATGTCGGAGGCCTCGCAGTCTATGGCTATGTCGATGTCTTCGGTACCCTCCTTGCGGCCGCCCGTCACGGGGTCGAGCTCGCACATCCTGATGAAGCCGAAGTAGGTTCCGAAGCTGCACCAGAGCCTGCCGCTGGTGGGGTCGAGGAAAAGGCCGATGTCGATGGAGTCGCAGTCCTCGTCAACGTTGGAGGAAGCGACCACCCGGGGCTCGGTGTAACCGAAGTCGGGGGAAGAGGGGTCGAGGGTCTTGGTCCACATAGTGAGGATGTTGCCCGCGTGGCCGCCGCCCAGGCCGCCGCCGGTGGAGCTGAAGCCCACAAGGTAGCGGTCGCCGATCTTGATGGCGTCGGGAGCCGCGCCGTGATGGGGCCTGATGGCTCCGGAATGCCAGTTCCACCCGTCCTCCGACATAAGGCCGTTCACGCCGGTCCCGAAGGTGTAATACTTGCCGTCGCACTCCATAATGGTGCTGGGGTCGTGTATGTAGGGCTTGCCGACCTGGGCAAGAGCCGAAGCTGAAATCAGGGCTGCAATGCCCGCCAGTATCATTCTTGTTCTCATTTCTTTACTTCGTATTGATGGTGAAATTTGTTACGGGCTGGCCGTTTTCGTCGACGAAACGGGCGCAGAGGTCACTCATTCCGGGGCCGTTGATAACGGCGAACCAGATGTAGTTGCGGCCCTGAGAGAGGGTGAGGCGGCCCGACATACAGTCGTCCTGAACCATACGGCGGTCGCCCGACATTATCACGGCTTCCTCGCCGTTGACCCACCACATGGAGGCGCTGTTGGTGCCTGTGGCAAGGCGCACGTTCTGAATCTCCTCGGGGCAGTCGATTACGGTGCAGCCCCAGAAGATTACGCCGTAAACGTCGGTCTGAAGGCCGGAAGCGAAACGGAACAGCTTGACGTTGAACAGCTTGCTGTCCAGCGCATGCCACTTCAGAGTACGCTTCTCGAACTTCGGCTCGATCTTCTCGGGCTCCTGGCCGGGAACTGGGAATCCGGAGGGTTGGGGCGTGACATCAACCTCAACCTTGACCTTCTGCCCGTCTTTGGGAAGTTCGGTGAGCTGACCCTTGAAATACTGCTTGCCGAAGACCTCGCGGATGTAGCTGTCGGTGAATACGGTGTTGGTGCGGTTGGGCTTTGCTATGGGCTCAAGAAGGAGCCAGCGGCGGATGAATCCTTCGGAATCGGGCGCCACGGCGCTGCCGGAGGCGGGGGTGAAGTAATTCTCGAGAGCGGGCGATACCGGAGTCCTGCCGGGAATCACTTCGGCCTGACGGGCACCCGAAGGAGCCTGGGCGAAGAGAGCCGCCGAGAACAGCACTGCCGCTGCGGAAAGGAAAATTCTTTTCATTACAGTCGTATTTTTTATTGGTTACAGTCCGGGGATGTTTTCAGGCGCAAGTTACCAAAAAATACACCGGAGGAAAACCCCCGGTGTTACAAATTTTATCGGCGTTGTTACGCGATGTTACATATATTCGAATTCCAGCGGCTTCAGATCTTCGTCGCGGGAGGATCCGCCGTAAAGAATCAGATATTTGCCGGCGCGGGGAGAGAGTTCGTCGATGCTCTCGTCATAGAACTCGAAGGCGCGCTTGTCAAGGACTATCTCCACCTCGGCCTCGCCGCCCGCGGCAATGCCGATTCTCTTGAAGCCCTTGAGCGACTTTATGGGTGCGCCGGGGTCGCCCAGGGCCTTCACATAGACCTGCACGACCTCCTCGCCGTCACGTTCGCCGGTGTTCCTGACGGGGATGGTCACGGTGACCTCGGAACCCACCGCTGCGGAAGCGGCGCTGAGCCGGGCCTGCCCGTATTCGAAGCTGGTGTAGCTCAGGCCGTAGCCGAAGGCATAGAGCGGAGTGCCGCGGAAATACCTGTAGGTGTGGCCTTCCATATTGTAGTCGAGGAAGTCGGGGAGCTGCGAGGTGGACGCGTAGAATGTGACGGGAAGGCGCCCGGCGGGGTTATAGTCCCCGAAGAGGACGTCGGCAACGGCAAGACCTGCCGCCTGACCGCCGTACCAGGCCTGCAGAAGGGCGTCATACTGGTCCTCAACGTTTCCGAAGCCGATGGCGCTGCCGGAGCAGTTCACAAGAACCACGGGCTTGCCGGTGGCGCGCATTGCGCGAAGAAGCTTCTCCTGGACGACGGGCAGCTCGATGCGGGTGCGGTCGCCTCCGTTGAAGCCGTCGAAGTTCACGGGCATCTGCTCGCCCTCGAGGCGGGAGGAGAGTCCTCCGACCACGATCACGGCGTCGCAGTCGGCGGCCATCTTCGCGGCGGCTCCGTAGTCGGGAAGGTCGCGGCGGCAAAGTTCGAAGGTGATGAACGAGAAGCCTTCCGCGGCATTGGAGAAGCTGAGCTCGATGTCGTACTCCTTGCCCTCCTGCACCTTGATCGAGGTTCTGGGAGCGGCGGCAAAGGCGCGGCGCATTCCCATCGGGCGCTCGGTCTGCTCGGCCACGGTCCTGCCGTTCACGACGAACTTGTAGGGGTCGGAAGCGCGGAGATTGTAGAAGAGTTCTCCGGTATAGTCGGCGGTGAACTTGCCGGTAAGGCGCAGGGAAATGTTGTTCTTGTTCACGCCGGGAGCGAACTGATACTCGCCGTAGGTGTACATGTTCACGGTCTGGAAATCGTCCACCACATCGGGCTCTCCCTCGAAGGAGGGATTGTTGTAGAACTCGATATGGGCGCCCTTTCCGCCATTCATCGTGCCCAGGAGCTGGGTTGTGAGATGGCTGTCCACAAGTTCGCAGACGGGGTCATAGACCACCTCCACGCCGGGAGCTGCCCTGCGTATGGCCTCAACTATGGACACGGTGTTCTCCTTGGTGGGGATGCCGTTGTAGTTGCCGTTGTGCATAGAGGCGTTGTCGGCGTTGGGGCCCACCACCGCTATCTTCTTTATGTCCTTGGAGAGGGGAAGGACGCCGTCGTTTTTCAGAAGGGTCATACACTCGCGGGCGGCCTTGAGGGCCAGGGCGGTGTGCTCGGGGCTGGCAAGGTCGTCCTTACCGAGACCGGCCCAGGGAAGGTTCTCCTCGGGGTCGAACATTCCAAGCTCGAAGCGGGAGCGAAGGAGCCTGCGCACGGAAACGTCGAGGTCGGCTTCACTGATCAGACCCTTGTCAAGGGCCTCCTTGAGGCTGGTGTAGTGGGTTCCGCACTCAACGTCGGTTCCGGCAAGAACGCCGGCCGCGCTGGCTTCGGCTTCGGTTTCATAGACCTCGTGCTGGCCCTTGCGGAAGAAGTCGCCTATGGCGTCGCAGTCGGAGACCACCATCGACTTGTAGCCCCATTTGTTGCGCAGGATGTCCTGCAGGAGACGGTCGCTGCCGCAGCAGGGCTCGCCCTCGTAACGGTTGTAGGCGCACATCACCTCCTGCACGTTGCCTTCCTGGACCAGCATCTTGAAGTGGGGGAGGTAGGTTTCCCAGAGGTCGCGCTGCGACACGCTGGCGTTGAACTGGTGTCTGAGGGGCTCGGGACCGCTGTGCACTGCATAGTGCTTGGCGCAGGAGTGGGTCTTGAAATATTTAGGGTCGCTGCCCTGCATTCCCTTCACGGTCTGGGTGCCCATCACTCCGGCAAGCCAGGGGTCTTCGCCGCTGGTTTCCTGGCCGCGGCCCCAGCGGGGATCGCGGAAGATGTTCACGTTGGGGCACCAGAAGGTCAGGCCCTGGTGCCAGATGCCGCCGTTGGGCTTGTCGTGGCCGAATTCGTTGTGGTCGGTGGTGTTCCACACGGCGCGGGCCTCGTCGGAGACGGTGGTGTAGATTTCATACTGCTGCTCGGGGTCGAAGGTGGCGGCAAGGGCTATGGACTGCGGATAGACGGTGACGTCGTCGTAGCAGATGCCGTGGCAGGCCTCGGACCACCAGTTGTAGTAGGGGATTCCGAGCCGGTCCACCGAAATGGAACCGTTCATCATAAGGCCTATCTTCTCGTCGGGGGTGAGAAGGGAAAGGAGGTTCTCCACGCGCTCGTCGGTGGAGAGACGGGGGTTCTGGAAAGGGTACTCGTACTTCTTTCCGCAGGAGGATGCGGCCAGCAGCATAAGGGCCGCCGCAAGGATTCCGGTTACTCGTTTCATTTATCGTATGTTTGGTTTGTTGTTTTTATTTCCCGGCAGGGCCGGACGGGGTCGTCGGAGAAAATCCGGATGGACGCTCCGGGAGTCACGCCGCGTGTTGATATTCGTGCCTTCTTCCCCGGCCGGATAAGGGACGGAGCGCGGAGGGTGGTCCCGTCCTCCAATTCTATCTTGATGATTCTGAGAGGTTTTGAGCCGCTGTTGCCTATCTTGAAGTTGTTCCCACCGACGGGCGAGGGGGTGGTCCACATTGCCGGCCCTTCCCCCTTTTTGTAGGGGCTCTGCTCTATGCATAGGGCCGATACCGGGATGCGGGAGGTGCAGGAGGCGCCGCTGAGAATCAGGGTGTCCCGGCAGGCCCCGACCTCACCGCACATATCGTACAGGAGCACAAGGTCGGCCGACTCCCCGGGGCCTAGGCTTTTCGGGCACACAACCTTAAGGTGCGTGCTTCCGCAGACGGAAGCGGCAATTTCCACGGTCTTTTCTCCGGGGTTGCGAAGGCCGAGGATTCTGCTGCCGGCGGTTCTCCGCGGAACATAGCCGAAGTCCACTGCCGGCGCCGAAGCACTGAGGGCCCCGCACAGTACCGGAGTACCGGCGAAAGAAGCGGCGCCGGGCTCCACATAGGCCGTAAGGTCCAGAGTTGCGGAGGCCTTGCCTCCTGATTCCCAGACGGTTATGCTTCTTGTAATATTTCCCGCCAGCCCCCTTGGGTTGAACACGATTCCAAGGTTTACCGTACCGCCGGGCGGGACAGGGTCGTCGGGCCAGGAGACCGTGACGCAGCTGCAGCTGGTGGAGACGAAGGCCACACGGGCCGGGCCGGCCGAGGTGTTGGCAAGCACCGCTTCCGCCTGCACGAAGCCATCCTCCGCCCTGACCACACCAAGGTCAAGGCCGGCGGCCCCGAAGACGAACAGGCTCAGCAGTGCGATGAGTGTCATTCAGTTACGCTCTGATGGAAGTAGTCGAAGTCGGCGTGGCCGCCCAGTTCCTTCGTGGCATAGCAGAAGAGGCCGGTGCGGTAGCCGGTGAAGTAGTCGAGGGTGAACATTATCTTCTGGGCAAAGTCAAGCTCGTTCCAGGCCTCGCCGTCGGCGGACCAGCTCATATAGGCAAAATCCTCCCTGAAGTCGTAGCGCAGGCGAAGGAACACGTCTCCCCCTTCCCAGGGCTGCTCGAAGACTGTTTTCTTCTCGCCGCGGAACTCGGAGACGGCGCGAAGGACACTCTTCCCGTCCTCCACTGCCAGGCCTATGGCGCAGCGGCTGCTCTGCAGGGTGCAGATTCCGGCAAAGTCGCCGTCCTTGAGGGCGGAGGCGTCGAGCTTCACTTCGCTCACGCAGACCGGGCCTGCGGTGCGCTGGGTGAGGGTGTTTCGAGCATCGGCTATTCCGGTGGCAAGCTGGCCGGTGGTGAGCCTCAGCCAGCCACTGTGCTCCGTAAGGGACCAGCAACCGTCCAGCGGCTTGTGATTCCACTGCCAGACAAGGGGAAGCTGCGCCGAATCGAATTCATCTTCGGCCCAAAGGTAGTTCTCCCCGCAGGGAGGAAGCTTGACTTCCACCCTCTCGAGGGGTTTGGTGCCATCTCCGGCAACGGGCCATCCGTCTTCCCAGCTGAGGGGCTGGACCGTGAGTATGCGGCCCACGGCGCCGTGGTCCTGGAAGAAGAGGCCGTACCAGTCGCCGTACTGTGTCTGCACGACGGGGCCCTGCGCCACTCCGGCCTGCAGGCCGCCTATGGTGCCGTCGCAGACTATGCGGCTCTCGTAGGGGCCGGTAATTTCCTTGCTGCGCCACACCCTCTCGGTGCGGATTCCGCCGGTGGGCCAGTCTATCTCGAACAGGTAGTAATAGTCGCCGATGTGGTAGAAGCGGGTTCCCTCGGCGCCGAGCATCGAGTTGGAACGGTCGAACTCCACGATGAGGCAGTCGGTGCCTCCCTGCTTCACGCCGGAAAGGTCGGCCTCCAACTCCTTCAGATAGAGCTGCGTGTTGCCGTAAACCACATAGTTGCGGCCGTCGGTGTCGAAGAGCAGCGAGGCGTCGTGGAAGAATTCATCTATGACCGAGACCCTCTCCCAGCCCGAGCGGGCGATGTCGTCGGTGCGGTAGATGTAGGTCCTGTGGTGTTCGTTGGTGATGAAGAGGGCGTACCACCAGCCGTCCTTGTACTGCAGGGAAGTGGCCCACTGGCCCTTTCCGTAGGCGTTTTTGCCGTTCCTGAGGGTGTAGAAGTCGTCGTCGCCCAGGTCGTCGCACACATAGCTGATGATTTCCCAGTGCACCAGGTCGCGGGAGTGCATTATGGGCACCATAGGGCAGTAGTACATCGTGGTGGTCACGAGGTAGTAGTCTTCACCCACGCGCACGATGTCGGGGTCGGGGGTGTCGGTGTAGTTCAGGGGGTTGACGCATTCGGTGGTCTGCGGGCCTGCGGCGCAGGAAGCGAGCAGCAGGGCGGAAGCAAGGGTTGGCAGCAGTTTCTTCATATAAGGTAGTGTTTAATTCTTTATCGTGACGGGGCCCTCCAGCCCGAGGGTGTATTCGTAAAACCTGCCTGCAGGGCTCTCCAGTAGGGTTTTTCCGGAAAGTCCGCGGCCCTTGAGGGGCAGGGATGAACGGACCTTCACGGTGCAGGGACGGTCGGGGACGAGGCGGGCGCAGGTGATGCGGCCGTCTTTCCACTCTATGTCCACGGTGATGCCGCCGCGGGCCCTCAGGCCCCTGACGCTCCCCTCCGGAGCCCAGGCGTCGGGCAGGGCGGGCAGCAGGTGAACGGCCCCGTCGTGGCTCTGGAGCAGCATCTCGGCAATGCCGGCGCAGGCTCCGAAGTTGCCGTCGATCTGGAAGGGCGGATGGGCGTCGAACAGGTTGGGGAAGGTGCGGCCGTCGTTGCCGGGACCGGGACGCCAGGGATTCACGTCGGCCGGCAGCAGGGTGAGCATATTGCCCAGGATCCTGAAGGCGTGGTTGCCGTCCAGCATCCTTGCCCAGAAGTTGATTTTCCAGCCCAGGCTCCAGCCGGTTGCCATATCGCCGCGCTGCTCCAGGGTGGTGCGGGCCCCCTCGAAGAGCTCGGGGTCGCGGAACGGACTTATCTGCGCCGAGGGGTAGAGGCCGTAGAGATGGGATATGTGGCGGTGCTGGTCGGCGGGGTCGTCGCCGTCCTGAATCCATTCCTGCAGCTGGCCGTGGCGGCCCACCTTCATAGGGGGCAGAAGGGCGATGGCGCCGGCAAGGGAATCCCTGTAGGACTGCGCCTGACCGAGGATTTCGGAAGAGTGCAGGGCGGCGGAAAGGACGTCGCGGGCTATCTGGCTGTCCATCGTGCAGCCGGCGGTGATGGCGGTGGTCTTGCCCATCGGCCCGTGCTCGGGGCTCACCGAAGGCACGACCAGCAGATACCCGTCGTGGAGCTGCAGATAGTCGAGGTAGAAGTCGGCGGCCCCCTTCAGGACGGGGTACCATTCCCGCAGGAAAGATTCGTCGCCGCTGTAGAGGTAGTGCTCCCAGAGATGGGTGCTGAGCCAGGCTCCGCCGTTGGGGAACATCCCCCAGTAGGCGCCGTCAACGGGGCCGGCCATGCGCCAGATGTCGGTATTGTGGTGGGCCATCCAGCCGCGGCAGCCGTACATTTCGCGGGCGGTCACGGCGCCGGTCTCGCTGAGGTCCCTGATGAGGGAGAAGAGCGGCTCGGCGGTTTCGGAGAGGTTGGTCACCTCCGCCGGCCAGTAGTTCATCTCGGTGTTGATGTTGATGGTGTATTTGCTGTCCCAGGGGGCGAAGAGTTCGTTGTTCCAGACCCCCTGAAGGTTCGCGGCCTGGCCTCCGGGCCGGGAGGAGCTGATGAGAAGGTACCGGCCGTATTTGAACATCAGCGCAGCCATTCCCATATCGGCGCTGAGGGCGAATCCGGCAAGCCTCCGGTCGGTGGGCAGAAGCGAGTTGCCGTCTTCCGGAAGGGTAAGGTCCACCCTGTCATAAAGTGCCCTGTAGGCCTCTGTGTGGCGGTTCAGAAGCTGCTCGTAGGTATAAACCGAGGCCTTGGTGAGAAGTTCTTCGCAGCGGGCTGCGGCGTTGCCGCTCACGTCGTGGTAATTCACGAAGTTCGTTGCGGCGGCAAAGGTTATAGTGGCCCGGCCGGCGCCGCTCACGACAAGGGTGCTGTCGGTGGCGGAGATGGTGCCGTCGCAGTCGATGACGGCCTTGCACGCGGCGTTCAGGGCCGCGGGAACGCTTTCGTGCTCCGCTCCTGCAACCTTCGCGAGGAGGGCCCCGTCTTCTGTGGTCAGGCTGTAGTCAAGTTTGCTGTCAAAGCCCAGGGAGAACTCCAGGGCGCCTTTTTGTGAGGCCTCGAGCCTCAGGACCAGGACTCCGTCGGGAAGGGAGGTGAAGGCCTTCCGGGTGAATGTAGCGCCGCCCGAACAGAATTCCACGTTGGAGGCGGCCTCGCTTATGTTGAGGTCGCGGTAATATTCCGTGTATTCCTGAATGCAGCCGAAATGCAGCCTGAGCGAGCCCAGAGGCAGGAACCGCATACCGTGGGGCCCGGTCACGAAGTCTTTGTTCACTATGTCCTCGGCCTCTTCCTCGCGGCCTTCGTAGATGAGATTGCGGACTTCCTCAAGGCTTCCGAGCGCCCCGGGGCTGTTGTTTGAATATGGGCCGCCGCTCCAGAAAGTCTCTTCGCAAAGCTGGATTTCTTCGTCCTTCACGCCGCCGTAAACCATCGCTCCGAGCCTGGAATTGCCCAGTGGAAGAGCCTCGAGCCAATGTTCGGCAGGTTTCTCGTACCAGAGCTTGTCCGGGGAGAGTTGTGCGGGTTGTGACTGCTGCGGGGCGCAGGCTCCGGCTGCAAGGAGCACTGTAACAAGAAGCGCCGCGAGAAAGATTTTGAGTGCTTTGTGGTCCATAATGCAAATATGCGCATTATTCGGCGCCCTTCAAAGGGTGGGTGTTACAGAAAATAGGTGAAAAGTTACTTTCTATGGCCGACCAGATATGTCATTTTTGTAACAGAATTTGCATTTTTAAAACAAGATTCGTTATTTTTGTAACCCAAACTATTTTCAATTATGAAACGAATAACCTTTTTTGCCCTGTTTTTGCTGACTTTCGCCCTTCCTTCAGGAGCCCAGTTCGCGCGGATGTATTCGTCCGACAACGGCCTGCTGAGCAATCAGATCAACTGCATCTTCCAGGACAGGGAGGGCTTCATATGGTTCGCCACACAGGAGGGCCTGTCGAGATTCGACGGTATGGAGTTCGAGTCGCTCAGAACGGAAGGCGTTACAGCCTTCTGCGAAGACAGTTACGGCACCTGCTGGGTTGGCACGGCGCAGGGGCTCTTCACTCTCGACAAGGAAAAAAGGAAGCTCGAACCCTTCTCCCTCGAGCCGGAGAGTTCGGGCGAGGATGCCATCTGCATCTCCGACATCCTGGAGGTGGCCGCACCCGACGGGACAATTGAAATTCTTGCCTGCACCTCTGCACAAAGATTGTATATCATTGATTCCAAGACATATACTATAAATGAAGACAAGCAGGAGGCACTGAACGCGAAACTTGCCTCGAAGTATGTGAAAAAGATCTATGCCGACTCCCGCAACGTTCTTTGGATAGGTTCTGAAACGGGCGGACTCTCTGTGATAGACTACAAGACAAGGGACCTGAGGAACGTATGCCGCTGGAGCAGCAGCCTGGTCGATGCCGCGCCCTCGATAGTGGCATCAGCCTTTGCCGAGGATCCGGTGACTGGCAATATTTATATAGGTACGCGCAAGCACGGGGTTCTGGTCTATGAAGACGGCTTCATCCGCAGGGCCCGCGGAAACTGCCCGTCAAAGATGAACATCACCTCCGCCATCTTCAACGACATCTTCCCCGACGGAAAGAACCGCTCACTCATCCTGGGAACGGAAAACTCGGGATTCTGGACCTTCAACATAGATACGGAATCGGCACAGCCTGTTACAATTCCCGGAATCCAGTTCACCACCGAGAACTGGAAAATCCACTGCCTGATGAAAGACAGCCAGGGAAATATGTGGACCGGGGCCTATCTGAAGGGAGTTATCGCGGCCCCGAAACCGATGTTCGGCTTCGACTTTGACGAAGTTCCCTGTGTAACGTCCATTTACAAAACACCGGACGAAGACTTTTGCTGGATCGGCACCGACAGCAGAGGAATATTCAAGCTCGATTCCGACGGCAAGGCAGTGAACTACAACGGAAGCAACACCGGTCTGGCCATAGACGACGTGATGACGATGACAATGGACAAGCACGGCAAATTGTGGGTGGGTACAGGCCAGGACGGACTTTTCTCCTACTCCCAGGGCTCCGGATGGAAGTCTTGTTCCGGCTCGGGAACGCCGAAGATGGTCAAGGTGATTTCCTATGACGCCTCTTCCGACAGACTTTATGTCGGAACCGCCGGCGAAGGGCTGAAAATCCTGGACGCCTCGAGCGGCAGCCTGATTGCAACCGTCAACGAAGAGAGCATCCGCTCCGTTGGCGCCCTTCAGATTGCGCGGGACGGCACCGTGTGGGTGGGAACCGGTAACGGCCCAATGTCATACAATCCCAAAAACGGCCTCCTGAGCCCTTACAGGCTCGAAAATATGGCGAAGGAAATGAAGGTTTGCGCCGTTGCTGAAGGCGGCGACGGCACTATCTGGTTCGGCACTGGAAACGGCCTGGTAGGAACGGACAGAAGCACCGGCGAGGTGGTGACGGTAACGGAAGAAGATGGACTTTGCTGCAATTCCATAAAGGCATTACAGTGCGCCGACGGCTATGTGTGGATTGCCACCGGAAACGGCCTTGCGCGCTATCACACGGCTTCCGGGAGCATAGACAATTACTACTCGAACGACGGCCTGCAGGGCAATGAGTTCCATACCGGGGCAAGTTTCCGCGACAGCGAAGGAAAGCTGTATTTCGGCGGCAGTAGCGGCGTGACCTCGCTATACCCCCACCTTGTGGACAGGAACGTCCACGAAGTGCCGCCGGTGCATCTTTACGGCCTCACCGTGAATGGAAAGAAGCAGTTGAAGGAGTTCCCGGACGGCAGCAAAATCAAGCTCGGACGCCACAGCAAGATGTTTTCCGTCTCTTTTGCGGCTCTTGAATACACAAATCCGCAGAAAGTGCACTACTCATACATCCTCGAAGGATTTGAAAAGGAATGGCACAAGGCTGACGTTACATCCAGAACGGCCACCTACACCAACGTGCCGCACGGAAAATACAGGTTCGCAGTCAGGGCTTACTTCGATGGAAACGAAGAGGAATTCAGCCAGACGGTGTTGAACGTCAAAGTGAAGGCTCCCCTCTACCTGACCTGGTGGGCGCTTCTGCTGTATGCAGCTCTCGGCTACGGAGTGGTCATCACATACCTCAGGGCAAGGGAAGCCCGGAAAAAGAGCGTCAGGGAAAAAGAAATCTCCAACCTCAAGGAAGCCCGCCTGGGGATGTTCACCGACCTCACCCACGAAATCCGCACCCCGCTCAACCTCGTGATGGGCCCGCTTAAGAAGATGAGGGAAAACGAGACCAACCCGCTGCAGAAGGACACATACAACCTTATGTACCGTAATTGCTTGCGTATCAATAGAATAGTAAATCAGTTGATGGACCTGCGGAAGATTGACGACGGGCAGATGAAACTTCATTTCGTGGAGACCGACATAATAGATTTCATCCGCGACATAATGAAGTCCTTCTCCGATCTTGCAACCGGGGAGGGCGTTGACTTCGACCTTATTTCGGAGAACTTGCAGGAGCCGCTGTGGATAGACCAGGGCAACTTCGACAAGATTATCTTCAACCTGCTTTCGAACGCCTTCAAGCACACCGGAGAGAACGGCACGGTGCAGGTGACGGTTTCCGGGCCGGAAAACGGAACTGTGGACATTTCCGTTTACAACTCGGGGAGCAGCATCGAGGAAAGCCACCTGGAAAAAGTGTTCGACCGCTACTACCAGGACGACCCCCGAGATGCGGCGAACGGCTCCGGCGTGGGCCTCAACCTTGCAAAGCTCCTTATGGACCTGCATCACGGGAAAATTTGGGCGGAAAACCGCGACGGCGGCGTGACGTTCACCCTGAGGCTTCCCACGGGCTGCGACCATCTCACCAAGGAAGAACTCAGCAAGACCGACCACCACAAGGACCTCTATACCGGAACTTCCACAGACGGCGAAGCAGCAAAAGCTCCTGCAGCGGAACCGGCTCTGCCACAAAATACAAAGGACGAGAAGATAACGAAACCCAAAGACCGGAACAAATTCTACAACCAGGTTGTAAAATACATAAAAGAACATATCGACGACACTTCCCTCTCCGTGGAAACGATAAGTGAAGAGATGGGGATGAGCCGGGTGCACCTGAACAGGAAACTCAAGGAGGCCGGAGCGGCTTCTCCCAACGCACTTATCAAGTCAATAAGGCTCAAACAGGCGGCATACCTGCTTGTAAACAACAAGGTGAACGTCTCGGATGTGGCCTCAAGGGTGGGTTTCTCGACACATTCCTACTTTACGAGAGCCTTCCACGACTACTTTGGAATGACGCCTAAAGAATTTGTAACATTGTATCAGGATGAACAGAAAAAGGACGAACTTGCCAGAATTCTTGAATAATTGTAACATTATAAAAACTTTTGGTTTCATCGGGTTTCAATATTGACACGATAATTATCTATCTTTGTTAAGCACTAAAACTGATAATATGAGGCTTTACCACACACTTGCTGCAACGGTTTTTCTGACGGTTCTGGCCCTGTACCCGGCCGGCGCATTCACCCTTGACGGAAACAGACCTGCGAGCATCAGGATCGACGCCTCCGACTGGGAAGGAGTCAGGATGGCGGCACAGAACCTGGCCGCGGACTTCGGACGCGTAACGGGCACCGACGCCGCATTCAGCGATAACGGCGGAATTATAGTGGGGACCCTTGGCCACAGCGGCATCGGCGGCTTCCTCAGCCCTGAAGAGAAGGCTCGGCTAGAAGGCAGGACGGAGATGTACCTGATGAAGGTCGAGAACGACAGAATCATCATTGCAGGCTCCGACAAGAGGGGAACAATATACGGCATTTACTCACTGTCTGAAAAAATCGGCGTCTCTCCCTGGTACTGGTGGGCCGACGTTCCTGCCGAGCACAAGGACAGGATAGAAATCCCTGACGGCACGTACACAGACGGCGAGCCGGCGGTCCGCTACCGCGGAATATTCCTCAACGACGAGGCTCCCTGCCTCACTTCCTGGGTGAAAAACACTTTCGGGACCGATTACGGCGGCCACGAATTCTACGAAAAGGTTTTCGAGCTCCTTCTGCGCCTCAAAGCCAACTTTATGTGGCCTGCGATGTGGGGCTGGTCGTTCTATGCCGACGACCCCGAGAACTCGAAACTCGCCGACACGATGGGAATAATAATGGGAACCTCCCACCACGAGCCGATGGCGCGCAACCATCAGGAATGGGCGCGGCACAGAGACGAGTACGGAGCCTGGGACTATGCCTCTAACAAAAAAGTTATCGACCGATTCTTCACCGAAGGAGTGGAGCGTTCAAAGGATAACGAAGACCTCATTACGATTGGAATGAGAGGCGACGGCGATACAGCCCTCGGAGGGAAGGAAGGCCATGATGATGAATACGTTGCGAACGACAAGAAGAATATGAAGCTGCTTGAAAACATAATTGTTAACCAGCGGCGGATCATAAAAAAGGTGACGGGAAAACCGGCCGAACAGCGCCCTCAGGTCTGGGCCCTCTACAAGGAGGTGCAGAAGTTCTATGATCTGGGCTTGCGTGTGCCCGACGACGTGACTATTCTGCTCAGCGACGACAACTGGGGAGACGTCCGCAAGCTCCCCTGCGAACAAGAAAGGACCCGCAGCGGCGGCTGGGGAATGTATTACCACGTGGACTACGTGGGAGCGCCCCGAAACTCCAAGTGGCTCAACGTCACCCCCATTCAGAACCTCTGGGAACAGATGCAGCTGACCTACGCCTACGGAGTGGACAGGCTCTGGGTCTTGAACGTGGGCGACCTCAAGCCTATGGAATATCCCATCTCCCTCTTCCTCTCGATGGCCTGGAACCCCGGGAACTTCAACGCGGCCAACCTTCTGGACCACACCCGTGACTGGTGCGCCGCACAGTTCGGCGAAGACCAGGCGGCGGAAGCGGCAAGAATCCTCAATCTCTACAGCAAATACAGCGGCCGCACCACGGCGGAAATGATGGACTGCAGCACCTACAACCTGGAATCCGGTGAGTTCAAGGCCGCCTGCGACGAATGGCTGAAGCTCGAGGCCGAGGCCCTCAGGCAGTTCATAAGCCTCAAGCCGGAATACCGCGACGCCTATCGCCAGCTCATCCTCTTCCCTGTTCAGGCCCTATCCAACATCTACGAAATGTACTATTCCCAGGCTATGAACCTGGAATGTGCGCAGAGGGGCGACCAGGCGGCCAACCGCTGGGCCTGTGAAGTACAGCGCTGCTTCGAGCGCGACGCGGCCCTGTGCCGGGAATACAACAAGGAAATGTCGGGCGGCAAATGGGACGGAATGATGACCCAGAAGCACATCGGCTACACGATATGGAACGACAGCTTCCCCGCCGACAAACTACCCGAAACAAGGCGCGTGGAGCCCTCGGAGGGCGGTTGCAGCTTCCCTGCGGACCCCCGCGGCTACACCGCGATAGAGGCTCCCCACCACTTCAGCGCCGACGGCTCCGGCTGGACGGAAATCCCCTATATGGGAAGAACCCTTGGAGCCCTTGCCCTGATGCCTTACACCGAAGAGCCCGACGGGCAGGCCCTGCGTTACAGGGTGGAGCTTCCGGAAAGGACAACGGACATAAAACTGCACGTCATCGTGAAGTCCACCCTTGCCTGGAACGGCCGCGGGCACAGCTTCAGGGTCGAATGCGGCGGCTCGCAGCAGACCGTCTGCTTCAACGGGAAGTTGAACGAGGACCCCGAGAACATCTACTCCGTCTATTATCCCACGGTGGCAAGGCGGGTCGTGGAGAGCGTCGTGGAGCTGCCAGCCGAGGGAGGATGGAACGAAATCAGCATTTATCCTCTCGATGCAGGGATAGTTTTTGAAAAATTTGTTGTAGATTGCGGTGGATATGAACCGCAGTTCCTCTTCGGCACTGAATCAAAGTTTTACAAATCAGAAAAAACCTATAAATAATGGCACAAACAGCATCTGAAGCAAAGGGCTTCTACAAACTCAGCTGGCTGCAGCGCATCGGATTCGGATCCGGCGACATGGCCCAGAACCTCATCTACCAGACCATCAGCATCTGGCTCCTGTTCTTCTACACCAACGTGTTCGGCATCAAACCCGGCGCCGCCGCCACGATGTTCCTGGTAGTGCGCCTCGTGGACGTGCTCTGGGACCCCGTGGTGGGCACCCTCGTGGACAAAGGCAACCCGAAATGGGGTAAATACCGCTCCTGGCTCATCCTGGGCGGCATTCCGCTCGTGGCCCTGGCCATCCTCTGCTTCTGGAACGGCTTCAGCGGTTCGCTCCTCTACGCCTACATAACCTATGTGGGAATGAGTATGTGCTACACCCTGGTGAACGTGCCCTACGGAGCGCTGAATTCCAGCCTCACGCGCGACACCGACGAAATCACCGTCCTCACCAGCACCAGAATGTTTATGGCCAACCTCGGCGCCCTCTGCGTGAAGAGCCTGCCGATGATTCTGGCCCTCTTCGTGCCTGCCGCCTCCCGCGCCGCCGAAAACGGCACCCCCACCGACCCCAGGGCCTGGTTCATAACCATCTCCATCTTCGCCATCGCCGGCCTGCTGCTGCTCATCTTCTGCTTCAGCCAGTGCAGGGAGCGCGTGGTGATGGACCAGAAGGAAGCCGCCAACGTGAAGGTAAGCGACCTCTGGATGGAGTTCGTCAGGAACAGGCCCCTGCGCATCCTGGCCTTCTTCTTCATCACCGCCTTCGCGATGATGAGCGTGGGCAACGCCGCCGACGCCTACTTCATGAAATACAATGTCGGGGCCACCCCGCTCCTGACCACCGCCTTTATGTGGCTCGGCACCATCCCCGCCTTCATCTTCATGCCCCTTGTCCCCGCCATCAAGAAGGCCGTGGGCAAGAGGGGAATGTTCTACATCTTCCTCGGCGTGGCCATCCTGGGTATGGCGATGATGTACACCTTCGTGAGCATCCCCGCGCTGAAGAGCCATTTCTGGCTTCTCTGCGTGGCGCAGTTCGTCAAGAGCACCGGCATCATCGTGGCCACCGGCTATATGTGGGCCCTTGTTCCCGAGGTTGTCGCGTACGGCGAATACACCACCGGAAAGCGCATCGCCGGAATCGTGAACGCCCTCACCGGAATCTTCTTCAAGGCCGGTATGGCTCTGGGAGGCGTGGTTCCCGGACTCGTTCTCGCCTGGGTGGGTTTCAACGCCGAGGCCGCAACCCAGACCCCCCTTGCCGAGCAGGGCATCCTCTGGCTCGTGTGCGTCATCCCCGCCGTTCTGCTGCTGCTTGCCATCTGGATCATCAGCAAGTATGAACTCACCGACGAAAAAATGGACGAAATAAACAAAGCAATAGAAGAAAGAAATGCGTAAACTGGTTATCATCGCGCTCGGTCTGGCCGCACTGGCCTCCTGCGCCCCCAAAGAAGTGACCCTCAAAGGAGCCCTCGAGGGCAAATTCCTCATCGGCTGCGCCATCAACGAGGCGCAGATCCGCGAACTCGACGCCAAGGGCGACTCCGTGTTCCTGAAGCACTTCAACGCCGCAGAACCCGAAAACTGCCTCAAATCCTGCGAGGTGATGCCCAAATGGGGCACCTACGAGTGGGAACTGGCCGACGAATACGTTGACTTCTGCGAGCGCCACGGAATCGTCTGCATCGGTCACTGCCTCACCTGGCACAGCCAGTGCACCCCCGACTATTGCTACGACTCCGAGGGCAATCTCCTCACCCCCGACTCCCTCAAGACCAGGATGAAGGAATACATCAGCACCGTGGTGGGCCGCTACAAGGGCCGCATCAAGGGCTGGGACGTCGTGAACGAAGCCATCCTCGAAGACGGTTCCTACCGCCCGAGCCCCTTCTGGCAGATTCTCGGCCCCGAATTCATCCCTTGGTCCTTCCAGTGCGCGCAGGAGGCCGACCCCGACTGCGAACTCTACATCAACGACTATGCTATGCACGAACCCGCCAAGGTTGCCAAGTACATCGAGATTGTGAAGGACCTTCAGGCGCGCGGCATCAGAATCGACGCCGTGGGCTTCCAGGGCCACATCGGAATGGACTACCCCGACATCGACCTCTATGAGAGCCACGTTCAGAAGGTTGCCGCCGAGACCGGCTTGGAAATCTGCTTCACCGAGCTGGATATGAGCATCCAGCCCACCCTCACAAGGAGCGCCGACCTGGGCGACATGAGCTTCACCGACGCGATGAAGGTTCCCGAAATCCGCGAAAAGTGGATGGCGATGATGAATCCCTGGCCCGACGGAGTGCCCCAGGAGCGCGAAGACGAGTGGAACGCCCGTTACAATGAATTCTGGCAGATGTTCCTGCGCAACGCCGGCATAATCCGCCGCGTGAACGTGTGGGGCGTGTGCGACACCGACAGCTGGAAGAACGGCTGGCCCATCCCCGAGCGTCAGGACAGCCCCCTCCTGGTGAACCGTGACTATGAACTCAAACCCTTCCTCAAAGAATTCCTCAATCAACAGTAAATTACTATGGCAAAGAAAGTTATAAAAAGATACCTCTTCCCCGAGGACTTTATGGCCGATCCTTCGGTCCACGTTTTCAACGGTAAAATCTACATCTATCCTTCCCACGACTGGGAGGACGAGTGCAATGTGGAGGACGACAGCGGCGACCAGTATATAATGAAGGACTACCACGTCCTCTCCATCGACGGAGACCCTATGACCGGCAAGGTCACCGACCACGGCTGCGTGCTCCGTCAGGAAGACATAGCCTGGCACGGCCGCCAACTCTGGGACTGCGACGTGCACGAAAAGGACGGCAAGTACTATATGTTCTTCCCGATGAAGGACAAGAACGAGGTGTTCCGCCACGGAGTGGCCATAGCCGACAACCCCGCGGGTCCGTTCATCCCCCAGCCGGAGCCCGTGCACGGCAGCTATTCCATCGATATGGCCATAA
>R15__coassemble_338_pt1 | contig 70980 bp, 52 predicted proteins | sample R15__metabat2_high_PE_015 | metagenome-assembled genome bin R15
TGTCCATCTGGGTGGCGGTGATGCCGTCGGCGGTGCCGGTGACCTTGAAGTCCATATCGCCGAGGTGGTCTTCGTCGCCGAGGATGTCGGTGAGGATGGCGTAGCGGTCGTTGGGGTGAATCTCATCGGTGATGAGGCCCATTGCAACACCGGCCACGGGCTTCTTGATCTGAACGCCGGCGTCCATAAGGGCGAGGCAGCCGCCGCAGACGGAAGCCATTGAGGATGAGCCGTTTGACTCGAGAATATCGGAAACTATGCGCACTGCATAGGGGTTCTCGGGGGCCGTGGGGATGACGGGCTTGAGGGCGCGGAGGGCGAGGTTGCCGTGACCTATCTCGCGGCGGCCGACACCCCTCTGGCTCTTGGCCTCGCCGGTGGCGAAGGGAGGGAAGTTGTAGTGGAGGACAATCTGCTGGTCGTCCTGGATGAGGACTTCGTCGGTCTCCTTCATATCCATCTTGGTGCCGAGGGTGACGGAAGCCAGGGACTGGGTCTCGCCGCGGGTGAAGATGGCGCTGCCGTGTGCGCAGGGGAGATAGTCCACCTCGCACCAGATGGGACGCACCTGGTTGCAGGCGCGGCCGTCCAGGCGGATGCCTTCGTCGAGTATCATATTGCGCATTGCCTCCTTCTCCACAGCGTGGTAGTAGCGGGAAGCCAGGGCGCACTTAAGTGCATATTCTTCCTTTTCCTCGATGCTCTGGGGCTCGGGGATTGTGGCGATGAACTCTTCCTTGATGGCCTCGAAGCCGTCTTCACGCTCGTGCTTGGGCTTTGCGCTCTTGGCGAGGGCGTAGCACTTGTCGTAGCAGAAGTCCTGGACGGCCTTCTTGAGCTCTTCGTCTTCGGGGTCGTGTGGGAAGTCGCGCTTGATGTCGGTGCCGAGCTCGGCGATGAGCTCCTTCTGCACGCGGCAGTGTTTCTTGATTTCCTCGTGGGCGAACTTGATGGCCTCGAGCATCACGCTCTCGGGCACTTCCTTCATTTCGCCTTCGACCATCATGATGTTCTCCTCGGTGGCGGCGACCATCAGTTCGAGGTCGGCCTTTTCCATTTCGGAGAAGGTGGGGTTGATGACGAACTCGCCGCCGATACGGCAGACGCGGACCTCGGAGATGGGCCCCTGGAAGGGGAGGTCGGAGGTTGCGAGGGCGCAGGATGCGGCAAGACCGGCAAGGGCGTCGGGCTGGATGTCCTTCTCGGCGCTGATGAGGGTCACGTTCACGAAGGTCTCGAGGTGGTAGTCATCCGGCCAGAGGGGACGGATGGGGCGGTCGATCAGACGGGAGATGAGGACCTCGTAGTCGCTCGACTTGCCTTCCCTCTTGAGGAATCCGCCGGGGAAGCGGCCTGCAGAGTAGTATTTTTCCTTGTAATCTACGGTGAGGGGCATGAAATCGGTGCCCTCCTTCACTTCTTTTGCTGCACATACGGTGGCGAGGAGCATTGTGCCACCCATCTTTACGACAGCTGAACCGTCGGCCTGCTTGGCCAGTTTGCCGGTTTCAATCTCAATCACGCGGCCGTCCGCGAGAGTGATGTTTTTCTTGATGATGTTCATTTTATTGAATTGACTTTCTAAAAAGCTGTTTTTTTTTGTTTCTCCCTGTCAAGCCCTTCGGCTGGAGGTCAATGAACTTAGGTGAAGGGCGGATTTTTTAAAGTAGGCTTAATGCTTTTTGTGTTGAATCTTCTTGAAATGGTGTACTCCGCAGGTTAATGTTTCTTCATCCTCTATAATAAAAGGGTATGTGCTATCAAATCTAGAAAAGAAAATGTGCAATGTGACATTCTTTCCTGAAATTTCATATGTAAAATCAAAAGAAGAATAAATATCATCATATATACCATCAGTAGCACTTTTTACATAGTATATACCAGAATCACTTTTGCTAAATACTAAAATGCCAGGTTCCTCAACCCATTCCCAGGAGGTGCCGACCAGCGAAGAATCAATTTCCTCTTTGTGACAAGATGCGCAACCGATAAGAACAAAAAGGCTGGCGATAAGAATACTTGATTTCCGCATCATAATCATTGTTGCTTTTTGTCTATCTCGCGGATTAAAATGAAAGAAATCTGGTGATGGGTCTTCCCGATCAGTTTATAGGTATACTGTTCTTGTTCGATGTTCTCGACATTACCTCTCAATATCATTAGATTACAAAAAGCAGTATCCGGGATCCCATTAAATATGCTTTCTGACAATCGAGCTTCACCGGTGTCCGGAAATTTTACCAATCTGCAGACATGCGTATCGGGAATATCGTTGCCTAAAACCATAGATCCTGTCCAATCTACAACGACTAGAACTCCGTTCTTGTTTCCTTCATCCTTGTTCCATCTGATTATAAAATCCTTAAAATAACATAGCGGGTTCAGATCTTCTTCAGACTCAGCATAAGGAAATGTGAACTCTATCGCCGCAGGAACATACATCTCTGCTTCTCCGGTATCTCCGTCTGAGGATTTCGTCTCTATATTGTGGCTAAAAGTAAATTTAACTGTTTTACCGAAGCAATTCATAATGCTGTTTGAGGCTTTAGTTTGAGAAAAGGATTGTGGGGAAATCTCGATACCGTCCACAAACGACTTCATTGCCGGCAATTCAATTGGTGAGGCTTTTGCTGAATTTTCTTTCCGAATGTGGCTGATTCCGGAAATACAACTTATTGAAGATCCGCCGGGAAGACCGCCATCTTTACTTGATGAAATTCCTATCTCATAATCCGTCCCTTCAAAATATTCCATGTATTTCTGATAATCGCCACTTACCACTTCGTTTATCCTGTGAGGTTGATAATCCGAATTTTTGGATGTCCGCAAAGAAACAACTTCTTCCGAGTCCTCCAAGTTGCCTGCATCACTTTGCTTGGCACACGAGCAGGATAGGAGAATGCTTGCAAGGATTAACAGAAATATATAATAATGTTTCATAAACATCTAAAGAGCTTTATAAATAATCGGTTCTGACCATTTAACATCCTTTGAACTCTTTCCGCCGACCAACACCGGCTTAACCAGATTCGGAGATATTATTTGATTGGCTTCAATTGCATAAAGGACATCTTTATTTGTGGCTTGATTGGATGTGTTCGAGATTATTGTGTTATTTCTGGTGGCAACATCCCCGCTGTCATTGTTCGTCCCGACTTTTATGATGGCAGTGTTTTCGCATGTAACTGACCCATCCTTTACAAATTCGTTTATAGGCCAATTATCTTGAAATGCGGATTTTGTCCAAACTACTTGTACGCCATTGTCACGAGTTTTTATTGACTTGATGGTGACAGTCGCTTGATAGAATTTGGAAATGTTTGGAATACCAAACACTGTGTTCCATGAAACGTCTTCCTTGTTGCAATTATGTACAGTTTTCTCTGAAAAAAGGTCTTCAATAGTTACTGAAATAGATGGTTTATGATCTTCATCATAATTATCTGCATTTGCGAGGATGGTGCCAAGGTTATTGATGGATCCCGAGTATGTGGTCCAATCAGGATTAGTGAGGGCGTGCACACTGACCAACTCCTCGTAATCGCCGCTGATAAATCCGGTATTGATTTTTTTACTGAGGTTAAATTTCAGGTCTACCTTGCTGAAATTCATAGTAATGGTTTCTTTACCTGTACCATCTGCCGGTCCGATAGACACTCCATTTGGAAGTTGACAGGAGCCTATGCAAAATAGCATGGCAAACAATAAGATTGATAAGTGAATGTTCATTTTATTGTTTTCCTTAACGTCTTTCATCAAAAAAGGGGATGGAGCCGTCCGGTCACCACCCCCCTGTGTTTCCTATCCGTACTATCGACGGAGACCGAGCTCCTTGACGATGTTTCGGTATCTCTCGATGTCAACCTTCTGGAGATAGTCCAGAACCTGGCGACGCTTGCCGACGAGGCGGAGAAGTGAACGGCGGGTTACCACGTCTTTCTTGTTCTTCTTCACGTGCTCGGTAAGATGAGCGATACGGTAGGAGAATAAAGCAACTTGACTCTCAGGTGAGCCGGTGTCCTTATTAGACTTTCCGTACTTCGCGAAAATCTCTTGCTTCTTTTCAGGCATTAAATATTCAGCCATCGTGCAAAAGTTTTTAATTGTTAATAATTTGAGCGTGCAAAGATAGACAAAATTCGGGACTTTGCAACACCGGGCGCGTGATTTTTATTCCATTGCCGCAATCACCTGGTCGCGGATGGCCTTCATACCCTCAACGGAGGGGTGGCCCCAGCCTTTGTCGATGTCGTGAAGCATCACGCAGGTCACTCCGTAATGCTCGCAGACCCCGGCCTGCCCGAGGGTCACTTCGTCGGAGAGCTCGGAGTTGACTATGTTTACTATTTCAGTGCCCGGAGCCTGCTCCAGGGCGTCTGAAATCATCTTGCAGAAGGCGGGAAGGAAGCACTTGAGGTCTTCTTCCGTCCAGTCGGAGTATTTGGGTTCGCCCACGGGAACTCCGAGCCAGGAGTCGTTGGTGCCTCCGAAGATGAAGAGAATGTCGGGTTGCAGGGCGGTGCAGGCGGGAAGACGGTTCACGTAGGAACGATCTGTGTAGTCCTGCCCGTTGGGGCCCGTGTTGCAGACGGTGGCTCCGCTGTAGCTTTCGTTCAGAAGGAGTTCCAAGCCCAGGGAGTCGCAGAGCATATGCCACCAGGTCTGTTCCACGGCGGCAACGTCGTTATTCGGCAGGCGCCCGCCGATGTTGTACCAGCAGGCGTTCCCTTCGGGGATGAATCCTTCAAAGGTGGAGTAGGAATCGCCGAGGATGGCGACGGTCTTCGGCCCCTGGGGCTTGCAGGAAATCAGAAGGATTCCTGCAAGCAAAGAGGCTGCGAAGAGTATTCTTTTGGCTGTTGCGGTCATTGTTTCAAAATTTCCGCAAATTTAGAAAATTATCTTGTTAAAACGAATATCGTGAAGCAGTATGCGCCGATTTCCGCCTTCAGGGCCGTGCCTTCTCCGCTGAAGGGACACTCGGCGGGGACTATGTTGCAGGGGGCTTCGAGGGAGTTGTCTTCGTAGAGCTTGTCGGAGCAGAGCCTGACGGCCTTCACTGCCTTGACGCTGTCTTTTTTCTTCAGGCCGGTGAAGTTGAGGCTGAGTTCCTGAGGCTCGGAGGAGGTGTTCACGACCTTCACGTAGATGAGGTCGCCGTCCTTCACCGCGCTGGCGAAGAGCCCGTTCTGCCCTTCGGCGCCGCAGACGGGCTTGCCGTCCATCGTCAGCGGCAGCACGTTCTGCCCGCGGTACTGCCCGTAGAGCTGCTGGACGTGCCAGCTGACGGTCCTGTAGCTGTTGAGGTTGTCGTACCAGATGAGGTCGGGCCTCCACTGCCAGCCCTCGACGTGGGCGAAGAGGGGAGCGTAGGTGGCCATATGCACAACGTCGGCGTTCCTCTCGAGGCCGGTCATAAACGCGGCTTCAAGGAGAGAAGCGTAGAAGTGGTTCCATTTCTTTCCCTTTGCGTGGCAGGCGTACTCGCCGGCGAAGACCTTCGGGCCCTTGCGGTCGTAGCCATCGTAGCGCGCGCCCTGTGAGAGGAACCAGTCGTAGGGGCGGTAGAAGTGCTCGTCCACCAGGTCGGCGCCGAGTTTCTTCATCTCGGGCCAGAGGAAGTCGAACTGCTCGCCCTCGGAATCGGGGCCGGAGGATCCTACTATCTTGATTTCGGGGTGAGCGGCGCGGATGGCCTCCACGAAGGGTTTGAGATGGTCGGGGTAGAGCTGGTCCCACTGCTCGTTGCCCACGCCTATATATTTAAGGTTGAAGGGTGCGGGATGACCCATTTCGGCGCGGATGGCGCCCCACTTGGTGTCGGTGCCTCCGTTGGCGAACTCGATGAGGTCAAGGGCGTCCTGGACATAGGGCTGCAGTTCGCTCACGGGGACGTGGGCGTCGGGGGAGTCGTTCTGGAACTGGCAGGCCAGGCCGCAGCTCACGATGGGAAGGGGCTCGGAGCCTATAATCTCGCTCAGGCGGAAGAATTCATAGAATCCGAGGCCGTAGCTCTGGAAGTAGTCGGGATAGAAGCGGTGGGGGAAGGTATATTCCCAGCGGTTCTCGTTGATGGGGCGGTTCTCGGCAGGCCCCACGGAGTTCTTCCAGTTGTAGCGGGTGGCGAGGTCGGTGCCCTCCACTATGCAGCCGCCGGGGAAGCGGAAGATTCCGGGATGCAGGTCGGCGAGGGCCTGCGCAAGGTCGGCGCGATAGACTCCTTCAAGGGCGTCGGCGCTCATAAGGGACACGTGCTCGAGGTCCACGGTGGCCCTGGGCTGCTCGAGGAAGATGCGCAGAGTTGCCTTGGGGTCGGTGACCGAGGGGACGATGGTGAATTCGTATTTCTTCCATTCGGCGCCGCTGACGGCAAGGGTCTCCTGGCAGATGTAATGCACTTCTTCAGCCGAGGCGGGGTTGGCAAGTTCCACGCGGATGGCGCCGCTGCCGCCTTCGGGCACTCGCGCCCAGACGCTGAACCTGTATTCCTGTCCGGCCTTCACTCCGATTCCGAAGAAGCCGTCGTTGTCGAGGCCTGTCTGCTTGTGGGCGTGGCCGGGGTCGGAAAGCCTTGCGTAGTGCGGGCAGCGCTCGAAGGGGCCGTCGTCCTTTATCTCCACGGCTCCGAATGCCTTCCAGCCCTGCAGGGCGAATGGAAACTCGAAGGAGCGGTTCTTGACCAGCTCGGCGTAAAGGCCGCCGTCGGCCGCAAAGTTGATGTCTTCGAAGAAAATGCCGTACATCGTGCTCTGGACGGGGGCTCCGGCCTTCTTGAGGTTGATGCTGATTTCGTTGGCGCTCTGTGCTCCGGCATTCAGGCAGCCGGCAAGGGCTAAAATTGCGATGAGGTTCAGTTTTATGTTCATTTCTTGGTGGATTTGCGCAAAATTAACTATGTTTGCCGAGTAAAAGGTGGACAAATGAACAATCAAGGTGTAAAATCAATCGTTATCCTCGCCGCGCTTGCGGCTGCCATTTTTCTTCCCGTGGGAGCGGGGGCCCAGTCTAACTTCGCCGACACTCACATCACGCGCTATATCAGCGACTCCGACGGCCTGCCCTGCAACTTCATCGACGACATCCTCGAGGACGAGAGCGGTTTTCTCTGGGTCGCCACCTCCGGCGGCGGGCTCTGCCGCTATGACGGATACGAGTTCATCACTTTCTCCACCAACAGCGCCAACTCCCTGAAGAGCAATTTCGTGCGCAACATCGCCCCCGACCGCCACAACCGCCTTTGGGTGGGCTCCGAGGGTGGTGTGGATGTAATTGATTTACAAACGCTTGAGTCTTGTATGGATGGAATTCCCGAACTTGAAAAGTTCCAGTATTCCTTCTGCTCCTATCTTGCCTCCGACGCCCTCGGGCGCCTTTGGGTGAATTCCGGCACCGATCTTTACAGAATCGAATTCGCCGAAGACGGGTCCGTTACCTCTGTTCTGACCTTCTCCGACCCGAGGCTCTCGCCCGTGAACCTTGTATTCAAGGATGTCGAGTCAGACGGTTCTGTATGGGTTTGCCTTTCAGGCTCTTTCTACAAGATTTCGGAAGCTTCTCCGGGTACCCTTTCCGCCCGTCTGCTCTCTTCCGAGTTCTCAATCAGGCCTGATGCTTATCTGTCCGATTTTCTACCCCGAGAAAACGAAATCTGGATATCGACAAACGACGGTCTGTACCGCCTGAGCAGGGATATGACGGCCTGGAGGCTCTATTCTTATTCCCCTTCCGTTTCCGGCAGCGTGTCGCAGGACTTCATTTCCTCGCTTGCCGTGACTTCGGGCAAGACGCTCCTTGCGGCGTCGCTCAAGGGTATCAATGTCTATGATTCAATTGGGGATTCATTCTCCCATATCCTTGAGAACGAGTTCGTCAACTGCCTTTATGTGAGCGGCGACTGCGTATGGGTGGGGACCGAGAGTTCCGGCCTCGTGAAGATTTCTCCCCGAAGAATCAACGCCGTCAATTACAGCAACGACCCCTCCGACCCTTCCTCGATTTCACCCAACCCCGTCAACACCATTCTGGAGGACGGCCGCGGCCGGATTTGGGCCGGCAACGTTGAGACCGGCCTCAACTGCTTCACCCCTTCCACCGGTACCTTTATACATTATACGCACGCGAATTCCGGCCTGAGCCACAACTCCGTGAGTGCCCTGGCGCTGGACCCTTCAGGGATGCTCTGGGTGGGAACATGGGGCGGGGGAGTCGATGTGGTCGATATCAGCAAAGATTTCAGGATAGTAAAACAGTTTGTTCCTCAGGGAGTCACGAGCGGCCCGCTGAACTATGTGGGGCTTCTTGCAATGGATTCCGCCAACAATATTATGTGGATAGGCACCAATGCCGGACTCTTCTGCTATGATATTTCCGCGGACCGTCTTTTCCCCGCTTTGGACAGTCAGAGCTCGGGCTGCGTGGGGGCGTGCATCGACTCCTCCGGGCGCCTCTGGACCGGCGGGCAGCTCGGGTTGTATCTTATCGACCTCAACACCAGGGATACCGGAAAGAAAACCGAGCAGTTCCCTTATGTGAACTACAGATACAAGCTCGACAATCCCTCCTCCCGCACCGTTGAGAAGATAAGCTGCGTGATGCAGGCTTCCGACGGCACAATCTGGCTCGGAGGCATAGGAAGCGGGCTTTACAAAGCAGAAGAAACTGCCTCCGGCGCCTTTGAATTCAGGAATTTCGGCGTTGCCGACGGTCTTTCCAACGACCGCCTCAAGGGGATTGAGGAAGACGGTTCGGGCCGCCTTTGGATAAGCACCGACAGGGGGCTCTATCTGTTCGACCCCCTGACGGAATCCTTTTCTTCCTTCGGAGAGGAAGACGGCCTGCATTCCAGCCGCTACTATTGGAATGCCTCCTGCAGGCTTTCCGACGGCCGCCTCTGCTTCGGGCAGGTCGGCGGACTCACGATAATTGACCCTTCCAGAACGGCGGAGCAGAGGTTCGAGCCAAATCTCAAATTCACCGGAATAACCGTCGGCGACCGGGTTATCCGCGACCCTTCCCCGGAGGTTCTCCGCCTTCACGAGCGCGACCGCTTCATCAGTATCGAATTCGCTGCCCTGGTGTTCGAACCTGGCGAGTCGGTCAGCTACAGATACCGCCTCGGCGGCTTCGACGACTCCTGGGTTGCTGTTCCGTACGGGAGGAACTACCTCAGTCTCTCGTCCCTACCTCACGGCTCCTATATGCTTGATATAGAGTCTTTTGATGAGGCTGGTCAGAATGTTGGTGCCGCATCCCTCCCGATACGTGTGGCCCCTCGTTTTTACAATACGGTCTGGTTCTATATACTTCTTATTGCCGTTGGCCTCCTCTCCGTCTTCTTTTTCATAAGACGGCGAGAAAGGAACCTGAGGCGCAACCAGGCGCTGCTGCAGGCAACCGTCGAGGAGAGGACCGAGGAACTTTCTGCCCAGAAGAAACTCCTGGAGCAGAAGGCGGAGGAACTCGCCGGACAGAACCGTCTGCTGGCCATTCAGAACGAGGAACTTGCCAGCCGGAAGATCCTTTACGGTCCCGACATAAAGACCGACGTGCCCGACGGCGAAAAGTTCCTTGGCAAACTTATGGAGGCGGTCCGCGCCAATTACAAGGACTCCGCGCTCGACGTCCCCACCCTCTGTTCCCTTATGGGGATGAGCAAGACTCTCCTCAACACCAGGATGCAGGAGGTCGTGGGGCAGTCGGCCGGGCAGTTCATCAGGACATACCGCCTTACCGTGGCAAAGGAGATGCTCTCATACAACAACTCGATGAACGTTTCCGAGATAGCCTATGAGGTCGGATTCAATGACCCGAAGTACTTCACGCGCTGTTTTACAAAAGAGTTCGGCGTTGCGCCAAGTTCCCTGCTGAAATAGCGCTGGTCAAAAATCCACCCATTGAGTTTTTTCGTGCACCCGTAGCCGTAATATTCTTTCTACATTTGCTTCGGTTAACCACGAGACAAATGACACTGAAGCAAGCACCCGCAATCCTGGCAGCACTTTTGATTTCCGTTTCCGCCTGTTCACAGCCGGTACACGACCCTGTCGTCGCCTGTTGTGACGGCACTTGGTATATGTACACCACAGGCTTCTGTGTCGATGTTCTCACTTCCAGGGACTTCAAGTCCTGGAAACCCGCCGGCCACGTCTTCGAGTCGGCTCCGCAGTGGGCGGTGGACCTTGTTCCCGGTTATTTCGGGCACACCTGGGCCCCCGACATTTTCTTCCGTGACGGTACATATTATTTATATTACTCCTGCTCCTCCTTCGGCAAGAACACTTCCGCAATAGGAGTTGCAACCAACAAGACCCTCGACCCTTCCAGCCCCGACTACCGTTGGGAGGACCACGGATGCGTGGTGAATTCCGTGGCCGGCCGTGACCTCTGGAATGCCATCGACCCCAACGCCGCCGAGGATGAGGACGGCAACGTCTGGCTTTCCTTCGGCTCCTTCTGGGGGGGCATCAAGCTCGTGAAGCTCGACTCCACCCTCACCCGTCCCGCCGAACCTCAGGAATGGTACCCTCTGTGCCGCCGGCCGGAAGGCACCGCCGAGGACACCTCCGCCACCGACGACGCCATCAAGGCCGACCCCCGCGGCAGCGACTTCGACCCGGGCAACGGCGCCGTGGAGGCCCCCTTCATCTTCCGCAAGGGCGCCTACTATTATTTATTTGTTTCCTTCGATCTCTGCTGCCGCGGTCCCAAGAGCACTTACAAAGTTGTAGTCGGGCGCAGCGAGAAGATAACCGGTCCTTACGTTGACGCCTCCGGCACCCCTCTGATGAAGGGCGGCGGCACCGTCGTCGTTTCCGGCAACGAACGCTATCCCGGCGTGGGCCACTGTGCCGTGGTCACCGTCGGCGGGGCCGACAAAATCGTGATGCACGGCTACGACAGGAACCACCATTATCATTCAAGCCTTCTTGTAAGGGACCTGGAGTGGAGCGAGGAAGGCTGGCCAACGGCAAATTTATAAAAACACATATTATCAACAATTCACAACAGTTTAACCAAATCACAAAAGCATGAAAATTCAGAAATTGATGCTTGCATTGCTCTCGGGCGCCGCGTTTCTCGCGACAGTCTCGATTGGCTGCTCAGAAGTGAGTATGTACAGTGTGGATGCCCCCGGGGATCTGCAGAGCAAAATCGATTCCATCGCCGCTGCAAAGAAGGCGGTCGACACGGGCGACACCACCTATGTCGACATCACCGCTGCAGTGGTAGGCGCCACCGACTGCACCACCGCCTGGTGGGGTGACTTCTCACAGAGTTTCGAAGTGCCGGCTGGCCAGCTCCTCCACTTCGAGTTCGTCAACCACAGCTCCACGAACAACAACTGGTCCAACTGGAACGTGGTCTGCACCACCAACGGCGACCGCGACGCCTCCGACTATTCGGAGTATTTCGTCATCCGCTCCGACGCTTATGGCTGGGGTAACTCCGACTATTCTTCAGCCCTCCTGTCCACCGACTATTTCGAGGAAGGCAAGCTCGCCGACTGGGACGAGTTCAGGGCCAGCTTCATGGACGGAACCTACTGCTGGATCGAGATCGACCACGCCGCAGCCGGGGTGGCCTATATGACCGCCTATTCCTATAACGAGGACTACGGATTCGGAATCACCGAGACCTACAGCCAGGCCGTTTCGGCAACCTCTCCCGTGTACGTGTTCATCACCACCGACGAGAGCTCGTTCAATATGCAGAGCGCATACCTCATTCCTTCCAAGATTCAGGAAATCCCCGACGAGAACGCCGTCTCCATCACCGCAGCGGGCTATCCCGTTTCTCTTGAAATCGGCAGCGAGGACTTCTGGGGCAACGGCGTGGCCACCGTCACCTTCGAGGACGGCACCACCGCAGAGGCCGATCCTGAGGACATCACCTTCAACGTTCTCGACGACCTCAGCACCCTCGGAACCAAGACCATCCTCTATTCCTACAGCAAGACCAAGCAGGGCAACTACGGCCCTTCAGTCTGCGGCAGCTACACCCTCGAGGTCGTCAACCCGATAGTCTCCATCGAGGCTTCCGCAAAGGCTTACCTGATCGGCGGAGCCAAGTACGTGACCCTCTCCGAGTCCGGAGTAATGGTCGAGGCCACTTATTCCGATGGCAGCACCGCAATCCTCTCTCCCGCCCAGTTCGAGGTCGAGTTCACCGGCGGCCAAATTGTCTATGACGGTGTCGCGGGCACTTATGCCGACGCCTTCACCGCTTCCGTGACCACCGCTTCCGGCAACCTCATCCAGGATTCCGGCGCACTCGAAATCATTGCCGGCGAACTTCCCGCCCAGACCGAGCCCGTCGGCGCCGCCGACTTCAGCAACGGCTGGTGGACCACCTTCACCCAGGACTGGGTTATCGCTCCCCACACCTCCGCAAGCCTCTCGATGCACGTAACGTCCCTTTGCGACTTCAACTATCAGAGCCCCTGCACAATCCTTCGCGCGGCAAGCCTTGCCGAATATGCAGTGGTTCGTATGGACAACTTCGGCTGGGGCGACGGCTACGCTTCCGCAGTGCTCAGCTCCGACTGGAACTGGGATACCTTCCTTACCGGACTCAACGACTCCGACGTCGCAATCACCGTTTCCAACAACGGCGACGGCACCGCCGATGTCCGCTACTATGTGATTTACGCCGGCGGCGAGACCCACTTCCAGTACTACGACGGCATCATTGTCAATGCTGACGACCTGCAGTTCGCCCTCGTCACCCAGGAGTCTTATCTCGTATTCGACTAATCTTAAAAGGAATAGAATATGAAACATATACTTTCATCAATACTTGTTTGCGGTTTCCTTGCAGCGGCCCAGCTTGCCGGCGCAGCCACCGTATCCTCTCCCGCCGCAGCGCAGGACAACAAGGTAACCGTCAAGGGCCTTGTGGTCGATGAGTACGGCGAGCCCGCAATGGGCGTGGGCGTCATAGTCAAGGGCACCACCACCGGTACCACCACCGACCTCGACGGCCGCTTCTCCCTCTCCGTTCCCGCAGACGCCACCGTCCAGTTCACCGGCCTCGGCTTCGAGGGCCAGGAAATCCAGGTGGCCGGCCGCACCGACCTCGGCACCATCACCCTCAAGACCGAGAACACCCTTCTGGACCAGATCGTCGTGATCGGTTACGGTTCCCAGCGCAAGGTTGACCTCACCGGTTCGGTTTCCATAGTCGATGCCGACGAGATGAAGAAGGTCTCCAACAGCAACATCTCCACTATGCTCGAAGGTAAGGTCGCAGGTGTGCAGATCACCACCGACGGCCAGCCCGGCGCCGACCCTTCGGTCCGCATCCGCGGTCTTGGCAGCTTCGGCGACACCAGCCCCCTGTACGTCATCGACGGAGTTCCTATGGGCACTTCCATCCGCGACTTCTCCCCGAACGACATCGAGACCATCCAGGTCCTCAAGGACGCTTCCGCAGCGGCAATCTACGGTTCCCGTGCAGCTAACGGCGTGATCATCATCACCACCAAGAGCGGCAAGAAGAACGAGCAGATGAAGGTCGATTATTCCGGATATATGGGCGTGGACAACATCCGCAGGGGAGTTTACAACGTGATGAACTCCACCCAGTTCGGCGAATATATGAGGATGGCCTACGGCAACAACGGCGTTGACGTTCCTTCCGGATACGATCCCAGCAGCGAGAACTATCTCGACCCTGAGAAGTACAACACCGACTGGTTTGGCGAGATGTTCAAGACCGGCATACGCCAGAACCACAACGTGAACCTCTCCGGCGGCGGCGAGAACAGCACCTACAACGTAGGTCTGGACTACTACAGCCAGAAGGGCACCATCCAGGGTGCAGGCCCCGACTACGACCGCTTCACCGCCCGCGTGAACAACACTATGGACATCAAGTTCATCAAGCTGCGCACCGGTATCGTTTACAGCCACAGCGTGCAGAACAATATGAGCTTGAGCAACGCCAACGAGTATGTGCAGGGTCTCTACGGCCAGCAGTATCCCGTGATGGCTTCCGCTCTGATAATGCCCCCCACCTACCTTGCCTACGATGAGAACAGCTGGTGCCTCGACGACTACCTCGCCGCTGCATCCAACTATTCCTACGACTCCTACGGCTACGGTACCTACCGTGAGGACATCTACGGCGACATCCGTATGACCAACCCTCTGCTCACCAACAACCTTCTCGAGCGCAAGACCACCGTCGACCGCGTAGTTGCCACCGGTTCCGCCAACGTTGACCTCTTCGGAATGTTCGGCTACCACAACGACAACCACAGCCTCTCCTACAACCTCAACCTCTCCTACAGCAAGACCTACTGCAAGGACTTCACCTTCGCCTCGGCGTTCATCCAGAGCACCACGAACTATCTTGCAAAGGGCAACGAGTACCTCACAGAGGGCTACCGCACCTACACCGACGGCCTCATCGAGAACTATCTGACCTACGACGGAAAGATGGGCAAGCACCACGTGAACGCAGTGCTCGGCCAGACCTTCGAGCGTGAATACTACCACACCCTCACCGGCACCGGCCACAACTTCCCCGAGCCCTACTACCTGCAGGTCGGCAACGCCGAGACCCGCGACGCCTCCAGCTACGAGTCCGAGCACGTCCTGGCTTCCTACATCGGCCGTATCAACTACGACTACGACGGCAAGTACCTCTTCCAGGCAACCGTCCGCCGTGACGGTTCCAGCCGCCTTTCCTCCGGCAACCACTGGGACTGGTTCCCTTCCTTCTCCGCCGGCTGGCGCATCGACAAGGAGAGCTTCTTCAAGGTCGATCCTTCCCTGGTGAGCCTCCTGAAACTCCGCGCAAGCTACGGTGTGCTCGGTAACGAGAACATCGGCGAGTACCAGTATATGGACACTATGGCCCGCGGCAACTACACCTACAGCTTCGGCGGCAACAAGGTCACCGGCTCCGCAATCTCCAACTACGTGAACACTGCAATCCACTGGGAGAAGAAGAAGACTCTCGACGTGGGTGTCGATTACGCGATGTTCGGCGGCAAGTTCGAGTTCACCGCAGACTGGTACAACTCCAAGTCCGAAGACCTTCTGTACAGTGTGGCCGTTCCCGCTGAGGCCGGCGCCACCAACGAGTCCGTGACAATGAACGCCGCAACGATGCAGAACACCGGTCTTGAGTTCGCGGCTTCCTACCACAACTACGACCACGCTCTCAAGTACGACATTTCCGCCAACCTCACCCTTCCTCACAACAAGGTCACCTCTCTTGGTCTTACCGGCGAGGGCCGCACCGACGGCTACTGCCGCACCGTTGTGGGAGAGGAAGTCGGCCGCTTCTACGGCTATGTGAACGACGGCATCTTCCAGAGCCAGGAGGAAATCGACAACAACGTCAACTCCCTTGGCAACCACGTGAACCAGAACGGTGCACAGCCCGGTGACATCCGTTACGTCGACCTCGACAACGACGGCGAGATCACCAGCTCCGACCAGACCTTCATCGGCAGCGGTATGCCCAAGGTCCAGTTCGGCCTGAGCTTCAGGCTCGAGTACAAGGGCTTAGACCTCAACGTGTCCACCTACGGCGCAGCCGGATTCAAGGTCCTCGACTATGTGAATATGGTCCTGCACTCCTCTTACGGCGTGACCAACAAGAGCGTCGACCTCCTGAACGCCTGGACTCCCGAGAACACCAACACCAACGTTCCCCGCGTGTACTACAGCAACACCGGTTCCATAACCAACGACATGTTCTGCGAGCGCTACCTCCAGAACGGCACCTATTGGAAGATTGCCAACGTCGAGCTCGGCTACAACATCCCTTGCAAGGAGGGTCACTTCTTCAACAAGGCAAGAGTCTATCTCTCCGGCCAGAACCTCGCCACCCTCAGCCAGTACACCGGCTACAACATCGACTTCGCCGGCGGTACCTTCACTCCGGGATACAACTACTGCTCTTACCCCACTCCCGTGACCTTCATGCTCGGAGTTCAGCTGTCTTTCTAATCTGTCAAATCTTAAAACGAATCATCTTATGAAAAGAATAGTTATAGTTCTGGCAGCGCTTGCAACGGTTTTCGGAGCGGCATCCTGCTCCAAGCAGCTCGATGTGACCAATCCCAACAACCAGACTACTTATGACTTCGGCAAGACCGAGTCCGACCTCCAGGAAGCCCTTGTAGCCTGCTACAACCGCATCCGCCTCGAGGGTACCTTCGCCCGTGTGGGTTACACGATGGACGCCGTCCGCGGCGACGAAGTGTGGAACGCCTCCCAGGTTTGGTACCTCCCTTACGACAACCTCAACGTTGTGGCCACCGACGAAATCGGCTGCCAGTGGATCTGGCGTGACTGCTTCCACGTGGTGAACCGCTGCAACTACGTTCTCCAGCAGGTCGAGACCGTGGAGCTCAGCTCCGAGTCCTACGACCAGATCAAGGGCCAGGCCCTGTTCCTCCGCGCCCTCGCTTACTATGAGCTGGCTACCTACTACCAGACCGTTCCCCTGTTCATTGAATACAGCCAGTATTCAGACCTCGAGACCATCTACTCCGAGCTCAAGACCCAGGACGAGGTCTTCGACCAGGTCGACAAGGACCTCACCGATGCAAAGGATATGCTTCCTTCCCGTGACGCGGGCGGCGAGTGGGCCACCGGTCGTGCAACCTGCGGCGCCGCCGCCGGTTACCTCGCCCGTTCCCTTATGTTCCGCCACAAGTATCAGGAGGCCTACGACGTCCTCAAGGACATCATCGCCGGCAAGTACGGTTCCTACAAGCTGATGGCCGACTACGGCGACAACTGCCGTGAGGGAACAGCCTACGAGAACAACGCGGAGAGCCTCTTCGAGGTCCAGTTCCTCGACTATGGCATGGGCGGCTCCGACGAGGAGTGGACCCCTGTGAACATCAGCTCCAACGCAACCCAGGGCCACGCCGTGGAGAGCAACTACGGTTCCGGTCCCCTCGGAAGCTGGGGCGACCTCGCGGCATCTCCCTGGTTGTACAACCTCTTCAAGGCCGAGACCTGCACCGACGGTACCCTCGATCCCCGTCTGTACTGGACCATCGTGACCTATGAGCCCGAGTACAGCACCTACACCGGCTTGCGCACCGCCGCATATCCCAACGGCGACCCCCGTTCCAACGTGGTCTATATGCAGGAAATCACCGAGACTCCTCTCTCCAACACTGCCAACGGCGGTATGTCCATCGCAAAGTGCACCAACGCCCGCAACAACATCTACAGCACCATCGTCACCGGTCTGCACTGCGGCGTGAACCTCAGGCTTATGCGCTACTCCGACGTGCTCCTGCGTGCAGCAGAGTGCGAGAACGAGATCAACGGCCCCACCGAGACAGCCATCGGTTACATCAACCAGGTGCGCCGCCGCGTTGCCCTGCCCGACCTCCAGAAGTCCGACTTCCCCACCGCCGACGCTCTCTTCGAGCAGATTGCCAACGTGGAGCGTCCGAAGGAATTCGGTTGCGAGAACGGCCGTGGAATAGACCTCATCCGCTGGGGCTTCTTCTACGACAGCGACCGTCTTGCCCAGATTTCCCAGCACAGCGCCTATATGCGTGACGCAAGCTATGTGCACACCGAGGAAATCACAATCGCCGAGGCCGACGACTACTCCTACAAGTACTACTCAAAGGGCCACGAGTACTTCCCCATCGCTCAAGGCACCCTCGACGACAACCCGAAGCTCGGCAGCGGCAACTCCGCCAATATGAACACCGACAACGGTGACTGGTACCGTGCACAGGGCTGGACCATCCATCCCGTCGTGAAGTAGTTCAATTGATTGAATTTCTGTAATTTTGCGGGGGCCCGGGCTTTCCCCGGCCCCCGCTTTATTTTAAAAAAATTATGACCGTCTTCAACAGATTTTCCGCACCGCTCTGCCTTTCCCTGCTGCTTTTTGCAGCATCCTGCGCTCAGAAAGAGGATCCCGATCCCACCCCCAAGTCAGATTCGATAACCCTTTCCGCACCCACGGTGTCGGAGGTGACCGCTTCGGGCGCCACCTTCAAGGCGACGATTGACGCAGGCTCCATCACCGTTCTTCAGAAGGGATTCTGCTATGCCGCCGCCTCCGGGCCCACGATGTCGGACAAGACGCTTTCCTGCAGCGGTGAGCTCAGCGCCACCGCCACGGACCTGAAGCAGAAGACGACCTATTATGTAAGAGCCTATGCGGTCTCTTCGGAAAAGACCGTGACTTATTCCAAGGAAACTTCCTTCACCACGGAGTCGTCGTCGAGCATCGACGACTACGTCGCCCCCACCTATGCCGACAACTACGTCGGTTCGGCGGGCTGGGACCAGCGCTCACAGTGGAATCTTGCCAACGTGCACGACCCCACCGTATGCCTTGCCGAGGACGGATACTATTATATGTATCAGACCGACGCCTCCTACGGCAACGCCCACTCGGGCCACGGCCACTTCCACGGCCGCAGGTCCGCCGACCTTGTGAACTGGGAATATCTCGGAGGCACGATGCCCTCCCTCCCTTCCTGGGTCAAGACCAAACTGAACGAGATCAGGGCCGGAATGGGCCTTCCCGATACCACCGCGTCCGACGCCGACTTCGGCTACTGGGCCCCTTGCGTGCGAAAGGTGCGCGACGGCCTGTACAGGATGTACTATTCCATAGTGGTGCCGGGCTACCTCGACGCCTCCAAGACCAGCTGGGGAGAGAGGGCCTTCATAGGCCTTATGGAGACTTCCGACCCCTCCGACAACGACAGTTGGGAAGACAAGGGCTACGTCATTACCAATGCATCCGACAAGGGTCTGAACTTCCATGTGAGTCCCACCTCCTGGCAAAGCTGCTACTACAGGTGGAACGCCATCGACCCTTCCTACATAATAACCCCCGAAGGTGAGCACTGGCTCATCTACGGAAGCTGGCACAGCGGAATCGTCGCCGTGCAGCTCAACGCCGAGACCGGCAAAGTCGACGGCCTGCCCGACCCCTGGGGCACGGAATCCGACATCGCCCCCTACGGAAAGAGAATCTACACCCGCAAGTCCGGCGACCGCTGGCAGGCCTCCGAAGGCCCCGAAATCGTCTATCGCGACGGCTGGTACTACCTCTTCCTGGCCTACGACGCACTCGACATCCCTTACAACACCCGCGTGGTGAGGTCTCAGAACATCGACGGCCCCTATTACGATATGTACGGCACCGAGGTGAGCGAGGGCGGGGGAGAGGCCTACCCCATAATGACCCACCCCTACAAGTTCAGCAAGGGCTACGGCTGGGTCGGAATCAGCCATTGCGCCGTCTTTGACGACGGAAAGGGCAACTGGTTCTATGCCTCGCAGGGCCGCTTCCCCGAGAACGTGGGAGGCAACGCCTACAGCAACGCCATAATGATGGGCCACGTGCGCCGCATACTCTGGACCGAGGACGGCTGGCCGCTGGTGATGCCCGAGCGCTTCGGCGACGTCCCCCAACTCCCCATTTCCGAAGACGAACTCGTGGGGACCTGGGAGCACATCGACCTTGGCTACAAATACGGCGTTCAGAAGGAGTCCGAGACGATGGAATTCGCCGAAGACCACAAAATCACCTCCGGACCCTGGAAAGGTGCAACATGGGAATATAATTCTGTTACAAATGTCCTTACCGCAAACGGAGTTTCTTTGTACATTTGCAGGGAGTGTGACTGGGAAGCTTCGCCCAGAACCCATACCATAGTCTATGCCGGTCTTGGAAACAAGAAGACATACTGGGGCAAGAAAGTAAATTAATAATGTATATGAAATCAAACCACATCATCATCGGGGCTCTCGCACTGCTGTGTTCGGCGAGCCTGTCGGCGCAGACCTCCAAGGTCCACGTCAACACTGCCGACCAGTCCGGCAACATCATCCCCAAGGAAATCTACGGTCAGTTCTCCGAGCATCTGGGAAGCTGCATCTACGGCGGCATCTGGGTGGGCAAGGACTCCGAAATTCCCAACATAGACGGTTACCGCACCGACGTCCTTGAAGCCCTCAAGGAAATAGAAGTGCCCGTAATGCGCTGGCCCGGCGGATGCTTCGCCGACGACTATCACTGGATGGACGGAATCGGCCCCCAGGAGCAGCGCACCAAAATAAGCAACAACAACTGGGGCGGCACCATAGAGGACAACAGCTTCGGAACACACGAATTCCTCAACTTCTGCGAACTGCTCGGCTGCCAGCCTTACATCAGCGGCAACGTGGGCAGCGGCACCGCCGAGGAACTTGCCAAGTGGGTCGAGTATATGACCTCTGATTCTCCCAGCACCGTGGCCGACCTGCGCCGCGCGAACGGCCGCGAGAAGGCCTGGGACGTGAAGTATCTGGGCATCGGCAACGAGGCCTGGGGCTGCGGCGGCAATATGAGGCCCGAGTATTATTCCGACCTCTTCCGCCGTTACACCACCTACACCCGCAACTATAACCGCCAGCACGGCCTGTACAAGATCGCCAGCGGCGCCTCCGACACCGACTACAACTGGACCGAGGTGTGTATGAGGGAGATAGGCCGCAATATGGACGCCATTGCCGTGCACTATTACACCACCCTGGGCTGGGGCCCGATGGAGAAGGGCTTCGCCACCAAGTTCACCGACAAGGACTATTACCGCATCATCGGCAGGGCCAACGGCATCGACGAGTGCATACAGAAGCACATTGCAATAATGGACAAGTACGACCCCGAGAAGAAGGTCAACCTCCTCGTTGACGAGTGGGGCACCTGGTGGGAGGTGGAGCCCGGCACCAACCCCGGACATCTCTTCCAGCAGAACACAATGCGCGACGTTATCGTGGCCGCCCTGTCTTTCAACGTGTTCCACAAATACACCGAGCGCCTGAAGATGTGCAACATCGCACAGGTAGTGAACGTTCTCCAGTCGATGGTCCTCACCCGCGGAGCTGAAATGGTGAAGACCCCCACCTGGTATCTCTTCGAGATGTACAAGCCCTATATGGAGGCCCGGTACGTGCCCGTGGAATATGAGGCAGGAGTCATAGAGAAGAACGACAAGGGCACCGTTCCCGAGCTTTCCGTCAGTGCCGCGTGCAAGGACGGCAGCACCATCGTTTCCCTGGTGAACCCTTCCCTGAGCAAGGCCCGCAAGGTAGTCCTCGACTGGGATGAATACAATGCCGCGGCTTCAGTCAGCGCACGCATACTCGCCTCCGGCAACATAGCCGACTACAACGACTTCGGGGTGGAGCCCGCCGTGGCCACCAAAGACTTCACCGATTTCAAGGTCACTGCAAAGGGCGTGGAGTTCAAACTTCCCGCAAGCAGTGTGGTTGTGTTCAGCATCAAATAGACTGTTTTCGTTTTTTTGTTAGGAAGAACGCTGTCCGGCCCCGTGCCGGATGGCGTTTTTTCATTGGAAATTGCTATATTTGCGCGGATTGGGCGTTTTTATGAACATAATAAAGACAGACATAGAAGGCGCGCTTATAATAGAGCCCCGGATTTTCGGCGACAGCCGCGGCTACTTCTTCGAGAGTTTCAATTCCCGTGAATTCAGGGAGAAGACCGGCCTGGACGTGACATTCGTGCAGGACAACGAGAGCAGCAGCCACTACGGAGTGGTGCGGGGCCTTCATTTCCAGAATCCCCCCTTCAGCCAGAGCAAGCTCGTGCGCGTGGTGAGCGGCAGGGTGCTCGACGTGGCCGTGGACCTTCGCGCCGGTTCCCCCACCTACGGAAAGTACGCGGCGGTTGAACTGACGGGGGAGAACCACCTCCAGTTCTTCGTGCCCGAGGGCTTTGCCCACGGATTCGCCGTGCTCAGCGCCGGCGCTCTCTTCCAGTACAAGTGCAGCGAGTTCTACCATCCCGAGGCCGAGGGCGCCATAGCCTGGAACGACCCCGACATTGCCATAGACTGGCGCCTTCCCGCGGAGGACGTGGAACTTTCCGCCAAGGACGCCGGCCATCCTCTCCTCAAGAATTTTACGACACCTTTCAAGTAGCAGCATATGGTCAACCTCCTGTACGCAGTTGCGGCAATAACCTGCGCCCTCGTGGTACTCATACTCCCGGCAAGAACCCGGGTCAATATGTCGAAGGACAATCCCCTGGACAGGGCCTTTCTTCTCCTCATCAACTGGACGGTCATCTTCTGCATTGCCGACGGAGTCTGGGGCGTTGCCGCCAGCAGTCTGATAATCAACGACGCGTTCCTTACCGTGATGTCGTTCATTTTCCATTTGTCTGCGGCCATAACGCCCATAGTCTGGCTCCAGTTCATCCTGACCTATCTAGGCAACGTCAATAACAAAAAACTGTATTTTGCAGTAACAATAGGACTTTTCGCGGCAGAACTCGTGCTGCTGATCCTCAATTTCCGGAACCACAAGATTTTCTACATAGACGGCACCGGAGCCTATAACAGCGGCTCGCTCCGCAGGTTCCTCTTCTATGCCCAGTACATTACCTACATCACAACTGCGGCTATAACCCTTTTCCGCATCACCTGGAACCGCCAAGACTCTTCCAAGCAGCGTGCCGTCCTGGCCTTTGTGGCCGCCCCCATTCTTCTCGGAATTTTCCAGCTGATGTACCCCGACGCTCCGGCCTATTCCATCGGCTACACCCTCGGCTGCTGCCTGATATATTCCTTCGTGATGACGGAAATGCTCGAGGCCCGTGTCACCGAGGCCGCGCGCCTGGAAAACGCCAACAGGGCAAAGACCGCGTTCCTGAACAGTATGTCGCACGACATACGCACTCCGCTCAATGCCATCACCGGCTTCAACAATATGGCAATCAGGGCCCTGGGCAAGGACGAGGACAGGGTTCGCGACTGCCTCCAGAAGATAGGCCGCTCAAGCGACTCCCTGCTCACGATAATCAACGACATCCTGGAAATCAGCCGCATCGAGGCGGGCAGCCTCACCGTCAATGAAGACAAGGGCGACGTGATGTACTCCTTTGCCAACATAGAGCCGATGCTGACCCAGATGGCCTCGGCCGCGGGAATCGAGCTCAAATTCAGCTTCGGCAAGGTCGAAGACAGGTATGTCATCTGCGACTACGCCCATTGCGCCAGAGTGTTCACCAACCTTATAGGCAATTCCATCAAATACACCGGCAAGGGCGGGCACATCAGCGTTCTCTGCAGCCAGACCGGCCGGAGCGACGACGGCAGTTGCGCCATCTACACCTATACCGTCTCCGACGACGGAATAGGAATGAGCGAGGAATTCCAGCAGCATATGTTCGAACCCTTCACCCGCGAGAACACCTCCACCGTGACCAGGATCCAGGGCACCGGCCTCGGCCTTCCGCTCTGCAAGAATCTTGTGGACGGTATGGGAGGCACCATCAGCTGCGTGAGCCGCAAGGGCGAGGGGACTACCTTCACCGTGACCTTCCCCTTCAAAATCCAGAAAGGCCAGGAGTGGACCGACCCCGACATCTCCTCCTCGGCGTTCGACCGCTTCCTAGAGGGCAAGCGGATCCTTCTGGTAGAAGACAACGAGCTCAACCGCGAGATAGCCTCCACCCTGCTTTCCGAGATGGGGGCCGAAATCACCGAAGTCGAAGACGGCACCGACGCCGTTTCGATGATGATTTCCCCCGACGCCGGCAAGTTCGACATAATCCTGATGGACATCCAGATGCCCGTGCTGAACGGCTACGACGCCACCAGGCAGATAAGGGCCCTGGGCACCCGCGCCTCCAGGATTCCCATTGTGGCAATGACCGCAAACGCCTTTCAGGAAGACCGCAAGCTTGCCCTCGAGGCAGGAATGAATGACCACATCACCAAGCCGATAGATATCCCGCAACTGAGGCGCACCCTGTCCAGGGTTCTCCGTTTGGGCCGCTGAAGTTTGGTTATTAAATCTTAATTGCCTAAATTTGCGCCGCTAAAACCGAACAACTGATTTTTTAATAAAATATGGCAAACAAATTCAATGTAAAGTATTGCGTTCTGCTTCCCATCGTGATTGCAGTCACAGTGCTTCTGTGGTGCCTTCCCGCCGACTTCTTCGGCATTCAGGGCCTTACTGTAACAATGCAGCGCACGATTGCCATCTTCGCATTCGCCGCGCTTATGTGGATTTTTGAGATTGTTCCCAACTGGGTGACCTCCCTGATGGTCATCGTGGGGTCACTCCTGACCATCTCCAACAAGAGCCTCAAGTTTGCGATGCAGACCGGCGACGACTCCATCTTCATGTCCAGCAAGGAACTGATGCGTTCTTTCGCCGACCCTGTCGTGATGCTCTTTATGGGAGGTTTCGTCCTCGCAATCGTTGCATCCAAGTACGGTATGGACGTCAAGCTTGCCCGCATCCTTCTCAAGCCCTTCGGCAGCAAGCCCAAGTTCGTCCTTCTCGGATTCCTTGTCATCATCGCAGTGTTCTCGATGTTTATGAGCAACACCGCCACCGCCGCAATGTTCCTCACCTTCCTCGCCCCCGTGCTCGCAACTCTTCCCGACGACGAGAAGGGTAAGGTCGGCCTTGCGCTCGCAATTCCCATCGCTGCCAACGTGGGCGGCATCGGAACCCCTATTGGAACCCCTCCCAACGCCACTGCAGTGGGCATCCTCGAGAACAACGGAATGGCCGTCAGCTTTGCTGAGTGGGCAGCCAGGATGATTCCCTTCGTGATCATAATGATTCTCATCGCCTGGGTCATCCTCCAGATATTCTTCCCCTTCAAGACCAAGTCCATCAAGATCGAGATACCCGAGAAGAAGAGGGAAACAGACTGGCACGACTATGTTGCCTGGATCACTTTCGGCCTCACCATCATTCTGTGGATGACCGAGCAGCTCCACGGCCTGAGCTCCAACATCGTGGCCCTCATACCTCTGGTTGTTTACACCGCAACCGGCGTGTTCACCACTGAAGACATCAAGGAAATCAACTGGAGCGTCCTGTGGTTGGTGGCCGGCGGATTCGCCCTCGGTTACGCCCTCAACGACACCGGACTCGCCAAGGCTCTCGTGAACAGCATCGACTTCGGCTCGATGAGCATCATCGTGGTGTTCGTGGTTGCCGGCGGCATATGCTACTTCCTCAGCAACTTCATCTCCAACAGCGCCACCGCCGCCCTCCTCATCCCCATTATGGTGGCTATGGGCAAGGGCCTTATGGAGTCCTCCAACGCAGGCGCGTTCACCGCTATGGGCGGCCAGCAGGGCCTTGCAATTTTCGTTGCGATGTGTGCATCCCTCGCAATGCTTCTGCCCATCTCCACCCCTCCCAATGCCCTTGCTTCCTCGACCGGCCTTGTGAAGACCAAGGATATGGCCAAGATAGGCATCATCATAGGCGTGATAGGTCTTGTGCTCGGATTCTTCTGGGTTACCAAGTTCTTCCAGTTCCCTCAGATGTAATATGAAAAAGCTCATCATAATCCTTTCAACTGCACTGGCGCTCAGCGCCGGTGCTTTTGCACAGGGCCCTCAGGGTCCCGCTCCCAAGCCCGAAACCCACTTCAAGTGGTATGGCTTCATCCGTTCTTACTTCGCCTTCGACACCCACGTTTCCTCCGCAGGCACCGAAGACCTCTATTTCTATATGCCCAAGGACCAGAACATCGTTGACGGCGTGGACCTCAATGAGACCGCTTCCTTCCGCTTTGCCGCCCTCACCTCCCGCATAGGAGTGGACGTGCTTGGCTATGAGGTCAAAGGCTACAAGGTGGGCGCCAAGATCGAAGCCGACTTCTACAGCGGCGTTTCCGGCGTCACCGGTACGGCGCAGCTGCGTCTTCGTCAGGCATACGTGACCCTCGACAAGAAAGGCCGCAGCTGGAAAATCGGCCAGGCCTGGCATCCTATGGCAGCCGACCTCCCCGACATCTTCTCCCTGGAGAGCGGCGCGCCCTTCGGCCCCTTCAGCCGCACCCCCCTGGTCGCCCTTGACCTGAAGATGGGTTCCGGAATGAGCCTCACCGCAGCCGCCATCTGGCAGATGCAGTACACCAGCACCGGCCCCGAGGGCGCGGTTGCTAACTACATAAAGTACGGCTGCACTCCCGAGATGTATCTCGGCCTGAACTACAAGGGCGGCAGCTCCGTCGTAAAGGCAGGTGTCGATGTCCTGAGCATCAAGCCCCGCCAGTACAACGAGGCCGGCACCGCAAAGGTCAGCGACCGCCTCACCACCTTCAACGTGTTCGAGTACGGTCAGTTCAAGGCCGGCGACTTCACCATCAAGGAGAAGGTCACCTACGCCAACGACGGCTCCCATATGAATATGGTCGGCGGATACGGAGTGAGCGGCATCAACGACGACGGCAGCTGGAACTACAGCGCAACCCGCAACATCTCCGCCTGGGCAAGCCTCCAGTACAAGAAGAAAGACTGTCACTGGGTTCCCTCCCTCTTCCTCGGATACAACAAGAACCTCGGAACCAAGGACGAAATCATAGGCTCCTTCTGGTGCAAGAACAGTGCAAACACCGTGGCTCAGATGTACCGCATCCAGGCCGATGTCCTCTACAACCTCGGCAAGGTGGCATTCGGTATCGAGCTGATGAGCACCACCGTCCAGTACGGCAAGGCCGACAGCCATATGCTTGTGACTGACGACCTGCACTTTGTGTCCAACCACCGCATCCAGGCTATGGTCAAATATACCTTCTAGAAAGTAGCATACAACAGAAAAGCCGGCCCGAAAGCCGGCTTTTCTGTTTTTGGTCGAGAAGACGTGACTCGAACACGCGACCCCTACGTCCCGAACGTAGTGCGCTACCAACTGCGCTACTTCTCGAAAAACAAAGACGCTCACTTTTGGGCGGGCGTCTTTGTTATGGTTCTCTACAACTGGTTGATGTAGGACTGGATGCCGCTCTTGAGGTTGGCTGCCTTGTTCTTGTGGATAAGACCCATCTTTGCGAGCTTGTCAATCATCGAATAAACCTTGGGTGCGCTCTGCTCTGCTTCTGCCTTGTCCTTGGTGTTGCGGATGTCGCGGATAGCATTGCGCGTAGTCTTTGCGTAGTACCTGTTGTGCAGGCGGTGCCTTTCGTTCTGGCGATCGGCCTTCTTTGCTGAAGCGGTGTTTGCCATTGTATTTTCTTTTTTTATATTTTTTGTAGTGGGTAGGAGAATCGAACTCCTATTGCAAGAATGAAAATCTTGAGTACTAGCCGTTATACGAACCCACCAAACTCATCCTTATGGCAAAAGCCGAAAAGGGATTGCAAAGGTAGAAAAATAATTCGACTCTACAAACTGTTTTTAATAATTTTTATCATTCCGCCCACTCCCAGGAATACAATATGGACTCAACCTGCCTCAGATACTGGCGTTTGTCGTATCTTGGAGCGTACACGAAGGCGTCCAGAACGATGATTTCGGAGCCGTCGCGGCTGTAGAACGAATGGGAAACGAAGGGCCCGCCCATAAAGTCGTTCTCAACCTCCCAGTAGCCGCGCATCTGCGCGAAGTCGCGCCCGCGATAGCGGTTGTACTCCACCTGTACGGGGAAATTGGCGCTGGTGGTCATCCAGGAACCCTCGAACATTCCCGGGACGTTGTCCTTGAGAATCTCGTTCCTGTGCCTGAGCAGGTTTTCCTCGCTCAAGGGTTCAGCCTCGCCGCCCACGGGGTAGCGGTACATCAGGATGTCCTGCATCGTGTACTGCTTGTCGTCGGCAATCCAGATGAAGCTTGACGTGGCCTTCTTCAGCTTGTAGCCGATGGGGAAGTGGGGGGAGCCTCCGAAACTGGGCTTCACGGCCGCCGCTATGTCCCGCTCTTCGTACTTTATAGTATTGGCTATTACGCGGTTACGCTCGGCCTGCTCTATCGCGTTTTGTATTGTCTTGCCGTTTTTCTGAAGCTGCTCCTGACATTCTTCCGGGGTCTTGCCGCTCACCTGGATCACGCACTGCGGTGCGGCCCAGATGTCCTTGAGATACACCACTCCGGCGGAGTCGGCCTGAGCCCCTACGTTCATCATAATGATGTTGCGGTGAACCCTGAAGAGGTCGGCAAAGCCGCCCGGCGTCACGTTCACCAGGGAATACAGGGGCTCCTTCTGGGCAAGGTACGGGCATTCGTCGGCAAGAAGGGCCCTCACCTCGCTTCCGAGCGCCCCTTCCCAGTTGTCTTTGTCTATCACCACTATTATCTCGCCCGCCTTGCCGCTAACGTTGGGCAGGAGGGTCTTTGTGCCGCCTTTGCAGCCCGCAAGCGCGGCCACTGCGGCCAGAAACAGAAGTATCTTTTTCATATTCAGTGTATTATTCGTCCTATGTCATTGCCGAATGCCAGCACCATCAGGGCCAGCAGCAGCGCCATCCCGATAATCTGCATTATGTAGAGGAACTTGTCGGAGGGCTTGCGGCCCGTCACGATCTCGTACAGGGTGAACAGTATGTGCCCGCCGTCCAGCCCGGGGATGGGAATCAGGTTCATCACACCAAGCATTATCGAGAGCAGGGCAAGAATCTGCAGGAAGGCGTACCAGTTCCATTTTTCCGGGAACACCTGCCCTATGGCTATGAAGCTGCCCACCGACTTGTAGGCCCCGGTGGAGGGCTTGGCCAGGAGCTTTAGGTCGGAAAGGTACCCGCCCACCGTCTTCCAGGTCAGGGACCATCCGGCGGGGAAGGATTCAAGGAAGCTGTAGCTCCGCCGGCTGATTGCAGGCATCTGCAGAATGGTGCCCACGAGGCCCGCCGTATCGACCTGCACGGGGAGGGTCAGGGTGTCGGCTCCGCGGACCACCGTGGCGCTCACCGTCCTGCCCCTGAGGGTGCCGAGAACGGGCCTTGCGTCCTGCACGAAGGCCACCGGAGTCCCGTCAAAGGCCAGTACGGAGTCTCCGCGAAGAAGGGTCCCCGCGTTGGGGCCGACTACGCTGTCGATCTTGAATGGAATGGCCAGGTCGAAGAGAAGAGGCTCGCTCAGGACCCTGCTGGTCAGCGACCTGTCGATATACAGTTTTACGGTGTCTTCCCCGCGGAGGACCGTTGCGTACTGCACCTCCCGCCTTGCCAGGTCGGCCTGAAGCATACTGAAGTCGGTGGGGTGCCAGTCGTCGAAGAGCAGTATCCTGTCGCCGGTGCGGAATCCCATCTCTCTGCCCAGTTCGCTGGGGTAGATGCTGCTGCCCTCGTTGCTGATGTACGCGCTGCCCCAAATGCCCATTATGGCGGCGTAAACCAGAATTGCGAAGATGAAGTTGTTCAGCACGCCGCCCGCCATCACCAGGAGCCGCTGCCAGGGGTTGTGGGTGCGGAATTCCCAGGGCTGGGGCTCGCCGGACAACTGGTCGAGGTCCATCGACTCGTCCACCATCCCCGAAATCTTGCAGTAGCCGCCCAGAGGCAGCCAGCCTATGCCGTATTCGGTGCCGTGCCAGTTCCAGCGGGCCAGCCTCTTGCCGCCCACGTCGAAGAAAAGATAGAATTTCTCGACCCTTATCCCGAAGATTTTCGCCCACAGGAAATGCCCCAGTTCGTGTATTATTATAAGAATCGACAGGGCCAGGATTACCTGGAGGGTCTTAATCAATATAACCATTGGCTATGGATGCAATCTCCCTGTTGGTTTCAAAAATGTCGGAGAGCGAGGGGTTCGCTTCAAAATTCAGGCCCCGCAGGCACTGCTCGTTGATTTTGGAAATGTCGTAGAAGCCTATCTGCCCTCCCAGGTACGCGGCCACTGCAACCTCGTTGGCGGCGTTCAGCGCGCAGGGTGCGTTGCCGCCTCTCTGCAGGGCCTCGTAGGCCAGCCTCAGGTTTGGGAAACGGTCCAGGTCGGGGGCCTCGAAGCTGAGGCTGCCGATGGTGGCGAAGTCAACCTTCCTGTTGCCCACGCTCACCCTCTGCGGGAAACTCAGGGCAAAGCCTATGGGCTCCCTCATATCGGGGCAGCCCAGCTGGGCTATTATGGCCCCGTCGGTGAATTCCACCATAGAGTGGATGAGGCTTTCCGGGTGCACCACCACGTTGATCATCGAAGGGTCGGCAACGTCAAAGAGCCATTTTGCCTCCATCACCTCGAAGCCCTTGTTCATCATCGTAGCGGAGTCTATGGTCACCTTGGCCCCCATATCCCAGTTGGGGTGGCGGAGGGCCTGGGCCGCGGTGGCTGCGGCGATCTTCTCCCTGGGCCAGGTGCGGAAAGGCCCGCCGGATGCGGTCAGATGTATCTTTTCCACCTTGTTGCCCTGCGCCGCCAGCAGGCACTGGAAGATGGCGGAATGCTCGCTGTCCACGGGCAGTATCACCGCTTCGTGCTCCCGCATCGTACGGGTGACGATGCTTCCCGCGGCAACCAGGGTCTCCTTGTTGGCAAGGGCCACAATCTTTCCGGCCTCCAGGGCGGCAAGGGTGGGACGCAGGCCGCTGAAGCCCACCATCGCTCCCACTACAATGTCAACGCGGGAGCTTTGCACCAGTTCGCACAGGCTGTCTATCCCCGCCCAGACCTTGCAGTCGGTGTCTTGAAGGGCGCCACGCACGGTCTCGTAGCGGCTTTCGTCGCAGATCACCACGCTGGCCGCGTCGAATTCCTTTGCCTGCTCCACAAGCAGCCCCACGCTGCTGCGGGCCGAGATCAGTTCCACCTCGAAGAGGTCGGGGTGCTGCCTTATCACATCGAGGGTCTGCGTGCCTATCGAGCCCGTGGACCCAAGTATCGCTATTCTTCTTTTACCGTTCATCAGAAACCAATGTATTTAGTAGGGTCCACGGTCTGGCCGCGGTACCAGAGCTGGAAGTGCAGGTGGTCGCCGGTCGTCAGGTCGGCCGAACTTCCGACCAGGGCTATGGGAGTGCCGGCCTTGACCTTGCTGCCCACGCCCTTGAGGAGTTTCTCGTTCTGCATATAGATGCTGCTTATGTCGGAGGAATGCTGCATCACTATGGTGTAGCGGTCGGCGTCGGTCCAGCCGGCATAGACTATCGTCCCGTCAAGAACGGCCTTCACGACGGTGTTGGCCGGGGCCGTAATGTCCACGGCGGGGTGGAGGGCCGGGTCGTAGGGGGTGGAGATGACTCCCTTGAGCGGAGGAAAGAACTGCATCCCCTCGATGGGGAGCCTGCGGTCCTCTTTGCCGCCCACCTCGAACAGTTCCTCCTTGGCCACGGTGGCCCTGAGCAGGGAATCCTGCCGGAGCAGCTGCTCGGCCGATTTGTCGGAAAGGTACCTGGCCGCTCCGCCCGACAAGCTGTCGGGGCAGAAGGCTTCCTGCCCGGTGAGGACTCTGGACAGGTTCTTCATATAGAGTTCCCAGCGGGTTATGGAATTTTCCAGCGAATCTATCTTCATCGCCGTGAGGGCCGCCTCACGCTTGCTTGCGGCATCGGGATAGCCCGGTATGGTCCTGCGCAGCGGGGTGAATGCTATAAGGCACCAGAACAGCAGCAGGAGCAGAACGGCGGCGCAAGTTTGCTTAGCCATACTTTTTTGTTTAAATTTGCACACTTCTTATGAACAGGACCATAGGCATAGACTACGGCAGCGCCCGGGTGGGAGTCGCGGTGAGCGACCCTCTGGGCATCTTCGCGTCTCCGCTTGAAACCGTCCCGAGTGCAAATATAATAGATTATCTGCAAAAATACGCCTCCGCCTCCGGTCCTGTCGAGCGCTTTGTGCTCGGATACCCCCTGAATCTGGACGGGTCGCACGCGGCAGCCGCCTCCGACGTGGACAAGTTCATACCCAGGCTCCAGAAGGCCTTCCCCGACGTGCCGATAGCCCTGGAGGACGAGCGCTTCACCTCCGTCCTGGCCCACAGGGCTATGATAGACGGCGGAATGAAGAAGAGCGAACGCCGCGACAAGAACTCGGTGGACAAAATCTCCGCGGCAATAATATTGCAGGGCTACCTTGACAGAAAAAACAGAGAAAAATGATACAACCGATCTACCTTTTCGGGTCTGAAGTGCTCAGGCGCAAGGCCGAGCCCGCCGACCTTTCCGACAAAGAAGGCGTCCTGCAGCTGGTCGCCGACCTCAAGGACACCCTCGCCAAAGCCGACGGCTGCGGCCTGGCGGCCCCCCAGATAGGGGTTTCAAAGCGCGTGCTCATAGTGGACGGTCGTGAAATGACCGACGTGTACGACTATCTCGACGGCTTCACCCGCGTGATGGTCAACCCCATCGTGACGGAGGAGAGCGCGGAGCAGTGCGAGTACAACGAGGGCTGCCTCAGCGTCCCCGGAATCTACGCCGACGTCCGCCGCCCCGTGAGCATCACCGTTGAGTACTGGAACGAGAATCTGGAGAAGGTGACCGAGACCTTCGACAAGTTCGCCTGCAGGATGGTCCAGCACGAGATGAGCCATCTGGACGGAGTCCTCTTCACCGACCTTGTGGCCCCCATCCGCCGCAAGATGATAAGCAAGAAACTTCTGAGCATTGCCAAGGGCAAGATCGCAACCCGCTACAATTCCAAAATCAGATAAACTATGGGAGCATTCCACGCATATGACATAAGGGGCGTGTGGAACGTCGATTTCGATGCCTCCACGGCCTACAAGGTCGGTTACTTCATCCCCGGGCTCCTCGGAGCCGAGAAAGTCCTGGTGGGCCGCGACTGCCGCGTGTCTTCGCAGGAAATCCGCGACAGCCTGGTCCGTGGCATAACCGACGCCGGGGCTGACGTCTGGGACCTCGGCCTGAGCAGCACCCCTATGGTCTATTTCGGGACCGCGAACTACGGCTTCAAGGCCTCGGTGCAGATAACCGCCAGCCACAACCCCGCGGAATACAACGGAATGAAGGTCAGCCGCGAGAACGCCCTTCCGGTAGGTCTGGACACCGGCCTTGGAGACATAAAGAAATGGATCGACGAGGGCAGGCCCACCCCTCCCGCGCAGAAGAGGGGAGAAGTGCACCCCTTCGACATCCACGACGATTACCTGGCGTTCATGAGCCGCTTCAGGACCGACCTCTCGGGCCTGAACATAGCCTTCGACCTTTCCAACGGAATGGCCAACCTTTTCGCGAAGGAGGTCTTCGGCGAGGCCCCGGCCTATATCTTCGATGAACTTGACGGCCGCTTCCCCAATCACGAGCCCAACCCTCTGATTCCCGCGAACGTGCAGCCCCTGAAGGACCTGGTTGCCAGGACCGGGGCCGACATAGGCGTCATATATGACGGCGACGCCGACCGCGTGATGTTCGTCGACGAGCGCTCGCGCTTCGTGGCCCCCGACCTGGTGATAGCCCTTATGGCGCGCTGGTTCTGCGACCTTGGGGGCGCGCGCAACCCCCGCGTCCTGCAGGAGATACGCTCCTCCAAGGCCGTGGCAGAATATCTTTCCCGTTACGGAGCCGAAGTGCGGACCTGGCGCGTTGGAAGGGCCTATGCCGCTCCCCGCCTGAGGGAAATCGACGGCCTCTGGGGCGGTGAACTCGCCGGCCATTACTACTTCAAGGATTTCTTCTATTCCGACAGCGGCCTTCTGGCCTCGCTCATAGTGCTGGGCATAACGGCCGATCTGAAGAAGGAGGGCCTGACCCTCGGCGCAGCAATCGACGCCATTGCCGCCTACCGGAATTCCGGAGAGATAAACTTCAGAGTGGAGGACAAGAAAGGCGCGATGGAAGCCGTGAAGGCCTTCTTCGAGGCCGAGGCGGCGCCGGAGGCCGTAATGGACTTTGACGGCTACCGCCTGGAGTTCAAGGACTGGTGGTTCAACATCAGGCCAAGCAACACCGAGCCCTACCTGCGCTTCATCGCGGAAGCCGCGGACGAGGCCCTGCTCGGAGAAAAGATTGCGCAGGCGCAACATATAATAGAAGAACAATTCGGAGGAAAGAGAGTCTGAGATGAAATGTAAAACGATATTTGCGGCGGCGCTGATTATGCTTGCGGCCGTCCCCGCCACGGCGCAGGACCCCGAAGACGCGCTTTTCCCGGGAGCCCCGGCGGTGGCCGTTCCGACGGTTGAGGATATGACGGTCAAACCTGCGGCGGAGGAGCCCGCCGTGAAGGACATCCCGTCCAGAGTGAACTTCACCCGCGGAAGCGGCGCCCCCATCGACACCCTCGACGTGGGCGATGAGATCGTGAAGATAGTCCTCTGCGACGACAATTCCTGGTACTTTATCCGCGACCTTGACAAACTCGCCGCCGACGAAGTCTTCACCGACCACTGGAACGAGAACACGGTCAACGCTTATGCCGACCTGTCCCTTTCCGACCTTCCCACCCACAACACCATAATCCTTGCCGATTCCCTCAGCAAGTGGACCTGCCCGTACTGCACCAAGGTGTTCAGCAAATTCGGCTACAGGCACCGCCGCCGCCATCAGGGCATCGACCTGCCCTATCCCACCGGCACTCCCGTGAAGGCCGCCTTCGACGGCCGTGTGAGGGCCTCGATGTACAGCAGGGGCTACGGCAACCTGGTCATAATCCGCCATCCAAACGGCCTGGAGACCTTCTACGGCCATCTTTCCAGGCGTGACGTTGAAGTGGGCCAATGGGTGCATTCCGGCGACGTCATCGGCCTCGGCGGCTCCACCGGCCGCTCGTCTGGCCCGCACCTGCACTTCGAGACCAGATGGAAGGGCTTCGCATTCGACCCCCAGTGGCTGGCCGACTACGAGAGCGGAAAACTGCACTCGAACGTGTTCGTGCTGCGCCGCTCCTACCTTGACCCTTCCTCCCACTATGTGCCGGAAAGCCTGGATGAAGAGGAAGACGTTTTCGGAGGCGACGAGAAGATCCGCGAGGAAGAGGAACGCATTGCCGCCGAGCGCGCCGCAATGAAGTACCATACCGTAAGGAGCGGCGAGACCCTTTCCGGGATAGCTGCAAAGAACGGCAAGAGCCTTTCCCAGATTCAGAAGCTCAACCCGGGAATCAATCCCAACCGTCTGAGCATCGGTCAGAAAATCAGGGTGAACTGATATGGACGAAAAAATCGAAATACCCTCCCTGGAGTGCCTTGACAGGGCGGCCCGGGAATTCCTCTCCCTTGTCGGAGACAGGCGTCTGGTTGCGTTCTACGCCCCAATGGGTGCGGGTAAGACCACTTTCATAACGGCCGTGTGCAGGGCCCTGGGGGTGAGGGACGACGCTGTGAGCTCGCCCACCTTCGCGATAGTGAACGAGTACCGCACGCCGCCGGGGGAGTCGGTGTATCATTTTGATTTCTACAGGATCGCCAAGCCCGTTGAGGCTCTCGACATAGGCCTCTACGACTACCTCGACTCCGGTGCCCTCTGCCTTATGGAATGGCCTGAAAACATCGAGAGCCTCCTTCCTGAGGAGACTCTGCGGGTCAGAATAGACGTGCGGCCCGACGGGGCGCGCGTACTTACTTTTTCCTGATAGGGTCGCAGGTCAGGTCCACGCCCAGTTTCTTGAATATCTTCCGGTCCACTTCGCTGAGCATAACGGTGGAGTGAACCTGGCATCCGTCAAGCTCGGGGAGCATCTCAAGGGCCTTGCGGCAGTTGTCGTTGTCCTGGCTCAGCACAGAAAGCGCGACCAGGACTTCGTCGGTGTGCAGGCGGGGATTGTGGCCGTGGAGGTAGCTCACCTTGGTGTGCTGGATGGGCTCTATCATACTTTCCGGAATCAGCTTGACGCTGTGGTCAATTCCGGCAAGATGCTTCATCGCGTTTATCAGAAGGGCTGCGCTGGGCCCGAGCAGCGGGCTGGTCTCCGCGCTTATGAGGATGCCGTCGTGCAGCTCGATGGCCGATGACGCCACGCCCGACTTCGCCTTCCTCTGACGGGCCGCAACGGTGCAGCGGCGGTCGTCGGTGGTTATGCCGGCCTTCTTCATCAGCAGGAGGGTCTTGTTGACCTCGGCCTCGGAGCCGTCGCCCTCGGCGAGCTTGCACAGGGCGGCATAGTGGCGGCGTATTATCTCGGCGCGGGCCGCTCTGCAGCAGGCTTCCTCGTCGCACATGCAGCTTCCTATCATATTCACCCCCATATCGGTGGGCGACTTGTAGGGATTCTGGCCGTAGATGCCCTCGAAGAGGACATTCAGCACGGGGAAGATTTCAATGTCGCGGTTGTAGTTCACGGCCGTTTTGCCATAGGCCTCCAGATGGAAGGGGTCTATCATGTTCACGTCGTTCAGGTCGGCCGTGGCGGCTTCGTAGGCCATATTCACGGGGTGGTTGAGCGGCAGGTCCCATACGGGGAAGGTCTCGAACTTGGCATATCCGGCCTTTATGCCGCGCTTCTGCTCCTGGTACAGCTGGCTCAGGCACACGGCCATCTTGCCGCTGCCGGGACCGGGGGCGGTGACAACCACCAGCGGGCGGGTCGTCTCCACGTAGTCGTTCTTCCCGAAGCCGTCTTCGGAGTCTATCAGGGCCACGTTGTTGGGATAGCCCTCTATGGTGTGGTGGTAATAGGTCTTGATTCCGAGCCTCTGGAGGCGGGCCTTGTAGCTCTTTGCCGAGAGCTGGCCGTTGTAATGGGTTATGACCACGGAACTTACAAGAAAACCGCGGCTCTCGAACTCGTCTTTCAGACGCAGCACGTCCATATCGTAGGTGATGCCCAGGTCCTGGCGGACCTTGCTCTTCTCGATGTCCACGGCGCTTATGACTATTATTATTTCCGCGCAGTCGCTCAGCTGGGTGAGCATCTCCAGCTTGCTGTCGGGCCTGAAGCCCGGCAACACCCTGCTGGCGTGATTGTCGTCGAAAAGTTTGCCCCCGAACTCGAGGTAGAGTTTGTCTCCGAACTGTGAAATGCGCTCCTTGATGCGCTCGGACTGAATTTTGAGATATTTCTCGTTGTCGAACCCGTATTCCATAACGGGACACAAATATACGCCATTTTCTTGGATTGGTAAAATTTTTTACCTAACTTCGCTCGGTTAGTTTTTAAATTTTTCTGTAGTTATGAGCAATATCTCTACAGGCCTTATGCTGATGTTGGTCGGTATGGTCACCGTATTCATTATCCTTATCATTGTGATAGAGGGAGGAAAGCTCCTGATACGCTGCGTCAATTCCCTGGCGCCGGCTCAGGAACCGAAGCCGGTGAAGAACGGCGCGCCGGCTGTCAGCGCCGAGGCAAAGGCAGTCATCGAGGCCGCAGTCGCAAGCCTTACCGGCGGCAAGGGCCGTGTTACCGGAATAGAAAAAATCGCATAGAAATATTATGGCAAAGGAAATAAAACTCAGTCTCGTATTCAGGGACATGTGGCAGAGCGCGGGCAAATATCAGCCCCGCGTGGACCAGCTGGTGGGCATAGCTCCGGCAATCATAGAAATGGGATGTTTCGACCGCGTGGAGACCAACGGCGGCGGATTCGAGCAGGTGAACCTGCTCTATGGGGAGAACCCCAACCGTTCCGTCCGCGAATGGACAAAGCCCTTCCGCGAGGCGGGCATCCAGACCCATATGCTCGACCGCGGCCTCAACGGCCTGAGAATGAGCCCCTGCGCAAAGGACCTCCGCCGTCTTTTCTATAAGGTGAAGAAGGCCCAGGGCACCGACATCACCAGAATTTTCTGCGGTCTTAACGACCCCCGCAACATAATACCCTCCATCCGCTACGCCAAGGAGGCCGGGATGATAGCCCAGGCTTCCCTGTGCATAACATATTCCCCCGTGCACACGGTGGAATATTACGTGGGCCTCGCAAAGCAGCTCATCGAGGCGGGAGCCGACGAAATCTGCCTCAAGGATATGGCGGGCATCGGCCGTCCCGTGTCGCTCGGCAAGATAGTCAAGGGCATCAAGGAGATAAAGGACATCCCCGTCCAGTACCATTCCCATTCCGGTCCCGGCTTCTCGATGGCCTCCATCCTCGAGGTCTGCCAGAACGGCTGCGACTACGTGGACGTTGCGATGTCGCCCCTTTCCTGGGGCACCGGCCACGCCGACGTGATAGCCGTGCAGGAGATGCTCAGGGATGCCGGCTTCAAGGTCAAGGACATCAATATGGAGGCCTATATGAAGGCCCGCACCCTGATCCAGAATATGCTCGACGACTTCCTCGGATATTATTGCCCCGGGCTCAACAGGCTCGACAACTCCCTTCTGGTCAAGCCCGGCCTCCCCGGCGGTATGATGGGATCCCTGATGACCGACCTGGAAGACAACCTTGCCTCCCTGAACAAGTGGAAGGCAAAGAACGGGCAGCCCGAGATGAGCACCGACGAGATTCTCGTGAAGCTCTTCGACGAAGTGGCCTATGTGTGGCCCCGCGTTGGCTACCCTCCGCTCGTCACCCCCTTCAGCCAGTATGTCAAGAACATAGCCCTGATGAACGTGATGGAGATGGAAAAGGGCCGCGGCCGCTGGAACAATATGGGCGACGCCATCTGGGATATGATTCTCGGAAAGGCCGGCAAGCTGCCCGGCGAGGTTGCTCCCGAACTGAAGGAACTCGCCGCCTCCAAGGGCCTGGAATTCCAGACCACCGACCCTCAGTCCAACTATCCCGACTGCCTTGACGACTTCCGCGCCAAGATGAAGGAGAACGGCTGGCCTCTCGGGCAGGACGATGAAGAACTCTTCGAATATGCGATGCATCCCGCCCAGTACGAGACCTACAAGTCGGGCAAGGCCAAGGCCGACTTCGAGGCCGACCTCGCAAAGCGCAAGGCCGCAAAGGTCGGTGAAGGCACGGCGGCGGCTCTTCCCGAATCCGTTACCGTGACCGTCGGCGGAGTGTCCTACAAGGTCGGAATCGCTTACGGCGACCAGGCTCCCGCCGCGTCGGCTGCCGCCCCCGCGGCTCCTGTTTCCGCCGCCGGCGCAGAGGACCTCCAGGCTCCTCTTTCCGGCAAATTCTTTCTCACCAAGGACCCTCAGGAAGTGGCCAAGAAGCCCGGCGACTCCTTCAAGAAGGGTGACCTCTTATGCTACATCGAGGCAATGAAGGTCCAGAACGCCGTCTGCGCCGACTGCGACGGCACAATAGTGGAAATCCTCGCCTCCAACGGCGACGTCGTTGAAGAGGACGATGCAATAATGAAGATAGCAAAAGCATAGACGATGGGCAGCATATCCGACATCCTGGCCCGTCTGTATGAAATGACGGCCATAAGCGACATAATCGCCAACCCCTCGTTCCTTATAATGTATGCGCTGGCCTTCGTGTTGCTGTACCTCGGCATCGCGAAGCACTATGAGCCGCTGCTGCTCGTCCCCATAGCCTTCGGCGTGCTCATCGCCAACTTCCCCGGCGGCGAGATGGGTGTTGTGCAGGCCAATTCCGAAGGCCTCGTGGCCCTTTCCGACGGTTCCCTGGTGAGCATCTGGGACATGCCCCTTCACGACATAGCCCACGAGTTCGGCATAATGAACCTGCTGTACTACGGCCTCATCAAGAGCGGACTTCTCCCTCCCATCATCTTCATGGGTGTGGGCGCGCTGACCGACTTCGGTCCGATGCTGCGCAACCTCAAGCTCGCCATCTTCGGAGCCGCGGCCCAGTTCGGCATCTTCGCCGTTCTGCTGGGCAGCCTCCTGCTGGGCTTCACCCCTCAGGAAGCCGCGTCTCTCGGCATAATCGGCGGCGCCGACGGTCCCACCGCAATATTCACCACCATCAAGCTTGCCCCGCATCTTCTCGGCCCCATCGCCATCGCGGCCTACAGCTATATGGCCCTCGTGCCCGTCATAATCCCCCTGGTCGTGAAGTTGCTCTGCACCAGGAAGGAACTGCTCATCAATATGAAGGAGCAGGACAAGCTCTATCCCGAGAAGCGTGAGATCAAGAATATGCGCGTGCTGAAGATAATCTTCCCCATTGCAACCACCACCGTCGTGGCTATCTTCGTGCCCACCGCCGTTCCCCTGGTAGGCCTGCTGATGTTCGGCAACCTCATAAGGGAGATAGGCGCCGACACTTCGCGCATCTACGAGACTGCCGCCAACGGCTTGATGAACACGGCCACCATCTTCCTCGGCCTGTGCGTGGGAGCCACGATGACCGTCGAGGCCTTCCTCAACTGGCAGACCATAGGCATAGTCGTGGGCGGCTTCCTGGCCTTTGCGCTGAGCATTGCCAGCGGAATCCTGATGGTGAAGGTCTGGAACCTGTTCGCCAAGAAGAAAATCAACCCTCTCGTTGGCGCAACCGGCCTTTCGGCCGTTCCTATGGCAAGCCGCGTGTGCAACGGAATAAGCACGAAGTACGACCCCAAGAACCACGTCCTGAACTACTGTATGGCCTCGAACATCTCCGGAGTCATAGGTTCGGCAGTGGCCGCGGGCGTGCTGATTTCCTTCCTCGGCTGATTATTTCTCGCTGATCCCGAAAAAGTATTTCCTGGCCCAGTACTCGAAGAGGGGGTCCAGGACTTCGGGCTCGTCCTTTTCGTTGAAGGTGACTATCTCCTTCTTGCAGAGGGCGTCCTTGAGCCTGCGCACGTTGGCCGACGAGTTGAGGTTGTAGCGCTGGATGACCTCGGAACTGCTGAACTTGGTGTGGCCGTCCAGGATGGCCCTAAGAAGGCACAGCTGGAAGGTCGTGAGCCCGTTCATCGTCGCCTCGAAGCGGGGTGTGTGTATTGAGATAAGCATATCCAGGGCCTCCAGCAGCACCGGCTCGAGCATATAGCCCTTGCTGAGAGTGTCGCAGATGGCGGCGAAGTGCTGGATATAGCAGACGTTCCCCTTGAAGAGCTTGCAGACCCCGAGCATTAGTTCGCGGTCCAGGACCTTGCCGCTTGAGAGGAACCCGCGCACGATGTGGTCGATGATTTCCTTGGGGTCTATGGGAGAGAGTTTCAGGTGCTCCACCCGGCGGTAGAAGAGCCTGCGCACCTCGAATATGTCCTTCATCGCGTTCACCTCCGAGCCTATGAAAAGGTAGGAGCAGGTCCTCCGCACTTCCGGCGTAGCCCCGTCGAATATGGAGTGGAGGATGCTGCAGACCATCTCGCCGTCTTCGGTGAGCATCACGTTCTGGAATTCCCTGAGCACGACTATGACCTTCTGGCCGCGTTCCTTGGCCATCTGGTAGGGGAGTCCCAGCACGGCCTTGATGTCGTCGGGGCCGATGTCCCACTTCAGGGAGATGAGCGGACCGCCCGAAGCGACCACTTCCGGGTCGTATGTGAAATTGGTGCCGGCCAGGTATCTGTTCACGATGGAGGGGTATTCCTCCGGCGAGCGCGACGCGCCCCTTATCACCGCCGAGCCGAGGCCCGTGGCGAAGTCGGCTATGGTCCTTATGCTCAGCAGGTTGAACTCTATGGGGATGAATTGCCTCGTGGCCACCTTCATATTGATGAAGGTCTGGTTCACAAGCGACATCTTGCCGGTCTTGGGCGGCTCCCAGATGGCGACGTTCTCGCCCTGGTGAATGAAGTTTGCCAGGATGACGGCGTCCTGCCTGCGCCCTATGTTGTTTTTGCCGGTAACGGGTTTGGAGTAGATGAAGGGACTTTCCATCGGTTTCAGTAACATTTATGTTTGTGCAAAATTAGCGAAATATTTGGTGAATAAAAGAAATTTGCATATTTTTGCGCGCTAAAAATATATGACCGTCAAGCTTGCCAAGATCTGCCCGCGGAGGCAGGCGCTTGCGGCCGAAACTTTTAAACAAGTTTTCAAATGTACGCAATCGTGGAAATTGCAGGCCAGCAGTTCAAAGTTGAAGCTGGAAACGAAATCTTTGTGCAGAAGCTCGCTGATGCCAAAGGTGCTGACGTGGAGTTCAAGAAGGTCCTTCTCGTTGCAGACGATGCAGCCGTGAAGGTCGGTACTCCCTATGTAGAGGGCGCAGTCGTAAAGGCTACCGTTCTCGAGGAAGAAGTGAAGGGCGACAAAGTTCTTGTATTCAAGAAGATCCGCCGCAAGGGCTATCAGAAGCTCAACGGTCATCGCCAGAAGTTCACCAAGATCAAGATCAACGCTATCGCTTAAAACACTGAAGGATTATGGCACACAAAAAAGGTCAATCAAGTTCAAAGAACGGTCGTGAGTCGCAGAGCAAACGTCTCGGTCTCAAGAAATTCGGTGGCGAAGTCGTTAAAGCCGGCAACATCATAGTACGCCAGAGGGGCACCGTGCACAACCCCGACAAGAACGTCGGTATGGGCAAGGACCACACTCTCTACGCCCTTTGCGCCGGAACAGTCAAGTTCACCCGCAAGCGTGAGGACAAATCCTACGTATCGGTCATCCCTTTTGAGAACTAGTCTCGGAGGACGTGAATAGAACAGGGCTTGCACTTCGAGATGTCGCAGGCCCTTTTTCTTTGAAATCAATCAAACCCTTATACAAATGTTAACCCTGAAGATGCTTCGCGACGACCCCGCAGCAGTCGTCGAGAAATTGAAGATAAAGAATTTTGACGCGCAGCCCATAGTGGACAAGGTGCTCGAGCTCGATGCCCGCCGCCGTGCCCTCCAGACCGAGTCCGACGCCATCCTCGCCCAGCAGAAGCAGAAGGCCGCCGAAATCGGCGCCCTGATGAAGCAGGGTCTCAAGGACCAGGCCGAGATAGCCAAGAAGGCCGTGGCCGATATGAAGGCCCGTTCCGCCGAGCTTCTGTCCCAGATGGAGTCGGCCGCCGGCGAGATGCAGGATAACCTCGTGCTTATGCCCAACATTCCCTGCGGCCTCATCAAGCCCGGTAAGGGCGCCGAAGACAACGAGGTCGTGAAGATGGGCGGTCCCGATGTGCAGCTCCCCGAGGGTGCGATGCCCCACTGGGACCTTTGCAAGAAGTACGACATCATCGACTTCGACCTCGGTGTCAAGATCACCGGTGCCGGCTTCCCCGTGTACAAGGGCAAGGGCGCGAAGCTCCAGAGGGCTCTGATCAACTTCTTTCTCGACTGCAACACCGCCGCCGGCTACAAGGAGGTTGAGCCTCCCGTGATGGTCAACCGCGATTCCGGCTTCGGCACCGGCCAGCTCCCCGACAAGGAGGGCCAGATGTACCACGCCGAGGTGGACGACTTCTATATGGTCCCCACCGCCGAGGTGCCCGTGACCAACATCTTCCGCGACGTCATCCTTGACCAGAACCAGATTCCCCAGCGCCTCACCGCCTACACTCCCTGCTTCCGCCGCGAGGCCGGTTCCTACGGCAAGGACGTGCGCGGCCTGAACCGCCTGCATCAGTTCGACAAAGTGGAAATCGTGCGCGTGGAGAAGCCTGAAGACAGCTACGCCGCCCTCGACGAGATGGTCGCCCACGTGGAGAGCATCGTTGGGAAGCTCGGTCTCAAATACCGCATCCTGCGCCTTTGCGGAGGCGATATGTCCTTCACTTCGGCCATCACCTACGACTTCGAGCTCTGGAGCGCCGCGCAGGGACGCTGGCTGGAAATCAGCTCCGTGTCCAACTTCGAGACCTATCAGGCCAACCGCCTGCACTGCCGCTACCGCGACGAGAACGGCAAGCCCCAGCTTGCCCACACCCTCAACGGCTCGTCCCTGGCCCTGCCCCGCGTCGTTGCCGCCCTGCTTGAAGACAACCAGACCCCCGAGGGAATCGTGATTCCCGAGGTTCTCCGCCCCTACACAGGATTCGACATAATTGACTAAGAAGGAGCGCATCATTCTAGGAATCGATCCCGGAACCAATCTGCTTGGTTTCGGGGTCGTGCGTGTGGATACCGGCGGCAAGCCCCATTATGTTGATATGGGAGTGCTTGACCTGCGCCGTATGCCCGACGTGTACCAGAAACTCCAGATAATCTTCGAGAAGGTCGGCGCCCTGTGCGACCTCCATCACCCCGACGACCTTGCAATCGAGAGCCCGTTCTATGCCAAGAACGCCCAGGTCATCTTCAAGCTCGGCAGGGCGCAGGGCGTGGCGATGGTCGCCGCCCTCAGCCGCGACATTCCCGTTTACGAGTACGCCCCCCGAAAAGCCAAGATGGCAATATGCGGGAACGGCGCCGCTTCAAAAGAGCAGGTTGCCCTCATTGTCGAGAAGACTCTTGGCATAAATATTGATGCAAAATATCTGGATGCGACGGATGCCCTTGCTATCGCGATGTGCCATTATTACCAGCTTACGAGCCCTTTGAGCAGTACCCAGGCGGCCACTTCGTGGGAGAAGTTCGTTCAGGCAAATCCTGACAGAATAAAGTAGTAGTAGTTAAATATCAGATGAACAGAATCTCAAGACTGGCTCTTACAGTCCTGGTTGCCCTTGCGGCGGGGCTTCCTGCATTTGCGCAGGCAAGCATCAAGGCCGCTCTCAAGGACGCCACGACCGGAGATCCGGTGGACTATGCGACCGTTTCCATTACAAGGAAAGGTCAGACAAAACCCTACAAGTACGTCCTCAGTTCGGGCGACGGCACCCTTACCATAGAGAGCGTCCGCAAGGGAACCTATACCTTCAAGGCCGAGCAGATGGGCTATCTTCCATATACCCGGGAGGTTACCGTGGAAGACAAGACCATCGACCTGGGCACCGTAAAGATGAAGATAGACGCCGAGCAGCTCGACGCCGCGTCGGTGTCGGCGGTGGGCAACCCCATCATCATCAAGAAGGACACCATCGAGTTCAACGCGTCTTCCTTCAAGACCACCGACAACGACGTCCTTGAGGACCTTCTCAAGAAACTCCCCGGCGTGGAGGTGAGCGAGGACGGTTCCATCACCGTCAACGGCGAGACCGTGAGCAAGATCTACATCGACGGCAAGACCTTCTTCCTCGACGACCCCCAGCTCGCCAGCAAGAACATCCCCGCCAAGATAGTCAACAAGCTCAAGGTCATTGAGAAGAAGAGCGACCAGGCCGAGTTCACCGGCATCGACGACGGCGAGGAGGAGACGGTCATCGACCTTTCCATCAAGCCCGGAATGATGAAGGGCTGGTTCGGAAACGTTTCCGCGGGCGCGGGCCACGACGTTCCCAGCAGCGAGGTGGAAGGCGACTACCGCTATCAGGGTGCGGCCTTCGTGGGCCGTTTCACCGACAAGTCGCAGATCAGCATAATCGCCAACGTCAACAATACCAACAACCGCGGCTTCAACGACCTTGCAGGCTCTATGATGCAGGGAATGCGCGGCGGTGGCGGCGGAATGGGCCGCGGCCAGGGCGGTATGGGCGGCGGCAACGGCATCACCACTTCCTATATGGGAGGCGTGAACGGCGCCGTGGACCTCTTCGGGGGCGATATGGAACTCAACGGCAACTATCTCTACAACCACTCCAACAAGGACGTGAGCGAGCAGAGCTATAAGGAGACCACCGCCGGCGACCAGACCCTCCTCTACAATTCCGACGGTTCCAGCAACACGGCTTCCGGCGGCCACCGCTTCGGCCTCCGCCTGGAGCACAAGTTCTCCGAGAACACATCCATAATCTTCGAGCCCCAGGTGAACTTCGGCACCGGCAGCTACTGGGAGCAGAACGCCACCAGCACCGACACCCGCGTAGGCTCTTCCGTTTCCAAGACCAACGAGGGCACCACTTATAACGACGGCGCCAACAAGAACGTGAGCACCAGCGGTTTCTTCCTGCTGCGCCAGCGCCTCGGAATCCCCGGCCGCACGCTCACTGCCCACATTCATTATTCCCTGAGCAACAACGACCTGACGGGTGTGAACAAGTCCACCACCTATTCCGACTACAACACCACGGCAGGGACCTGGAACGACGCTTCCGTGATAGACCAAAACTTCACCAACAACCAGAAGTCCACCAGCATCAACGGGCGCGTGACCTATACCGAGCCTCTCGGAAACCACTTCTATGTTGAGGGTAACTACAGCTACAACTGGAGCAGGTCCACTTCCGAGAAGGAGACCTTCGACACCCCGACCGGCCTCAAGGACTACAACTATTCCAACTCCATAATCAACGAGTCGGGCCGTCACGAGGCGGGTGCCAACCTGATGTATCAGAACGAGAATTTCCGCGCTCAGGCCGGCGTTTCCATCCAGCCCACGCACACCTACAACAGCACGACCCAGTACAATTCCGTGGACGACACCTACGTGCCCCGCGAGTACGTGAGCGACGTGGTGAACTGGAGCCCCCAGCTGATGCTTTGGGGCGACTTCTCCGAAGATATGAACGGCCGCCTGTTCTACCACGGCCGCAGCAGCCAGCCCGGAACCAGCCAGCTGAACCCTGTGCCCGACAACACCGATCCTCTGAACATCAGCTTCGGTAACCCTTCGCTCAAGCCTTATTTCAGCCACGACATAAGGGGCGACGTCCGCTACAACAACAAGCAGACCTTCGCGTCATTCAATGTCCGCTTCAACGGCGGCTTCGTGCAGACTCCCATAGTCAACGCAATATGGTACGGCTCCAACGGCGCCACCTATTCGATGCCCGTCAACGGCCCTACTTCGGCGAGCGCCGGTCTCGACGGTTTCCTGAACCTTCCCATCGCCAAGAGCAACTGGAGCATTTCCAATATGGCGAGGGCCAGCTGGAGCAAGTCTTCCTCCTATGTGGGTACCGACGTGGATATGACCGGCTTCCCCGACCCTCTGACCGATTATTACGACTTTATGGAGCAGTTCCAGGCCAAGTACACCGATCTCTCCTCCGCCGCCGACTTCACCTGCAACGTGACCCAGACCATCGGCGTGACCGAGCGCCTGAGAGTCACCTACAAGAACGACGACCTCGAGCTCACCCTTTCCGGGCGCACCCGTATGAGTCATTCCTGGTACACGATGGAGAGCCTGAGCAACCTCACCACCTGGAACAATCAGGTCCGCGCAACCGCAACCTGGACCTGGGACGCCACCGGAATCGGCCTCAAGAGCGAGTTCAACTACAACTGGTACGACGGCTACACCACCGAGCAGCCCAGCGAGTACGTTCTCAACGCCGAGATCACCAAGCTTCTCTTCAAGAACAAGGTGACCCTGTCCCTGAAGGGCTACGACATCCTCGGCCAGTCCAAGAACCTCACCGTCACCACGGCCGACAATACCTACACCGAGAGCATCAACAACACCCTCGGCAGGTACATAGTCCTCTCGCTGACCTACCGTTTCGGAACCTTCAACCGCGACAATATGCGCGGTCCTCACGGCGGTCCCGGCGGCCCTGGCGGTCCTCCTCCGATGTAGTCGGCGGCTCTTGCGAAGTTCTCGCAAAACCATTATCTTTGTAGGGTATGGACGTAGAACTTCTGTCAAAAATGATAGGCGAGCTTGTGCTCGACAACGACCGCGTCGGAATTCCCGGGCTTGGGACTTTCGTCGCGGAAGTCGTTCCTGCCAGCTTCTCCGACCGCGGTTATACCATAAATCCGCCTTACAGGCGCCTGTCTTTCCATTCCGGCTGCTCGGAGGAAGACGTCCTGGTGAGCTATTATGCCCGCGCCAACAATATGGATCCGGCCACCGCAAAGGCCGTTCTGTCCGATTACGGCGCCCAGGTCAAGGAAGTTCTCAAAAGCCGCAAGACCGTCGTTTTCTCCGGTCTGGGCCGGCTCCGCGCCACTGCCGGCAACACCTTCTTCTTCGTTGCCGACGAAGAACTCGACATCTATCCCGAGGGCATTGCCCTGCAGCAGGTCTCGCTCAAGTCGCACGCTCCCACCGAGGACGACTTCGACCTCGCTGCCGCCGACCTCTCGAAGATTCTTTCCGCCCCCGCCGCCGATGCCGGCCAAACTGCTGAGCCCGTTGCCACGGCAGAAGCTGGTCTGACAGAGGGCCCCGGGGCCACGTCAGAAACCGGTCAGCCGGAGGACTCCGGAGCCCATTTCATTTGGGCTAAGGGCTCCGGAGCCCTTCCGGCTGCCCCGGCTGAATCTGCCGAAGGCCCCGAACCGGAAAAACCGGGGACGGATCAGGCAGAAGGGGCTGGCGGCCCTTCTCCCAAATTTAATGGGCCGATGGCCCCTCTGCCTGATCCGGACCAGATAGCTCCGGAGTCCTCCGGTTGTCCGGACGATGCCGCTGCGGAACTGGCTGAAGAGGTTGACGGCCCTTCTACCAAAATTAATGGGCCGCAAACCTCTCAGCCAGTTCCGAATAGTGAGAAACAGGCGGAACCGGAGCCGATAAAGGTGAAGGAGGAGACCGGGAAGAAGGGCAGATGGTGGATAGCGCCGGTGGTGCTCGTGAGCATTGCCGCGGTGGCGCTGGCAACGTTCATCATACTCGCACACGTGGCCCCCGACTTCATCGACTCCATCCTCTACACCCCCGAGGAACTCAGAATACTCAACTATTGATGCTGGAACTGGTTTATCCATCTGTACCCGCCCCCGTGGAGAAAGGGGGCCGAAGCACCCGCACCGCCGAGATGCTCCCTATAATCGACGAGGCCGGAATGGTGGTCTCGCAGGCGTCACGCAGCTTCTGCCACTCGGCCTCACGCCCGCTGCATCCGGTCGTGCATCTGCACATAATCGACAGGGAAGGGCGCATATATCTGCAAAAACGCTCATACAGCAAGAAACTCCTGCCCGGCAGGTGGGACACGGCTGTAGGCGGGCACGTTTCCTACGGGGAATCGGTGCTCGAGGCCCTGTACCGCGAGGCGCGGGAGGAACTGGGGTTCCTGGACTTCAACCCCATCAGCATCGATTCCTATGTTTGGGAGTCGCAGACGGAAAGGGAACTGGTCAACGTGTTCGCGGCGGTGGGGAATTTTGTGCTCACCCCCGACGAGGACGAGGTCATATCGGGCCGTTACTGGACGCCGGAGAAGATACGTTCCGTGCTTGGGAGCGGCAAACTCACCCCCAATTTTGAATATGAATTCGGCAAATATGCCGATTCGCTTCTGGCACTGTTATGAAGGAACTGCGCAAATTCATAAAGGACCAGCTGAGCGTCTGGCCCCTCGCGGCAGGCAACTTCAGGGCTCTCAAGAAGGTCAAGACCAAGAAACTGGACGTGTACGGGCTGGAATGCCGGGTGCAGTACAACCCCTGCCGCATAATATCGAGCACCGCCGAGACCGACGAAGCCTCGATTGCCGCAAGACCCTGCTTCCTGTGCGTGGAGAACAGGCCTCCGGAGCAGTTCCACCTGAAATTCGACGGCCGGAAGGGCCGCAGCTACAATCTTCAGGTAAATCCTTACCCCATATTCCCCGAACATCTGGTGATTGCCAGGGACTGCCACATACCGCAGGCCATCTGGCATCACTTCCCCGATATGCTCGCATTCGCCGACAGGTATCCCGACTGGACCGTCTTCTACAACGGGCCCAAGAGCGGGGCGTCGGCTCCCGACCATCTTCATTTCCAGGCAAGTCCGCGGGGCTCGATGCCCCTTGAAAATGCGGTCGATGGCTTCCTTTCGGACCCGGGCGCCCCGCTCGCCGAGAACAAGGACGCGACGCTGTACCGGTACGGCGGATTCTGCAGGGGAGTGTTCGCGCTCAAGGCCCGCACTCCGAAGTCGCTCGCAAAGCTTTTCTACCGGCTTCTTTGCTGCTGCAGCGCAACGGAACTCGTGGAGGAGCCGATGTTCAACCTCTTCTGCTGGCGAAGGGACGGGGAGTTGCGCTGCTTCGTGATGCTTCGCAGGGCCGTCCGTTCACATCATTATTATTCGGAAGGGGAAGACCATCTTACGATAAGCCCGGGAGCGGCCGATATGGCCGGGGTGTTCATAGCGCCCCTCAAGGAAGACTTCGACAAGGTCACCGGCCCGATGCTGGAGCAGATGCTCGACGAAGTGTGCATCCCCGAGGAGCAGGAGAATACCGTGGTGCGCCGTCTCACCAGGACCTGCCCCAAGATAGACGTGGGCATAATGTCGGCGCCGGAAATCGTCTTCGAGGTGATTTCGGACGGCGCCGGGCCGCAGAAGGTCCGCTGGTGCGAGGGGCGCATCAGCTACAACGGAATGTTGTACGACGAACTCGTCTTCGACGCCGTGACCCGCTCCACCCTCTTTGCGGAGCCATCGTTCATCCTTTACGGGGTGACCATCGGAATAGACTTCCACTGGCAGAGACAGCGGAACCTCCGGTACGCCGGGCAGCTCAGGTTTGTGGTCGATGGCCCCAACATAGTGGCCATCAACCGGATAAGGGTGGAGAACTACCTTCTTAGCGTAATCAGCTCCGAGATGAAGTCTTCGGCCGGCCTGGAACTGCTCAAGGCCCACGCGGTGATATCCCGATCCTGGCTGATGGCCAACCTCAGGGGCAAGCACTCGCTTTACGACGTGTGCGCCGACGACTGCTGCCAGCGCTACCAGGGTTGCAGCATGGCCGCGGGCGACGACTGCCGCCGCGCCATAGACGAAACCTGGGGGCAGACCCTGCGCTATGGGGGCAAGCTCTGCGATGCCCGCTATTCCAAGTGCTGTGGCGGCAGGACGGAACTCTTCAGCAGTTGTTGGGAAGACGTGGACTATCCCTATCTGCAGAGCGTCGGCGACCCCTGGTGCGACTGCTCCGACGAGGCCGTGCTGGGCCGCGTCCTCAATGATTACGACTTGGAAACCAAAGACTTCCACGACTGGACAGTGCGCTTCTCCCAAGATGAACTCTCGGCCCTCGTTGCCCGCAAGACCGGGCTCCGGTTGGGCCGCATAACCGCCCTGGTACCCCTTCAGAGGGGCCCTTCAGGAAGGATAATCCGTCTGCGCATAGAAGGGACCGAAGGCTCCGCCGAGATAGGGAAGGAACTGGCAATCCGCAAGGCTCTCAGCCCCGACTGCCTCAAGAGTTCCGCCTTCGAGGTGCAGAGGACCGAAGACGGCGGCTTCGTCCTCGTCGGCCGAGGCTGGGGGCACGGAGTCGGCCTCTGCCAGATCGGGGCCGCGGTGATGGCTTCGGAAGGCCGGAGCTACCGCGAGATACTTTCCCATTATTACAAAGGTGCGGAGGTGTGCGATGACTGAGAGCCGTTCTCCCTGGCTGTGGGTCCCGACCCTGTATCTGTTTGAAGGCCTGCCGTACGCGATAGTGAACACCATCGCCCTGGCCGTCTTCAAGGATATGGGAGTGAGCAACGGCGCCCTGGGCCCCATAACCACCCTGATCAGCCTTCCCTGGCTCATAAAGCCGCTCTGGAGCCCTCTGGTGGACATATTCCGGAGCAAGAGGTGGTGGATACTCCTGACCCAGACCCTGATGTTCGCCTCGGTGCTTGCAGTGGCCCTGCTCCTGCCGTTCTGCCCCCTGAGCGTGCTGCTGGTCCTCTTTATGATTGTTGCCTTCGCGTCGGCAACCCACGACATCTCGGCCGACGGATTCTATATGCTGGCCCTCGACCGGCGGAAGCAGTCGCTGTTCGTGGGCATACGCAATACCTTCTACCGCGGCGGCCTGGTTCTCGGCCAGGGGCTGCTCGTGATGCTGGGGGGAATCCTCCAGAAGCGCCTTGGAAGCGTCCCCCGGGCCTGGGCGCTGGTTCTGCTTATTTCCGCGGCGATGCTGCTCCTGATGGCTCTGTACCACTTTTTTCTTCTACCCGCGCCTTCTGAAGACGGAAGCGGAGAGGGACGCCGCAGCGCCTCCGAAGTGCTTGCCGGATTTGCCGAAAGCTTCGCCACCTTCTTCAGGAAAAAGGGAGTGTGGCTTGCCATAGCCTTCATGCTCTTGTACCGCTTGCCGGAGGCTATGTCGCTGAATCTGCTCTATCCCTTCTTCGTGGACCCTCCTGAAGCCGGCGGACTCGGGGCGGGAACTGAAACCTATGGTCTGGTGTACGGCACCTTCGGGGTCATAGCCCTGCTGCTGGGCGGAATACTCGGCGGCCTGTATGCAGGCAGGTTCGGCCTGCGGCGCTCGCTCTGGCCGATGGCCCTGAGCCTGGCCCTTCCCTGCGCCGTCTATCTCATAATGGCCCTGACCAGGCCGGAGAGTATCTGGGCCATAGGGTCTATGATAGTGCTCGACCAGTTCGGTTACGGCTTCGGCTTCACGGCCTACACTTTGTATATGATGCAGTTCGTCGACGGGCCCCTGAAGACCTCGCACTACGCTATGTGCACCGCCTTTATGTGGATGTCGATGAAGATTCCGAGCCTCTTCTCGGGGTACCTCCAGCAGTGGCTCGGCTATGTCGGATTCTTTATTCTTGTAATGATATGCTGTTCAGGAACATTCTTGGCTGTCTGCTTTGCGCGGCGGCAATTGCGGCAATCCCCGAGCCCGCAGCAGGCAGGGTGAAGCCCGGGGTCGAGGTTCTCGAGGAGTCGGGCTTCGCCTCTTTGGCAGGCAAGCGCGTGGGCCTTGTGACCAACCCAAGCGGCGTGGACCACAATCTGCGCAGCACCATAGACATACTCTTCAGCGCCCCGCAGGTCAACCTCGTGGCCCTCTACGCCCCGGAGCACGGGGTGAGGGGCGACATCTACGCCGGAGGCAAGGTGGAGAGCGGCGTGGACGAGTCCACCGGCCTCCCCGTCCACTCCCTTTACGGAGCCACCCGCAAACCCACCCCCAAGATGCTGGAGGGCATAGACATAATGGTCTATGACATCCAGGACGTCGGGTCACGGTCCTATACCTTCATCAGCACGCTGGGCCTGGTGATGAGGGCCTGCGCCGAGAAGGGCATCCCGGTGATGGTCCTGGACCGCCCCAACCCCCTCGGTGGCCTGAAGGTCGAGGGGCCCCTTGTCAGGGACGGATTCCATTCCTTCGTGAGCCAGTACAAGATCCCCTACATCTACGGCCTCACGGTGGGCGAACTGGCCGTCCTTCTGAACGAGGAGGGGCTGAACCGCGGCCAGAAGGGCGACGAGCCCGAACTCCGCTGCAAACTGGTCGTTATTCCGATGGAAGGCTGGAAGCGCGATATGCTCTTTGCCGACACCGGCCTTCCATGGATCCTTCCCAGCCCTAACATTCCCTATCCCGAAACCGCAATCTGCTACCCCTCGGCCGGGCTCTGCGGCGAGATGTACGGCTATCTGAACATTGGGATAGGCTACACCCTGCCCTTTGCAACCTTCGCCGAGGAATGGGTAGATGCCGACGCCCTCAAGGCCCGGCTCGACAGCTACAACGTGCCGGGCGTGGCCTGGCGCACTATACATTACAAGCCCACCTCCGGCCGGCTCAACGGAAAGCTGATCCACGGAGTGCAGTATTTCTACACCGACTACCAGAAAGCCACCCTCACCCTGACCCAGTTCTATGTGATGCAGGCCATATGGGAACTCTACGGAAAAAACCCCATACAGATGAGCGAGGGGCGTCTTTCGATGTTCGACAAAGTGGTTGGCACGGATTATGTTCGTAAGGAGTTCGGAAAGCGCTTGAAGGTCTCGGACATCGCCGGTTATTGGAACAAAGATGCCGAATCCTTCAGGGCTTTGAGCAAAAAATATTATATTTACTAACCCAAAATCGTTTGAATTATGAAACGCCTGACCACAATGACACTTATGGCCGCCCTTGCAGCAGTCCTGACGGCGGTTCCCGTTGACGCACAGTCCCGCGGCGCTTCCCGCGGATCTTCATCTTCCTCTTCGGCCACCCGTTCAACCGGCAGCGTGAGCCGCGGCTCGAGCGGCAGCTCGTCGGTTTCCCGCGGCAGTTCGTCGTCGGTTTCACGTTCAAGCGGCACAGTTTCCCGCAGCAGCAGTTCTTCGCAGAGCCGCTCCACCGGCACAGTTTCCCGCGGCAGCAGTTCCACCCAGAGCCGCTCGGTCACAGACAAGGGTCTGACCACCGGCAGCGTTAGTCGCGGCAGCTCCACCGTGAGCCGCAGCTCCGGGAGCAGCTCCACCACGAGCGGCACGGTTTCCCGTTCCACTTCCTCGGGCAGCAGGACCGTTTCCGGCACTTCTTCCACTGTGAGCCGCAGCACCGGCAGCGCGAAGTCTTCCGGCAGCACCGGCTCTTCCGGCAGCGGAGTGAGCCGCAGCGTGAACAGCAAGACCAAGGTCGTGACGCGTGAATCCAACAACGGCGTGAATCCCCACGGAGGCAACACCCCCGGCAGCGAGCCCGCTACCGTCCGCAGCAAGACCGAAGGGAAGACTCCTTCCAATATGGGCGGAGTCAATGCCCCCCGCGAGGTAAGGATGGACGACCACCGCAACGTTGAGCGCGTGCATCCCCGCGAGCGCGACGCGATGCCCTTCAACCGTCCCGCCCGTTTCTGGGACGGAGGCCACCACTGCTTCGGCTACCGCGTGACATATCTTCCCGACAGATACGTTATGCATCACTACTGGGGCATAGACTATTACTTCTGCGACGACCTCTGGTACAGGATGCACGGCGGGCACTATTATGTTTGCCGTCCTCCCTTCGGCTACCACTTCGTTCCCACGGTTGCCGACGTCGTGTATTCAGCCTGTCGCTTCGCCTATTTCTGCGACGTGCTGAACACCTATGAGACCATCAACGACAACGCCCGCACAATCACCGAGCAGAATGCGGTCATCGCACAGAACAACGCCACCATAGCCGCCCAGAACGAGCAGATTGCCCTCAACACCGAGAAGGCCGCGGCAGCCTACAAGGCCGCCAACGGAATGGGGCTCGTGCAGAGCTATGCCGACGCCTCGGTGGAGTACTTCTACGACGACGGAGTGTTCTACACCAAGGATTCCGACGGCCAGTACGTCGTCATAGTTCCTCCCGCCGGAGCACTGGTCCAGGAACTTCCCGATGACTACGATGCCATCACCATCGACGGCAAGGAGTATTACAAGGTCGACGATACCGTTTACGAGATGACCATAGTCGATGGCTCCGCCTACTTCCAGGTCCTCGGCCAGATGACCGGTGAACTAGCTCAGAAGTACGATTCCTACAAATAGACCGGTCCGTGGCAACCATAGGAGTTTTTGATTCCGGAGCCGGAGGCCTTTCAGTTCTCAGGGAGATTCGAAAGATTCTCCCTGATGAACGTTTTGTGTACTTTGCCGACAATGCCAACTGCCCTTACGGCGAGAAAAGCGCGGCTTTCATAACCGACAGGGCGCGGGCCATCACCGACATCCTTCTCGGGTACGGCGCCGAGGCCGTCGTGGTGGCCTGCAACACGGCCACGGGAGCGGCGATATCCACGCTTCGGGAGGAGTACCTGATTCCCTTCATAGGGATGGAGCCCGCGGTGAAGCCGGCGGCCCTTCTCACGCAGTCCGGGGTGATAGGCGTCCTTGCCACCGCGGGGACCCTGAAGGCCTCCAAGTACCTGAATACCAAGGGTCGTTTCGAGGACGACGTGCGCATAGAGGAACACGTGGGGAAGGGGTTCGTGGAATTGGTGGAGAGCCTCGACCTTGACTCGGAGCATACCTTCGAGGTGGTGCGGGAGAGCGTTGAACCGCTTCTTGCCGCCGGAGCCGACAATCTGGTCCTGGGCTGCACCCACTATCCTTTCCTTCGCCCCGTGATAGAGCAGGTCTGCGGCCCGTCGGTGCACATAATAGACCCCGCGCCGGCCGTGGCGCGCCAGCTCCTTAAGGTGATGAGGGAGCGCGGCATTGCGGAGGCGGATGCCGAACCGGGGCTGACGCTCCTCTCTTCTGGAAGCACTGAAGTTCTGGAAAAGCTGGTCGCTAAACTGTAGCCTTGTTCATAAGGAATTCCTTCATAAAGGAATTGATATCGCCGTCCAGGACCCCCTGGGTGTCGGCCGTTTCGTATCCGGTGCGGTGGTCCTTGACCAGTTTGTAGGGGTGGAGGGTGTAGGAGCGTATCTGGCTGCCCCATTCTATGCTTTTCTTCTGGCCTTCCAGTTCGGCCTGCTTGGCCTGGCGCTTGCGCAGTTCGATGTCGTAGAGGCGGGATTTGAGGATGAGCAGCGCCCTTTGGCGGTTGTCCTGCTGGGAGCGGGTTTCGGTGTTCTCCACCGTTATTCCCGTGGGAAGGTGCCTCACGCGCACGCCGGTTTCCACCTTGTTCACGTTCTGCCCGCCGTGGCCGCCGGACCGGAAGGTGTCCCATTCTATGTCGCCGGGATTGATTTCGATGTTGATGGAGTCGTCGACCAGCGGATACACGAAGACGCTGCTGAAGGTGGTCTGGCGCTTGCCCTGGGCGTTGAACGGGCTGATGCGCACCAGGCGGTGCACGCCGCTCTCGGCCTTCAGATAGCCGTAGGCGTAATCTCCCTCGTAACTTATTGTACAGCTCTTGATGCCGGTTTCGTCGCCCTCGATCTGCTCGGTGACAGTCATCTTGTAGCCGTTGCGCTCGCCCCAGCGCATATACATTCTCATAAGCATTGCGCTCCAGTCGTTGGCCTCGGTGCCGCCGGCGCCGGAATTGATGGTGAGCACGGCGCCGAGATTGTCGCCTTCCGCGCCCAGCATATTCTTGAGTTCAAGGTCTTCCAGCTTGGAGAGGGCGCCTGCGTAGGCGGCGTCAAGGTCTTCTCCCTCGGGGTCCAGTTCCAGAAGGACATCGACGTCGTCGGCGGCGCTGCGAAGGGCGTCGCAGGCGGTGACCCAGGCCTTGATGCCGTTCATCTCCTTGAGGAAGGCTTCGGCCGCCTTGGGGTCGTCCCAGAATCCGGGAGCCTGGCTCTGCTCTTCCTTTTCCTTCACTTTTGCACGCCTGCCCTCGAGGTTGAGGCATTTGCAAAGTTCCTCTATGCGCGAGTGCAGTTCTCTGGTCTGGTCCTGTGTAATCATCGGCTCTGTATTTGGGTCCCGCAAAGATAATAAATTCCGACGTAATACCCGATTTGCACCTTTTGAACATTTTGATTAAATTTACCGATTAAATCGGAATAGATAAAAAACATTAAAATATTCAACGGAAATGAGTGTAGAATTCAAGTATGCGCCGATGTTCCAGACCGGCCCCGACACAACAGAGTATTACAAGATTCCCGGCTCCGAGAAACTCGTGAGCACGGCCAATTTCGAAGGCAGCAAGGTCCTCAAGGTGAGCCCCGAGGCTTTGACGCTGATGGCGAACACCGCCTTCCGCGACGTGAGTTTCCTCCTGCGCCGCTCCCACAACGAGCAGGTCGCCAAGATTCTCTCCGACCCCGAGGCCAGCGAGAACGACAAATACGTAGCCCTGACCTTCCTTCGAAACGCCGAAATCTCCGCCAAGGGCAAGCTGCCCCTCTGCCAAGACACCGGCACCGCCATCATCCACGGCGAGAAAGGCCAGCAGGTGTGGACCGGCTTCGACGACAAGGAGGCCCTGAGCCTCGGCGTCTTCAAGACCTACACCGAAGAGAACCTGCGCTACAGCCAGAACGCCCCGCTCGATATGTACAGGGAGGTGAACACCAAGTGCAACCTTCCCGCCCAGATCGACATCGACGCCGAGGAGGGCTGCGAGTACCGCTTCCTCTGCGTGACCAAGGGCGGCGGCAGCGCCAACAAGACCTATCTCTATCAGGAGACCAAGGCCCGCATCCAGAATCCCGGCACCCTCGTTCCCTTCCTCGTGGAGAAGATGAGGAGCCTTGGCACCGCGGCCTGCCCTCCCTACCACATCGCCTTCGTCATAGGCGGCACCAGCGCCGAGAAAAACCTTCTTACCGTGAAGCTGGCCAGCACCCATTATTATGACGGCCTGCCCACCACCGGCGACGAGACCGGCCGCGCCTTCCGCGACATAGAGCTCGAGAAGCAACTTCTCGAGGAGGCCTGCAAAATTGGCCTCGGAGCCCAGTTCGGCGGAAAGTACCTCGCCCACGACGTGAGGGTGGTGCGCCTGCCCCGCCACGGCGCCAGCTGCCCCATCGGTCTCGGAGTGAGCTGCTCGGCAGACCGCAACATCAAGGCGAAGATAAATGAAGACGGCGTCTGGATCGAGAAAATGGACGACAAGCCCTATGAACTCATCCCCGAGGAACTCCGTGGCGCCGGAGAGGGAGATGCCGTGAAGGTTGACCTCAACCGCCCGATGAGCGAGGTCTGCAAGCAGCTCAGCCAGTACCCGGTGAGCACCCGCCTCAGCCTCAACGGTACGATCATAGTGGGCCGCGACATCGCTCACGCAAAGCTCAAGGCAAGGCTCGACGCCGGTGAGGACCTCCCCCAGTATATGAAGGACCATCCCATCTACTACGCAGGCCCCGCCAAGACTCCGGCCGGAATGCCCTGCGGCTCGATGGGCCCCACCACCGCCAACCGTATGGACCCTTACGTGGACGAGTTCCAGGACCACGGCGGCTCGATGATAATGCTCGCCAAGGGCAACCGCACCCAACAGGTCACCGATGCTTGCAAGAAGCACGGCGGCTTCTATCTGGGCAGCATCGGAGGCCCTGCGGCCATCCTCGCGCAGGAAAACATCAAGAGCATCGAGTGCGTGGAATATCCCGAACTCGGGATGGAGGCAATCTGGAAGATAGACGTGGTCGATTTCCCCGCATTCATCCTTGTTGACGACAAGGGCAACGACTTCTTCAAGAAGATAGGACTCTAGCGCGTTATGGCCGGGAAGTGGCACAGTGTGGGGAAGACCCTGCTCATAGTCCTGGGAGCGGTGATTCTGCTCCTGGGCGTGGTGAGCGCCGTCCTCAACTCGGGAATCGCCCGCAAGGTGATAGACAATCTCGCCTCCGAGAATCTGGACGGGACCTTGGACTATTCGCGCCTGAGGGTGCGCCTGTTCAGCAGTTTTCCCAACATAGCCGTGGAACTGGACTCGGTTTCCCTGACCTACCCGCACGAGCGTTATGCCGCATACGACGGGCTCGGAGCGCCGAGCCGGATGCTCGGCGCCGGGCGCGGCCCCGTGCAGGACACCCTGGCCCGGTTCAGCCGGTTCTCCGTGGCCGTCAATCCCTGGCAGCTTGCGGCGGGAAGGATAAGGGTGGGGCACCTGAGGCTCGACGGCTTCAGGGGGTACATCCACAAGTACGACGATTCCACTTCCAACCTCGGCATCCTGCCCTCCGGCGGTCCCAAGGATACGCTCAAGGAACGGAAGGCCCTGCCCTGGATTTCGCTCGGCTCCCTGACCGTTTCAGGCAAGCCGAGGGTCGTTTATACCAGCCAGCCCGACACCATTTACGCAAGCCTCGGCTTCAGGGGCATCTCTCTCGCGGGCAACGTGAAAATAGCCCCCGAGTGCAATCAGATAAGGAATCTGCGCCTTGAGCTCGATTCCCTCCGGGCCCTCGGACGCCTTCCTTCCGACACCCTCAACGCAACCCTGAACTGGTTCGAACTCTTCGAGAAGCGTGCCGACCTCTACGACATCAGGCTCAGCGGCCGGGCGCGCGCCAGGACCGGCTCGTTCGGGAGGATGACCGTTCCCGTGGCCCTTGACGGGACCGTGGGGTTCACGATGCTGCCGGAAGGGACCTTCGTTGACGTCAGGAGCCTGTCGGCCAATCTGGCCCACGTGCCGTTCTCGGCAAAGGGAACGGCCGAGCTGCACCCCGACAGCACCTGCGTGGACCTTGGCCTGAAGATAGACCGCTGCCCGGTCGATACCCTTCTGAACGAATATCTGCGCAGTTTCCTCGAGATGGCCGACGACGTCAGGACCAACGCCCGCATCAGCGTGGACGCCACGGCCTGCGGAGCCCTCACTCCGGAAAAGTGGCCCCGGGTCGAGGCCTGCGTGAAGATTCCCCGCAGTTCCCTGTACTACAAGCCGTTGGACATAGCGGCGGCCATAGACCTTGACGTTGACGCCTCGGCCACCCCCGACAAATACATCACCGCCGAGATAGACCGCCTGAAGGCGGAGATTCCCGGCGCGTCGGTGAGCGTTGTGGGAAGCGCCCGCGACCTTACCGGAGGCGACCCTTACCTTGCCCTGGACCTCAGCGCCCACGCCACCCTCGATTCCCTGGTGAGGGTGTTCCTGGCTTCGTCGGGGATAGACGCCCGCGGCGATATGGACCTCTCGGCAAGCGCAAAGGCCCGGCTCTCGCAGCTTGGCCAGTACAAGTTCGAGAACGCCCTGCTCAAAGGTGAGGTGCACAGTTCTGACATAGGCCTGCGGATGAACGGGGATTCCCTGCTCGCGCAGGTGTACAGGCCGGAAATCGCCTTCAATTCGGCGAGCGACGGAATAAATCTGAGCATCGACCTTGACAGCGCCCGCGTGGCGATGGCCTCGGGCCTCAGGGCCCGTGTGCGCGGAATGCAGAATTCCGCCCGCCTCTACAAAGTGGAGCGCCGCGGGACGATGCTGTCCAGGCTCGAGGTAGCCAGCAACAACTCGAACATCTTCCTCCAGACCGGCGACACTCGCATAGGCGTGAGGGGGACCGAGATAAGCGCGGCAATCCAGAAGAAGGCGCAGCGCAGCGCACGTGCGGAACAGTCCGGGCAGCGCAGACGCGCCGATTCCCTGCGCCGCTCAAGGCTCGACTCCGATGGCAGGCCCGATTTCCTGCGGGAAAAGGATTTTGCCAAGGCCGACGTCAGCCTCGACCTCGACTCCACCCTCACCGCGTACTTCAAGCAGTGGACTCCGACTGCGGGCATAAGGGTGAAGCGCGGCTTCGTGGCCACGCCTTCGCTGCCTCTGCGAACCCGACTCCGGGGCTTCTCCGGCAATCTCTCCGAGAATGAACTCAAGATAGACAGCCTCAGCCTCAAGTGCGGGTCTTCCGACATTCTCGCTTCCGGCAGCGTCACCGGCCTTCGCCGTGTGCTGTCGGGACGCAGGGGGCTCATCGACGCGAGGGCCGACATCTTCTCCGAAAGGCTGAATGTCAACGAGTTGATTTCCGCCCTGCAGAAGGCTCAGGAAATGAAGGTCGATACCACCGGAATGGCCGAGGACGACGAGAGTTTCGTCATCGACACCCTGGAGAACGCCGTTCCCGACTCGATGCAGACCAAACTCTTCGTGCTGCCCGGCAACCTGAACGCGAACCTCAACCTGATGGCGCAGAAGGTCGATTATATGCAGTTCTCGGTGGAACCGGCGATAATCTCGGCGGGGCTCAAGGAAAGGACGATGCTCATACGCAACACGCAGTTCACGGTTCCCGACCTCGGGCGCATCGGCCTGGACGCCTTCTATTCGACCAAGACCAAACAGGACATAAGCGCCGGCGTGGACCTGAAACTGAAGGACGTTTCGGCCGACGGAATCATCTCCATGCTGCCCACCGTGGACTCTCTGATGCCCGCGCTCAAGTCGTTCAAGGGCCGGTTCAACTGCGACGTTGCCGCCACCACCCAGCTCGACACCAATATGAACATCCTGATGCCGACCCTCGACGCCCTTGTGAGAATCCAGGGCCAGGACCTCAGGATAGACGATGCCGGCGACCTGAGGAAAATCACGCGCCTGCTGCTGTTCAAAGACAAGAACATAGGCCATATCGACGACCTCTACGTCGATGCGGTGATTCAGGACAGCCGGCTGGACGTGTTCCCCTTCGTGCTCGGAGTGGACCGCTACACCCTCGCCCTGTATGGAAGCCAGGGCTTCGACAAGTCGATGAACTATCACGTGTCGATTCTTAAATCCCCCTTCTTGATCCGCTTCGGAGTGAACCTCTATGGAAAGCTCGACGACTGGCACTTCGCCCTCGGAAGGGCGAAATATTCCTCCGGCACGGTGCCCGTGTTCACGCAGGTGCTCGACACGGTGCAGATCAACATCGGATCGTCCATCCGCGGCATCTACAACAGCGGAATCGAGGGCGTGAAGCGCTACAACGAGAAGACTTGGAAGGATGTGGAGAAGAAAAAGTCATCCGTGGGCTACTCCGCCCCCACCGAAATGGAGACTCTCTCGGCCGAGGAATTCGCAAAGGTGGATTCCCTGCGCTATGTCTCCGAATTTATGGAAGATGAGGATATCATAGATACAGAGGAACTTGACGCCGGGCTTGACGCCGCGGCACGCCTGGCAACGGCCTACGCCCAGGCGACCGAAGACAAGGCCCTTGCCCGGAAGATGGAAAGATTGGAAAAGAAAGCGGCCAGAAAGGCCGAACGTGAAGCAAAGAAAAACAAAACGGAATGAACGAAGTTGAAATCATCCAGGTGAACATTTCCGGCGAAGACAAGCCCGGTCTCACCGCAGCCCTTTCTCAGATTCTGGCGAAGTATGACGCCTTCATACTGGACATAGGCCAGGCGAACATCCACAAGTCGCTCACTATGGGCATCCTGTTCAAGACGACAAGGGAAAAGTCGGGCTTCATAATGAAGGACCTCCTCTTCGCCGCCTCGGAGCTGGGCGAGCAGATACGCTTTATGCCCATCACCGAAGACGCCTACAACGCCTGGGTTGCCCGGCAGGGGAAGAACCGTTACATAGTGACCCTCCTGGGCCGCGTGATAACCGCCTCGGAGATTGCCGAGATTTCCGGCATCATAGCCTCGTACGGCCTGAACATCGACGCCATCAAGCGCCTTACCGGCCGTATGCCGCTGGTGGGCCCCACCGACGGGTCGCGTTCCTGCATAGAGTTCTCCGTGCGCGGCCATCTGACTGATGCCCAGAGACTTGACCTTCAGCGCGATCTGATGGGTCACAGCGGCTCGGGGCTCGACATTTCCTTCCAGAAAGACGATATTTACCGCCGTTCCCGCCGTCTCATCTGCTTCGATATGGATTCCACCCTCGTGCACACGGAGTGCATCGACGAACTGGCCGAGAAGGCCGGGGTGGGGGAGCAGGTCAGGGCCATCACGGAGAGCGCGATGAGGGGAGAGATAGACTTCTGCGAGAGCTTCACCCGGCGCGTTGCCCTGCTCAAGGGGCTCGACGAGTCGGTGATGGAGGAGATTGCCCGCAACCTGCCCTTCAACGAAGGCCTCGGAAGGATGATGAAGATTCTCAAGATGGTGGGCTACAAGACCGCCATCCTCTCCGGCGGATTCACCTATTTCGCGAAGTATCTGCAGCAGCGCTTCGGCTTCGACTATGTGTACGCGAACGAGCTGGAAATCGAGGACGGGAAGCTCACCGGGCGGTATCTGGGCGACGTGGTGGACGGCCGGCGCAAGGCTGAACTGCTCAAGCTCCTCTGCCAGGTGGAGGGCATCAACCTTGCCCAGTCCGTGGCTGTGGGCGATGGTGCCAACGACCTCCCGATGCTCGGGCTGGCGGGCCTGGGAATCGCCTATCACGCAAAGCCCAAGGTCAAGGCCACGGCCGACCAGAGCATCTCAACCATCGGGCTCGACGGAATCCTTTATTTCCTCGGTCTCAAGGACTCGCAGATAGATCCGTAGTGCCTTTGTTTTTTTGAATTATTTTTCTACCTTTGCAGCCGCAAAAAGAAAAAGGAGGTGATTTAAAGCATGATTATCGTACCAGTTAAGGAAGGTGAGAACATCGAGCGCGCTCTCAAGAAATTCAAGCGCAAGTTCGAAAAGACCGGCGCCGTTCGCGAAATGCGCGCCCGCAAGAACTTCGAGAAGCCTTCAGTGATCAAGCGTAAGGCTATGCAGAAGGCCATCTACGTGCAGCAGCTGCGTCTCAAGGATGAGCAGTAATCACCGTCAGATATAAAGAGGCGCTCCTTCCGGGAAGCGCCTCTTTCTTTGTTTGCGGGTGTGTTGAAATTGGTAGACAAGACAGACTTAGGATCTGTTGCCCAAGGCGTGTGGGTTCGAGTCCCACCATCCGCACTGTACTAAAAACCTGAATTTGTAATGATCAAACTTGACAAAAGTTATGACATTGTCCATAACTGTGCCCTTTTGGAGCAGGACAAGTCATTCAAGAACCTTTATTCGCTGATATGCAGCCACGGCGACATCTATGCCGCAATGTATATGGAAGGAGGCGAGAGGAAGGAAATTACGTTCAACCAGCAGGCCGCACGCACCGACGCCTGGACGGTGTATCTGTCGGGCGCTCTCCCGCGTCAGGGCAGGGTGGCTATATCGATGGACAGCTGCAAGGAATGGTTCCCGCTATTCTGGGGCCTTGTGCGCAGCGGTCACGACACCCTTCTCCTTGACCCTTCGTTCAACGACGAGAAGACCGCGCAGATGATGCGTCAGTGCGGTTGCGATATGATAATCGGCGCCAAGACCCGCCGTCTCCCGGCCGACATCTTCCAGCTGCCCGTCAGGAAACTGATGGAACTCCCCGACGCCCTTCCCGAAGGAACCGTGTGCAAGCCCGTGTGGGGCAGCGACATAGCCATCTGCACCAGCGGCACCACCTCCGACTCCAACGTCTTCGTGTATGACCAGGAGACAATCTGCGAGGTTGCCCTCTTCTCAAAAAAGGTATATGAGGAGAACAAACTGCTTATAGACAACACCCTCTTCCGCACCCTGGCGTTCCTGCCCTTCCACCACGTGCTGGGCTTCGTGGGCGTGTTCATCTGGAGCAGTTTCCTCGGCTACATCACCGTTTACCTGAAGGACCGCTCTCCCCAGACCATCGTGCAGACGGTCAAGCGCTGCAAGGTGTCGCAGATCGTCACCGTGCCGCTGCTTGCCGGCAGCCTCACCAAGTCATTCAACGCCAACCTGGCCAACTACAACTCCTTTATGAGGATGATTGTGAAGATGATGCTCTCCTACAGCATCTTCCTTCAGTCGATCTTCCCCAAATACGGGCATTTCGTGGCCGGGCGCCGCTTCCGGGCAATGCAGAAGAAGATGCTGGGAACCCACATCAAGAGCATCGTGCTCGGCGGAAGCCACGCCGACCCCGAGTCGCTCAGGCTGCTCAACGCCCTGGGTTACTTCACCGTGTGCGGATTCGGGATGACGGAGACGGCCATAACCAGCTTCGAGACCTCCTGGACCCTTTCCAACCGCCTTCTTGGCAGCATAGGAGCCCCTATGGCCGGCACCCAGTACCGCGTGAAGGGCGGAGGAAACATCGGAGAGCTGCAGATCAAGGGCCCCGGCCTTCACGACGCCCGCTTCGTGGACGGGAAACGGCTCCCCGCCGCGGTGGACGCCGACGGCTGGATCGACTCCGGCGACATAGTGCGCATCAACAAGCCCGCCCGCCAGTACTTCATCGAGGGAAGAATCAAGGACGTGATAATCAACGAGTCGGGTGAGAACGTGTATCCCGACGAACTCGAGGGCCTTTTCGGAAACCTGGAGGGGGTGCTGCAGACCGCGGTCATCGGCCTTCCCCGCAGTTCCGGCAAGTATGAAGACATCACCCTGCTGCTGGGCGTGGGACCGAAGATCGATGATGACGAATATCTCAAATCCATCGCCGCCTCGGTTGCGCAGACCAACGCCGGCCTGCCGATGTACAAGAGACTGAAGCGCCTGCTCGTCACGGCGGAGACCCTTCCTGCTGCCAACGGCTTCAAAATCAAGAAGACCGAGGTGAAGAAGAGAATTGCCGCAGGTAAATTTGCCTTCAAGGAACTCGACGTCACCACCGGCGCCGCGCTCACCTCTTCCGCCGCTCCTGCGGCTCTGACCGCCTCGGCCGACAAGGACTACGCCGCCAACCTTCAGAAAATCCGCGAGGTTTACGCCGAGGTCCTGCATCTCCCTCTTGAGGACATCCAGGACAACACCCGCTTCGTGGAGGACCTTGGAGGCGACAGCCTGCAGATTCTCGAGGTGGTGACAAAACTGGAGGATATCTTCGACGCCTTCATCCCCGACACCGAATACATCAGCTGCGACACCGTGGCCCATACCGCGGACATGATCTTCAGGATGACCCACGCGGGAGTGGCGGCGGCCTCCGCGCCCCGCGAGCCCGTGGCACCGGTAACCTCCTTCACCGATTCCGCCGAGTACAAAGAATTCCAAAAGCGCCGCGAGGCACTTCTTGCCGGCGGGGGCGACGACCCCTACTTCCTCGTGCACTCCTCGCCCCTTCGCGACACCTGCATAATCGACGGCCGTGAGTACATAGATTTCGGAAACTACAACTATGCCGGGATGAGCGGCCGCCCCGAGGTGAACGAGGCCGCCAAAAAGGCAATCGACCTTTACGGCACCAGCGCCAGCGGCAGCCGTCTGCTTGCCGGCGAAAAACCCGTACACGGCGAGCTGGAGCGCGCCATAGCCTCCTGGAAGCACGCCGAGGCCGCGGTGGTTTGCGTGGGCGGCCATTCCACCAACGTGACCTTCGTGGGCAATTTCTGCGGCAAGAACGACCTTATTCTTTACGACGCGCTGGCCCACAATTCGGTGGCGCAGGGCTGCCGTCTGTCGCAGTCGGCCACGAAGTCCTTCCCCCACAACGACACCGTGGTCCTGGAGCAGATGCTCAAGAGGGAACGCAAGTACTTCGAGAAGGTCCTCATTGTCATTGAGGGAGTGTACAGTATGGACGGCGACGTGGCCCCCGTGCCCGAATTCGTGCGCATCAAGAAGGAGTACGGCTGCTTCCTGATGGTCGATGAGGCCCACAGCGCCTGCGTGCTCGGCCCTACCGGCGCCGGGGTGGACGAATACTTCAATCTGGCTCCCGACGACGTTGATATCAAGATGGGAACCCTCTCCAAGGGGCTCGGCACCTGCGGCGGATATCTCGCCGGCAAGAAGGAACTTGTGGAGTACCTCAAATACAACCTTCCCGGCTTCGTGTTCAGCGTGGGGATTTCCCCGGGCCTTGCCGCCGCATCGCTCGAGGCCATCAGGCTGCTGAAGGAAGACCCTTCGATAATGCAGCATATGAAGGAGAACATAGAGTTCTTTGCCGCCGAGGCAGGAAAGCGCGGCCTGAACATCTGCAAGGGAGGCCACAGCGCCATCCTGCCGGTGCTGGTGGGCAAAGACGAAGACGCCGTGGCCCTCAGCAACGAGATGCAGCGCCGCGGAGTGGCCGTTCCTCCGGCAATGTACCCTGCGGTCCCGAGGAACAAGGCGCGCCTGCGCTTCGACGTGACCAGCGAGCACAAGAAGGAGCAGATAAGCTACGCGCTGGACCAGTTGGTCGATGCTGCCCGCAGCCTCGGAATAACCCTTCCTTCTCCTGAAGTTCAATGATAGTTCTGATAACAGGAATCTCCTCCGGCTTCGGGCTGGAGATGGCCCGCCGCCTGAGCGCCGACGGGCATACCGTCTATGGCACCGTGCGCCGCGAAGTGCCTCATCTTGAGGGAGTTCACTACCTCAAGGCCGATGTCCGCAGCGAAGACGACGCCCGCGCCGCCGTGGAGGCTGTGCTCGGAGCCGAGGGCCGCATCGACGTCCTGATCTGCAATGCCGGAATGGGAATCGGCGGGCCGGCGGAATTCTGCAGCGAGGAAGACATCGTCCTGCAGATGGACACCAACTTTATGGGCCAGGTGCGCTTCGTAAAGGCCGTGTTGCCCCATATGAGGGCGGAGGGGAGCGGCAGGATAATCTGCTTCTCGTCGATTGGCGGGCTGATGGGCCTGCCGTTGCAGGGCTACTACTGCGCGTCGAAATATGCGGTGGAGGGGTTCTGCGAGTCGCTGAGGATGGAACTTGCCGGCAGCGGGATCGACGTCATCACCGTGGAGCCCGGCGACTTTGCCACCGGCTTCACCGCCTCCAGGGTCAAGAACGCCGTGAACCCCGAGGCCGGCGCGGCCTATCCTTTCCTTGAGACAACCCTTGGCCGTCTGGAAGGGGAGGAGAAAAGCGGCCTCACTCCTCCTTACCTTGCCGCGCGGGTTTCCCGCATAGTCTCCTGCTCCCGGCCCCGCTGCCACTATGTCGTTAGCAACCTCGAGCAGCGCCTCTCCGTCATTCTCAAGGCCATAATGCCCCGTGCCTGGTTCTGCAGGATGATAGAGAAGTATTACGGAATCAAATAGTTACAGCATATGGACCTTACTGGAAACAAAAATTACCGCAGGGCTCTCGAGTACATTGCCCGGACCGACCTGAACGCCCTCGAGAACGGCAGGCACGACATCGACGGCGACAACCTCTTCGTGAACATCGTTGACAGCAATCTCAAGACTCCGCAGGAAGCGAGGCTCGAGGTGCACAATGCCTACATCGACATCCAGGTGCCCCTCTCCAAGGCCGAGAGCTACGGAGTCAAGCCCCGCAGCGAGGCCGCCGGTCCCGAAGGGGAGTTCAACTCCGTGAAGGACATCCAGTTCTTCTCCGACAAGGACTGGCAGACGATAACCGTTGACTGCGGCCAGCCCATAACCTTCGACCCCGACACCGCCCACGCACCCCTCATCGGCGAGGGAACGATTCATAAGGCAATATTCAAGGTGAAGGTCTGAAGATGAGGGCCTTTGGTAAAATCGCCGGTCTGCTGGCCCTGGCCGCGCTGGCTGCCTTTCCGGCATCAGCTCTCGGAACCGGGTCTGCCTGCGGCACGGAGGAGACTCTTGAGGAAATGATAGAGCGCGGCCTTGGCGTGGCACGCTCCCAGAGTCTCCTTATGGCAAGGAATCTTGCTGACCAGCCGGAAAGCCTGCCCCGCTCCTTCGAGAACGGGAAACTCGTCACAAGCGACTACCGATGGTGGTGCTCGGGGTTCTTCCCGGGGGTGTTGTGGCAACTTTACGGCAACAGCCACGACTCTGAGGTTCTCGGTTATGCCGAGCTCTACACCGACAGGGTGGAGCCAGTGAAACATATGACCGACACCCACGACCTGGGTTTTATGCTCTTTTGCAGCTTCGGGCAGGGCTATGCCCTTACGGGGAATCGGAAGTATCTTGACGTGATTGCCGAGGGAACGGGCAGTCTCCTTACCCGCTACAATACCGACCTTGGGGTAATAAAGTCTTGGGAGTCAAGCCGGAAGTGGAAATATCCCGTTATCATAGACAATATGATGAACCTGGAGATGCTCTGTTTTATGACAAGGCAGACCGGCGACGGGTCTTACGAAAAAGTGGCCCTGAGCCACGCTGATGCAACGATAAGGAATCATTTCCGCGACGACTTCAGCACTTGGCACGTGGTCTCCTATGACCCTGCAACCGGCCTTCCACACGCCAAGAACACAGCCCAGGGGTATGCCGACTGGAGCGCCTGGGCACGCGGCCAGTCCTGGGCCCTTTACGGCTACACGATGATGTACCGGGAGACCATGCAGCAGCGCTATCTCGACCAGGCACGCCACGTGGCGCAATTTCTTGTGAACCACCCGAATATGCCTACAGACGGAGTGCCGTACTGGGATTATGATGTTCCGGAAGCTGTCGTGCCCGGCAATTCGGTCCTGCGCGATGCCTCCGCCGCTGCCGTGATGGCCTCTGCCCTCATAGAACTGAGTCAGCTTGATCCCACTGCGGATGCTTCCCGTTGGCTTGAGATGGCGGAGAAGCAGCTGCGCACGCTCTCTTCGGAGAGGTATCTGGCAAAAGAAGGGGAGAACGGTGGCTTTATCTTGAAGCACAGCGTCGGCTCGTTGCCCGGAGGGAGCGAGGTTGACGTGCCTCTGACTTATGCCGATTATTATTATGTCGAGGCTCTGCTGCGCCTGAAGCGGCTTCTCTGCAGGCCTTCCGGAGAAGAGGACCGGGAAGCCTGGGTCGATGCCCTGGAACGCGTCGCGACTCCGGTCCTGGAGAATCTTGCCGCCGGTACTCTGAAACAGAATATGCCTTTTGAGTCGCTCTCCGACGACCCTGACCGTCGGGAGGTGTCTTATCTTGAGGCGGTGGGACGCACTGTCTGTGGCATTGCTCCCTGGCTTGAACTCGGCCCTGATTCCACAGCAGAAGGGCAGCGCCGTGAGAAAATCATACAGCTGACGCTCAAAGGTTTGGCGAATGCGGTGGATCCCGGCTCGCCGGATTGCCTGCGTTTTACGGAGAACCGGCACCGCCAGCCCCTGGTGGATGCTGCGTTCCTTGCCGTAGGGCTCCTTCGCGCCCCGACTCAGTTATGGGGCAGACTGGACCCTCTGACAAGGGAACGCCTGGTTGCACGGCTGAAGGATTCACGCTCGATAGAGCCGTACGAGTCGAACTGGCTGCTTTTCGCGTCAATAATCGAAGCTGCCCTTCTCGAATTCACGGGCGAGTGCGACCAAGATCGCCTGCAGTGCGGTGTGAACAGGTTCCTTGGAGAATGGTATAAAGGCGACGGCTGGTATGGCGACGGCTCCGCATTCCATCTCGACTACTACAACAGCCTCGTCATCCATCCTATGCTCACCGGGACTCTGAGAGTGCTGTCGGGGCACGGGATGAGGAACGGAGAGTTTCTGTCGGAACAGCAGGACCGTCAGGGACGCTATGCCGCCCAGATGGAACGTATGATTTCTCCTGAAGGAACGTATCCTGCCCTCGGCCGGAGCATCACTTACCGTTTCGGCTCGCTCCATGCCCTGTCCGATGCCGCTCTTCATCATATTCTGCCGGAGTCTCTGAATCCGGCTCAGGTGAGGACAGCCCTGACGGCCGTCATAAAGCGGCAGCTTGCTCAGCCGGGCACCTTCGATCGCAACGGATTTCTTCGTGTCGGCTATGCCGGAGCGCAGGTTCGTATGTCGGAGGATTACATCAATACCGGGAGCGAATATCTCTGCTGCGCTGCTTTCTGCGCCCTGGGCCTTCCTGCCACCGATGCCTTCTGGCGGAACCCTTACGTTGCCTGGACCGGCCTCAAGGCGTGGAACGGAATTGGCGTTCCGGCCGACCACGCCCTTTAGCGGCGGCAGATTTGCCGTTAAATTGGACACTGTCGGAGCGGCTGGAGGGCTGGCAGACCTATTTCATTGGGCTAAAGGTCGACCAGTCCTCCAGCCGCTCCCACCGGTTCCGTGGTCAGAGGTGCTTGCGGATAATGTCGGCGCCGTGCGCGAAATCGTAGGTCAGAGGTGCTTGCGGATGATGTCGGCGCCGTGCGCGAAATCGTAGGTCAGAGGTGCTTGCGGATGATGTCGGCGCCGTTTTCGACGGCGAGGGCCTCCAGCTGTTCCGACCGGCCGCGAGTGAAGCGCTTGTGAGAGATGCCGACGAGAATCGGTCGGCCGAACTGCTTGAATGTGGCGAGGTTTTCAAGCAGTTCCAGATTCTGCTCGTCCGTCTTGGCAAATCCGAAGCCCGGGTCCAGAATCCAGTCGATGCCTGCGACCTTCCGCTCGAAGCCGCGGAAGAACTCGACCACTTCCTGAACGACACCACCGGGGTAGTCGCACATCGAGTCCATCGTCTTGGGCGTTCCGCGGTGGTGCATCGCCACGTAGCGAAGCCCAAGTTCCCGCACGACGGTGAGCATCTCAGGGTCTTCCGCCCCCGACACGTCGTTTACGATGAACGGCCCAATGAGTGCGTACGCCTTGCGCACAATCGATGCGCGTGCGGTGTCAATCGAAATTGCCGGCCACGGGTGCCTATGCTCGTTGCTGTTGCTGTTGCTGTTGCTGTTGCTGTTGCTGCTGCTGTTGCTGTTGCTGTTGCTGTTGCTGATGATGATGTAATTTCTAAAGAAGATGCAGAAGAATAACAAGAAGATGCTGATGCGAAAAGAGAAGA
>R15__coassemble_385_pt1 | contig 50591 bp, 45 predicted proteins | sample R15__metabat2_high_PE_015 | metagenome-assembled genome bin R15
CTGGAGTCTGCCATTGATAACCAGTTCTTAAGTGAAATTGGTTTTCCGAGGCAGTCTCCAGATCCGTTCGTAAGGGCCAATGGTTCCCAGAAACAGACTCCAGATCCGTTTGCAAGGGCCAATGGTTCTCCGAGGCAGACTCCAATCCGTTAACTTCCAGCGTGTCGTGGAAGGCGGGGCAGGGGATGAACAGCGTCTCGAGGTCGTGATAGCCGTCGGGGCGGCGCCTCAACACGTTCAGGCCCAGATTGATCTTAACGTGAGGATATGCTTTCATACACCAGGTTCTGAATGTCTTCGGGAAGACGCGAGGCCACGGGGGCGAGGAACGAGATTATCTGCAGGCGCCGCGCCTCCGCCTCGGGAATGCCGCGGGAACGCATATAGAAGAGTTCGTCGGAATTGAGGTAGCCGGTGGTCGCGCCGTGCGAGCATTCCACATCGTCGGCATAGATTTCCAGCTGGGGCCTGGACTCCACACGGGCGCCTTCGCTCAGCAGGATGTTGTGATTTTCCTGATAAGCCTTTGTCTTGAGGGCATCCTTGGCAACATAGATGAGACCGTCGAAGCCGGCTCTTGCGGCACCGCCTACAACGCCTTTGAAAAGCTGGTGCGAGGTGCATCCGCCCACATTGTGCCTGAGGAGAACGCGCAGGTCGAGGCGCTCATTTTCAGGGAGGACATACAGGCCCCGGATTTCGGCCTCGCATCCCGCGCCGCAGAGGTCAACCTCAACGCACAGGTCTGCGCTGCACCCGGGCAGGGCCACGAAAGTCCAGTCCAGACGCTCTCCGGCGTCCAGCCTGACCATCGCGGGTACGGGGTCACGTCCTATGACAAAAACTTCAGCCATCTATTTTCTCGAATCCGCCCTCCCATATGGCATCGGCCAGTTCGGAGCCTCCGCTGCGCACTATGCGTCCGTCCTTGAGGACGTGCACGTAATCGGGCTTTATGTACTCCAGAAGTTTCTGGTAATGGGTGATTATTATGAATGATCGCTCGGGGCTGCGCAGGGCGTTCACGCCGTCGGCAACTATCTTCAGGGCATCCACGTCGAGGCCGGAATCGGTCTCGTCGAGGATTGCGAGCGTGGGCTCGAGCATCGCCATCTGGAATATTTCGTTGCGCTTTTTCTCGCCGCCGCTGAAGCCTGCGTTCACATCGCGCTTGGCAAATTCGGGCTTCATCTGCACGAAGGCCATTTTCTCCTTGAGGAGCCGGAGGAATTCGGCCGGTTTCATCTCCGGCAGCCCCGCAGCCTTGCGGCGGGAGTCGATTGCGGTGCGCATAAAGTTGGTTATGCTCACTCCGGGGATTTCTATAGGATACTGGAAGCTCAGAAAAAGTCCGGCCCAGGACCGTTCTTCAGGGGCCATTGCAAGAAGGTCCCGCCCGTCGTATTCGGCCGACCCTGCAGTCACGGTATAATCCGGGCGCCCTGTGAGGACTGCGCTGAGCGTGGACTTTCCGGCCCCGTTGGGTCCCATGACCGCATGCACCTCGCCCCTGCCGATGCAAAGGTCAACGCCTTTAAGTATTTCCTTGCCTTCAATTCCTGCGTGAAGGCCCTTGATTTCCAACAGAACTTTGCTCATATCTTGCAAAGATATGAAATTCATATCAAATTGCCATATGCGTTTTTCGCGCAATATGGCAATTCAGGACATCTGACGAAACACCTATTGAAAGCCTTTCGATTGTATTACTGTAATTGTTTTGAAGACATCCCCGCTTTGAAGTTCAAGATAGAATTTTCGGTTGGAGTCTGCCGGGCCGATGTTCAGAAAAATCATATTGCCTTCAGTGGTTACCTGGAAATTGTCAACAGCTATATATTTGAAATTGTCTACTATTCCGTATCGGTACATTGTTGCTCCCCACGAATCAAACTCAATACGTTTCCCCTCGGGATAAGGATACTTGGTATAACTTTCAACTGATTCAATCCATATATCATCGCAATTGTAACATTCTATCTCTATGGATTCGCCATCGCTTGAAGGTAGAATAACATCATCAACAGACAAATCAAATGAGGAGAACTCATGTGTTTTTTCACATGACATAAATGCAACCATAAACAAGACGAGTATTGAATATTTTACAGCGTATCTCATAATATCAGTTATTTATAGAGAAATCACAGATGATTTTCTTGCCTTGATTGTAGTTGCCCCAGCTACCGGAAGGAGCATACAATGTATTGTCCTTACGGTCACTTCCCCATCCCCAGTTCATCATAAATGAAGTAATGTACGGGGAGGAGTATGTGATGGTTACTTTACGGGCAGCATCTGCACCAGGAATTGTTCCACCATTATCAAAGCCAAACTCGCTAGCATTATCGACCCAACCATATGTGTTAACATATGCAACTTGACTTCTGGCATAACCGTCAATAATAAAGCTATGAGCGGACTCCGACGAGCTTGCTCTTGCAACCACAGGCATCCCGGTAAGCAGATTGTTTTTCACATTATTTGCGTCAAATGACGAATAAGTGGAGGAGATTCCGGCATCGCTAAATACAGAGACCAATTTGGTGTCATCTGCCCCGGATTGATCATTACCATAATTCATATCCACATCAACCCCGACTTTGGCAATCAGAACAGCAGCATTTGATATTCTCGAGCTTAACGAAACAGACCCGGAATAGTTCTCACAGTCCATATCATCCCATATCGTACTTGAATATGTCGTGCTTATTGAAGGCATGCCGCAGCCTATTTTTACGTTGCATTTGGCAGAAACTGGTGCGGTGACAGGACGTCCCAGGGCATAGTGAAGAAAATACAACATCTGAGCCCCGGAAACAGCCACACACCCAGCCTTGGCATGACCGCTTTCATCTGATTTGAGAGGACAATATTGATTATAACCGTTCCTCTGTCCCCATGCCGTTGTTGTAATATGCCCCGAGCAATCGTAATCGTTCACGGTTAATGTGGTACTGATGAGGGCCCAGTATCCGTCACCGCTGCGGGCAGGGCAGCCATCCTCAACAGAATACGCCTTTGTTTCTGCCATATTCGACTCGATGTATTCCGTATCGCAGCAAACTGATTTCCAAAAAATCACACTGGACTGAATGCTCTCAAAAGACTCCTGATCTAAATTCCCATCCTTGCACATATATCTAAGAGACAAAACCTCATCACATAGATTTTCAATCCACGTCTGTTCTGTTTCGTTCCGCTCTTTTAGGGAGAAACATCCTTCGTCATTTTCCGCAAGCACGACCGGTGCACGCTTGTCTCCTGACACCAGTTCCCACCCTTGTCTATAATTAATAACATAGCAGGCAATTCTGCCATTCAGCACAACGGGATTCACATCAACTGCCGGGTTATCGATTTTTCGTGATTCTGATTCCAGTTGCTTGAACCAAATGTATTGTTGAATATCGTTCGCCGTGACATCCCAGCACGAATCGGGCAAATCAAGGAATGTCTGGTTCGATTTGGTCGCCAGTGTGAATTCTACGCTTGAGGCAAATTCAGAAATCTTCAATTTCTCGTGGCACGCGGCAGGTATAAGAATTGCGGATGAAGAAAGTAGCAATCTAATGATTGTATGGCTTTTCATATTGTTATAAATTTATTGCTATGAAATTGAATTCAATTTGCTCGCGCAATGCTAACGAAGTAAAGTTAAACATTTTTTTTGCTCAATGCCAAGTTTCCGTGGATAATTTCTGTAGATAGTCAGCAATCGGGGTAAATTTGCAGAGACGCAACACTCCGGGAAATGACATCATCTACAGACATTGAGACAAAAATCCTTGAAGACTTTCTTCATTACTTCCTGCCCGAAGGCCTGCTTGACTTCTTCGAGCCGGTAATGGCAGAAGACAAAGAACATCAGATTAAGAAGGACGAGGTTTACAAGCGCGAGCTTCATCTTTACTTTGACGAGCGCGACAACAGGACTAAGGAGATGCAAAACCTGCGTCCAAACGGTTTCACTGAAGAAAGGACCATCAGTGACTTTCCTGCCAGGAATCGCAAACTTACCCTGCATATCCGACGAAGACGATGGTTGGATGAAGATGGCAGGAACGTCATACTGAATGTTCTTGAGTTGGCCACAAACGGCACGAAGTTCTCTGACGAGTTCGCAGAGTTCTTGAAAAAAAAACTTGGACCAGACCCCCGTTACCGCAAAATCGTTGGGGCGCTCCTATATGATTGAGAGCGGAACGCTCGAACATGCCTACAAATACACCTGGAGTGGCTTTATAGCCTGGGATCAGCGTGAACACGCAGATAACTGGGTACTTCTTCCCGAGAATCTCGGCACCCATCTGAGCATTGATGAGAGTTGTCTGCACGACGATCTCTTCACAATACTCACAAACAAAGATGGTCACGGGCGTCAGGGTACGGTCATCGCTATGGTGCGCGGCACAAAGTCAGCCGATGTCATCGACAAACTGCTGAAGCTGCCGCTGGAAGAGCGCTTGAAGGTGGAGGAGGTCACAATGGACCTATCGGAAAGCATGCGCACAATTGTTGAAACTGTTTTTCCCAACGCTCGGATAACACTCGACTGTTTCCACATCATCAAGCGTTGCCTTGATGCCCTCGAAGAGTTCCGGCTGAGGTATAAACGCGAGGCTCAGACCGACATTAATAGAGCGGCACGCCGTCATAAGGAGAAGCTGAAGAAACTTGTTGCACGAAGGAAGTGGTACGCAAGGACACACCCAAAGAAATACAAGGGCAAGAAACGCGGCAAGAAGCGCAAGCGTCTGAATGAGCAGTTCCGACCTCCGGTCCTTGACAACGGCGATACGGTTGTGGAACTTCTGACGCGATGTAAACACGCACTGACACAAACACATGACAAATGGTCGAAGAATCAGCAGGCAAGAATGAGGCTCCTCTTTGCAATGTATCCCAAACTGAAGGAACTTTATGACCTTGTAAACAAACTGAGAGCAATCTTCCGCAGTAAAAATCTTACCATAGAAGAAGCCCGGGAGAAGTTACATGAGTGGTATCAAGCCGTGGCAGTCTGCACCATCAGAGAAATCAAATCCGCAAGGGATGCCATCAAATCCAGAGAAGACAACGTTCTGAACTACTTCATCGAAAGAACAACCAACGCATCTGCAGAATCCTTCAACTCGAAGCTAAAAGCCTTCAGAGCTCAGCTGCGCGGGGTAAGAGACCTGCCATTCTTTATGTTCAGAATCTGTAAAGTCTTCGGCTAGCCGATCAGCAACCCTTACACGGACTTTTGGCGGTGAGCCGAAAATTGATTTACGCATTTTGATATCAGTTGGACAGACGCGACTCAGACGCGTAGTGTGAAAAGACCCTCCCGGAGCTCTGCGAGGGACCTTCGCCGGACGATGGTTACTCAGCCTTGTAAACCTGTTTCGTGAAGTTGGTAAAGAATCGGCGCACATCCTCCTGCGAAGTGAAATCACCGGCGTTTTCAGCGCCTCTCAGGTGCTTTACATACGCGGCTTCAGGATGGTATTGCAGACCCAATGCAAGAGTCTTGTCTGTCCGTTCTATGCTTTCTATCATCGGGATGCCGGAAACAGTTGTGGTCCCGCCAACACTGAGCGAAGTGCCGTCGACACTCTCCAGAGCCTGATGATGCCACGACGGGCAATTCTTTACGGTTGTACTTTCCCATAGTGTTGCCACCTTGCTGTCTGCCGCCATCGAGACATCGTGGGGAGCATAGTCACGATAAGACTGCGGCGTAGCCTTCTCGTTACGATGCTCGTAATTGTACGTCAGGCTCTTCTGAGCAAACCAGGTCGGAATATCCTGGATGACCGCAGCTCCGGATACCACGCCAAGCATCTGTGCCCCCCGGCAGAACCCCAGGAGTGGAATATCTTTGTCCAGACAGTATGCCATCAGCAGATAGTCATTCACGTCGCGGGTGGCGTTGTAGTCTTTCTCCGCTTCTATGCCGTGCCATTCCGCAGGCACCGCGTACAATGTGGGAGCTATGTCCTCACCCCCTGTGAAGATGACGGCATCTACACCCTTCACAATATCCGCGGCATTTGAACGGGCATAAGTGCTGTTCTTCACAATGTCGGCATAACATTGCTTGAGCACATCGTTCCCGTCAGTGCAATCCGCGGCAAGAGAGCCGTCCGAATACTGCAAAAGGGAATCCACGACCTGGCCTAGAAAAACGTACTTGACGCCCAAATCGCTGAGCGTAGCCTCCACATTGGTCAAAAACTCGGAATCTGTATCCGCCCTCCAAGAGATGCCGATCACGGGGTCAGGGGCAATTCCTTGGCTTTTCTCACACGACAAAATCAGCACACAGAGTAAGGGAAGTAAGAATTTTTTCATTTCCATTTATATATTTAACATAGACATCGCAAACAGTTTGTAAAGGTACAACAAAAACGGGAATTCTGTATTCTGCTTCGGAAACACCCGAAGCACTGAGAGGGTTTTGCACGCTACGCGACCTGTACGAAAATTTTGGCGAGAGCTGCTTTTGTGGCTATATTTGCAGACCAATAAAAAACATTGACAATGTGGCCGTCGTGAACGGCGTAGATTCGCGAAAGACGCAGGAATGGCTCGGGGGTCTCGCCGAGGCGCTGGAAGGCCGAAGGCCGGATTACATAATCATCCAGCATATGGAGCCCGATCATTCTGGGTCGGTCGCCGCGTTTTTTGAGAAAATACCCCGAGGCAACGGTAGTGGCATTCTGCCTGGACGAATCCGGCTCGGAAGCTGCCGCCGCAACACAAATTGAGATAGACGAGCCTACATCTCCGGACCATGATTCCGAAGATTTGCCCTTGGTATTCAAGGCCAACCATCCATTTGTTTATATGGTTCGCGAGCGGAGTTCCGGTGCAATACTTTTCCTGGGAACATATACGGGAAATGAATGACCGGTTCACTCGCCCTTCCCGAATTTTCTCTTCCAGGAGACGAGCGACCAGATGCCGTTGGCAAGGTAAAGGGCGCTCACGACGGGCATCAGGTAAAGGCCGGAACTGAGGTACAGCGCGACGTTTGCGAGGTTCACGGCAAGCCACACGATCCAGCACTGCCATACCTTCTGCGCACTCAGGTACTGGGCGAGCAGAGTGGCCATCAGGATGTATGAATCGAGCCAGGGCGAAGGGTCGGCCCCGAACACTGCAGGCCACTTTTCGGGGAGCCATTCAAGGGCCATCGCCCACAGGGCGCCGAACACGCAGGCCATCAGCAGCAAGCCCGACCACTGCCCCGCGCTTATGGCGCTCACCTTGAGTTTGCCGGGGTCGGCGGCACTGCGCTCGCCTTCGGCCGGATGGGTCCAGCGCCAGTGGCCGTAAATGTTGATTGCGAACGCCACGGGCTGGATGAGCATAGCGCTGTACAGATGCTGTTTCCAGAAAAGGCAGAAAAGGAATATATTGTAGGCATATCCTACCCAGAAGTTATATTTGGAATTGCGCCCGGCCAGGAATACGCAGGAAAGGCCCAGGACGGCAGAAATGATTTCAAACCAACTCATAGTCATTCATTGTTCCCGCTTTTGCAGGACTGCAAATATACGCAAAAATTAGTACCTTTGCGCGTTATGAAAAAGAGAAAGACAAGCCAGGCCCCGCAGAGGCGGAAGAAGAAAGCCGGCAAGAAGATTTTCCCGCAGTACATAGGGCGGGTTCAGATGACCCGGGAAGGGTTCATCTTCGTAATCCTCGAAGGAGAGGAAGAAGACGTATTCGTGAAAGCAAGCAAGACACGGCAGGCCCTTGACGGCGACACCGTGCGCGTTGCCGTGACAAGGCAGGGCGGAGAAGGGCACAGGCGCGAAGGCGAAGTGGTCGAGATAATCGAACGAAGCAAACGCCCGTTCGTTGGCTATATGCATTACGTGGGCGTACAGGCCTGGGTGCTGATGCAGAGCAGGAACATGCCCTACGACATATGTGTGGACGCCGAGCAGGCACGGGCTATGGGCGCCGAAGCCGGGATGAAGGTGGCCGCGGTGGTTGATGTCTGGAACCGCAGGGACCCCGCTCCCGCCGGGCACGTCACCGACGTTCTTGGAATGCCGGGAGCCAACGAGACCGAGATGCACGCAATCCTGACCGAATTCGGCCTCCCCTACCGCTTCGAGAAGGAGGTCGAGAATGCCGCCGACTCCATCAGCGAAGAAATCACGGCCGACGATATGAAAGGCCGCAAGGACTTCCGCGGCACTTATACATTCACCATAGACCCCGCGGACGCCAAGGACTTTGACGACGCCCTCTCCTTCAGAAAGCTCGGAAACGGCAACTTCGAGGTGGGCGTGCACATAGCCGACGTCTCATATTACGTCAAACCCGGCAGCGTCGTGGACAAGGAGGCGCGCGAGCGCGGCACTTCGGTCTATCTGGTCGACCGCACCGTCCCGATGCTCCCCGAGAAACTCTGCAACAAGCTCTGTTCCCTGAGGCAGGGCGAAGACAAGCTGACGTTCTCCACCGTCTTCGAAGTAAGCCCCAAGGGAGAAATAAAGAAACGCTGGATCGGCCGCACCGCCATATGCTCCGATGCCCGGCTCGATTACGATCAGGCGCAGGCCATAATCGACGGCTCCGCCTCCGAGGCCCCCGCCGAACTGCGCGAGGCCATCCTGGCCGTCGATTCCCTCGCAAAGATATTCAAGGAAGGAAGGCGCAAGGCCGGAGCGATAGACTTCGACCGCCCCGAGATGAAGGTCGAATGTGACACCGAGGGTCGTCCGGTGAAGGTTTACCAGCACATAAGCTGCGAGGCCAACTTCCTCATCGAAGAGTGGATGCTCCTTGCCAACCGCACCGTCGCTGAGTGGGTGGCCACAGGAGGGCAGATGAACGGAGTGCCTCAGAAGAACGCGAAGACCTTCGTCTATCGCGTGCACGGAGAACCCGACGAGATAAAACTGGCGAACCTCAGGAACTTCGCCAAGGGCTTCGGATACAGGATGGACAAGGAGAATCTTAGCGGAAGGGCCGCGGCGCATTCCCTCTCCACCCTTCTTGCCGAGAGCAAGGGCAAGCCGGAATTCGGCGCCTTCGAGAACCTGGCCCTCAGGGCTATGGCGAAGGCCGTGTACGGAACCGACAACATAGGCCACTACGGCCTCGCCTTCAAGTTCTACACCCACTTCACCTCCCCCATCCGCCGCTACCCCGACCTTATGGTCCACAGGCTTCTCTCGATGTACCTTGCCGGAGCCGAGGGGCAGAACAAGGACAGCTTCGAGGCGGAGTGCAAGCACGCCTCCGAAAGGGAAGTGATTGCGGCCGACGCCGAGCGCACCAGCGTCAAGTACAAGCTGATAGAATTCATGCAGGACAAGGTGGGAATGGAATTCAACGGAGCCATATCGGGCCTCACCGAGCGTGGAATGTACGTGGAGATTGATAACACCCACATCGAGGGAATGGTGGCGCTGAGGGACATAAAGTCCGACTTCTTCAACTTCGAGGAAGAAAAATACAGAATCGTCGGGCGCCGCACGCACAAGGTGTTCAGGCTCGGCGACAGGGTGCGCATCAAGGTGAAATGCGCAAACCTCGAGCAGCGCTTCCTCGATTACGAACTTGTTGAAAATCAAGCATAAAACCGATGTACAAATTCAAGCCTATTCTCAAGACGATGGTTTGGGGCACCGAGAGCTGGGTTCTTTCCGGCGTTCCAGGCAACGAGTCCGTCGTGGCCGAAGGGCCCGAGGCGGGAAAAAAAATAACCGACATCTACCCCGGGCAGTTCCCTCTGCTCATAAAATTCATCGACGCCCACAAGGACCTCAGCATTCAGGTGCACCCCGACGACGAACTGGCCGCAAAACGCCACGGCTGCAAGGGGAAGACCGAGATGTGGTATGTGATCGATGCCGGAGAAGGAGCCCACCTCCTCAGCGGCTTGAAGGAAAAAATCGGCCCCGAGGACTACGTGAAGCTGGTTCAGGAAGACAAGATAGTCGGCGTGCTCGCCGACTACGAAGTGGCTCCCGGCGACGTCTTCTTCCTTCCGGCCGGAAGAATCCACGCCATTGGCGGCGGATGCTACATAGCGGAAATCCAGCAGACCTCCGACATAACCTACCGCATCTATGACTACGGCCGCCCCGGCCTTGACGGGAAACCCCGCCAGCTCCACACGCAGGAGGCGAAGGACGCCATAGATTACACAGTGCACTCCGACTACCGCACGCATTACTGTGCAAAGCCCGATTCCCGCGTGGAACTGGTCAGATGCCCGTTTTTTACGACCGACCTCTACGAGTTCACAAAGCCTTTCGAGCTCTCCCTGGAGGGCTGCGGAGACTTCCTCATAGTGATGTGCCTTGAAGGGGAAGGCCGCGTGAACGGCACAGGCATCAAACCCGGCGAGGCCGTCCTCGCTCCGGCCGGGGACAAAAAATTAAGCTTCGAGCCCTGCGGCCCGAAGCTCAAGATTCTTACAACTCACATCTAAATCAGCGGCTCGGCCGTCATAGCCTCGGGCTGAGGGATTCCCATCAGCTTGAGGATTGTGGGGGCCACGTTGCAGAGAGCGCCGTCCTTGACGGTCTTCACCTCGTCGCCGGCATTGATGACAATGAACTGCACCTCGTTCAGGGAATGTGCGGTGTTGGGGGTTCCGTCCTCATTGACCGCATAGTCGGCATTGCCGTGGTCGGCGGTCAGAAGCACTGCATATCCGTGCTCCACGGCGGCAGAAACTACTTTCTCGACAAGGGCGTCTATGGTTTTCACAGCCTTGCATATCGCATCGTAAACTCCGGTATGGCCCACCATATCGCCGTTCGCGAAGTTCAGGATGATTGCATCCTCCTTCTCGCTTGCAATGGCTTCTATCAGCTTTTCCGCAACTTCGGGGGCGCTCATCTCGGGCTGGAGGTCATAAGTGGCGACCTTGGGGCTGTTCACGAGAATGCGGTCCTCGTTCTCGAAGGGGGTCTCGCGGCCGCCGTTGAAGAAGAAGGTCACGTGAGCATATTTCTCCGTCTCCGCTATGCGCAGCTGGCGCTTTCCCGCCTTGGCGAGGGTCTCGCCGAGGGTGTCGTGCACCGTCTCCTTGTCGAAGAGGATGTGCAGTCCGGTGAAGGAAGCGTCGTAGGGAGTGAGGCAGCAGTAGTACAGGGGGATGGTGTGCATTCCCTCTTCGGGCATATCGTTCTGGGTGAGCACGTTGGTGAGCTCACGCGCACGGTCGTTGCGGAAGTTGTAGAAGATGACGGCGTCGCCTTCCTCGACCTTCGCAAGGGGCTTTCCGTCCTTCGTTATAACTATGGGCTTGATGAACTCGTCGGTCACCTCGGCCTCATAGCTTGCCTGAATGCCTTCCAGAGCCGATTCGAACTCGGCGCCCTTCCCCTCGACCAGAAGGTCGTAGGCCTCCTTGACGCGGTTCCAGCGCTTGTCGCGGTCCATTGCATAGAAGCGGCCGCATACCGAAGCGACCTTTCCGGTGGTCTGCGCCATCTTCTCCTCCAGTTCCTTCACGAAGCCGTAGCCGCTGCGGGGATCGGTGTCGCGGCCGTCCATAAAGCAGTGCACGTACACATCCTCCAGGCCCATGTTCTTCGCCTCGGCGAGGAATTCATAGAGATGGTTGAGGCTGGAGTGAACTCCGCCGTGGCTGCAGAGACCGAAGAAGTGGAGTTTCTTTCCGGAGGCCTTCACATAGTCGTAGGCGGCCTTGATTTCGGGGTTTGCAAGGAGCTTGTGCTCGCGGCAGGCTATGTTGATCTTGACCAGGTCCTGATAAACCACGCGGCCTGCGCCCAGGTTCATATGGCCAACCTCGGAATTGCCCATCTGGCCGTCGGGAAGGCCCACGTACTCTCCGCAGGCCTGCAGATGGCTGAAAGGATATTTCTCCCTCAGGGAGTCGATGAAAGGCTGGCCCTGGGTGTAAATCGCGTTGCTGTGGTCACGGCGTCCTTCGCCCCAACCGTCCAGAATCATAAGAAGTACTTTCCTGTTCATATTATGACGTATTTTAATCTCCTGCTTCCTTGAGGCGCTCGGCGTTCTCGGCAATCTGCAGCTGGTCTATGCACTCCTTGATGTCGCCGTCCATAAATACGGGAAGGTTGTACATACTCCAGCCTATGCGGTGGTCGGTAACGCGGCCCTGGGGATAATTGTATGTGCGGATCTTGGCGCTGCGGTCGCCGGTGCTCACCATAGTCTTGCGCTTGGCGGCTATTCCGTCGAGATATTTCTGATGCTCCAGATTGTAGAGGCGGGTCCTGAGTTCCTCGAACGCGCGGTCCTTGTTCTTGAGCTGGCTGCGCTCCTCCTGGCACTGCACCACAAGACCCGAGGGAATATGGGTGAGTCGGACGGCCGAATAGGTGGTGTTCACGCCCTGGCCGCCGGGGCCTGAAGAGCAGAAAAGGTCGAGCCTGATGTCGTCCCAGCTGAGGTCCACGTCAAACTCTCCGGCTTCGGGGAAAACGGCCACCGACGCCGCCGAAGTCTGGATTCTGCCCTGGGTCTCGGTCTGCGGGACTCTCTGCACGCGGTGCACTCCGGATTCATATTTCATTATGCCGTACACGCCCTCGCTGCTGCTCGAGAGCTTGAACACTATCTGCTTGAAGCCTCCGGAAGTTCCGGGGGCCTGGTCGGTGACTTCGAGTTTCCAGCCGCGGGCCTCGGCAAAATGCTGGTACATCCTGAACAGGTCGCCTGCAAAGATGGCGGCTTCGTCTCCGCCCGCTCCGCCGCGGATTTCGACCATCGCGTTCTTGGAGTCGTCGGGGTCGGCGGGAATCAGGAGCAGCTTTATATTCTGCTCCATATCGGGAATCTGCTCCTCCAGCTCGGATATCTCCTCCTTGGCCATATCGCGGAGTTCCTCGTCCTTCTCGGTCGCCAGAACCTCCTTGGCCGATGCGATGTTGTCAAGGACCTTCTTGTATTCCAGACCCGCCTTGATGATGGGCTCCAGTTCCTTGTAGTCCTTGTTCAGCTGCACGAATTTCTTCATGTCGGCCATGACCTCCGGGCTGGCCAGCTGGTCCTGCAGGCTCTGGAACTTGTCCTGCAGCGAAAGTACTTTCCCAAGTAGTGTGTTCTCTGCCATATTGGTTTAATCTGTCTTCTTGATGTAGCAAGCCGCAAAGTTAGCAAAATTTCACCTTTTTCCCACAATGTCGCATATTACGGTCTGGGCGCACACACAGCCGAACACGGCCGGCATATAGGATATCGTTCCGACCTGGCTTTTCTTGTTGCGGGTTTCTTCGATGGTCATCCTCTCCTTGTCGGGAATCTCGGGCGAGAAAACGGCCTTGAAACCCTTCTCTATGCCCAGTTTGTGAAGGCGCTTGCGCATCATACGGGCAAGCGGGCACTCGTAGGTCTTGCTTATGTCGGCCACGCGCACCTGCGTGGCGTCGTATTTGCCGCCCGAGCCCATCGAGCTCACCAGCGGCAGACCCTGCGCCAGACAGAACTGCGCCAGCGCTATCTTCGGGCTCAGGGTGTCGATGGCGTCGATTACATATATTATGGTGCCGAGGGGGGCACATTTTTCAGAGGGGAACACCACGCTGAAGATATTCTGTATGTTATCCTCGGAGAGGAATTCCTGCACCGTAGCAACGTCGAGTCCGGGGTTGATGTCGAGCAGGCGGGTCTTGAGGACCTCGGCTTTAGGAAGCCCTACGGTGGAGTGCAGGGCGGGAAGCTGACGGTTGATGTTTGTAGGGGAAACGGTGTCGGGGTCGATGAGGACAATGTGCCCGACGCCGGAACGCACCACCATCTCGGCAGCGGCGGCGCCGACACCCCCGACTCCCACGACCACGACGCGGGCGGCCTCAAGGGCGGCGAGGCCCCCGTCGCCAAGAAGCATCTGCGTACGAGCCTGCCACTCCTTCATAAATTCAGAGTCCTTTGGCCTTGCCCTCGTCCCAGACGGCATCCATCTCGGCAAGGGTCATATCGGTGAGTTTCAAGCCCTTCCGGAGAGTATTCTCCTCCAGATAGGTGAAGCGGCGCCGGAACTTCGAGCAGGAACCGCCCAGAGCCCTCTCGGGGTCGATTCCATAAAGGCGGGCGGCGTTTATGGTGGCGAACATCAGGTCGCCGAATTCCTCTTCCATATGGGCGGGATCGGCCTCGGCGCAGGCCTCCTCGACCTCGCCGAGTTCCTCGTGGACCTTGTCCCAGACGTCTTCCCGCTTCTCCCAGTCAAAGCCGCAGCCGCGGGCCTTCTCCTGCATCGAAAGGGCCTTGAGCACCGCCGGCATCGCATCGGGGATGCCGCTCATCACGGTGCGGTTGCCGTCCTTCTCCCTGGCCTTGACCAGCTCCCAGGTGTCGGCTATCTCCTTTGCAGACGGGGCCTCGCCCTCCGGGACAAGGGTTCCGTCGGGCCTGAAAACGTGCGGGTGGCGGAAAATCATCTTCGCGCAGATCTTGTCCAGGGAGTCGGCTATGTCGAAGGCGCCGGCCTCCTGCGCGATGCGCGCGTAAAATACCATATGGTACAGGAGGTCGCCGATTTCCTTGGCCACGCCGGGCATATTGCCCCTGACTATCTCGTCGCTGAGCTCATAGACCTCTTCCTCCGTCATCGGGCGGATGGAGTCGATGGTCTGCTCGGCATTCCAGGGGCAGCGCTCGCGCAGAGCGTCCATAATGTCGAGAAGGCGTCCGAAGGCCTCGAGTTTCTCTTCCCTGCTGTGCACCGCGCTATATGCTGAAGTTGTGATAATGGGGGCCGAAGCGGTTGAACGCTTGCTCGTCGAGCATATTGCGGTCGTCGGGATGGGCGATGCTGATCATCAGCTTGGCCCTCTCCTGGAGGCTCTTTCCGTACAGGTCCACCGCGCCGTATTCGGTAACGATCCAATGTGCATCCGCACGCGGGGTGACCACGCCGGCGCCGGGATTGAGTTCGTTCACGATCTTGTTCTTGCCCTTGTTGGTGCGCGAGGCGAAGGCAGTGATGCTCTTGCCGCCCTCGCTCATCGTGGCTCCCTTGACGAATTCCACCTGGCCGCCGGTGCCGCTGAAGATGCGGGTGCCTATGGAGTCGGCGCATATCTGGCCGGTGAAATCGACCTCGGTGGCGGAGTTGATGGCCTTGACGTGGGGGTTCTGGGAAATTATCCAGGGATTGTTGGCGTATTTGATGTCCTTCATCAGAACGTCGGGGTTGTGGTCGATGAAGCTGTACACGTCCTGGCTGCCGAGCAGGAACGAAGCCACAACCTTGCCGGTGTCGATCTTCTTGTTTGCACCGTTGATGACTCCGGACTTGATGAGGCGCAGAAGGCCGTCGGCGAACATCTCGGTGTGGAGGCCGAGGTTCTTGTGGCCTCCCAGCTGGGCCGCAAGGGCGTTGGGGAGAGCTCCGATGCCCATCTGGATGCAGTCGCCGTCCTCCACGAGAGCCGCGCAGTTCTTGCCGATAAGGACCTCGGTGGGGGTGGGCTCGGCGAAGGCGGCGGTCACAAGGGGCGCGTCGTCCTGCACGAGATAGTCGAACTGGTCGATGGAAAGGAGGTCGCCGTACGCGAAGGGAACGTTGGGATTGACCACGCCTATCACTATGTCGGCGCTCTCCACTGCCGCAACGGAGCAGTCGACCGAAGTGCCGAGGGAAACCCTGCCCTGCTCGTCGGGCAGGCTGATGTTCACCAGGGCCGCTCCGAGCTTGATGTAGCCCTCGCGGTAGAGCTTCTGGCTCTCGCCGAGATGCACGGGAAGGTAGTCGGCATAACCGGCGTTGACGTTCTTCCTGACGTTGGGGCCAACGAAGAAGCCCTGTTCGAAGAAAATCCCTTCATATGCGGGGTCGCTGTAAGGGGCGGGACCTTCGGTATGAAAATGATGGAAGTGAAGGTCGCAGACGTCGCCGGCGTCGGCGCGGCGGCAAAGGGCCTTGACAAGGCAATGGGGAACGCTGGCCACGCTGCTGAGATGCACGTGGCAGTGCGAGGGGATGTGGCTCACGGCCTCATCGGCGGAAACGTAGTTTATCTGTTTCATTGCTGATTGAAAATTTTTCTTATTTGAAGAAGCTGAAATGGACCCTCCCGTACTCCCTCTCCTTGAAGAAGCGGGGATGAGAGCGGAAGCTGTGCTCGCCTCCGTGCTCAAGTATGAAATAGCAGTCGGGGTGCAGGATATCCTGCGCGAAGACTTTGTCGGGAATGGTGTCCAGGCCCTCCAGCGCATACGGAGGGTCGGCGAAGATTATGTCGAACTTTTCCCTGCACACGGGAAGGAAGTCGAACACGTTGTCGTGCACCGCAGTGACGTTGGAAAGGCCCAGGCGGGCGGCCTCCCTGCGGATGAACTGGGCGTTGTCGCGGTTCATATCCACACTATAGACCCTGGCGGCACCTCTGGAGGCGAACTCATAGGCAATGGCACCGGTGCCGCCGAAAAGGTCAAGGACCTTGAGGTCCTCGAATTCGTATTCATTGCCCAGGATATTGAAAAGGCCCTCCCGTGCAAAATCGGTCGTGGGCCTTGCGCTGTAGCCCATAGGGGGCTGAATCGTCTTACCCTTCAGGGTTCCTCCGATTATCCTCATAGCTTTTCAACGGCCTTGAAGTAACGGTACAACTGCATCTCGTCGTCGGCGTCGACGGGGCTCCGCCAACAGATTGTAGAGACTTCCGGATTCAGTTGCAACGATTTGAGAGCCAAGAAGATATAATATTCCGCAGAGGTGAAGTTCTGTACCGGGTAGGAATTGGCCAGCAGAAGGCTCTTGCCCTGGGCTATGGCAAGGTACAGGACCCCGTCCCTGATGCTGCAGAGAATCTTGTTGTATTCCCGGCAGGAAGGCAGGGCTTCCAGAAGATGGAAGATTTCGGGACCTCCGGCAACGGAACTGTCCTCATCCACGGTGTAGATGAGGACAGCGCCATATTGCGGTATTTCCTTGTGTGCGACTGCAACGCTCCCTCCGACGACTGCCACTTCCGCGAGAGTTTCACGCTCAAGGGCAGGATCGAAAAAACTGGTGGGAACGAGCGTGAACACTACTCCCAGTTACCTGCGTTGTTGTTCGGGGCAGTGATGCTGCCGACCTGCAGACCTTCGAACTTGTTCTGGTCGCGACGCTCGGCGTCGAGGTTGATTCTGAGCTGGTTGTCCAGACCCTTGAGGAGGGCCTTGTAAGGCATACGGGCCTCGAAGAGAGGAACGGGAACGCCTGACACCATACGGATGTCGGACTCCATCTCGACCTCCTGCTTGCCGGAGTACGGTATGTACTTGAGGGAGTCGATGCAGAAATCGGGACGGTTGTTGAAGAGGGTGTCCTTCACGGGAATCTTGCTCTCAACGGAGAACACGAGGTTCTTGTCACCGGCCTGGTAAAGTTCGTAGAGTTTGTTGTTCACATCGGTGGCGGAGGGCTTGCCCTTGAACTTGAGGGACTTCTTCACGGCCTCGGTGTGTGACCAGGCAAGGGAGTCGTCGGAAGAACCGATCTGCATCACAACGGCCATCTCTCCGGTCTCGTAGAAGAGCTTGAGGGAGTCGACGGTGGGCGAGAACCTGTTGTTCACTCCCTTGTAGGCAACCTGCAGGGTACGGATGTCCTTGAGGCGCTGGATACCCACGTTCTCACGGCGGGCCTTCTCCTTGTTGAAGTTCACCGGCTGCATTATGCTGCTGTAGATTGCATAAACCAGAGCCACGATGGCTACGGCAAGAACGGCTTCAACAATAATCTTTACAGTTTTGTTCATTGTATGTGATTTTATTTGTTTCCAAAGTCCCACAAAGTTATGAAAATGATTTATGAAATGCAATATTTTCGTAAATTTGCGGCACAAATTAAGCTTGTATGGCCGAAGTGACAGCAGCAAAAACATCTCTCCTGCACAGTCTCGTCACCGGATCCGGGAAGATTGCGATAGTCTCGCACACCCACCCCGACGGCGACGCCCTGGGCAGCACCACCGCAATGCAATCCTATCTCCGGGAGTGCTGCGGCAAGGAATCCGTGATAGTGCTGCCGAGCCCGGTCCCCGATTCCCTCTCGTTCCTTTCGGGCCCCGGGATGATCGACGCGGTGAACTCCCCGCAGGAGGCATCGGCGCTGATTGCGGACTGCGACCTGCTCATCTGCCTGGACTTCAACGTCCCCTCCAGAACCGCAGGGCTGGAAAAGTGCCTCAGGGACTGCCGGGCCAGGAAAGTCCTCATAGACCACCACAAGGACCCTGAAAGGGAGATGTACGACCTGGTGTTCAGCATCACGGAAATCTCCTCCGCCTGCGAAGTCCTGTACAACGTTCTCCTGCAGATGCCGGAAATCGGCGGCAGCGCCTCCAGGCTGCCCCGCAGATGCGCATATTCCCTGATGGCGGGCATGACGACCGACACCAACAATTTCGCGAATTCGGTTTATCCGGGCACCCTTGAAATGGCCTCGGCGCTGCTCGCCGCGGGGGTGGACAGGGACGGAATCGTGACCCACGTCTTCCAGGAATACCGCGAAAACAGGCTCCGCGCCCTGGGGTGGGCCCTGTCGGAAAAAATGAAGATATCGCCCGAGGGAGTGGCCTATATGATATTCACCGAAGAAGACCTGCAGCGTTTCGACCTTCAGGAAGGGGAAACGGAAGGGTTTGTAAATCAAGCACTTGCGATAAAGAGCGTGCGTATGAGCCTGCTTCTCAAGCAGGAAGGGGACGGGATGTTCAGGGTATCGGTCCGTTCCAAGAGGGGGACCTCGGCCAATGCTGCGGCAAAAGGCTGGTTCCACGGCGGCGGGCACGAACTGGCGTCGGGCGGCAAGCTTTACTGGCCGGCCGACATCCCCTCGCGCGAGGGAGCGGAAGAATACATTCTGGCAATGGCGGCACGATTAATGCAGAGCCAAGGCCGCACAAAATAAAAAGGATATGAAGAAAATCAGCATAATGTTCATTGCCGCGGCAGTCCTCGTTGTGGGAGGCTGCGCAAAGTCGGCAAGCACGGGCAAGAACGACTCCGCAAAGAAGTTCCTTGATTCCTGGGTGGCAATCTACCATCCCGAGGCAAAGAGCACGGCCCTCGGAGCCTGGATCCTGGAAGAGGAACCCGGCACGGGAGAGATAGTCGGCAGCTATGAAAGCGCCCCCTTCGTCTATGTGGACTACACAACCCGGACCCTCGACGGCGAGATTCAGGCCACCACTTACGCCAAGACGGCCCAGCAGCTCGGCACCTACGACGCAACGTATTATTACGGCCCCAAGCTCTGGGAGAGGACCGACGGCTATCTTGCCGCCGGACTGGACGAGACCATCAGCGGGATGAGGGAAGGCGGTCGCGTCAAGATAATACTCCCCGGCTGGCTCTCTTCCTCCGAAAGATATGACACGGTCCAGGAGTATCTCGACAACGTCTCCGGAACGAACATGATCTACGACATAACCGTCCGTGAAAGGATAGAGGACATAGAGAAGTGGGAGCTCGACTCGCTCGTCTCCTTCGTCGGCAGGAACTTCCCCACGGTCAACGTGGCCGACACCGTGGACCACGAGACCAACAGCTACGGCTTCTATTACATCCGCACCAGGAAGACCGACCTTCCCGACAGCACCTACACCGCCGACACCCAGGTCTATCTCAACTATACGGGAAAACTTCTCAACGGGACGGTCTTCGACACAACCCTGGAAAAGACAGCGAAGGACAACGGCCTTTATTCCAGCAGCAATACCTACGAGCCCACCTACGTGACCTGGGCCGACGACTACACCGACATAACCCTCGGCTCCTCGGCATCCAGCACCATCGATGGATTCGCCCACGCGATTTCCCTTATGCAGCCCCACGAGGAAGGAATCGCGATTTTCCTTTCGGCCCAGGGCTATCAGGAATCCGGCAGCGGAAACGCCATTCCGGAATATTCACCCCTGATCTTCGAGCTGCAGCTCGTGGACAAAGAAGACTAGGATGGCGGCCACGGAAACCAAAGCGGCGCCCACGGAGCTGGGCACCCTGAAAATCAGCAAGCTCCTGAGAATGTACGCAGTCCCCGGCATCATTGCCCAGACTGCGGCTTCTTTATACAATATGGTCGACAGCGTGTACATCGGCCACATCAAGGACGTCGGATCCTACGCGATTTCCGGCCTTGCGGTGACCTTCCCGCTGATGAACCTGTCGGTGGCGATGGGTACGCTGGTGGGCGTCGGAGCGATGACGCTCATTTCCGTGCTTCTCGGGCAGAAGAACTACGAGAACGCCAGGAAAGTCCTTTCCAACGTCCTGTCCCTCAACGTGATAATCGGCGTGGTGTTCTCGGCCGTATGCATAGCGTTCCTCGACCCCATACTGCGCTTCTTCGGAGCATCCGACAACACTCTCCCCTACGCCCGCGACTATATGCTCATCATCCTGATAGGCAACGTGTTCACGCACCTGTATCACGGATTCAACGGAGTCATAAGGGTCTCGGGCCACCCGAAGACGGCGATGGGGCTCACCCTGTTCACGGTCATCTCCAACGCGATTCTTGACCCTATATTCATCTTCGTCTTCGGGATGGGTATCAAGGGCGCGGCCATAGCCACGATTCTCTGTCAGATTGCGGCGCTGGTCTATACCCTTTACTTCCTGGCCGACAAAAAACGCCTCCTGCACTTCCCCAGGCCTCTTTTCCAACTGAACTGGAGGATAGCCAGGCAGTCGCTCGCGATAGGCGTGGGGCCGTTCCTGATGAACTGCGCATCCTGCCTCGTGGCCCTGTTCATAAACCAGCAGCTGCGGAAATACGGCGGCGACCTTGCAATAGGCGCCTACGGGATAGTCAACCGCTTCACGATGCTCTTCGCGATGATCTGTATGGGCTTCAACCAGGGTCTGCAGCCCATCGCCGGCTACAACTACGGGGCAAGGCAGTACAGCAGGGTCAAGGAAATCTTCATCCTCACCGCCAAATGGGAGGTGCTCGTCACGACAGTCTGCTTCCTGATTTCCGAACTCATACCCGGGCTGGCGGTGAGCCTGTTCACCAACGACCCCGAGCTCGTCGCCCTGTCGTCGAAGGGCCTGCGGCTGATGAACTGCGGCTTCGCCCTCGTAGGATTCGGAATGGTCACCTCCAACTTCTTCCAGTGCCTTGGAATGGTCAGCAAGTCCATTTTCCTCTCCCTCTCCAGGCAGCTGATTTTCCTGCTCCCGCTCATCTACACCCTGCCCGGGCTCTACCAGGAGGCCGGAGTCTGGGTGAGTTTCCCCATATCCGACCTTCTGTCGGTGGTCGTCTCGGCCATCTTCATCATCAACCTCTTCAAGAAATTCAGCAAGCTGGAGGACGGCGGCAACGCCGACATTCTCGGCAGCGCCATAAAATAAGTCCCGACTATGGAAAAACACGTGATCATCAACATCGGCAGGCAGTTCGGCAGCGGCGGAAAGAGCGTCGCCATCGCGCTGGGAGAGAAACTCGGCATCCCCGTCTTTGACAACGAGCTGATAATCAAGGCCGCCGAGCAAAGCGGCATCAAAGCGGAGTTCTTTCACAAGAGCGACGAGAAGAAGCACCTCTTCAGGCTCGGAAACCTGTTCGGCTCTAACCGCTACGGAAACTACACCAGCAACGGGATCAACGAAAGCGAACTCTTCAAGATTCAGAGCGACGCAATCCGCAGCATCGCCGAGCAGGGCAGCGCCATATTCGTAGGCCGCGCCTCCGACTATGTCCTGCGCGATATGGACACCCTGGACGTGTTCATCACCGCCCCCCTGGAAGACCGCTGCAGAAGGGTGTCGGAGCGGCTCGGAATCAGCACTGAAGAAGCTGAAAAATTGATTGCCGCCAAAGACCGCGGCCGCAAGGAATATTACGACTTCTTCAGCTTCGGCGACAACTGGGGCCGCGCCGCCAACTACGACCTCTGCATCGATTCAAGCCGGCTCGGCATAGAAAAGACGGCCGACTTCATAATCGAATTCGGCCGTCTCAAATAATTCTTTACGCGCGTTTTACGCGTCCATTGCCTGGCAGGCGGTGATTGCTATCATCTTGTAAACGTCATCCACCGAGCAGCCGCGGCTGAGATCGTTCACCGGGCGTGCTATGCCCTGGAGGATGGGACCTATGGCGTCGGCGTGGCCGAGGCGCTGGATGAGCTTGTAGCCGATGTTGCCCACTTCGAGGTTGGGGAACACCAGCACGTTGGCCTTGCCGGCGATTTCCGAGCCGGGAGCCTTCTTGGCACCGACCGAAGGGACGAGAGCGGCGTCGGCCTGGAGTTCACCGTCTATCTTGAGTTCCGGGGCGAGTTCCCTGGCGAGGGCCGTGGCCTCCACGACCTTGTCCACGACCTCGTGCTTTGCGCTGCCCTTGGTCGAGAACGAGAGCATGGCCACGCGGGGATCTGCGAAACCGGCCACGCTCTTTGCAGTCTGGGCCGTGCAGACGGCAATCTGTGCAAGCTGCGAGGCGTCGGGCATAGGAGTCACGGCAACGTCGCCGATCACCAGAACGCCGTCCTCACCATATTCGGGGGCCTGGGTTATCATAAGCATAGCGCCGCTCACGCAGCTGATGCCGGGAGCGCACTTTATTATCTGCAGGGCGGGACGGAGAGTGTCGCCGGTGGTGCTCAGGGCGCCGCTTATCTGACCGTCGGCGTCGCCGCTCTTTATTATGAGACAGCCGAAGTACAGGGGGTCGAGGACCTGAACGCGGGCCTTCTCGATGGTCATGCCCTTCTTTTCACGGAGATGGAAGAGGAGCTGTGCATACTCTTCGGTCTTCTCCGAAGTGGCGGGGTCGATGATGGTGGCCTTCTCTATGTTCGCGAGGCCCAGGGATGCCGCCTTTGCGAGGATTTCCTCACGGTTGCCGATGAGGATTATGTCGGCGAGGCCGTCGCGCAGGGCCCGGTCCGCCGCCGTGATGGTGCGCTCCTCGAGGCTCTCGGGAAGCACGATGCGCTGCCTCTTGGACTTGGCTCGCGCAATGATCTGGTCGATAAGTGCCATATTGATTAAAGTGCTGATACTATGTGCATTGTGTCACGGGCAATCACAAACTCCTCGTCGGTGGGAATCATTGCCACGACCACGCTGGAGTCGGGGGCGGAGATGATTGCGTTGCTGCGCCTTGCAGCATTGTTGGCCTCCTGGTCCATCTTCACGCCCATATAGGAAAGGTGGGCGCAGACGTCGTTGCGCAGCCAGGGATGGTTCTCGGCTATGCCCGCGGTGAAGATGATGAGGTCCACTCCGTTCATCTCGGCGATGTAGCCGCCGACCAGCTTGGTGATGTCGAGGACCAGCTTGTCCAGGACCAGCTTGGCGTCGGGGTTGCCCTCCTGGCAGAAGTCATACATGTCGCGGCAGTCGGAGCTCAAGCCGTCGCTGAGGCCCAGGAAACCGGATTTCTTGTTCATCACGGTGGTCATCTCGTCGGGGGTGAGATTCTCCTTCTTCATTATATAAGGAACGATGCTGGGGTCTATGGAGCCGCAGCGGGTGCCCATAATCATACCCTCCAGGGGGGTGAAGCCCATGGAGGTGTCGACGCACTTGCCGTCCTTGATGGCGGTGACCGACGAGCCGTTGCCGATGTGGCAGGTGATTATGCGGGAATGGTTGATGTCGATTCCGGCGAACCTTGCTCCTTCGCCGCTCACATACTGATGGCTGGTGCCGTGGGCTCCGTAACGGCGCACGCGGTATTTCCTGTAGTATTCTCTGGGGAGGGCGTACATATAGACGGGCTCCTCCATCGTCTGGTGGAAGGCGGTGTCGAAGGTGACGACCTGGGGTACCTTGGGCAGCACGTGGCTGATTGCGTGGATTCCGAGCAGATGGGCGGGATTGTGGAGCGGCGCGAAGTCGCAGCAGATCTCTATCTTGGCAAGGACGTCGTCGTTGACGAGGACCGACTTGTCGAAGTAGTCGGCGCCCTGCACGATACGGTGGCCCACGGCATCGATCTCTTCAAAGCCGGAAATGACTCCGTGCTCCGGATCCACGAGGGCGTCCAGGACTATCTGCATTCCGACTTTGTGGTCATCGGCGGGAAGTTCCTTGACGACCTTCTCTCCTCCGGTGGGGGTGTGCTTGAGGCAGGCCAGGGGGAGGCCTATTTTCTCAAGGATGCCTTTTGCCATAAGGCTGTACTCTTCTTCGCTCTTCATATCAAGAAGCTGGTACTTGATGGAGGAGCTGCCGCAATTGATTACAAGGATTTTCATATTCAGTGTGTTTGTTTCTGCGTAAATCGCGCAAAATTACGAAATAAAAAGCGTAAATTAGCAACAAATTCGATTGGAATGGACGAAGGGAAAGACATTGTGGCGGTTTCAATCCCTTTTGCAGCAGGAATGGCGTCGGCGGCATATTTGCCGTCCGGGGAGTCGTACCGGTATTGGGCGGCGGCATTCTGCTGTGCCGCCCTGGCCGCGGTATTTCTCCTCTGGTGCCGCCGCAAAGGCGGGCTGCTGCTTCCCTTTGCGGCCTACTTTCTGCTCGGATTCCTTGGCTGTACTTCCTCTCTGCTGCGTGGCGGCGGAGGATTGCAGGCACCGGAAGCCGCGTCCCGGGCCCTCGGCGCCCTCTGTGCCCTGCTCGACTCCATCCCCTTCCCCCACCAGGGCAGCGCGCCCCTGGTCAAGGCTCTGCTTGCCGGAGTGCGCGATTCCCTGCCGCGGTCCACCGTGCAGACCTTCAGGGAAAGCGGCGCGTCGCACATACTGGCGCTCAGCGGCCTCCACCTGGGAATCATCTACGGAATGCTGGGAAAGGTCCTGTCGGTCCTGGGGAAGTCGAGGCGGGCCTCGGCGCTGCGGTCGGCGCTCATCGTCACGGCCTGCGGGGCCTATGCCCTGATGACCGGCCTCGGGCCGTCGATTGTCCGCGCCTTCCTTTTCATAACCCTGAGGGAAATCGGCAAGATTTTTCCCTCAAGGAAGCCGACGCCCCTGCGAATATACTGCACCGCGCTGCTGCTGCAACTGTGCTTCAGCCCGGCCGTGATAAAGACCGTGGGGTTCCAGCTGTCCTACCTTGCAATGCTGGGGATATTCACCCTATTCCCCGTGCTCCGGGCTTGGTATCCCGGCAAATCGGAGCTCGACCCTGCCGGCCGCATCTGGACTTCGATGGCCCTGTCGCTGAGCTGCCAGATATTCACCGCACCCCTTGTGTGGCTGTACTTCCGCAGTTTCCCGTTGCATTTCCTGCTTACCAACCTGATCGCGCTGCCGCTGACGGAGGCCCTGGTGATTTGCGCCGTGTGCACCCTTCTTTTGCAGGTCCTCGGCATCAACTGGGTCTTCCCGGTCAGGGCGACGGACTTCCTGGCCGAGACCCTGCGGCTCTGCCTGGAGACCATTTCCACGATGTGAGGGGAGGGTCAGAAACCCGGCGAGCGCCAGATTTCCTCCGAAGTTATGAGGCAGGCGTCGATGCCGTCGTGGTCGAGAACCCATTGCCTGGCCTCATCGAAACCTATGACCATAAAGAAGGTGGCAAGGGCGTCGGCGTCGGCCGAAGTGGGGGCAACCACGGTGGCGCTGAGGAGATTGTGCTGGACGGGGTACCCCGTGCGGGGATCGACGGTGTGGGCGTATTTGCGGCCGTCCCTGACATAGAACTTGCGGTAATTGCCGGAGGTCACTATGCCGTGAGAGCCGCCGTCGGACTGCCATATGCCGCTGAGCGACGCGCCGGGGGTGTTGTTCCCGTCGGCCGGGGTGTCGATTCCTACCCTCCAGCCCTTCCCCGAGCGGTTGACGCCGCTGCAGTAGATTTCCCCGATGTCCACGAGCATGTCCCGGGCCCCGACTGAGTGCAGGTAGCGGGCCACTTCGTCGGCAGTGAAGCCTTGGGCCACGGCATTGAAATTCAATACTTTATGTTCACGCGACAGAGCCAGGGCCTCCTGTACGCGCTCCGGCCCCGGAAGGCTGTCGGTCCTGAATCCGAAGCCCCAGGCGTCGAACAGCGGAGCCGACCACACGTCCAGCGCCCCGCCGGTGATTTCAGCGTACTTCTGCGAGAATTCGAGCACCCGCCTGAAGCAGTCTCCCTGCTCCACGGCCTCGCCGGCATTGAACCTGGACAACTGGGAGCCGGGGTTGTAGCCGGAAAGGCTGGTGTCCACCGTGACCAGAATCGAATCGACGGCGGCCTTGATTCCGGCAAGGGGGGCCTTGACGCCCTTCATATTCAGGGTAACCGAGTACGTTCCTCCCTGGGCATAGCCTCCGAAAGAAACATACCTGTTGCAGGATGCTGCCGAGAGCAGCGTCAGAAACAGCACTAGAGGGGTCAGTCTTGAATTCATTGCGGCAAAGTATTTGCACAAAGATAGCGGAATTTTCGCGTAAAATACGCATCTTTGCAGATTGTAAACACTTAAGTTGATATGAAATCAAGGAGATTTTTCCCCATTCTTATACTGGCGCTGGCGGCAGTGACCCTTCCCGTGTCCTGTTCCGAAGACGACGATGACGACACCAAGGAGTACCTGAGCGGCTCTCTCTCGTTCAAAATCCCCTCCTATATGGAAAGGGGCGAGAGCAAATCGTTCCAGCTGGACACGATGGCATTCCTCACCAGGTCCGACGGCGGAGCGGTGGGTTATTACTGGACCGACACCGAGAGCGTGCGCGACACCATCCTCTTCCTTGACGGAACCACAGGCACCGGGCACTCCGGCAAGACTTTCACGGTAACGGTCCCTTCCGATTTGGGTTCATATTCGATGTCGTTGAGCGGATACGGAGATTCCGAAATCTACTACATAACGACCAAAACCGTAAGCTTCGTCGTCGTTGACGACAGCCTTGACGGAGACGGAAGCATCACCGGCTTCAGAATCGGGCTCCCCGGAGAAAGTTTCACCGACCCTCGCGACGGCCGTGAATACTGGTTCGCCACCGTCGGGAACACCGAATGGATGCGCCAGAACCTTGCCTGGACGGGCGCCGGCTCCGACTTTGCCCTCTGCCCCGCAATGAACGGAATCTTCGGCCGCTACTACACCTGGGAAGAGGCTCAGACCGCCTGCCCCGAAGGTTGGGAACTCCCCACCGATAGTGACTGGGTGGAACTCGCGGAGAATTTCGGCGGCCTGCTCGACGAATGCACGGGCACCGTTTCCGGGGTCGCCGGCAGCCTTATGGGCGACTTCAGCTTCAACGACGAGAAGATGTGGGAATACTGGACGGAAGTTGAAATCACCAACAGTTCAGGCCTCTCCTGCATCCCCACGGGATACGCGACAATCGAAGACGGGGAATGCATCTTCCCCGATTCCTCCAGCTACTGCGTCCTCTGGACATCTTCCGAGCAGGAAGGCCTCGGAATCTACCGCTACATCTACGAAACACGGAACGACCTGTGCGAGGGCCTTGGCAGCAAGACCGACTTCGCCGCGCCGCTGCGCTGCATAAGGAGGAAGTGATCAGGACAGGTCCAGAACGGCGTCGGCGAATGACGCCGCGGCCGGCCTGTGAGTGATGCAGACAATGGTCTTTGACCCGTGGAAACGGGCCGAGAGACGCTCCAGCAGCAATTCTTCAGTGGCCGCGTCAAGGGCCGAAGAAGCTTCATCAAGAACGAGAATTCCACCGGGCCTCAGAAGGGCCCTGGCTATTGCTATACGCTGTGCCTGACCCTCGGAAAGTCCTCCTCCAACCTCCGAACAGGGAGTGTCCAGCCCCTGTTCCAGGCCGAGCACGAAGTCGGCCGCGGCAAGGTACAGCGCGTCCTTCATCTGTTCCTCCGAGGCTTCGGGATTGGCCAGCTGCAGATTCTGCCTTATCGTGCCGCTCATCAGGGAGTTCCCCTGGGGGACGTATTGGAAATTGCAGCGGGTGAGGGGGCCGGATTCCACTTCGGGGTCATATAGAACGACCCTTCCGGAATCGGGGCGCAGGAGCGCCATTACAACGCGGGCAAGCGTGGATTTTCCGGCGCCGGTAGGGCCGAGAACGACGGTCATCGACCCGGGTCTGAAGTCGAAGTTCAGGGAATCGAGCACCTTCCGTGAGGACCCTTCATAGGAGAACGAGATATTCTCCATACGGACTCCGGGGGCTCCTTCAAGCAGGGTCTGCGGCCCTTCCTCCTCCTGCGGGAGGTCGAGTATGTCGAGGAGTCTCTCCTCGGAACTGAGGGCCTTTATGAAGGCCGGAATCTGGGACGCGAGCCCCGCGACGGGCCTCTGCACCTGCCCCGCAAGCTGGAGGAAGGCCACCATAAGGCCGTAGGTCACGGTTCCGTTCCGAAGGCCGAAAGCGCCCCACAGGAACACAAGCGCATAGCCTCCGCTGAAGCCCAGCTGCATAAAGGTGCGCGAAACGGCGTTGTAATTGAGCCGGCGCACGGCCAGGTTCTCCACGTCGCTCTGCATCCAGCCGAGTTTTTCCATCACGGCCCGGGTGCCGCAGTGCATCTTCACGAGGATGCGGTGCTGCAGGTTCTCCTGCATATGGCCCTGTATCCTGCCGTCCAGGGCGCGCATCTCTCCGGTCAGGGCACGCAGTTTTCTGAAAAACAGCCTGCTGCCCAGAACGGCCACGGGCATTATGATGATGAGTATCCAGGCCAGGCGCGGCTGAAGGTAGAACAGGTATGCCGAGGCGGCCACAAGCTGGAAAAGGGTTATCACAATGTCGGGAAGGCTGGAGCAGATGAAATCCGTCGTGACCCTGATGTCCTCCTCAAGGCGGTTTATGGTGTCGCCGCTGTGGAAGCGTTCCTGCCCGTTCCAGGTGCTGCGCATGACACGGCCGAAGCCCTCGGCCCTGCGGGCGTTCTGCGTCTTGACGGTAACCAGCGAGAGCCAGTACTGCGCCGCGGTCTTGACGGCCACCTGCAGCAAAAGAACCCCGACGAATATGTACACGTTCCCGAGGAACGGAAGGTCGAGTTCTCCCGTGGCTATGTCGGTCACCCTCTTGGAAATCCACACGAAGGCTATTGAAAGGCACACCGAAAGCACGCCCAGGACAGCGGTCAGCGCCGTCTTCCACCAGACAGGTTTCATTGCCCTCAGAAGAGCCCTGTTGCAGGTTCGGAAATCCTTCATCACTCTTCCGCTATGCCGGCCTCAACCCATTTTGCGGCAAGGGCTTCGGAATCCCTGAGGGCCGTAGGCTCGTCTATCTCATATTGTTCCATCAGCAGGCCGGCAAGGGTCCGGGCGTCGAAATCCTTCCCCTCGACCTGTTCCCAGAGATAGCCGGCAGTCTTGTTGAGCACTATCATTTTGTTGAAGTTCACGCGGCTCCGGCCTTCGCCGACCACGATATACTCTCCGGCCATCTTCCGGAGCTTGAATCCTTCTTTCGTCCTCATATGAAAAGTCTTCTGTATATGGCAAGAAATATCCGCCTTGCAATCAGGGGTGAATTGCGCCACAGGCGGCTGCGGCGCCGGAATGAGCGGGTATCGCAGGGCACTTCGCGGCCGCCGCCGCGGATTATGCGCGAGACCTTCCCGCAGACGGCCTCCACGGGGCAACTCTCCGTCGAGACCAGATTGCCGTCGCCCTTGAGGGTGGCCGTGCCGTCACTCTCTCCCAGGAAACGGTGCAGGACATAGAGCCCGGGGCGCACCTGCGCAAGGACTATGTCGCCGGATGCCAGGTCAGCGGGAGCTTCGAGGCACACGCTGTCTTTCTCCCCGCGGATGAACGGCAGCATACTGTTGCCCTTCGTCATTATCACCACGGGGCGGCCTTCGGAGAGCAGGGCGCTCACCTCTCCCAGGAGGATGCTGTTCGGAACCGTTCTCTTCTCTATGTCCATTTCAGCAGTTCTTTTGAGCAGACAAGGGCCGCGGCGGCGTCGGGCAGACAGTCCATCACATAGCAGGGAACGGTGGTGGCGGCGGCCTCCAGGGTCTCGTGGAGGGCGTCGGCCATCGCAGGGTCGGTCTTCAGGCCGGACGACGACGAATACAGTTCGGCATAAGATTCAAACACGTCGAGCCGGGCGATTCTGTTCTCCGTGCATCGGCTGATCTTCACGAAAGCCCCCACCGGAGCCTCGACGTTCCTGTAGCAGGGGGTCTTGCCGCTCCAGGGAGAGCCGTAGGCCACGGCGCGGCCGTCGGGCCATATGCGCACCACGGGGTTGTCGTCGTTCATCAGTTCGGTGCCGGGAACGTTTTCCAGCCACATTCTGCTGTGGGTGCTCTTCCCGGTGCCGCTGGGGGCAAGGAAAAGAAAAGCCTTGCCGGAGTTGCCCACCATCGAGGCGTGCATCTCCAGAGTCCCGAGAGGGGCCGAGGCGAAGGCATAGAGCAGCATCGCCGCGTTGTTCAGGCTGAAAAGACGCGCCCGGGGGGAAGATGCCGAAATGCAGAGCGAAGCCTTGCGGAAATCGCCGCTGGCAAGGATTCTCGCGCAGACGGGGACCCCGGGGCCGGGGGAAGTCTCGAAAAGATAGCCGGACCCGCTGCGGTACAGCCTAATCTCGGCCTCGCCCGGGACGGAAGGCTCGTCGTAAAGGGTCTCCCCTTTCTCGGGATCGCCGAGATCTTCGACGAGGTCGAGTTCGAAGAGAAGGTCGCCACGGGAATCCGTCAGGAAAGGCTCATACTGCCCGAGACTCCCCCAAAGGGGGTCACCGTCAGGCAGTCCTATTCCGAACACGTGCTCGGCCACTTTGAAATATCTTCTCATCCTTTGCGATTTTCAAGACGACAAATATAGTTAAATTCAAGCGATTTTGATTATCTTTGCTTTTCAAACAAAAGCTAAGACAAAGATTATGGTAGGGACAGAAAACAACATCGGATTGGATTACAACACCGAACGGGAGAAACTTCAGATGCCGGAATACGGCAGGAACGTTCTCAAAATGGTGGAACAGCTCAAACAGATAGAAGACAAAGGCAAGCGCACGGAGCAGGCCCGCGCCGTGGTGAAGGTGATGGAGCTCCTCAACCCCCAGGTTCACAGCCAGGAAAATTACGAGCAGAAGCTCTGGGACCATCTGTACATAATTTCAGGCTTCGACCTCGACGTGGACTCGCCGTACCCCTGCCCCGTCGCCGAAGAGTTCGAGACCAAGCCCATGACTCTTCCGATGAAGGGCACAAAAATCCGCGCCTATCACTACGGGCGCAACATAGAGAAGATAATCGACCTGCTCTGCGAAGAGCCCGAGGGAGAGGTCAAGACTGCCCTGATACGTTCCCTCGCCATGTATATGCGCACCCAGTATCTGATCTGGAACAAGGACAGCGTGGCCGACGCCACCATCTTCTCCGACATAGAGAAACTCTCCGGCGGCCGCCTCAAGGTCCCCGAAGGCCTGAGTCTAAAGCAGGTTTCGGCCGACGCCAGCTACGCCCGTCCCGGCATCGGAATGGGCAACAACGGCGGAAAGCCGGCCGGCGCGAACAGGAACAACCACGGCAGAAACAGGAAGAAAGGAGGCCGCAAGCAATGAAAGGACCGTCGGTGCTGTCGTTCTGGAGGAACTGGGACGAGGACGAGCGCAGGGCCGCCGTGCGTCTGGCGGGGCTTGTCGTTGCCGCTCTGACTGTGCTCGTATTCCTGTCCATCACCTCGTATCTCTTTCACTGGAAGGAAGATATGAGCCTTCTTGCCGCCTGCGCCTCCGACGGCGGCCAGGCCGTCGGGAACAAAGCCGGCACCCTCGGAATGAAGGTGGGGCATCTTCTCGTGTGCAACTGGTTCGGCCTCGGGAGCCTCGCCCTGCTGGTCATACTCGCGGCCGTGTCGGCAAGACTGCTGGCCGGGAAATGGCACTACAGCCTCGTCAAGACCACGGTTGTGGTTCTGACGGGGGCCTTCGTGGCTTCGCTCCTTCTTGCCTTTGTCGGCAGGATCGCCTCCCTTGATTATGTTTTCGGAGGAGGCCTCGGAGGCAGGTGCGGCGGCGCCGTCGTGCTATGGATGCAGAATCTCACCGGCCCCGTGGTGACGGGCCTTGCAATAATCATCCTTCTGGCGGCCTGGCTGTTCTTCAGTTCCAAGCGCTTCACCCGCTGGCTCGCCGGCCTCGGCGCAGGGGAAGCCGAAAAAATCGCTGAGCAGGCGCCGCTCCGCTCCGAACCCGAAGAAGTGAAGGCCGAACCCGTGCCCGAACCGAAGCCCGGGCCCAAGCGCAAACCGGAGCCCGTACCGGAGCCGGAGGAAGAAGCCGCACCCGCCCCCGTGGAGGAGCCCGCACCCGCGGAGGAACCCGCCCTGGAGATAATAAAGGACGACACCCTCGAGCAGGAGGTCCAGAAGGAACTGGAGCCCATAAACAACCGCCTGGACCCTCCCGACGGGCTTCCTCGTTACAAATTCCCCTCCATCGATATGCTCAAGGACTACGACACCGGGCGCGTGGAGGTAAGCAGCGAGGAGCTGCAGCGCAACAACAACAAGATCAGGGCGACGCTTGCGAACTACAAGATCCAGCTCAGCGACGTAAAGGCCGTGATGGGTCCCACCGTGACGCTCTACAAGGTTTATCCCGCCCCCGGAGTGCAGATTGCCTCGATCAAGCGCCTGCAGGAAGACATAGCGGTGAGCCTCAACGCCAAGGGTGTGCGCGTAATAACTCTTTCCGACTCCGTGGGCATAGAGGTGGCCAACGACAAGTCCAGCATCGTCCCGCTGAAGAAGCTCCTCAACGACGGTGCCTACCGCGAGAGCAAGGCGGAGCTGCCCGTGGCCATAGGCTACACCATCCAGCAGAAGGTCAAGGTGTTCGACCTGGCCGACGCCCCGCACCTGCTCGTCGCCGGCGCCACCAAGCAGGGCAAGTCGGTGGGCCTGAACGTCATCATCAATTCCCTGCTCTTCAGCAGGCATCCCAGCGAGCTGCGCTTCGTGTTCATCGACCCGAAGATGGTGGAATTCAGCGCCTACGCCCAGCTTCTGCACCACTACCTTGCGGTTCTGCCCGACGCCGCCGACGAAGCCGAAGAGGCCGAGAACGCCATAGTAAAGCACCCCAAGGACGCGGAGAAGATACTTCGTTCCCTCTGCATAGAGATGGACGAGCGTTACGAACTCCTTGCAAAGGCCGGTGCCAACAACATAAAGAACTACAACGCGAAGTTCAAGGACCGCAAGCTGAATCCGGCAAACGGGCACAAGTTCCTGCCATACCTGGTGGTGGTGGTGGACGAATACGCCGACCTTACAATGACCACCGGCGCTTCCGGCGACGCCCGCGCGGCCGCCCGCAGCATCACCAATTCCATAATCAGGCTCGCCCAGAAGGGCCGTGCCGCCGGACTGCACGTGATTCTTGCAACCCAGCGCCCGTCGGTGGACGTGATTTCCGGCTTGATCAAGAGCAACTTCCCTATGAGAATCGCCTTCAGGGTGGCCTCCAGGACCGACTCGATGACCATCCTCGACGCTCCCGGAGCCGAAAAGCTCATCGGAAAGGGCGATATGCTCTTCAGCGCCGGCATAGACTCCGAGCGCATACAGTGCGCCTTCATCGATTCCGACGAAATCGACGGCATAACCGGATTCATAGGCTCCCAGACAGGCTGGGGGAAGAGCTACAACACCCCGTACTACCTTCCCAGCCCCGCCGAACCGGGCGCAGAAGAAGGCGGCGGTGGCGGCGGAATGGTGGATATGAAGCAGATGGACGAGCGCTTCGAAGAAGCCGCCAGGATGGTGGTGCTTTCCCAAAGGGGTTCCACCTCCGACCTTCAGCGCAAGCTCGGAATGGGCTACGCCAAGGCGGGCCGCGTGATGGACCAGCTCGAGGCCGCAGGGATAGTGGGCCCGCAGGAGGGCAGCAAGCCCAGGCAGGTTCTGGTATCGGATTTGAACGGTCTTCAGGAAATACTCGACGCATTCTGCAAATGAGAAGGCTCCGCGCCATACTGATCATCCTCGTCTGCACGGCTGCCCTTGCCTCCGCGCAGGGGCAGGGCGGCGTGAATGCGGCCCAGATAGACAAGATAGTGGCGATGGTCCGGGATTCCAGGGTGAGCTGCGTCTATGACTTCCTCCTTGAAGGCAAGGTGAAGTGCACCGGCAGCATCACGGTGCAGGTACCCTGCTACAAGGCCTCCGGCAACGGCATCGACATCTATTCCGACGGTTCGCTCAGATGGACCGTGGACCCGGCCGCGAAGGAAGTCTATATCGAACTTTCCGGCGGCCCGGAGGAATATCTGGGCTATCTCGAGTCGATTTCGGAACTGAAGCTGGTCGGCGTCAAAAAAAGCCCGCCCTCGAGCGACCTTTCGGCCTTCACGTTCGACGTCTCCGCCCTCGGAAAGGACTGGGTGATAACAGATTTGAGAGAACTCTGACAATATATGAAAAAGTCTTTCGCCGCCAGATTCGGGGCTCTTGCCCTCGGACTTGCCGTCGCTACCGGCTCCGGAGCGGCGCAGAACCGCGTCAACACACCTCCCCCCGTGCCCGACAAGGCAGTGTTCGCGGGCCAGGTGATAAGCCTGGAGGACCAGGACCGCCGGGAACGGATGGACCGGGAACTGATGACCTTCTGCTATATGCACAGCACCTCTCAGCTGATGCTGAAGCGCTCGCGGCGCTACTTTGCAATCGTGGAACCCATCCTGAAGGCCCGCGGCATCCCCGACGATCTGAAATATATGATGGTAATAGAGAGCAATCTGGACCCGAAGGCATATTCGAGCGCCGGCGCCGCGGGGCTCTGGCAGTTCACCAAAGCCACCGCCAAGGAATACGGGCTGGAGATACGGGAAGGGGTGGACGAGCGCTATAACATTGAAAAAGAGACCATTGCGGCCTGCAAGTTCCTGAAGAAATACTATGCTGTCTTCGGCGACTGGACTACGGTCGCAGCGGCCTACAACGCAGGGCAGAACGGAGTTGCCAAACGTGTGGAGAGCCAGCGTCAGAGCAGCGCCCTGGACCTCTGGCTGCCGGAAGAGACCTCCCGCTATATGTACAGGATCCTTGCCGCCAAGATGCTGTTCGCCGACCCGGAGGCGTTCGGATTCAGCATCACCGAAAAGGACAAATACCCCGTGCTCAAAGCAAGGGAAAAGGTGGAAGTGACTACCGGCATCCCGTCCCTTGTGGACTTTGCCGAAGAACACGGCACCACCTATGCCAAGCTGAAGGGCGCAAATCTCTGGCTGCGCTCCGACAAACTGGACAACAAAGACGGTAAGAAATATATCATAATCATCCCCGAATGAAGCCTTTTCTCCAACAGGTTGCGGAGCATTACTTCGCTGAAGGGGGAATGGAGCAGCTATGCTTCGTCTTCCCCGGGCGCCGTGCAATGAATTTCTTCAAGAAATATCTCGGGCACTGCGTTGAGGCGAGCGGCACGGGAAAGCCTCTGGTGGCTCCACAGATGATGGCTGTGAGCGACTTCTGGTACCGCACGGCGGGTGTCAGGCCGGCCGACAGAGTGAAGCTCCTGCTCGACCTTTACGAAGAGTACAGGGCCCTGCGCGGCCAGGCGGCGGAGCCCCTGGACGACTTCATCTTCTGGGGCGACGTGATTCTCTCCGACTTCAACGACGCGGACAAATACCTGGTGGACCCCTCCCATCTGTTCGCGAACGTGGCCGACTACAAGAACATTCAGGACAACTTCAGCTATCTGACCGACGCCCAGAGGCAGGCCATAGAAAACTTCCTGGGCCACTTCAGCACCGACGTAGGGCTCTACAAGCAGCGTTTCCTTCATATCTGGGACATTCTGTACGAACTGTACCGGAATTTCGGGCGGCGCCTGCGCGACCAGGGCCTCTCCTACGACGGGCAGGTTTACCGCAGCGTGGCCGGAAGGCTGGACGGCGAATCCGCCGCCGACATTCTCGCCCCCCGCTTCCCCGACACCCGCAAATGGATCTTCGTGGGCCTCAACGCCCTCAACGAATGTGAGAAAAAACTGATGCGCAGGATGCGCGATGGCGGCCTTGCAGAATTCTGCTGGGACTTCAGCAGCACCGAAATACGCAACCCCGACAACAAGTCGTCCTTCTTCCTGAGAGGCAACCTCGAGGAATTCCCCCAGGCCTTCAAGCCCGACTCCGGAGAGCCCCTTCCCAAGACCGAATTCCACGTTCTGAGCATCCCCAGCGGGGTCGGACAGGCAAAGCAGATACCCGCAATCCTCGACTCCATCGGCGCGAAGGGCATCGAAACGGCCATAGTCCTCCCCGACGAAGGGCTCCTGCTGCCGGTGCTCAACTCCATCCCCGAAAGGATAGAAAAACTGAACGTGACGATGGGCTACCCGATGAACGGCAGCGAGTTCTGGAGCCTGATGAACGACGCCGCGGCCCTGCAGCTGCACACCCGCCTCAAGGACGGGCAGTGGTACTTCTACCACAGGCCGGTATGGTCGCTCTTCTCCAATTCCGTCTTAAGGACGGCCCTTGGGGAAGAAAATGCGAAGAAGGCCGACGCCCTGAGGAAGGACTCCGGCTATTACATACCCCGTAGCGCCTTCGAAGACGGCGGCATCGGGGAGCTGCTGTTCCGTCCGGTGGTGAAGGATTCTTCATCACAGGACCCCGCCCAGATTGCGGCAATAATAGACTGGCAGATGGACCTGATTACCGGGATAGCCCCCCTGCTGCCCGGCATGGAGATGGGCATAGAGCTCGACTTCGCGAAGGCCTACTGGCAGACCCTGGACAACCTGCGCCGCTTCAGCCTCCCGCTCAGACCGGCAAGCTACTTCCGCCTGCTCGGGCAGCTTATGGGCGGAGCGGCGGTCCCTTTCCACGGCGAGCCGCTGGAAGGCCTGCAGATAATGGGGCCGCTGGAGACCAGGGCCCTGGACTTCGACAACCTGATAATCCTGAGCTGCAACGAAGGAACCTTCCCGCGCCGCAGCGTCAGTTCCTCCTTCATCCCCCCGGAACTCCGCAAAGGCTTCGGCCTGCCCACCTACGAATACCAGGACGCTGTCTGGGCCTATTACTTCTACCGGATGATTCAGCGCGCCGGCAAGGTCTGGCTGCTGTATGATTCCCGCACGGAGGGCCTTCACAGCGGCGAGGAAAGCCGCTACATAAAACAGCTGCAGATGCACTTCGGGGCCCCGCTCACCCGGCACGTGGCCTCGGCGGAAATCAAGAAGGCCGCGGCCGACGGCGACATTCCCAAGACCGCCGGGCACCTTGAAATCCTGAGGGAAGGCCACCTTTCGGCCAGCGCCCTGCAGGACTGGCTTTCCTGCCCCGCAAAATTCTATTTCAGGAAGGTCTGCGCCCTGCGCGAGGAAGACGAGGTCAGCGAGTCGCTGGATTCCGGGATGATAGGCAACGTCTTCCACAGGACGATGCAGGAACTTTACTCCGGGCACAGGACCATAAGCCGCTCCCTGCTGGACGCTCTGATAAAGGACAAGGACGGAATAAGCCGGACCGTGCGCGCCAACATAATGAAGGAACTCCGCAGCATCGAAGTTGCCGGAAGAAACATAATCTTCGAAGGAGTGATCGGCAAATATGTCCTGAAGGCCCTTCAGAGGGACAGGGAACTCCTCGACACCTACGGAGTGGAGGAATTCAGGATTCTGGGCCTGGAACTTAAGCGGTACTCCGAAATCGGAGGCTACAAATTCAAGGGCTACATAGACAGGCTCGACTCGTTCAGGCCCGGCGAAGTGCGCATAGTGGACTACAAGACGGGGATGGTCACCGACAACGACATCAGCGTGAACGACGCAAATGCCGCCGAGGTGGCGGACCTGCTCTTCGGGGAAGACAACTCCAAGCGTCCCAAAATCGCCCTTCAGCTGTTCCTGTACGACCTTTTTGCAACGGAAGACAAGGACCTGCAGGGGATGCAGCTGGTCAACTCCATCTACCAGACTTCCCGTCTCTTCGTGGAGGAGGTGAAGAACGTGCCGGTGAGCGGGACTTTTATGGAACTGTGCCGGAAACGGATAGAAACCGACATTCTCGGCAAGATAGACGACCTCGGCGAGCCCTGGCGGAGAACCGCCGACCAGAAGACCTGCGCCTGGTGTGACTTCAAAAAAATCTGTTCACGATGAAGATAGTAAAGGCATCGGCAGGTTCAGGCAAGACCCACACCCTGTCACATTCATATATGGACCTGCTTCTCGGGTCCGACGACCGCTATGCCTACAGGCACGTCCTGGCCGTGACCTTCACCAACAAGGCCACGGCGGAAATGAAGGCAAGGATCCTGCGCGACCTTGCCTCCGAGGCCCGGACCAAACCCAAGGCAAGGCAGATTCTGACCGACATCCTGCACGACTACAGCGCATTCGGCATAAGCACCATCGACAAATTCTTCCAGCAGACCCTCCGTGCCTTCTCAAGGGAAATCGGGCAGTTCTCGCAATACCAGATAGAGCTTGACCGCGACTCGCTGATAACGGAGGCGATGGACCGCATACTGGACTCCCTGACCGAAGACCAGACCGAACTTCTCGGCTGGCTGCAGCAGAGCGTGATGGACAAGGTGGAGCAGGGCCAGAGGTTCAGCATTGAGGAAGGTCTGTACGAGATAGGAAAACTGCTGAAGACCGAGGAATACAGGCAGCTCAGGGTCGAATGCGGGGTCCCGGAGGAGGAAGCGTTCGGCAAGGAAAGGCTCTCCGCCATACGGAAGAGCTGCCGGAAGGTAATAAAGGACTTCGAGGACCGGAGCAGGGCCCTCGGCAGGGAAACTCCGAAAGGCGAAAAGGTCGCCGACCTCAAGAAGACGGAACGGAAGAACGCCGACCCTGCGCTGGTGGACCTGTTCGACAAATCCTACGGCACCTACTGCACCGCGCTGATGATAGACAGGCTCATCTTCAGCCTCGGGCTCGCCGGAGAGTTCCACAAGGAGTTCGAAGCCCTGCTGCACGACCGCAACGTGATGCCCATCGACGACTCCAACACCATCCTGCGCGACATAATCGACGGCTCCGACGCCCCGTTCGTCTATGAAAAACTGGGCGTGCGATATGAGCATTTCCTGCTCGACGAATTCCAGGACACCTCCCGCGTGCAGTGGGACAATTTCCTTCCCCTTCTGAAAGAGAGCGAATCCCGCGGCGGGAAGAGTCTCATTGTGGGGGACGTCAAGCAGAGCATCTACCGCTGGCGCAATTCCGACTGGAACCTTCTGGGCAGCGAGGTGGGCGCAGAATTCCCCCTGGCCGAGGTTCAGACGCTGGAGAACAACTGGCGCAGCTGCAGCGGGATAGTAAATTTCAACAACGCCTTCTTCGCCGACGCGGCAAAAAGGCTCGGACTCGGGGACCTGTACTCCGACGTGGGCCAGAAAATCAAATCCAAAGACAGCCAGTCAGGCCTTGTCAGGGCAACCTTCACCTCGGACCAGACGGCGGCGGTGCTCTCCTCGATCGAGGACGCGCGCGCAGCCGGAGCGATGTGGAAGGACATAGCAATCCTTGTGCGCGGCAACGAAGAGGGACGGGGCATTGCCGAGGTCCTGATCGGAAAAAAGATTCCCGTCGTGAGCGACGATTCGCTTCACGTCAACACTTCCCTCACCGTCAGGCGGCTGGTTTCCCTCCTGAGCTGCATAGACGACCCGACCGACACCGTAGGCTGCTTCCTTGCCGCCTCACTCGGGATTTCCCCCGAAGCGGGGCACCATTCACTTCTGGACCTTTGCGAGGAACTGCTGCGGGGTCTGGAGGCCCACGACCCTCAGGCCTTCGAAGGGGAAGTCCTTTTCGTCCAGGCGTTTATGGACGACCTTAGAAACTGGACCGAGGGCAACGGCAACAACGTGCGCAGTTTCCTGAAGCACTGGAAAGAGACCGACCTCAAGATAGGCTCGCCCGAAACGTCCGACGCCGTACGCGTGATGACCATCCATAAATCAAAGGGCCTGGAATTCCCTTACGTAATCTTCCCCTGGGCCGACAAAGTACCCCTGAGCAAAGCCGGAACCCATTGGTGTTCAATCGACTGCAGCCGTTCGGAACTCGGCAGTGAGGTCAGCGGAATCTATCCGGCGCCGCTCTCCGGCACCAGCGCGGGAACCCTCTTTGAAGAAGCCTGGGAAAAGGAGAAGGAGATGCAGCTGGTGGACAATCTCAACGTCTTCTACGTTGCAATGACCAGGGCGGTCTGCTGCCTGCACGTGATAGCCAAGAACCCTTCGAAGACCTGCGCCGACGCCGTGGCAAAAAAGAAGGACTACGATTGGAAGAACCTTTCCGAACTCCTGTTCAACCACGTGGGCGGAGACTTCAACTACATCAGCGGCACGATGTACGACTTCAGTTCCCTGAAAAGGGAGGTGGTCTCAGAGCTGGAATTCCCCACCCGCTATGCTTCAATCCCGCTCGGGGGCAGGCTTACGGAATCGTCCGAGGCGCTGGACTTCTTCGGCCCGGAAGGGCAGGTGGGAGCCAGGGCGTCGGCACGAATAAACGGAATCGTGCTGCACGAGATTCTGTCCCGTGTGCAGAGACCGGAAGACCTCACCCCCGCCGTGGGGCAGGAAGAATACGAACTCCTGAGTTCCCGGATAGCCGCCCATAGGGAATGGTTCGACGGCAACGGGCGCAACGAGGCCTCCATATTCGGGCCCGACGGGGCGGAGCACAGGCCCGACCGCGTCGTGTTCGGGGCCGAGGACGGCAGCGTGACGGTCATCGACTACAAATTCGGAGAGCCGCGCCGCAGCCACCGCACGCAGGTGGCTGAATATTGCTCGCTGTACCGGAGTCTCGGCTACGGAACTGTCCGCGGACTGCTCTGGTACGTACTGGAAGACAGGGTTGAGGAAATACAAACTTTGGCATTATGAAACTGTTTCTGATAGACGGACACGCGCTGGTATTCAAGATGTACTATGCATTCCTTGGCCGGCCGATGGTGAACAGCAAGGGTGTGGACACCTCCATACTCTTCGGATTCACGAAATATCTGCTTGAGCTGATAGACAGGGAGAAGCCCACGCACATCGCGGTGAGCTTCGACCCGCCGGGAGGCACTTTCCGCAACGAAATGTACCCTCCCTACAAGGCCAACCGCGGAGAAACTCCCCAGCTGGTGATCGACGCCCTGGAGCCGCTCACGGCAATAGTCGGCGCGATGGACATCCCCGTCCTGATGATTCCGGGGTTCGAGGCCGACGACGTCATAGGTTCCGCCGCAAAACGCTTCGCCGCCGAAGGGATGGACGTTTATATGGTAACCCCCGACAAGGACTACGGGCAGCTCATAGAAGAGCATATCCTGCAGTACAAGCCCGGAAAGGGCGGGGGCGAGGCCGAACTTCTGGGCCCCGCCGAGGTCTGCGCAAAATGGGGAATACAGAGTCCCGGGCAGGTGATCGACGTGCTCGCCCTGTGCGGCGACGCCTCCGACAACGTCCCTGGAGTTGCTGGCATAGGGCCGGTGAGCGCCTCCAAGCTGCTCACCAAATACGGCACAGTGGAGAACATCTATGCCCACAAGGGCGAGCTCACCGCCGGCCAGAAGGCCAAGTTCGATGCCGCTGAAGACCACATTGCCCTTTCCAAGCGGCTGGTCACCATCAAAACCGACATCCCCCTCGAAGTCTGCGCGGCGGACCTGGAGTTCAGCACCTCTCTGACCCCCGCTCTGGAAGAACTGCTCAAGCAATATGAAATGTTCTCGCTCATCAAGGCGGTCCGGAAAATAGCGGTGGCCCCCTGGACCGGGCCCGCCCCCGCAGAACCGGCGGAGCGGGAAGCGGCACCGCAGCACGGCATACCTTCCGGCACGGCGGCCATCTGCCTTTGCGGCGGGACTCTCTGGGTCGCCGACGCAAGCGGGACCCGCAACGGAGCTCCGGAGGAATTCCGCACCCTTCTTGAAGATGAGAAGACCGTCAAGACAGGCTACGACCTCAAAGGCTGCATCAAGGATCTGGGCAGGGCCGGGATAGAACTCCGGGGCCGCCTCAAGGACCTTGAGATAATGCATTATCTGCTCAATCCCGAGCGCTCCCACAAGCTTGAGATACTTGCCGGGAGCTATCTGGGCATCGACCTGGAGGCCGGAGAGCAGGAGCAGCCGGAAACTCTTTCGCTCTTCGACGAGGCCCCCGAGACCGCCGGTCCCGACTATGCGGCAAGGGCCGATGCAATGCTGCGCCTTTGCGCCGTGCTGGACGCCGAAATCGATGCCACGGAGGGCCTCCGGAGGCTTTATGACGAAATCGAAGAGCCGCTCATCGGGGTCCTCGCAAGGATGGAGACGGCCGGGATCAAGGTCGACGTTCCCTCCCTCAGAAGCTATGCGGAAGGCCTGCGCAGGGATATGGCCGAGGCCGAGGGCCGCGTGCGCGAACTCTCCGGAGAGCCGGGCCTCAACGTAAGCAGCCCAAAGCAGATAGGGGAAGTGATCTTCGAGAAGCTGAAGCTCGACCCCAAGGCGAAGAAACCCAAGTCGGGGAACTGGCCCACCGACGAGCAGACCCTCTCGGAACTTTCCGACCGCAGCCCCATAATATCCTCGATTCTTGATTACCGCGGCACCCGCAAGCTCCTCGGAACCTACATAGAGCCCTTCCCCGGGTACATACGGGAAGACGGGCGCATCCACACCACCTTCAACCAGGCTCTCACCAGCACGGGGCGCCTGTCGAGTTCCAACCCCAACCTCCAGAACATTCCCATCCGCACCGAGCAGGGCCGCGAGATTCGCAGGGCCTTCGTTCCGGAGGGCCCCGATATGGTGCTGATGAGCGCCGACTACTCGCAGATCGAGCTGAGGATAATGGCCCACCTGTGCGGCGACGCCCACCTGCAGGAGGCATTCCGCGCAGGGGTGGACGTGCACGCCGCCACGGCCGCAAAGATATTCCACACCGGCGTGGAGAGCATAACACCCGACCAGAGGAGGATTGCGAAGACCGCGAACTTCGGGATAATGTACGGCATCTCGTCATTCGGGCTGAGCCAGAGGCTGGGATGCTCCCGCAGCGAGGCAAAGAAGATAATCGACGACTACTTCGAATCCTTCCCGAGCATCCGCTCCTGGATAGACTCCACCCTCGCCGCGGCACGCGCCGACGGCTACGTGCAGACCCTTTTCGGACGGCGCCGCTACGTGCCCGACGTTGCAAGCCACAATGCCAACGTCAGGGCCCTTGCCGAGCGCAACGCCGTGAACGCTCCGATCCAGGGCACCAGCGCCGACATCATAAAAATAGCGATGGCGGGGGTCGACTCCCGCCTGCGCGAAGAAGGCCTCAGAGCCAGGATGGTGCTGCAGATACACGACGAACTCGTGCTGGAAGTTCCTGAAAATGAAATAGAACGCACCCGTGAAATCCTCGTTTCGGAGATGGAGGGCGTGATAAGACTCGATGTTCCACTCACTGTAGAATGCAACTATGGCAAAACTTGGCTTGAAGCCCACTGACGAACTTGTGCGTCGTGCGATAATAGGCGACGGCACAGCCTTCACACAACTTTGGGACACCCATATCGATGCTCTCAGGTCCTATCTGAAGGCCACGGTAAAGGGGTTGGACGACTTTTACCTCGACGACATCTGTTCGCGGAGCTTCGAGAAGGCGTTCCGCCAGATTGGCAGTTTCGACCCTTCAAGGAGCCAGTTTTCCACCTGGCTCAGGGTCATTGCGCACAACACCGCCCTTGACATACTGGAGCAGGAGGCGCGTGCAAGCAGGAACTGCGTGAGGCTGGACAGCGAGGCCGAGGTCATAGAAAACGTGCGCGACGACGACGACGGCGCACTGGACAACATAATAAAAGACGAGGACCGCGACAGGACGGAAACCTGTATAAACGCGCTCCCCGAGCTGTACCGGCAGATTGCGCGGCTGCGCCTGCTGGACGGCTTTCAGTATAAGGAAATAGCCGAAATCACCGGCCTTGAGCTGAACACCGTACGCACTCGCATACGCCGGGCCAAGGCTCTGATAGACAGGACTAGTACCTGTTCTCGGAAGAAACAGTGAGCTTCTTGCGGCCATGTGCACGACGGGCTGCCAGAACGCGGCGGCCGTTGGGGGTGCTCATACGCTCGCGGAAACCGTGCTTGTTCACGCGCTTGCGGTTGGAGGGTTGATAAGTCCTTTTCATATCTGTGTTTTTTTAATTTAGCGATTTTTGGGAGGGCAAAGGTAATCGTTTCCGATTTCAATTACAAATTTTTCTGCAAAATATTCGTCATCAAGCCATTCTGATATGGGCCAGACGTGGACCTGGGATGCCTTGAGGCCCGTTTTGCGCAGCAGTTCGGATATTTCCGAATTCACGTCGCCCCCCTTCAGGCATATGATTCCCTTGCGGAACTTCCCCTTCACCCAAGGGTAGAAATTGTCCAGCGAGGTCACGGCGCGCGAGACCACCCAGTCGAAGGTGCGGGGCAGGCTTTCCGCCCTTGCATTCACGCACTCCACGTTCTCCAGCCCCAGTTCCCGGGCCACGGACGAGGCCACCAGAATCTTCTTACCTATTGAGTCGCAGAGGGTGAACTTCACGTCGGGGAACGCCACCGCCAGAGGAATTCCGGGGAATCCGCCTCCGGTGCCGAGGTCCAGCACCGTTTCTCCCGGCTCAAAGCGGCGGTAACGCGCGATGGCCAGGGAATGGAGTATATGGTGTTCGTAGATGTTGCCCACGTCCTTGCGTGAAACGACGTTGATCCTGTCGTTCCATTCAGCCCACAGCTCGGCCGCGCGGGCAAACTGTTCCTTGCTGAAGTCGGTCATCGGCGTATGATCACCCTTTCTATGCGGCGGGGAACCGATGTGAGTATTTCATATGGGATGGTGCCCAGAATCTCCGCCAGCTCGCTAATGGTGGGGTCGGCACCGAAGATTGTCACGGTGTCGCCGACCTTGCAGGGTATCCCGGTCACGTCGAGCATACACATATCCATACAGATGTTGCCTATCGTCGGGGCGCGGTGGCCGTTCACCAGGAAACTGGCGGCGCCGCGGCCAAGATGGCGGTCGATGCCGTCGGCATAGCCCACCGGAATGGTGGCGGTGACGGTGCCCTCCGGAGCAACCTTCCCCCAGCGTCCGTAGCCTACCGTTCCCTCACTCAGATTCTTGACCTGCAGGATCTTGACCTTTAGGCTCGCAACGGGGGCCAGCCTGACGCCGGGCAGCGCGCTGATTCCGTAGATGCCTATTCCAAGGCGCACCATATCGTGCTGGAACCGGGGGAAGCGCTCTATTCCGGCAGAGTTGAGCACGTGCCACATCGGCCTGTAGCCCACGGCCTCGGTTATGGCCCGGGCCCCCTGCTCGAACAGGGCGATCTGCGACAGGGTGAATTCATCCTCGGCGGGGTCCTCCGCAACGCAGAGATGTGAATATACCGACTTCACTTTCACCTCGGGGTGGCGCCCCAGGAAGTCCAGCAGGGCCGGCAGTTCCTCCGGGGTGAAGCCCAGGCGGTGCATTCCGGTATCGAGCTTTATGTGCACGGGGTAACCGCTGATGCCGCGGGCGGCAAGATGGCCGCAAAAGGACTCCAGGGTCTCCAGATTGGGCATTCCCGGTTCAAGGCGGTTGTCGGTTATCTCGGGGAAGAAGTCGGTTCCGGCCGTGAGTACGAGTATGGGAAGGGATATACCGTTGCGACGCAGCTCGACGCCCTCCAAGGGAAGGGCCACCGCAAGATAGTCGGCGCCCTCGGCCTGGAGCATCGAGGCGAACTCCACGGCGCCGCAGCCATAGGCGTTGGCCTTGACCAGCACGAGAAGCTTGGTGGACGGCCGCAGCAGCGAGCGGAAGTAACGGTAGTTGCTCCTGCACGCCGGCACGCTCAGCTCAAGCCTCGAGAAATCGTTTTCCTTTCCCATAATCTGCAAAGATAGGAATATTTCATACTTTTTCGTAACTTTACGCGATATTGAATCATTAAAGTCATGGAAGAGAAAAAACAGAAACTGATGAACGACAACCCCGTTGCACGGTGGGCCGTTCTCGTACTCGTGGCTCTCATGATGTTCTTCGCGTATATGTTCGTGGACGTCATGTCGCCGCTCAAATCCCTGGTCGAGGGAAGCCTCGGCTGGAACAGCAGCGTATTCGGAACTTATGCGGCATCGGAATACATACTCAACGTCTGCGGCTTTCTGCTGATAGCCGGCGTGCTCCTCGACAAGCTCGGGGTGCGCTTCTCCGGTGTTCTCGCCGCGGCCCTGATGGTGTTCGGCGCGGCAATCAAGTTCGTCGGCATCAGCGAATGGTTCCAGGGAACGGGATTCGCCGCCTGGCTGAACTCCTGGTGGGTCGAGATGCCCGCCAGCGCAAAGATGGCTTCTCTGGGCTTTATGATATTCGGCTGCGGCTGCGAGATGGAGGGTACCAATGTTTCCAAGATTCTCGCCAAGTGGTTCAAAGGCAAGGAGATGGCCCTCGCAATGGGCCTGGAGATGGCAATAGCCAGGCTCGGCGTGTTCGCCGTGATGTGGATATCTCCCATAATAGCCAACGCCGCCGGCGGCACCGTCTCCGCCCCTCTGGGATTCTGCGGAGCCCTGCTCTGCATCGGCCTCATCAACTTCATCATCTTCGGGGTCATGGACCGCAAGTTCGACGCCCAGCTCGTGGAGGCCGGCCTTGCAACCGACGAGAAGTCGCCCGAAGACGAATTCCACATCAGCGACCTGGGAGCCATCTTCAAGAGCAAGATGTTCTGGATCGTGGCCCTGCTGTGCGTGCTCTACTACAGTGCCATCTTCCCCTTCCAGCGCTATGCCCCCAACTTCCTCGAGGAGACCCTGAACATCGACGCCGCAAGCGCGGCCCAGCTGTTCAGTTTCTTCCCCATACTCGCAATGATCCTAACCCCCATACTCGGAGGATTCCTGGACAGGGTCGGAAAAGGCGCCACGATGCTGATGGCCGGCTCCATCATAATGATAGCCTGCCACCTGAGCTTCGCGTTCCTGCTTCCCGCAGTGCCCCAGAAGTGGCTTGCCCTCACAATCATAGTCGTGCTCGGGGTCAGTTTCTCCCTCGTCCCCGCGGCGCTCTGGCCTTCTGTCCCGAAGATTATCGACGAAAAGATCCTCGGCAGCGCATACTGCCTCATCTTCTGGGTGCAGAACATCGGCCTCTGCTTCGTTCCCAAGATTATCGGAGCCCTGAGGCAGAGCACCGGAAGCTACCTGGTGCCGATGATAGTGTTCTCCTGCTTCGGAGTGCTGGCCTTCATATTCAGCATACTCCTCAAGAGTGAAGACAGGAAGAAGGGCTACGGCCTGGAACTCCCCAACATAAAGGACTAGAATGGCGTCGTTTGTCAGGAACGGAGGCGCCCGGTGGATAGCGCTCGTGTGCCTGATGGTGCCGATGTTCGCATCGTATTTCTTCGACGACCAGTTCTCCACCCTCTCGCAGATTTTCCAGCACCCGGAGTGCCTGGAACTGGGTTGGGACAGTGCCGACTACGGTTTCTATGCGGGAGGATATTCCTTCCTCTGCGTGTGGGGAGGGCTGATTCTCTGCGGCATCCTGCTCGACATCTTCGGCGTGCAGCTCGTGGGCTCCGTCTTCGTGGGACTGATGGTCCTCGGAGGAGCGACGGTCCTTGCCGCCCTGCGCTCGGGGCTGCCGCCTCACGCCTCGCTTTCCATCGCCTACGTCGGATGTATGCTCTTCGGGCTGGGCAGCGAGATTGCCGGAGTGGCCGTGACCCGCAGCATAGCCAAATGGTTCAAAGACAGGAACGTGGCCTTCGCGATGGGCGCCCAGGTGGCCTTCGCCAGGCTCGGCACCGCCGCCGCCTTCATACTGGCGCCCGTGCTCGTTGCGCAGAAACTCCCCGGAGAAACCTACACCCTCGCCGAGACCTCCCGTCCCGCCGTCCTTGGCCTGGCGCTTCTGCTCTTCGGCGGAATTCTCTGGGCCGTGTTCGTGGCAATGGATGCCCGCTTTGACCGCGAGAGAGGAATCGTCGCGACCAGGGGCGAGGTGAAGGCCGAAGAAAAATTCAAATGGGCCGACCTGGGAAGGCTCCTGACCAACACAAGGTTCATCCTGCTGGCGCTGCTCTGCGTCTTCTTCTACTGTTGCATAATAAGCTTCAAGAAATTCGGGACCTCCATCATCATACCCCGCTTCAGGATGGATGCCGGAAGCGCGAAGTGGGTCATAACGATGATTCCTTTCTTCACCGTGGTGTTCACCCCGCTGTTCGGCGCGATGGTCGACAGGAAGGGCAACGGCACCCTGTGGATGGTCATCGGCGCGGCCCTGGTGCTTGCGGCCCACCTTCTGCTCTGCCTTGCTCCCGACGGAGTCCCGTTCTGGGGTTACCTGGCCATCGGCCTGCTCGGCACCGGATATTCGCTCGTGCCCTCGGCAATGTGGCCGTCGGTGCCCAAGATAGTGCCCGAGAGGAATCTGGGCACGGCCTATTCCCTAATCTACTGGTTCCAGAATATGGGCCTGCTGCTGGTCCCCGTCTTCGTGGGAAGAATGTTCCGCGAGCAGAGCAGCTATGCCGCCGCAATGAGCGCCGAATGCCTGTTCATAGTGCTCGGCGTCATAGCAGTAGCGGTTGCCGTAATCTTCCGGAGCCTGTCCCTTCAGGCCCCCGGGTTCGGACTCGACGAACCGGCAAGGGCAAAACACAAACACTGATCTGAAAATGTACGAATTACTCGACAGGATAGACTCTCCAGCCGACCTCAAGGGTTTGGACACTGCGGAACTCGGGCAGTTCTGCTCCGAAATCAGGCATTATATGGTGGACTGCTGCTCGCGCAATCCCGGCCATTTGGCCTCCAGCCTCGGTGCGGTGGAACTCATCGTCGGGTATCACTATGTCTTCGACACCCCCAAAGACAAGATAGTCTTCGACGTGGGGCATCAGGCCTATGCCCACAAGATAATCACCGGCCGGAGGGAAGCCTTCGGGCAGAACCGCACCCGCGAAGGCATCAGCGGCTTCCCGAAAATCTCGGAAAGCCCCTACGACGCCTTCGGAGTGGGACATTCCAGCACTTCGGTATCCGCCGCCCTCGGCCTTGCCGAAGCGGTGAGGATAAGCGGGAGGGACGAGAAGATTGCCGCGCTCATAGGCGACGGAGCCCTGACCGGCGGCCTGGCCTTCGAAGGGCTTAACAACGCCGGGGCCAGCAAGGCCGACATCCTTGTGATTCTGAACGACAACGACCACTCCATCGACGACAACCGCGGCGGCCTTCACGACTACCTGCTGCGAATAACCACCAGCAGCCGTTACAACCGCATCAAGAACAGCATATGGAACCGGTTGGGCGAGGGCAGCTTCCGGCACTTCATCCAGAGGTGGGTGAGGAGCCTGAAGTCGTGGTTCGTCAAGAAGAGCGGAGGAGACCTGTTCGAGTCTTTGGGATTCAGATATTTCGGACCGATAGACGGCAACGACATCGAGGAGGTGGTGAAGACCTTCAGGCGTCTCAAAACCCTGAAAGGACCGCGCATAGTGCACTGCCTCACCGTAAAGGGAAAGGGCTACGCACCCGCCGAGGCCGACCCGACCGTGTGGCACGCCCCCGGCAAATTCGACCCCTCCACCGGGGAAAGGAAGCCCTCGCCCCACCCCTACGACAGATACCAGGACGTGTTCGGGGAGGTGCTGTGCGAATTGGCCCGCGCCGACAAGTCCATAATCGGCGTCACGCCGGCGATGGCTACGGGCTCCGGAATGACCGGCTTTGCCGCGGAATTCCCCGACAGGTTCTTCGACGTGGGCATAGAGGAGGAGCACGCCGTCACCTTCAGCGCCGCGCTCGCAGCCGGTGGAATGAGACCTTTCTGCAACATCTATTCGGCCTTCTCCCAGAGGGCCTATGACCAGATAATCCACGACGTGGCGCTCCAGAATCTGCCTGTGGTACTCTGCTTCGACAGAGCCGGGCTTGTGGGAGAAGACGGCGCCACCCACCACGGTATGTTCGACCTCGCGGCATACAGGAGCATACCCGGCACGACGATATGCGCGCCGCGCAACGAACTGGAACTCAAGCAGATGATGTACACAGGAGCCCGCTCCTCCGGCGGTCCTTTCATCATACGCTACCCCCGTGGGATGGGAGAGGGAGCGGCCTGGAAGGGGGAACCGTTCAGCGAACTGGAGCCCGGCAGGGCCGTAATGCTCGCCGCCGGCGATTCGATTGCCGTGATAGGCCTGGGGCCCTGCGTGAACAGGGCGCTCGAGGCCGCGGGGGCATTCCCCGGAAAGGTTGCGGTCTATGACTTCCGCTACCTCAAGCCGCTGGACGAGGACTGTCTCGCGCGCATCGCGCGCACGCATAAAATAATAGTGACGGTTGAGGACGGCTCTCTCAAGGGAGGGCTCTACGGGGCCGTCTGCGAATGGATTTGTGCCAACGCACCTGGCATACGCGTGGAAGGCGCGGGGGTTCCCGACGTGTTCATTGAGCAGGACAGGCAGGGCGCTCAGAGGGCCGAATGCGGCCTGGATGCAAAAAGTCTGGAAAAAGTTTATGCAAAGTATTTGGAAAATACGAAATAGTTCCTATCTTTGCAGTCCCTTTTCGAAGGGCTCTTTGAAATATCAAATGCCGATGTAGCTCAGATGGCTAGAGCGTGTGATTTGTAATCTCAAGGTCGTGGGTTCGATTCCCTCCATCGGCTCATCAGCATCAACACAATACGGGCAAGTACCAGAGTGGCCAAATGGGGCAGACTGTAAATCTGCTGGTTTTTACCTTCGGTGGTTCGAATCCATCCTTGCCCACCACAA
>R15__coassemble_409_pt1 | contig 43871 bp, 35 predicted proteins | sample R15__metabat2_high_PE_015 | metagenome-assembled genome bin R15
AAAATGAATCCCGGTTTCAGCGACCCCCCGCAACCGCAGTTCGTAAGGGCCAATGCTGTTCCGGGGGTACTCTGACACCAAACAAACGAAAAATTGTATTATTCTGCAAAAATGACTATATTTGTGGTTGAGTAGATTTTGACTATAGCCAATGCTTGAAGATATCAGAGCCGACATCAACAGACTGATCGCCCTGTATGAAGGCGAGAAAGGCAGGGCCGACGCCCTTGCCGCGAAGCTCTCTGAGAGCGAGGCTGCGGTCAAAAGCTATAAAGAGCAGATTACTGATTTGAACGGACAGATAGACAATCTCAGGCTTCAGTACGCCTTCACCGGATCCGGCGACCCGGTTGCCGCAAAGGAAAAACTGGACAAGCTGATCCGCGAGATTGACAAGTGCATAAAACTCCTCGAGAAGTAATGGGCCAGAACATCACCATCAAGATAGGCGGGCAGACCTTTTCAATAGTCGCCGCCAACCCCGAGGCGGAACAGGCCTACAGGCTGGCCGCCGAGGATGCCTCGAAGCTCCTCGCGAAGTACGACGAGCGCTTCACTGGCAAGTCTGAGGCCGAGAAACTGGCATTGGTGTGTCTCCAGGAGGCCGTGGGCAAGATAACGGCTCAGCGCAGGATTGGTGCGCTCGCAGGAGAGATGACCGGGCTGAAGGATGAACTTGACACCTATCTGAAAGGCATAGAGAAGAAAAAGTAGCCGTCAGACCCATCTTCTGAAAACAACAAGTTCTTCGGAACCGGGTCTACTCGAACTGAGGATGGCAGGCCTGCCTCCGGGCAGGAAGCCAGAGACAGCACGGAGCCCAAAACGTGTAGCAGCGTTTTCTGAAATTTCGGCTGACGGCTTTTTCCGAACGGCATCTGCAAGGTTTTGCAGGTGCCGTTTTTTTGACAACAATGTTAAACAATATATATTTTTAGTATTATGTGGTATTTATATGTTTTGGCTGCAGTTCTGGGCGCAGTGGCCGCCCTTGCAGTTTATATATTGGTGACTCGCTCCATTGGCAAGGGCAAGGCCGATGCTATTATCCAGAAGGCCGAGATTGAGGCCGAGAGCATCAAGCAGCAGAAGATTCTTCAGGCCAAGGAGAAATTCCTTCAGCTCAAGAGCGAGCACGACCAGAAGGTGAACCAGCGCAACAATGAGCTCCGCGACCGGGAAAACAACATCAAGAGCCGTGAGGGCCAGCTGAACCAGCAGGCCAGCGAGCTCGGCAAGAAGCAGCACGACCTCGACTCCCAGAAAGGCCAGGTGAACGCCCAGAAGGCCCAGCTGGAGCAGAAGATGAACGAGTGCGAGCAGAAACTCGCCCAGGTGAACAAGGAGCTCGAGAACATAGCCGGAATGTCCCAGCAGGAGGCCAAGGCAATGCTTGTTGAGAACCTCAAGGCGGAGGCCCGCACCGAGGCCCAGGCTTATATCAACGACACGATGGATGAAGCCCGCCTGAACGCCGCGAAGGAGGCCAAGCGCATAGTTATCAACACTATACAGCGCACTGCAACTGAAACCGCGATAGAGAATGCCGTGACGACCTTCCCGATCGACAACGACGAAATCAAGGGCCGCATCATCGGTCGTGAAGGGCGCAACATCAGGGCCCTGGAGGCCGCTACCGGGGTGGAAATAGTCGTGGACGACACCCCCGACGCCATCCTTCTGAGCGCCTTCGACCCCGTGCGCCGCGAGGTTGCCCGCCTTTCCCTCCACCAGCTTGTGGTGGACGGCCGCATACATCCCGCCCGCATCGAGGAAGTTGTGGCCAAGGTCAGCAAGCAGCTCGAAGACGAAATCCTGGAGACCGGCAAGCGCACCTGCATAGACCTGGGAATCCACGGCCTGAACATCGAACTCGTGAAGCTCATCGGCCGTATGAAATATCGTTCCAGCTACGGGCAGAACCTTCTGCAGCATTCACGTGAAGTGGCGAACATCTGCGCGGTTATGGCATCCGAACTTGGGCTTAACCCCAAGATTGCCAAGCGCGCCGGACTCCTGCACGACATAGGCAAGGTGTCGGATGCCGACCCTGACCTTCCGCACGCCCTTCTCGGTGCCAAGCTGGCCGAGCAGTACAAGGAGCGTCCCGAAATCGTGAACGCCATAGGCGCGCACCACGAGGAAATGGAAATGACGGGCACCATCTCGCCTCTGGTGCTTGTGGCCGACGCCATCTCCGGCGCCCGTCCCGGCGCCCGCAGGGAGGTGATCGAGAGCTATATCAAGCGTTTGAAGGGAATGGAAGACCTTGCTGCCAGCTACCCCGGCGTGACCAAGTCCTACGCCATCCAGGCGGGCCGCGAGCTCCGCGTCATAGTTGGCGCCGAGGAGGTCTCGGACGACCAGGCCGCGCGCCTCTCGACCGACATAGCCCAGCGCATCCAGGATGAAATGACCTATCCCGGCCAGGTGAAGATCACCGTCATCCGTGAAACCCGCAGCGTGGCAATAGCGAAATAATTGCCCGCACGAAGAGTTGGACGGTACGCGAGTCACTCGCGTACTGTCCAACTCTCGTTAAAGAAAATACTTAATTGTAAAAAATTGGTTAAAAAGTTTTATTTATTGTAAAATTTGTTGTATTTTTGTAATTGATAACAGATTATTACGTTAAAAAATATGACTCAAAACCAAAAAGATCTTCTTGCAGCAAGTGCCTCCTGGTACTGTAACGAGCTCACGAACAACATCCTGCCGTTCTGGCTCAGGTATGGACTGGACCCCGTGAACGGGGGTGTTTATACCTGTGTGGACAGGAACGGAGCCCTGATGGACACAACGAAGTCGGTGTGGTTCCAGGGGCGCTGCGGCTATGTGTTCGCGTATGCCTACAACCACGCAGGCGCAAAGCCCGAGTGGCTCGCGGCGTCAAAGTCCTGCATAGACTTCATCGAAGCCCATTGCACCGATCCCGCCGACGGTCATATGTACTTCAGCGTGACGGCCGAGGGCAAACCCCTCCGCAAGCGCCGCTACGTTTTCTCAGACTGCTTTGCCGCCATCGCAATGGCCGAGTATGCCAAGGCAAGCGGCAATATGGAGTACGCCCGCAAGGCCGAGGCCATCTTCCACCATATTATATATATGCTGGAAACTCCGGGCTTCCTGGAGCCCAAGTGCTATGAGGCCGGTCGCGGGCATTCCATAACGATGATTCTGATCAACGTCGCGCTGGTGCTCAAGCAGGTCAGCGCCGATCCCGTCCTTGACGAGCGCATCCGCAAGTCGGCCTATGAGATCGAGCATTATTTCATGCATCCCGAGTTCGGGTGCATACTCGAGTCAGTGAAGCCCGACGGAGGCCTGATCGACACCTGCGAGGGCCGCATCATCAATCCCGGGCACGGCATAGAGACGGCCTGGTTCCTGATGCAGGCCTCCGAGGTCCTGGAAGAGCCTCACTACCGTGACCTTGGCCTCACGGTCTTTGACTGGCAGTACAAGTGGGGGTGGGACGAGGAGTTCGGCGGAATCATCAACTTCCGCGACTGCCGCGGTCTGCCCTGCCAGGACTATGCCCAGGACATGAAGTTCTGGTGGCCGCAGTGCGAGGCCATAATCACCTCCCTGTATGCCTACAAGCTCACCGGCGACGATATTTACTTCGAGCGTTGGCGCAAGGTCCAGGAGTGGGCTGTGGAGCACCTCAAGGACGGCCCCGACAACGAGTGGTTCGGCTATCTGCACCGCGACGGCAGCGTGGCCCAGACCGCCAAGGGCAACCTTTTCAAGGGCCCTTTCCATATCCCCAGAATGCTGACTCTGGCATCGGTTCTCTGCAAACAGATACTTGAAAGCGATGAAAACCACAAAGCCGTATAATTTCTCCAGGGTGCTGTTCCTGAGCTTCGTGGCTGCTCTGGGCGGCATACTCTTCGGTTACGACACCGCGGTGATTTCCGGGACCACCGCCGATGTTTCCGCCCAGTTCGGGCTCGGCGAGATGAGCAAGGGCTGGTATGTGGGCTGCGCCCTCATCGGCTCCATAATCGGAGTGGCCATAGCCGGTATGCTGAGCGACTATCTCGGCCGCAAGAAGAGTCTGCTGATCGCAGCCGTGCTCTTCACCGTCTCGGCTGTGGGCTGCTGCCTCTGCTCCGGATTCGACGACCTTGTGGCCTACCGCATAATCGGCGGAGTGGGCATTGGCATAGTGAGCATAGTCTCGCCGATGTACATCTCCGAAATTTCCCCCGCGGCTATCCGCGGCACTATGGTTGCCCTGTACCAACTGGCAATAACAATAGGCCTGCTGCTGGCTTACCTGGTGAACTTCATAATCCTCTCCGGCAGCGACGCCGCTTCCTTCGCCAGCCCCTGGCTCCAGAAGGTGCTCTCTTCCGAGATGTGGAGGGGAATGCTGGGTAGCGAGAGCTTCGTGACCGTGCTGTTCCTGGTGATAGTCTTCTTCATCCCCGAAAGCCCCAGGTGGCTGATAGTCAAGGGGCAGGACGAGAAGGCAATGAGGATTTTCCGCGGCCTCAAGTCTTCCGACGAGGGCGCCCTGGCGGAATTCACCGCCACAAGGGCTTCGATCGAGGGTGAGGTGAAAAGCGAATGGAAGGCCCTTCTCGAGCCCGGTATCCGCAAGGCCGTGCTGCTGGGTTCGGCCATCGCCATCCTCGGCCAGTTCATGGGTGTGAACGCCGTCCTGTACTACGGCCCCGACATCTTCGCCGACGCCGGCCTCGCGAGCAAGGATTCTTCCTTCTCCACGGTCTTGGTGGGCCTGGTGAATATGCTCACGACCGTGCTCGCCGTGTTCATAATCGACAAGGTGGGGCGCAAGAAACTCATCTACTTCGGAGTCTCGAGCATGATAGTCTGCCTGGTGTGCATCGCCCTTTACTTTATGCTGCACGCCGCCCTCGGACTCAGCCCCGTCGTGCTGCTGGTCTTCTTCCTGCTCTACATCTTCAGCCAGGCAATAAGCATCAGCGCCGTGGTCTTCGTAATCCTCAGCGAGATGTATCCCAACCGCGTCCGCGGCCTGGCGATGTCGGTGGCCGGCCTCTCCCTCTGGGTGGGAACCTACCTCATCGGGCAGTTCACCCCCTGGTTCCTCAGCCACCTCACTCCGGCCGGCACATTCTTCTTCTTTGCAGCCTGCTGCCTGCCTTATATGTATATAATGTGGAAGAAGATTCCCGAGACCACCGGGAAGACCCTCGAAGAGATTGAACAATACTGGAAATAACGAAATAAACACTGAAATATGCCAAAGAAACTGATTCTTGTTCTAGCCGCCGTCCTGACCCTTGCGGGCCAGGCCTTGGCGCAGAACGTCCTCAGAGGTACGGTCACCGACGCCGCAGGGCAGCCTATGGCGGGAGTGACGGTGATGGTCGCGGGCACGAGCAACGGCACCGTGACCGACCTCGACGGAAAGTATTCCCTCAACGTGAAGAAGGGCGACAGCATCGAGTACATCTGCCTCGGCCTCTCCACCGTGGAGTATATCTGTGACGGAAGCCCCGTCCACGATGTCGTGATGCAGGAAGACGCCCTCTTCCTCGACGACGTTGTGGTCGTGGGTTACGGCACCCAGAAAAAGAGCTCGCTGACCAGCGCTGTCTCCGCCATCAAGGGCGAGGAACTCCTCAAGGCCCCGGCCACCAACGTATCGCAGGTCCTTGCCGGCCGCCTGCCGGGCATCTCCTCCGTCCAGGAATCCGGTGAACCGGGTCTGGACCAGGCGAGCCTGCGCATCCGCGGCTCCGTGTACGGAGTGAGCTATGTGGTGGACGGATACCCCGTGGACAGCATCAACGACATCGACCCCGCCGACATCGAGAGCATCTCGGTGCTCAAGGACGGCGCCTCCGCGGCCGTCTATGGCCTGCAGGCCGCCGGCGGCGTCATAATCATCACCACCAAGAGGGGAGAGAAGGGCGCGACCAAGATCACCTACAACGCCTCGCTCGGCGCTTCGATGAACGCCAACTTCCCCCAGTTCATGAACGGCCCCCAGTTCGCCTATTATTACAACGTGGCCCAGATGATGGATCAGCTGGCCAACGGGGAAATCACCGACGAGTCGCAGTACGTGCCCTACTTCACGCAGGAGAACATAGCCGCGATGACCAACGGCGACCCCACCGACGGCTGGGACAACGTGGACTACGTGAACAAGGTCTTCGGCACCGGCTTCACCCAGAAGCACAACGTGACGGTGCAGGGCGGAACAGACAAGATGAAGTACTTCACCTCCTTCGGCTATATGGGCCAGAAGGGTAACATCGACAACTTCAGCTACAACCGCTATAACCTGCGCGCCAACATCGACGCCGACATTGCAAAGAACTTCCACTTCACCCTGGGCCTGAGCGGAGTGCTGGGCAACAGGCACACCCCCGCCTACTCTTCCGGCGGATCCGACTCCGACTACGGCTATGAGGCCGGATGGTTCTCCGTGGCACGCCAGACCATACAGATGTTCCCTTATCTGCCCGAGACATACAATGGCAGTTACACCGGAGCCGTGCAGAACAACCAGGCGTACCTTTGCAGCCCTCTGGCCGCAATCTACGAATCGGGCAGCAAGGACACCCGCTCCACCTCGCTGAGCGCCAATACCTCGCTCAGCTACAACGTTCCCTGGGTCAAGGGCCTGAGCCTCAAGGTCTCGGGTTCCTTCGACTATTCCAACTCCTACAACAAGAACTTGAGCCTGCCCTACAGCCTCCAGCAGATGTACAAGGACGACTCCGGCGAGTGGCAGTGGAAGGAGCGCACCGACAACCCCCACATCTCCGACAACGTGAACAACCTCGGCGAGGCCAGCACCTACTCCCAGCAGCTCGTGGGGCAGGCCGGCATCTACTATGCTTCCAGCTTCGGGAAGAACAACGTGGACGCGATGGTCCTTGCCGAAATGCGCGACTACAAGGGCAACAGCCTCTCGGCATATGCCAAGAACCTTCCCTTCGACTCCCTGCCGGAACTCTCCAACGGCGTGGCGACCAACGACCCCGTGGGCGGATGGTCCAATGAAACCCGCAGCGCCGGCTACGTGTTCCGCCTGAAATACGACTACGACGAGAAGTATCTGGCGGAGTTCACCGGCCGTTACGACGGTTCCTACAAGTTTGCCGGAATGACCAGCACCCGCTGGGGCTTCTTCCCCTCGGTTTCCGTTGGCTGGAGAATCAGCAAGGAGCCCTGGATGCAGAATCTCAGTTTCCTGGACGACCTGAAGCTCCGCGCCTCGATGGGTCTGCTCGGAAACGACTCCGTGAGCGCCTATATGTTCCTGAGCTCCTATTCCCAGGCCGCGAACGTGGCCCTCGCCCAGAACGGATCCTCTTCGGTCATCAGCCCCGCCTACTACACTTCCGGCATAGCCAACACCGACCTCACCTGGGAGAAGACCCAGAGCTGGAACGTGGGCTTCGACGCCACCCTCTGGGGCGGCAAACTCGGCCTGGAGGTCGACGGCTTCTACAACTACACCTACGATATGCTCACCTACCAGAGCACCGGCTATCCCAGCTCTATGGGCGGCTATTACCCCACCTGGGTGAACAAGAACGCCATCGATGCCGCCGGTATCGACGTGATGGTGAGCCACCGCAGCCACTTCGACCTCGGCGGCAAGCCCTTCTGGTACGACATTGCGGCCAGCGCCACCTATTCACACACGCGCTGGCTCGTGTATGAGGACGAACCGAACATCGTGGACTACCGCAAGGTCGTGGGCACCACCTACGGCAGCATCCTCTGCTGGAAGGCCGACGGCCTGTTCACCAGCGAGGAGGAAATCGACAATTCAGCCTGGTACGGCACCCGCCCCAACGTGGGCGACATAAAGTACGTGGACATCAACGGCGACGGCAAGATCGACGAGGACGACAAGGGCTACTTCGGCCGCAGCAACAGGCCTCAACTCACCTTCGGCCTGAACCTCAACTTCAGCTGGAACGGCTTCGACTTCAATGCCCAGTTCACCGGAGGAGCCCTCTTCGACGTGTCCCTCACCGGAACCTACTACAACGGCTACGACGACAACACCATCTGGACCCAGACCTTCAAGGAGGGCGGCAACAGCCCCCTGTATCTCGTACAGAACGCGTATTCGATCTACAACACCGACGCGACCTTCCCGCGCCTTACCCTATCCACCACCAGCCACGGCGGCGACAACGGCCTGAGTTCCACCTTCTGGATCAGGGACGGCAAATACGTGCGTCTCAAGACCGCCCAGCTGGGATACACCATCCCCAAGAAACTCACCGACTTCGTGGGAGTCGAGAGCCTTCGCATCTTCGTGGAGGGCCAGAACCTCTTCACCATCGACGGCCTGCCCGAGGGAATCGACCCCGAGTCGCCGGGCGTGAACAACGGATATTACCCTCAGCAGAGGCTCCTGATGGGCGGTTTGACTTTAACTTTCTAAGGAGGCAAGAGTATGAAAATCAAGAATTTTGCAATATTTGCACTTGCAGTTGCGGCACTTGTGTCCTGCAATGACTACCTCGACCTCACGCCCTCTGACCGCGTGTCGGAGAAGACCATCTGGGCCGAGACCGAAACCGCGGAGTATTCCATAAACTACCTCTGGACCTATATCTGGGACCTCAATTCCGCACCCACCGTGATCGGACTCACCGAGGCCCTGACCGACCAGCTCAAGTACACCTCGTACAACTACAACGCAATGTGCTACATCCCCTCGGAGATGTCGTACGGCGGAAGCGTCCTGACAGCCACCTACGTGGATTCCTATATGGGATACTGGGGCACCCTGTACACCGCCATACGCCGCGCCAACGCCGACCTCAGCTACCTTCACGCCTACGGCACGATGGGGGAGGACGACTCCGCGCGCCTCGAGGGCGAGCTCAGGTTCCTCAGGGCATACTTCTACTTCGAGCTCGTGAAGCGCTACAAGGACGTCATCATCTATGACGAGGACCTGACCGCCATAACCAAGGACAAGGCGCTCGGCACCGAAGAAGACGCCTGGGACTTCATCCAGAAAGATCTCGACTATGCCGTCGGGCATCTTCCCGCAGCCTCCGCGGCCCACGGACGCATAGACAAGGGAATGGCCGCAGCCTTTGCAACCCGCGCGATGCTCTATGCCGGGCGCTACGACGCCGTCATAGCCTCCGCGGAGCAGGTGGAAGCCCTGGGCTACAAGCTCGAGGCCGAATATGCCGACGGCTACGCCAAGCCCCTTGCGGAAGGCAACTCCGAGGCCATCCTTCAGTACAGCTTCGACCTCACCAACGGCCTGACCCACAGCTTCAATTTCTACTACACCCCCGGAGGAGACTATACCGTGAACAGCGCCACGGGCGGCGGTTACGGTGTTCCCACCCAGGAGATGGTGGAGTGCTACGAGTACGCCACGGGCGGAAAGCCCGACTGGAGCCCCTGGCACGCCGGCACCACTTCCGACAACCCTCCCTATGAGCAGCTCGAGCCCCGCTTCCAGGCCACGATTCTCTATAACGGAGCATCCTGGAAGGGCCGCACCATCGAGCCCTATGTGGGCGGAACCGACGGCTGGGCCACCTGGAAAACCGACAAGGAGCCCAAGGGCAAGACAGTCACGGGCTACTATCTGCGCAAGCTGGTGGACGAAGACTACGACGTGAACGTGTCCGGCAGCAGCCAGCCCTTCACCTTCCTGCGCTATGCCGAGGTCCTGCTCAACAAGGCCGAGGCCCTGTACTACACCGGTTCTGAGACCGATGCCTGCGAGGCCGTAAAGCAGATTCGCAGCCGCGTGGGCCTGCCCTCCACGACCTGCAGCGGAGAGAGTCTCCTTGCCGCAATCAAGCAGGAGAGAAAGGTGGAGCTTGCCTATGAAGGCCTCCTGTATTGGGACCTGCGCCGCTGGGGCGATGCCGTGAAGGACTATCCCGCCGGCCTGAACAACTACCAGCAGCACGGCTTCAAGATAGAGAAGAACGGCTCCGGATTCGACTACACCTATGTGAGCGTGGACGACAAGGACCGCAATTATCCCGAGAAGATGCTCCGCTTCCCTATGCCGGAGAGCGAGCTGAACTCCAACAATCTCGTGAACCAGTATCCTGAATGGAAATAAACAACGCATCCACAATGAAAAAGATATTTCTCGCAGCAGCCGCGGCGGCAATGCTCCTTTCCCTGAATTCCTGCCACCAGCCGGAGTACATAGAGAGCACCGCCGACCGTCAGGGCCTCACCAGCCTCACTGCAATCTTCACCTTCGGCCCCTATGTGGACCAGGAAATGGCAAAGCTCATCGTGGAGGACGACTCTGGGGACCGCTTCGTCATTCCCATCCCGTACTATTACCCCGAGACTTCCGACAACCAGACCCTCGGATATATGACCCAGGTGCGCGTGCAGGCCGAACTCCAGCCAAACTTCACGCTCACCCCGGGCCTTGGAATCCTCGACCTCACCGAGGAGAACGAGTTCACCTACACCAAGCCCGACGGCTCCAGCCGGAAGATCGTCATCACCGGCGAGAGGGTGAAGTCCGGAGCCTGCGACATAACCTCCTTCGTGCTCAACAGCCCGTCCGTGACCGGAATAGTCGACAAGGCCGCAAGGCACATCCTGCTGCCCACGCGCGACGACGTTTCCGCCTCCACGGCCGTGGTGCAGCTGAGCGCCCACGCCACCATTTTCCCCGACCCCGCCAAGCCGCGCGACTACACTTCGGGGATGAAGTTCACCGTGACCGCCGACAACGGCGATACTGCCGAGTATCTCGTGGAGACCGGCGACCCCGAGAAGATGGACGTCGGCCTGAACGTCAATTCGGTGGAGAAACTCTTCAACATCGACCCCGTGAGCCGTCTTGGCCTTCCCGCATACAATTCGGCCGGATACTGGCCTTCCCTGGCGGTGAGCGGCGGCAAGCTCGTTTTCTGCTACGGCAACGGCGAGGCCCCGATGATAATCAACGGCCTTGACGGCACCAAGGTGGGAACCTACAACACCGGTTCCGCCGTCCCGAGCGTGATGACCAACGACGAGTGCGAGCACCTTGTGCTTGCCAGTTATGCCGAGGGCGGAGAGAACGCCGGCACCGTTAGCGTATGGTACGCCGAGTCGCTGAGCGCCAGCCCGGTTCTTCTCACCAGCTTCGTGAATCCCGCCATCTGCCCGATTGGCCATAAGATGAAGGTTATGGGCGACGTCACCTCCGAGGCCGTCATTACCTTCACTGCGGAGGGCATCGACGGCGTGACCGAGAGCACCGAAGCCGTGTGGCTGAAGGTCAGCGGCGGAGTGGCCGGCGAGCCCGTGCTCGTGGACTTCTCCGGCATAGGTTATGGCGGATGGGGTTCCGCCCCCGTGGGGACAAGCACCGTCGTCCCCGTGTCCCTGAATCCCGACTCCGACGGCTGGTACGTCGATTGGTACGGCTCCAACGCCGACGCCGACGGCAATTACCTCCTGCACTGGTGGAACGGCTCGTCCGACTCCGTGGTGGCTCTGCTGGGCAACTGGGCGAACAATGTGAACTGTCTGGATTCCAAACAGTTCAACGGCTGCAGGTATTCCGCCGTATTCGCAGTGAGCCACTTCCCCTGCTGGGGAATAGGCCCTCAGCTGTACTTCTACGAGATCACCGACCCGGGCTCTCCTTCGCTGCTCTTCAGCAACGACGCCATAGGCTGGTACCAGCAGGGCGACTACAGCATTGCGGCCGGCGACGTGGCACTCTCTCCCAGCGCCGACGGATATTACCTCTATGTCTATTACTACGACCAGAACTCCCAGGCCATCGGCGGTTATGTGGCCGACTGCATCAAGAGATAGAAAATGAAAAGGATGAACATAATGGCAATGATTCTGTGCGCCGGCCTTCTGGCCGGCTGCGCAGCACCCTCGACCGATATCCCGGACTGGCCCTGGAACGACCCCATAGTCAACCCGGAACCCGAGCCGGAGCCCGAGCCGACCCCCACTCCGACTCCCGGTCCCGACCCCGATCCCTTCGATTTCAAGGGAAAACCCCGCTATGTGTGGATCGACGCGTCGGCCAACTTCCAGTACTTCGCCAACGACCGTGAGCGGATAGCCTCCGACCTTGCCAAAGTAAAGGAATGCGGCTTCACCGACGTGATAGTCGACGTCCGCCCCACCGAGGGCACCGTCCTCTACAAGTCAAGTGTCGCCCCCGAGGCCCGCAGGCTCGCCGCCTGGGTGGGCGGAAGCTACAAATTCGTGAACCGCACCGAAGACTGGGACTACCTGCAGGCCTTCATCGACGAAGGGCACAAGCTCGGCCTGAGGGTCAACGCCGCGATGAACACCTTCGTTGGCGGCTACGGCGGATATTACGGCCTGGAGAGCGAGGGTCCCATCTTCAGCGGCAGCATCCCCGAGTCCTGGGCCACCGTCGACAACTTCGAGAACGGCATTTCAAGCACTTTCTATGAGGGCGTTTCGGGAACGGTGTTCCTCAACCCCGCCAACTCCGACGTGCAGGAATATCTGCTGGACATAATAGGGGAGATTGCGGCGTACGACGTTGACGGCATCATCCTTGACCGCTGCCGTTACGACGACAACAATCTCCAGTGCGAGTTCTCCGACATCTCCCGCAAGGGCTTCGAGCAGTTCAACGGTTCCGCCGTGGAGAACTGGCCTTCCGACATTTTCAAGCCGGGCGTGACATCCCTTCCGTCCAAACCCTCCGACCTTCAGAAGCGTTGGCTCGTGTACAGGGCAAAGACCATTCACGACTTCGTTGAGGCGGCCGCTGCAAGGGCCCATTCCGTAAACTCTGAAGTGCGCTTCGGATGCTATGTGGGAGCCTGGTATTCAAGCTACTACAACTCAGGCGTGAACTGGGCCAGCCCGCAGTACAAGACTTCCAAGTATTACAAGTGGGCCGCCGACGACTATTCCGACTACGGCTATGCCGACCATTGCGACTTTATGATGCTCGGCTGCTATGCCGGCGTGAGCAGCATCTACGGCCACGCCGAGTGGACGATGCAGGGCTTTGCCGAGCAGGGCGCCTCTCTTCTCTGCGGCGACACGGTTTTTGCCGGAGGTCCCGACATCGGAAATTCCACCGGCTTCGAGAACGGAGGGCAGGACGCGAAGATCCCCGACACCATAGACGCCTGCATAAACGCGGCCGACGGCTATTTCTGCTTCGACCTCTGCCACATCCGGATGTTCGACTACTGGGATGCTTACAAGAAAGGATTCGACGAATATATAAATTCTTTATAACAACCAACCACATTAAATTTTTATGAAAAAGTATTTCATTCTCGCAGCGCTTGCCCTTATGGCAATGGCCTGCACGAAGGAGCAGAAGGAAACTGCCTCTTCCATTGAACTGAAGACCGCCGAGGAGGTTCAGATCCCCACCGACGGAGCCATCCAGGAGGTCAGCTTCACCGCCAGCGTGGACTGGACCGCCAGCATCGACGTTACCGACTGGGCGACGATCACGCCCTCTTCCGGCACTGCAGGAGACGGCAAGATCAAGTTCAACGCCCTTTCCAACACGACCGAGGATCCCCGCACCGCAACTCTCACCATCAAGGCCGGCACCGCCAGCAAGACCGTGAAGTTCGTGCAGCTCCAGGCCGACGCATTCTATCTGGTCGAGGATTCGGCAGAAATCGACTGCGCCGCCCAGACCGTCACCATCAAGCTTATGACCAATGTCGATTACGAATACGAGACCGTCGAAGACTGGATCGAATTCACCGACACCAAGGGTGCCGTTGCCGATGAGGTCGAGGTTTACGTCGCACAGAACAAGGGTGAGGCCCGTACCGGCAGCATCATCTTCTCCGGCGCCGGCAAGCAGTACGAGTTCACCATCAAGCAGGGCGAGTTCGTTCCCGTGTTCGAGGCCGACGTGGAGGCCGTTGAATTCGAGGTCGGCGGCGGCAGCTATGTCGTCAACATCAATGCCAACGTCGAGTACGAGGCATATGTGATGTATGGTGCCGAATGGCTTACCTTCACTCAGGACGGAGATGCCTTCACCGTCACCGCCACCGCCAATCCCGGCTACGGCGCACGCACCGATTATCTCGTCTTCGTAACTGAAGATATTCAGGTCCCCGTCTATGACGACGCCGGCGAGCCTACCGGCGATACCGAGCCCTACTACTTCTATGTCACCTTCTCCGAGGACGGCAACGCCTATACCTGCTGGAGGACCGAGTTCTACTGGGATATGTACAGCTACGGCGGAGCTTTCTCAGCTGCATATTCCGGCGATTATCTGCTCGTTGCCAATGCTTACACCCAGGGTCTCCTTGCCTTCAACAAGGCCGACGGAACCTATGCCACCACCATCGAACTTCCCTTCGTTCCCACCGGAGTCACCAATGACGATGCCGGCAACGTGATCGTCACCACCGGAGGCAACTATCCCATCAACGAGGAGACCTGGGCGCTCATTCCCGAAGATCAGGTTCCCCTGAAGGTTTATGTCCTGAAGGCAGGCGATGTCGATGTCAACAATGCAACCTGCGTCATCACTTACTATGACGGCTTCTATGGATACGGCCTCGACAACGTGCGCGTGAGCGGCGACGTTCTCGGCGAAGCCACCCTCGTCGTTTCCTCCGCAGGCTACGGCTCCAGCTATGCAGTCGCCTGGCAGTTCACCGGCGGCCAGCCTTCCGCATCCGACAACTACACCGACTATGTCACCTTCTATTCCGCAGAGGATGGCACCGCACCTGTCTGGAATTCCCGCAACATGATCAACTTCCCTCTGGGCTCAAAGATGGCTGACGGTATTTATGGCGCAGGCTATACAACTATGTCCGACGGCAACTATGGCCTCTGCTATAACCCTGGCACCTGGTCCAAGGTAGATTGGAGCTACACCGGTCTTGACCTCGCCCAGAGCTGGGCCAACGCAGTCGTGGCTATGGACATCATCGAGTGGCAGGGCGTCAAGATCCTGGTTGCAGACAGTATGTCCTACTTCGCATATGCCGACTGGGACTCTGACGGCGAGGTGGACAGCTATATGCCCAACTACCTGTATCTTGTCGACATCACCAATCCCGCGGCTCCCGCTGTCATTGATGCGGTTGAATACTATGCATCTCCCGACAACTGGCAGTACGGCTCCAACTCCGACGTCGTGGCCCAGGTCGAGGGCGATGACCTCGTGGTTTACATCGTGAACGCCGCTGCATCCCATATGCAGAAGATGGTGTTCCCCAAGCTCTAGCACCCCGAAATGACAGATCGCAGATCTTTTCTTAAGACAGCGGCGGCGGCCACGGCAGTGGCTGCTGCCGCTCCTTTACTTGAATCGTGCAAGGCTGCGGGGGCAAAGACGGCTGCCGGAAGCGTCATCGACGAATTCGGCACCCCTCTTGTCGTCCCCAAGGGCAAGGGGCTGAAGATAACCGGCACGTTCCTGGACGAAATCTCCCACGACATCCCCCACCAGAACTGGGGCATCAAGGAATGGGACGCCGACTTCCGGAATATGAAGGCCATAGGCATCGACACGGTGATAATGATACGCAGCGGCTACCGCAAGTTCATCACCTGGCCCAGCGAATATCTCCTGAAGAAAGGCTGCTATATGCCTTCCGTGGACCTTGTGGAACTCTTCCTCGGCCTTGCCGACAAATACGGGATGAAGTTCTACTTCGGCCTGTACGACTCCGGAGTCTATTGGGACACCGGCAATATGATGTACGAGGCCGACGTGAATATGTTCGTCATCGAGGAGGTCTGGAAGAAATACGGCCACCACAAGTCTTTCCAGGGCTGGTATCTCAGCACCGAAATAAGCCGCGGCAACAAGACCGCCGTGCCCTGCTTCCACCAGATGGGCAAGCAGTGCAAGGACGTTTCCGGCGGCCTGCCCTGCTTCATATCTCCCTGGATAGACGGCAAGAAGGCCGTTATGGGAATGGACGCGAAGCTGAAGGACGGAGTGTCGGTGCGCCAGCACGAGGAGGAATGGAACGAGATATTCGACGGAATCCACGACGTGGTTGACGCCTGCGCGTTCCAGGACGGCCACATCGATTACGACGAGCTCGACGCCTTCTTCACCGTGAACAAGCGCCTTGCCGACAAATACGGGATGCAGTGCTGGACCAACGCCGAGACCTTCGACCGCGATATGCCCATCAACTTCCTCCCCATCAAGTTCGACAAGCTCAGAATGAAGCTGGAGGCCGCGGCACGCTGCGGCTACGACAAGGCCATCACCTTCGAGTTCAGCCACTTCATGAGCCCGCAGAGCGCTTACTTGCAGGCCGGCCACCTGTACGACAGGTACAAGGAATACTTCGACATCAGATAAGCGCCGTGAACGGAAGAGTCCAGTCGATTGACGCGCTGCGCGGGGTGACCATCTTTGCGATGATACTCTGCGCGGCCATCAGTTATTCCGCCGGCCTGCCCGCTTGGATGTTCCATTGCCAGTGCCCGCCTCCCGACTATGCCTTCCACCCCGAGGTGAGGGGCATAACCTGGGTGGACCTGGTGTCCCCCTTCTTCATTTTCTCGATGGGGGCCGCGATGCCCTTCTCCCTTGGCCGCAAGCTTGAAAAAGGGGAGAGCCTTCCCGGAATCTGCCTTGGAATAGTGAAGCGCTGGGCCGTGCTGGTGGGCTTCGGCCTTGCCATAGGGCACGCCGACGCCATAGCTCTGAGCACGCTCGGAGAGGCGGGGCAGGGTATCGTGCGCTTCGGCCTGTGGCTCCTTATGGGAGCGGCCCTTCTGAGGACCCGTCGCCGCTGGGTAAACGCCGCCGGGTGGATCCTTCTTGCCGCGGCCTTCGCGGCGCTGCACTTCTTCTGCGGCCTTCCGCTGAGCCTGAAGCAGAACGACTGCATCATAATCCTTCTTTCCACCGTGGCCCTGCTGGGCGGCTTCTGCTGGCTTTTCACAAGGGACAGCATCAGGCTGCGCACCCTTCTGTGGCTGCTTGTGGTGGCAATGAAACTCGTCGGCTGGGACTGGGCGATGTACCTTGTGATAGCCCTTCCCGCAACGATGGTGGGAGACCTTCTGCGCCGTCCCGCTTCCGTGAGCCCCGCGCACTTCGGTGCTTCGGCCTTCCTTGCCCTTGCCGCCCTGCCCTTGCAGCTCTGGGGCCTTTTTACCAGGAACGTGCTTGCCGACGGCCTTCTGACCATCTGCCTTGCCGCGGGATTCCTGGCCCTTACATTCAGGGAGAAGGGCCGCGAGGTGCAGACCGGCCGTATGGGCTTTGCGCTGCTTCTTGCCGGAGTTGCCGCCGACCCTCTGTGCGGCGGGATAGCCAAGGATTACTGCAACCTTTCCTACCTGCTGGTGACGGGAGGCCTTGCCGCCCTTACACTGTATTTCATAATGTGGCTCGAGGGGCGCGGCCGTCTTGGCCTCAATATACCCACTCTGGGCCGTAACCCGATGATAGCCTACAACATAGCCTGGTTCGTAATCTGCCCCCTGCTCTCTGCCCTCGGCCTTATGCAGCGGATGTCGGCCCTTTGCAGCACCTCCCCCTTGCTCGGTTTCTGCCAGGGAGTGGTGATAACCCTGCTTATGGCAGCGTGCACGAACCTCTTCACGAAATTCGACATTTATCTTCGCAGCTGATGAAAAAATTCGTTGTACTTGCCGCCCTTCTTCTGTGCCGCGTCTGCTTCGGCCTTGACGCCGGCGAACTTCGTTTCTCCCCGGACGGCAAATTCAAGATTGTGCAGTTCACCGACCTGCACTTCAATGCCGACAAGGCTGAATCCCGGATTGTCCTTAAGCGTATGAAGGAGGTCGTTGAGGCGGAGAGGCCCGACCTCGTGGTGATTACAGGGGATCTGATCTATTCGTTCCCCGCCGAGAAGGCCCTTCGCGCCGTGATTGGCGCCGTGTCGGAACTCGGCGTGCCCTTCTGCACCGTCTGGGGCAACCACGATGCGCAGTACGACCTGAGCAAGGGAAGTATGTACGACATAGTGCGCTCCTACGAGGGCTGCGTGATGCCGGAGCGCGGAGAACGCGATTCTCCTGACTATTCCCTCGAAGTTAAGGCTTCCGACGGCAGCGGCTCGACGGCGGCCCTGCTCTACTGCATCGACTCCAATATGCATCTTTACGACTCGGGCGGCAACTTCACCGGCTACGACTTCATCCACGAGGACCAGGTGGCCTGGTACCGGACCAGGAGCCTTCAATACACCCTTGGCAATGGGGGAGCGCCGTATCCCGCCCTTGCCTTCTTCCATATTCCTCTGCCCGAATTCCACGATGCCCAGCGCGACGAATCCTGCACCCTCATAGGCACCAGGATGGAAGCCGCCTGCGCTCCCGAGCACAACAGCGGCCTGTTTGATGCGATAAAGGATTGCGGCGACGTGATGGGAGTTTTCGTTGGGCACGACCACGACAACGACTATGCGGTGATGTACCGTGACGTTCTGCTCTCATATGGGCGCTTCACGGGCGGCAACACCGAATACAACAACCTTCCCAACGGCGCCCGCGTGATAATCCTTAAGGAGGGCGAGCGCAGTTTCGATTCCTATGTTGTGCTGAAGGGCGGCGTGAAAATCAATCCCATAACCTACCCTGATTCCTTCAGGTCCACGCCCTGGCGCGGCCGCCCTCTGGACCCGGAGTGCCTATAGGCTCTCTATCATCCGGCGGAAGAGTTCAGACATCCTGTCGGCCGCTATGTCGGCCTGCAGGACGACGTCGTCGCCGTCGTTGAGGTTGTTCTCAACGTTCATCGTGTTGGAGACGTTGGTGGCCACCGACATTCCGAAGACGCGCAGCCCGCAGTGGCGTGCGACTATGACTTCGGGGATGGTGCTCATGCCCACCAGGTCGGCACCCACGGCGTGGAAGAACCTCACTTCGGCCGGGGTCTCGTATGTGGGCCCCGTGCTGCCGAAATACACGCCCTTTTCCAAGTCCAGACCCATTTCCCGTCCGATCTGTTCCGCCTTTTCTATAAGCTCGAGGTCGTAGGCGCAGGTCATATCGGGGAACCTGGGGCCGAAATCGTCGAGATTGGGACCGATCAGGGGGTTGGGGAGCATATTTATATGGTCCTTGATTATAACAAGGTCGCCAACCTTGTAGGCGGGGTTGCAGGCCCCGGCGGCGTTGGAGACGAAGAGGTACTCTATGCCGAGGGACTTCATCACCCTTATGCCGATGGTCACGAGGTCCATCGTGTAGCCTTCATAATAATGGAAGCGGCCCTGCATCGCCACCACGTTCTTGCCGCCCAGCTTGCCGAAGATGAAATTGCCCTTGTGGCCGATTGCGGTGGAAACCGGGAACTGGGGTATCTCCTTGTATGGAATGGTGAGCGGATCTTCGATTTTTTCGGCCAGTTTGCCCAGGCCGCTGCCGAGCACTATGCCAACCAGCGGGGTCTCTTCCCCGATGGCTTCCCTGAGGAATTTGACTATTACGTTGATGCGGGTGAGTCTTGAATCCATATCATGCGGTTATTTTGGTGAGTACTTTGCGTGCCTGGCGAAGAATCTCCCGCTCTCCGGGAATCTCCCTGTCGCGCATCACGAAGCGGCCGTTGCAGATTACCGAACGGATGCAGTCGGAGTGCGCCGAATAGATGAGGTTCGCAAGGAACGGGCCGGGGGAGAGGAAGAAACTGTTGTCGGTGTCAACTATGCAGATGTCGGCAACCGCGCCCTCCTCTATGCGGCCGCCGTTGTATCGCAGGGCTTTTGCGCCGTTGACGGTGGCCATTCCCATCAGTTCGTCCAGCGGCATTGCCGAAGGGTCTTCCCGCCAGGCCTTCTGGAAGAGGGCCGAGGTCTTCATTGCCTCGAGCAGGTCGAGGTTGTTGGACGAGGCGCAGCCGTCGGTGCCCAGGCATATGTTCACGCCGGCGTCGCGCAGCTCGTTGTAGAGGAAGCGGTAGCCGGAGCCTATCTTCGCGTTGGAGTTGATGTTGTGTATGCAGTTTACGCCGCTTGCGGAGAGCAGTTCTATGTCGTGCGGGGTGAGCCACAGGGTGTGGGCGGCGAGGATTCTCGGGGAGAGAACCCCCAGTTCCGCCAGATACTCCACGGGCGTGAGGCCTCCGTGTGCCGCCTTGCAGTCTTCCACCTCGCCGCGGGTCTCGCTCAGGTGGATGTGGATGTTGAGGTCGTGCTTGCGGGCGAAGTCCGCCGCCCAGAGAATCATCTCCTCGCTGACGGTGTAGATTGCGTGGAAGGCGATTCCGTTGATCTGCGTGGGGGAGGATTCCGCCATTGCCCTGGACATCCGTTCCGTACATTCGGCCTTCTGCCTTTCGGCCTCGGAGGGGTCGAAACGGTCCATGATGTCGTAGCCGGTGGCTATGCGTATGCCCATTTCGGCGGCGGCGCGCCGGCCCTCCTCGAAGTGCCAGTACTGGTCGTTGAAGGCTGTGGTGCCTGTCCTTATCATCTCCAGGCAGGCCACCTTCGTGCCCCAATAGACGAATTCTTCGTCGATTCTCTCCTCGACCTTCCAGATGCTCCGGATCCAGTCCTTGAAGACCATATCCTCGCCTATCCCGCGCATAAGCGACATTGCGGCGTGAGTGTGCATATTCACGAATCCGGGAATCGCGGCCTTGCCTGTGCAGTCAAGGATATCGACGTCGCCGCTCAGGTCCCAGCGCACACAAGAACCGGCGGGCTCGACCTTGCGGACAAGTCCTCCGGAAATGAGCATGTCTTTTGGCGAGTCTTGTAATGTAATGTTCCTGAGAAGGATGCTTGCCATTACAGGTCCTCGAATTCTACGTCGGAAGCGTGCTCGCGGACGGGGATCTCCCCGTCGAAAAAGTTGTTCTTGATGTAGTCGATCACCTCGGCAAGACCCTCGGAGAACTTCTCGAAGTCTTCCTTGTAGAGAAAAATCTTGTGCTTGTCGTATGCAAAAGTGCCGTCTGCGTTGTTGCGGCGCTTGCTCTCGGTTATCGTGAGATAGTAGTCGTTGTTGCCCCTGGTGCTCTTCACGTCGAAGAAATAGGTGCGCTTGCCGGCTCGTACCGGTTTGGAGTAAACATCCTCCGCGTTATCCTCTCTGTACATATCTTTCAGAAGTTAAATTTGAACAAAAATAGACTTTTTTTCGGTATTCTGTGTTATCTTTGCCTAAATTTTTGTTTGAAAGTATGCTCAATCGTAGAATTCTCCGTATAAAGGCCTTCAAGATGGTCTATCAATACGCAGAAAACCCGGAAATGACGCTTCGCGAGGCAGAGTCCCGTCTGGACCGCTCCTGCGAGGCCTGCAGGGACCTTTACCTCTTTATGCTGTCCATAGTCGGCCCCGTCACTGCAGAAGCTTCAGCCCGCATTGAATCGGCCCGCAGCAAATTCCACCCCACCGAAGAGGAACTCCACCCCAATATGAAGTTCGTGGAGAACAGGCTGACCCCTGTCCTGATGCAGGACCCCGACTTCTGCAAGTTGCTCTCCAAGAAGAAGTTGGCCTGGGATCAGTATGACAAGCTCATTTATGACCTCTATGCCAAAATCCGCGGGCGCGAATATTTCAGGAAGTATCTGGAGTCGGGCGAGTCGTCGCTCGAGGAGGACGCCGCGCTGTGGGTGAAGATTTTCTCCCGCGAATTCGAAGACAACAACGCCCTCTGGAACATACTGGAGGATATGGACATAAACTGGACCGACGACCTTCCCTACGCCCTCATCTGGTGCTGCCGCACCATCGACGCCCTGGGCCGCGGCGGCCGCTGGAACCTTCCCGCACTGTACCAGAGCGATATGCCCGGCGCCGAATCGAAGGAATCCGACAAACAGTTCGTCGTGAGCCTTCTGCGCAAGGCCATACTCAAATTTTCCGACTATTACGCAAGCATTGCCGGATGCACCCCAAAATGGGATAAGAACCGCATCTGCGTGACCGACCTCGCCCTTATCGTGTGCGGCCTCGCGGAAGCTGAAGCCTTCCCCGGGATGCCTTCCAGGATAATAATCAACGAATACGTGGAAATATCCAAGTTCTACAGCACTCCGGAGAGCCGCGCCTTCGTGAACGGTGTTCTCGACAAACTGATAAACAACAAATAAATGAACGTAATCACCATTCTGCTCCAGACCCAGGGAGCAGCGGCCCAGGGCCAGCAGGGAAGCTCATTGAGCTTCTGGGTATTGATCCTCCTCATCTTCGTCATAATGTGGCTCTTCATGATCCGCCCCCAGCGCAAGCAGCAGAAGGAACTGGAGAAGTTCCGCAACGAGCTCAAGAAGGGCGACAAGGTCGTCACTGCCGGCGGCATCTACGGCACCGTTGCCGAGATTCAGGAGAACAGCATCCTCCTCAAGGTTGACGGTGACGTGAAGATCCGCGTGGCCAAGGCCTCCATCCAGCGCGACTATTCCGAGGCTCAGGCCGCCGGACAGAGCGCCGACCAGAAGCAGTAGCCGTCTTATGAAAGGCAGGTGGCTGGGCTTTGTGATTGCGCTGGTTCTCTCCGGCGCAATATGGCTCGTGCACAACCTGTCCAAGAATTACACGAGCGTCGTGGACGCCCGGATTCTGGCGTCCAGCAACATCGACGGCAGGGCCCGGCACGCCGCGGCCACGGCGGTGCTTTCCGCCAGGTGCGCCGCGTCCGGCTTCAGGCTCCTTTCTCTGGGCTCCACGAAGCATCCTTCCAAAGTGTTCTTCGAACCTTCGGACCTGGAGTACGCGGGCGGAGACTCGTACAGGGTCGGCACCGCCGTCCTTTACAAGTACGTGAAGCAGATTTTCGGGGAGAACGTCTCGGTGGAGTCGTTCCTGTCCGACGGTCTTGAGCTGAAGTTCGCCCCGGAGGAGTTCCGGAAGGTCCCCGTGGTTCCGGTGCAGCAGATCGGATTCCGCACCCAGTATATGGCATCGGAGCCTGTGTCCTTGACCCCTGATTCCGTCATCGTCTATGGCGACGCCTCCCTCCTTGCCGGCGTTGATGCGGTGTACACCCGCCGCATCGTTGCCTCCGACCTGCGCAGTTCCATTCACGCAACTGTGAAGCTGGAAGTCCCTTCGCAGGGCCTTCGGCTCTCGCAGCAGGAGGCCGAGTACCGGATCAATGTGACCCGCTTCGTGGAAATCTCGCAGACGGCGCAGGTGGTGCGGAGAAACGTCCCCTCCGGGAAAGCGCTTTCGGTGTTCCCGCCTCACGTGGAGGTGCGTTACCGCTGCGCTTTCCCCGTTATCTCCGACCCTTCCAACAGCGCTGAATTCTACGTGGACTACGAAGAGTTCGAGAACTCGCTCGGAGGGCGTTGCCTGGTGCACTGCGACGGCCTGCCCGACGGAGTCATCGACGTGACTATAACCCCCGAGGTCTGCGAATGCGTGGAGGAACAGTTATGAAGACCTGGCTTGTAACGGGCGGCATCGCCAGCGGCAAGAGCGAGGTCTGCCGCATCCTCCGGAGGGCGGGGTACCCCGTTTATGATTCGGATTCCCGCACAAAGGCCTTGTACTCATCGGTGCCCGGCCTGGTTCAGAGGGTCGAGGAGGCCGTCGGAGTTCCTTTCAGCGGGATAGGAGTGATTTTCGAGGATGAGCGGAAGCGTCTGAGCCTGGAGAAAGTGGTGTTCCCCGAGGTCCTTTCCGATTTCCGGAGCTGGAGGTCCTCGCAGGAGGCCGAAGTCGTCTTCTTCGAGTCGGCGATAGCCCTTGACAAGGAACTTTTCAGGCCCGAATTCGACGCCGTCCTGCTGGTCTGCGCTCCTGAGGGGCAGCGCCGCTCGCGCAATCCCAAGGTTGCGGCCAGACTTGCCGCGCAGAGGCTTCCGGACCCTTCCGAGGCCGATTTCGTCATAGTGAACGACGGCACGCTCCGGGAACTTGAATCCAAAGTTGAAAATTTTATACATACGATATGAAAACCGATTTAGCAAAAATCCTTACCGTGTCGGGCTACCACGGTCTTTTCGAATATCTGGCCCAGACCGCCGGCGGCGGCGCAATCGCAGAGAGCCTTTCCGATGGGAAGCGTATGGCATTCGGCCGCAACAGCCGCATTTCCACCCTTGCCGACATCGCCATCTACACTTCCGAGGGCGAGATGAGGCTCGACGCCGTGTTCACCGCCCTCAGGGCCGTGCTCGGCGAGCAGGCTGCCCCTTCCGGCAAGGCCCCCGCCGACGAAATCAAGGCCCTCTTCGACAAGGCCATCCCCAATTACGACGCCGACCGCTTCTATGTGTCCCATATGAAGAAGGTCGTGGACTGGTACAACGAGATTGCGCAGTACAAGAACTTCGACTTCGTGACCGACGAGGAGCGTGAGGCCGAATACGCCGCAAAGGACTGATGAAGACCCTTCGGGTTGTTACCCTCGGCTGTTCCAAGAACAGCGTCGACACCGAGCATCTGCTGGCTATGCTGCCTGCGGATGCTTTCACCGTTTTTGACGATGACGCCGCCGTGGATTACCTTCTGGTGAATACCTGCGGCTTCATCGGCGATGCCAAGGAGGAGTCGGTGCAGGCCGTTCTGGAGGCCGTGGAATGCAAGAACAGGGGAGAGGCCCGGGAGGTCGTGGTCTTCGGTTGCCTGAGCCAGCGCTATATGGCCGAGCTGAAGGAGGAGATTCCGGAGGTCGATGCCTGGTTCGGCGCGAGGGAGCTGGAGCCCGTGGCGAGGTACCTGGGCGCGGACCCCGGCCGCCATCCCTTCCGCACTGCTCCCGCAAGGGGCTATGCCTATATCAAGATAAGCGAGGGCTGCGACCGCCGCTGCTCATACTGCGCCATCCCCTTCATCCGCGGGCCCCACAGGTCCGTGCCTATGGAAAAGATAGTGGAAGAGGCGGAGGAACTTGCCGCCGGAGGGGTCAGGGAACTGATTCTGATAGCGCAGGACACCACCTATTACGGCCTTGACCTTTATCACAGACGCTCCCTTGCCGAGCTGCTGCGCAAGCTGTCCGAAGTGCCGGGAATCGACCGTCTGCGCATCCATTATAGCTACCCCGACGGCTTCCCTGAAGACGTCCTGCAGGAAATGGCCTCCAACCCAAAGGTATGCCGCTACCTTGACATCCCCCTGCAGCACATCTCCGACAAGGTTCTTGGCAAGATGCGCCGCAACGTGACCTCGGCCTGGACGCGGGAACTTCTCGGGCGCCTGCGAGGGGAGGTCCCGGGCGTGGTCCTTCGCACCACCCTCATAGTCGGCCATCCCGGTGAGACCGAAGAGGAGTTCCGTGAGCTCCTCGACTTTGTGCGGGAGGCCCGCTTCGAGAGGCTCGGCGCCTTCACCTATTCGGAGGAAGACGGGACCTACGGGGCGGAACATTACCTCGACGAAGTTCCCGAGGAGGTGAAGCAGGCCCGTTACAACGCCCTTATGAGCATGCAGAGCGGCATTTCGCTGGAGTACAACCTGTCCCGCGTCGGCGGCGTGGAGGAAGTCATCGTGGACGACTGCGTGGACGGGACCCTTGTTTGCCGCAGCGAGTTCGAGAGCCCCGAGGTGGACGGCGAGATTCTGGTGAAGGGCTCCGCTCCCATAGGTTCGATGCTCAAAGTGCGCATAGTGGCCGCCGACGAGTATGACCTTGTGGGGGAAATCCAATAATTTTGCGTAAGTTTGCAGCGCAATACAAAGGTGGGGCGATCCGTCGAGGCCGCAAGGCTTAGGAAAGTCCGGACAGGGCAGGGCATCCCGCTGTGGAAAGCACAGGTGGGGGTAACTTTACGCCGGCCGTAACAGAAAACAACCGGATTTGCACAGGCACGGCCCCGGTCGCGCCCGTGCAAATCCAAGGGTGAAAACGCGAGGCAAGAGCTCACGACCGTGCGCAGCGATGCGTACGGGGTACGGCACCGGGACCTGCAAAACCAAATATACCGGCAGTTGAGAGCTGCCCGCTTGATGCCGGGGGGTAGGTTGCGAAGATAAATGACGGATTCAAAAACAGAAACCGGCTTACGGCCCCGCCTTTTTTTAATTGCATCCGAATGCTGATGAAACGTTTTATGGCATCACTGGCCGTCCTGCTTCTGGTCTGCGGCTGCGCAGGCGGCAAGGTAAAGTCCTACAAGGTCAAGGTCGTGGCGGAGTATCCCCATGACACGCACGCCTATACCCAGGGCCTTTTCTTCGACGGCGGGCAGCTCTATGAGAGCACCGGTCAGTGGGGCGAGTCGGGCTTCAGGGTCGTGGACCTGCCTACCGGGAAGGCCACGGGCAAGCTGAAATTCAACAGGAAGTACTTCGGGGAGGGGAGCGTGATGCTTGGCGGCAAGCTCTACATCCTCACCTGGACCAACAAGGTGGCCTTCGTGTACGACGCCGCCACGCTGGAATACATCCAGAGCTATTCCTACCCGCGCGAGGGCTGGGGCCTGACGACCGACGGGAAGAGCCTCGTTGCCTCCGACGGTTCCTCGAGCCTGTATTTTCTGGGCCCCGACTTCAGCGTGCAGCGCAGCGTGAAGGTTACCCTGAACGGGAAGCCCGTGCGGTATCTGAACGAACTGGAATGGATAGACGGCCGCATCTGGGCCAATGTCTATACCACCGACATCATATTGATAATCAACCCCGGAAGCGGTGAGGTGGAAGCCACCGTCGATTGCTCCGGCCTGCTGCCCGACAGCCTGCGCAAACCCGATACCGACGTGCTCAACGGCATAGCCCACAACCCCGTCACGGGGAAAACCTACCTTACCGGAAAATATTGGCCCCGCCTTTACGAAATAGAACTGCAATGAGAATAGACATTCTTACCGTCGTCCCCGAACTGCTGGAAAGCCCCCTGTCGCATTCCATAGTCGGCCGCGCCATCAGAAAGGGCGTGGTCGAGATTTACGTCCACAACCTCCGCAAATACGGAATAGGGCCCCGGAAGAACGTCGATGACTATTCCTATGGCGGCGACGCCGGGATGGTCCTGATGGTGGAACCCGTGTTCAGGATGATAGAGGAGCTGCGGAGCGAGAGGGAGTATGACGAGGTGATTTATATGTCGCCGGACGGGGAGCGTCTGAACCAGGCGATTTCGAACGAACTGTCGCTCAAGGGCAACATCATAATCCTTTGCGGACATTACAAGGGCATCGACCACCGGATCCGCGAGCACCTTGTGACAAGGGAAATCTCCGTGGGCGATTATGTGGTGAGCGGCGGCGAGATTCCCGCGGCCCTTCTTGCCGACTCCATAGTGCGCCTGCTCCCCGGGGCCCTCACCGACGAGACTTCCGCGCTCAGCGATTCCTTCCAGGACGGACTCCTTTCCCCTCCGGTTTACACCCGTCCGGCCGAATTCAACGGCTGGAGCGTGCCCGATGTGCTCCTGAGCGGCAATCCAAGGCTCATCCAAGCCTGGCAGGACGATCGGGCACTTGAAAGAACAAAGCTCCTTAGACCTGAGTTATTAAAGGGTTTTAATAACTAAAATTTAATTTTTCAATTAATTCGAGCCAAAAACTTTGCAGATATTAATATTTGCAGTATCTTTGCTTTCGGAAATGAAACAACTCTACTTCGGCTTCTGCCGGAGATTCTAACCAACAATAATTGACCTTCTATAAGGTAATACACTACTAACTAACCGATAAATCCCGCTGAGACAGCGGGATTTATACGTTTGTTACGGGGGTGTCGGTCAGTCCAGGCTGCAGTGCCAGGTCGTCCTGTCGATGGAGATTCCGACGGGTGAGAGCACCGACTCGTAGTCAACCTCCTCTGTAGTGTCCACCCAGCGGCGCAGCATCTCTTCCGTTCCGGGCCGGATTTCATCTGCTGCCTGCCAGAATTCCTCTTCGGTGAAGCCTCTTCCCAACTGTTTGTGGAAACGGTTGTAGAGGAGGGCCATCAGGTCGTCGAGCGACTTCCCCGCGGCGCGGTACCATTCGTCGAACAGAAGGCCGAGAATCGGGCCCTTGACGTAGTAGGAGATACGGCGGCTGTCGGCATTGTCGAGGAAGCTGAAGAAATTCAGCCAGATATCGTAGCTGCTTTGCCTGAGCGACATATGGTGGTGCCCCTCGTTGGTTTCTATCTGCTTGATATACTGTGAGATATAATCGAGGTGCTCCTGTTCGGTGAGCAGCCCGGCCTTCTGGAGAAGGCGGGATTCGTAGTAAACGGTGAATCCTTCGCTGACCCAGAGCGAGGGGGTGAAGTTTTCCCGGGTGTAGTCGAACGGGCCGAGTTCCACGGGCCGTATGGCCTTGACGTTGAAGTTGTGGAAGTACTCGTGGGTGAAGAACATCAGCTCGTCAAGATACTCTTCCCTCGATGCGTAGATGAAGCTTCCGGAGGTGTAGTCGGCCTGGCAGCTCTGATGCTCCAGACCGCCGCGCCCCTTGCCGAGAAGGATGAATACATATCTGTCGTAGGGAGCCTCGCCGAAAATTCCGGTGGCCTCCTTTATTGCCTTGAGAAGGTCGGCGGCCATAGGGCTTTCGTCGAAGCCTTCCGGGCTTTCCAGGGCGAATTCATAGGTGTGGGAGTCCTGCTCGAAGCTGCGGACGGTCTGGTTGCCGCAAAGGAAGGGCGAGTCGTACAGCACGTCGAAGTCGGGGGCGTGGAAGACTCCTTCGGCATCGGCCTCCAGGGCTGTGGAAACGGTGCTCCAGCCTTCCGGGAGGCGTATGTCGATGCTCACCTCGTGTGAGGTGTTGCCGCCGGCGTACATAAAGACCCCGTTGCCCGGGATGAAGGCCGAGCCTTCTTCGACCCTGCACTCGGCAACCGAACGCTCGTTGGCGTAGATGCGGTATGAAATGACGGCGCTCCGGCCTCCGGTGTTCACAATCCAGTCGGCCTTGCCCTGCTTGCGCCACTGCAGCGGCGTTCCGTCTGTGGCCGCGGCGCTGAATCCCGTGAGATATTTGGCGTAATCCACTATCACATAGTAGCCGGGAGCCCAGGCGGGAAGGGTCAGCGTGAGTTCGTCGGAATTTCTGCAGCCTTCGTCGGGCGTCCAGGCAAGGGTGACGTCGAGATAATGCCCTTCGGTGTCGAACTCGAGGGTGTAGTCAAGACTGTAGCCGCCGCTGTTCGTGGCGCCGCACGCTGCAAGAAGAGCGGCTGAAAGGGAGAGCGCCGCAATTTTCAATATCCTGTTCATTTATTGTTTGTTTGTTCTGATCAGCAGGGCAGCCAGGCCTATGCAGACAAGCGCCGTGGCGCCGGCTATCCAGGGAGTCCAGGTGGCGGGGAGGCCGAATCCCGTCTTGTCAACGCAGATGTAGGTGGTGCTGACGGCTGTCATAAAGATTGCCGGAACGAGGGTGACGATGAATTTCAGGCCCGTATAGCTTCTTTTGAGCCAGATGGTGAGGGCCCAGAGAGTGAGGCAGGCCAGAGTCTGGTTCATCCACCCGAAGTAGCGCCATATGACGTTGAAGCCGTCTTCGTCGGCAATGTTGAACCAGAGAAGCAGGAGGGTCACCACAAAGAGGGGAACGGCCAGCAGTATCCTGTTGGCGTAGGGTTTCTGGTCAAGTTTCACAAGGTCGGCGAACATGAGGCGGGCGCTGCGGAGGGCGGTGTCGCCGCTGGTTATGGGCGCGAAGACCACTCCGAGGACTGCAAGTATTCCGCCGGCCACACCGAGCCAGGATTGGGCTACGGAAGTCACCACTTCGGGTGCCTGGACTCCGGTAGCGCCGACCTCGGCCATTCCTTCGTCGAAGAAGAAATAGGAACTGACGGCGGCCCAGATCAGGGCCACCAGACCTTCCGTAATCATTGACCCGTAGAAGATGGGCCGGCCCTGCCTCTCGTTCTTCAGGCAGCGGGCCATAAGGGGGCTCTGCGTGGCGTGGAAGCCGCTGATGGCTCCGCAGGCCACGGTTATGAACAGGCAGGGGAAGATGCTCTGCCCGCTGACTCCCGCCGAGGGGCCCCTGTTCTGCAGCCCGTCCCAGAATTCGGGAATCGTGGGCCATTTGAGCAGCAGGCAGACGAAGAGCGAGACCGCCATAAAAATCAGGGCGATGGCGAACAAGGGGTAAATCCTTCCTATTATCTTGTCGATGGGAAGAAGCGTGGCTATTATGTAATAGACGAAAATGACCACTACCCAGAACATGACCGGAGACCCTGCCACGTTGGCGAAGCCAGCAATGTCGCCGAGGATTATTGCCGGGCTGTAAACGAACACCGCGCCCACCAGCAGCATGAACAGAATCATAAAGACAGATATGTACGGGCGGGATTTTTCACCGAAGTATCCGGCCAGGATGTTGGGCAGGGAGTCGCCTCCGCGCCGCAGCGAGAGCATTCCGCTCAGGTAGTCGTGCACCGCTCCGGCGAAGATGCAGCCGAACACTATCCACAGGTAGCAGGAAGGGCCGAACTTCGCGCCCATTATGGCTCCGAAAATGGGGCCCGTGCCGGCTATGTTCAGGAACTGGATCATATAAACCTTCCAGGAAGGCATAGGGATGTAATCGACTCCGTCGGCCTTTGTGTATGCCGGGGTGGTCCTTGCCGGGTCGGCTCCGAAGACCTTCTCGATGAACTTTCCGTAGAACAGGTAGCCGAGAACGAGGGCCGCAATGCTGATCAGAAATGAAAACATATTGTTTGAATGTTGATTGTACAAATATATGCAGTTTCACAAATATTTCCTAACTTGCGGGACAATGGAAAGAATAACGAATATGATCAAGAGCTTGAAACTTTTTGCGGCCCTCGCCATGGCCGCTTCCCTGATCTGCTCCTGCAAGGGCAACCCCGCCATCCCGCAGGACAAAGAACTCGAATCCCGTGTAGAGAAGACCCTGAAGGGGATGAGCCTGGAGGAAAAGGCCGGGCAGATGATACAGATCAACATCACCGAGGTCTATGACGTCAGCAACCGGGTGTTCAAGGAGGAAGGCCTTGACCGCATCATACGCTGCCATAAGGTCGGGTCAATACTTAATACCTTCGATGGCGGCTGCCCCGACGCCGCGACCTTCGCCGAAGTGGTGAAGAGGATACAGGAGGTCTCGATGGAGGCCATCGGCATCCCCTGCATCTATGGCCTCGATATGATTCACGGGGCGTCTTACTACAAGGACGCCACCCTCTTCCCCCAGGAGGTGAACCTCGGGGCCACCTTCAATCCCGAATTCGCCGGGGCCCTCGGCAAGGCCATCGGTTACGAGACTCGCGCCGGTATGGTGGCCTGGGTTTTCTCTCCCGTGATGGACCTCTGCCGCAACGCCCTCTGGCCCCGCAACTGGGAAAGCTTCGGGGAAGACCCTTATCTTCAGACCGTTATGGCCGCAACCGAGACCCTGGCCATCCAGGGCGACGATCCCAATCACATCGACGCCGGCCACTGCGGAGTGTCGCTGAAGCACTATCTGGGCTACGGCAACCCCGCTACCGGCAAAGACAGGACCCCTGCATACATCGATCATTCCACCCTGAAGGAGAAGTATTTCCCTCCTTTCAAGGAGTGCATAGAGGCCGGCGCCGTCTCGGTGATGGTGAACTCGGCTTCCATCAACGGAATCCCCACCCACGCCAACGGCGAACTGCTCGAGGGCTGGCTGAAGGAAGGCCTGGATTGGGACGGAATGGTCGTCACCGACTGGGCCGACATCAACAACCTCTATACGCGCGAGCACATTGCCGTGGACAAGAAGGACGCCCTGCGGCTCGGCATCAACGCCGGCATCGATATGGTGATGGAGACCTATGACCCCGAGGCCGCCGACCTGATTTGCGAACTGGTCCGCGAGGGCCTGGTGAAGCAGAGCCGTGTTGACGACGCCGTGCGAAGGATCCTGAGGCTGAAGTACCGCCTGGGCCTGTTCGACAACCCCACCTGGGACGTTTCCGGCTATGAAATGGGCCGCGAGGAGTTCAAGGAAGCTTCTTACAGGGCTGCGGTGGAGAGCGAGGTGCTGCTGAAGAACGACGGCATCCTGCCCCTTGCCCCCGGCACGAAGATCCTGGTCACCGGCCCCAACGCGAACAGCGTGAGGGCCCTGAACGGAGGTTGGACCTACACCTGGCAGGGAGTCCCCGACGGAGAGTATTATGAAGGCTTCAACAGTATCTTCTCGGCCCTTGCCGCGAAATTCCCCGGGACCCGCTATGTCCCTACGGTGGAATACGTGCAGGACTACGGCAGATGGGAGGCCGAGACGGTACATAGCTTCGCTCCCGCGGTGGCCGCGGCCCGCAGCGCCGACGTCATCTTTGCCTGCATAGGCGAGAATACCTACTGTGAGACCCCCGGCAACATCAGCGACCTGACCCTTTCCGCGAACCAGAGGGATATGGTCAAGGCCCTTGCCTCGACCGGAAAGCCCGTGGTGCTGGTCCTCAATGAGGGCCGCGCCAGGGTGCTGAACGACATAGAACCCCTTGCCGGCGCCGTTGTGGACGTGATTCTTCCCGGAAATTACGGCGGCGATGCCCTCGCGGCCCTGGTGAGCGGTGAGGAGAACTTCTCCGGCAAACTGCCTTTCACCTATCCCAAGTACGTGAATTCCATCCATACCTATGACTATAAGGTGAGCGAGAACGTGGCCACGATGGACGGCGCCTACAACTACGACGCCCGTATGGACGTGCAGTGGGCGTTCGCCGACGGCCTGAGCTACACGACCTTCGAGTATTCCAACCTGAAAGTGTCCGATCCCGGCTTCAAGGCCGGTGACGTGCTGAAGGTCAGCGTCGATGTGAAGAACTCCGGCCCCGTGGAAGGAAAAGAGAGCGTGATTCTCTATTCCAGCGACCTGGTGGCGAGCCTCGTTCCCGACGTGAAGAGGGTGCGTGACTTCGCGAAGGTGAGCCTTAAGCCCGGAGAGACCAAAACCGTGGAGTTCACCGTTCCTGCCGAAAATCTGGCATTTGTGGGTTCAGACGGTAAATGGACCTTGGAGGAGGGCGACTTCCGTCTCAGCTGCGGCGGCCTTTCCGCTCTGATTCACTGCGAGGAGACCGGAAGCTGGAGGTGATTCGCCAGCTTGTCATAGACTGCGCGGAGCCTGGGCGCGAATGAGCTTGTGAGGCCTCTGAATCGTGTCAGGAGGATACCCACCACTGCCAGTGTGCCGATGAGTGCCGCGAAGCCGTACAGCTCGCGCAGTGTTCCGATGATTCCGTTATAGGGAATGAGCGCCGAGAGAGAGCGCTCGAAGAAGGCGTCGCCTATGGGGCCGCCGACTCCGGTGCGGATGAATCCCAGCAGGCAGATCATCTCAAAATAATAGGTGAAGTTCGCGTTCGCCTGCACATACACGGTAAGCACTATGAACACGGTCACGTGGCCGAAGCCACATAGAATCAGCGGAAGTGCCAGCGCTGCCGTGGGGGTGGTGGGCGCAATGATGAAATGCATCAGAATGGTGTATGCAAGCACGCATCCCAGGCCTATCGCCGTCATCCATCTGGTGTGCCAGTGCCATTTGGTAAGGGCGTTGTAGCAGAAAAGGGCGCCGAGACCCTGCCCCGCGAAATCCAGCCATTTGAGGTCGGAAAGAGCCAGGTAATCCATCCCCATCACCCCTGAGCAGAACGTGTTCTGTAGCACGGTCTGCGTGGAGAGCAGGATGTCGAGGATGAGGAAAATCCCGAGAAATTTCCAGAAATGCCGCATCCCGAAGGCTTCCTTGTGGATGAACGGGTGCCTGAGGTGGAACATTGCCCAGATGCCGTAGGCAAGGCAGAGCAGCGAGACCCCGAGCGCGATGCGTATGCGCGGCGAGGCGAACCACTCGTACTGGTTGCCGTAGCAGAAGATGTATATCAGGCTCAGGATGAAGATGCTCCAGGTTATCATCCCCAGCCAGTTTATGCCGTACAGCGGCATCTTGTTCACCGCGTGTATGGTCTTCATAAAGACGAGTGCGAGGATGATTATGAGAAGCAGGCAGGCTATTGCTGCCGTGTGCATCGCTTCCCAGCCGAAGCTGTCGATAATGCGGATCTGCACCCAGTCGAAGACGTTGATGCATCCCAGCACGATGAAGAACACCACGGAGAGGAAAACACCGTAGTTGAAGGTCGGGGTGATGACTCCCAGAAGGTTGGAGAAGCACTCGAAGGTGCCGTACAGCCTGCAGAATCCGCCGATGTAGCACACAAGAAGACGCCCGGGCATCGAACTCAGGTGCGGGAAGATGAGATTGCACAGAATCTGCACGCTTGCCGCGATTATAAAATTCCATTTGTTGGCGAAGCGGAATTTCAGGCGGAAGGCAAGGGGGAAGTAGAAGCTCAGGCCGATGAGCACCGTCTGGCCCATCATCGAGACGTCGCCGCCGCTCAGGGCCATCCCGCCTTTCATCTGCTCGAAGGCGGTGAAGTACATTCCGTTGGTGAACTGGAAGCCCACGAGGAACACCGCGTACAGAACAACGCGGGCCCATTCGGGCACCCAGTCCCGGAAATTGGGCAGGGGAGCCCTGCCTTGCGAGTCCCAGGCCATTATTTGCGGACTGCTTTACATTCCACGCTCATTCCGGAGGCCAGGGCTTCGAGACCTTCGGCGGCGTCGAACTCTATCTTGACGGGAATCTTCTGCGAGACCTTTACGTAATTGCCGGTGGCGTTGTCGGGAGCCATAGGGGAGAAGGCTGCGCCGGTACCTGCGGCGATGGCGCTGATCCGGCCTTCGAACTTGCGGCCGCCGAGGGCATCGATGCTGATCTGCACCCTGTCGCCGACGGCTATGCTCTGCATTTGATTCTCCCTGTAATTGGCTATCACCCAAGGTTTTGAATCGGAAACCACCGCCACGAGCGGAGTCCCGGGGTTCACAAGCTGACCTTCCTGGATGAATTTGTCGGAGACATAGCCGTCGCAGGGGGCGACAACGGCCGTGTAAGAGAGATTGATTTCGGCGAGCCTCAGCGCGGCTTCGCATATCGCAATTCCGCCTTCGCTCTGGGAGAGCCTCTGCTGCTGTTCGGTTTTGGCGATTGCGGTGCTGCGCTTCTGCGCCTGCATCGTTATCATTTTCGCCTTCAGGGCCTCGTACTGGGTCTGCACCCCTTCGAACTGCTGGCGGGTGACGGCCTCCTTGGCGTAAAGCTCGCTGAAGCGCCTGTACTCGCGCTCTGCGTTCTCATACTGGATGCGCACTTCTTCAAGCGCCGCATCCGACACCGCGAGGTTGTTCTCGGTAGCGCTGATTCCCGTGCCCATAGCCTTGCGGCCGGTGCGGGCGTTCTCAAGGTCGGCCTGCGCCTGGGCCACGTGCAGACGGTATTCGCTGTCTTCTATCAGCACCAGCGTATCGCCCTTGCTGACCTTCTGGAACCCTTCGAAGCGCACTTCCTTCACGAATCCCGGCACCCTCGCCGAGAGGGTCACGATATCCCTGCGCACCTGCGCGTTCTCGGTCCACGCTCCTCCGATATGAATGAAGGTGGAAGCTATCCAGCCTATTCCCCCGAGAAGGAGCACTATCACTATTGTGTTGACTATTATCTTCTTGATTACTTTGTTCATTGCCGTATGTTTTTTTGGGACATTACGCGAGTCACTCGCGTAACGTCCAACTTTTTATAATTTATTGCAGATATATTGGAGCTTGTAATATGAGGCGAGGATGTCGATGCGGGCGTTTACGGCCGCAATCTCGCTTTCGAGCTTTTCGTTCGAGGCGTCCAGGAGGTCGGTGACTGTGGCAAGGCCCTCGTCGTAGCGATCGCTTACCTGGCGGTATGAAACTTGGGCGAGTTCCAGGGCCTGCTCGCTGATTTCCATCTGCCTGAAGGCGTTGCGGTATTCCGTTCCGGCGGCGTTCAGAGCCAGATCTATGCCCTGCTGCGCGGCGTCGAGTTCGGCACGGGATTTACGGGCTGCGGCTTCACTCTGACGGATTTTCCTGCCCGATTTGTAGAGATTGTCGATATTGTAGGTGATGCCGATGCCAACGGTGGCGAAGTTGAAGTTCTTGTCGAGGCGGCCGTACCCGGCCATTTTGCCGGAAATGAAGGTGGTAACGTCGGGCCCGTTGAAGGTGTCGCCGGCGAACAGGGCGATGCCGGGAAGCCTCTCTGCCTTGGCTATTTCCAGCTGAGTTTCACTGAGTTGGGCCGCAAGGGACGCGGCGCGGACCGCAGGAGAATCTTCGGCGGAGAATGCCGCGTCCTCGGAGGGGAGTTCAATGTCCATCTGCGGGGCGACGGCTTCGGATTGCGGCAGTCCTATGGCCATCGAGAGTTTGCCGCTCATTATGCCGATGGCGCTCTCCATCTGCACTTTCCCGAATTCCAGGTTCTTAAGAAGCAGTTCGTAGCGGGAGATGTCGCTCTTGAGCACCGTGCCCTCGGCGTACCTTGTCTGCATCTGGTCCAGGACTTTCTGCACAAGGGCGATGTTGGATTCCACGGCCTGGAGCTGGCCGCGGAGCTTCGTGATTTCAAGGGCGGTTGCGGCTATGAGATATCTTACCTCGCCCCGGTTGCTCTGTGCCTGCACTTCGGCAAGCCTGGAGCCCAGTTCGGCTGCCCGCACGCCGTTCCTGATGGCGCCTCCGGCGAATACCACCTGGCTGGCTTGGACGGCAATGTTGTTCCCGAAGGAGGGGAGCTGCTCGTCCGTCGCATTTGAAAAATCCCGGTCGAAACTGTAGCCGAGACCGATCCAGCTCACGTTTGCGCTGGCCTGGATCGAGGGGAGATACGCGCTCTTGGCCACTTCAACTCCGGCGCGGGCCTCCTGCACTCCGAAGTCGGCTGCACGCACCGTGGCGTTGAGGCTGTCCGCCGCGGCGAACATCTCCTGCAGGGTCATCGACCTCTGTGCAAAGGCCGGCGCGGCTGCGCACAATACCCCGAGAAGGATACTTAACCTTTTCATAAATCTTGGTTTAACAACAACGTAGAGGAGCCTTTGTACGGCACGACTACTCAATTACTACATTAAGCTGTCCAATTGTACGCACGGCTGTTGCTGTCTTTCGCCCGGCTGAGGAAAGCGGGCGCAAAGATACGAAATTTTTGAAAAATCGGTATATTTGCAAGATCAAACAAGCCGGGAAAAGATATGGCAACGGAATTCAGAACGAAGGGCGGCTTTGCGCCTCAGATGATATATGCGGTGGTTCTCCCGCTGTTTTTCCTCGCGTTCACTCTCCTCTACAATCCTTTTGACATCAAAGGATACTATTCGTTCGGCACATTCATCCCGGGCGTTCACCTGGTGCTGCTTTCCAGCATCATTCTCGTGTGCTGTGCCCTGACAAGGACCTGCCTGCATTTCATTCTCAAGCACAACGCTCTGCTGTGGTGGCAATATGGCCTGTGGTGTCTTGGGGAGATGGTCCTGACGGCGCTTTTCTTCGCTCTTTACACGGCCCTGTTCAAGGGCAGCGAAGGCGGCTTCTTCGCCGTTCTGCCGCAATGCCTGAAGTTCGCCTGCCTGACGCTGGCGTACCCGTACGCGTTCCTGATTCTTGCCGGGGCGGTAAGGCGGAAGGACGAGGACCTGAGGCGGAAGGACGAGCCCGCCGACAACACTATCGTGAGGTTCCACGACGAGCACAAGCGCCTCAAGCTCTCCATCGCCCCTTCTGCCATCCTCTATGTGAACTCGGAGTACAACTATGTCAAGATTCACTATCTTGATGCAGGCCGGGTGCGGGATTTCGTGCTGCGCGCCTCGATGAAGAGCCTAGAGTCGCTTGACTGCAGGAGCCTGGTGCGCTGCCATCGTTCATATTTTGTGAATCCGGAGCATATCACCGTCCTGAGAAAGGACCCGCAGGGGCTCATCTTCGCGCAGATGAACATCCCTGACGTTGACCCCGTTCCGGTGAGCAAGCAGTATTACGATTCGCTCTCGGCTCTGCTGTAAACCTTCCTGAAATGTTCGGACTCGAGAATCTCGGTATCTGGGGCCTTTTCATCGGCTGTTTCCTGGCTGCGACGGTGTTCCCGTTCAGTTCGGATGCGCTGTACATCGCCGTTCTGGCCGTTACGAAGGACCCGGTGGGGTGCCTTCTGTTCGGCACCGTGGGCAACTGGCTGGGCGGAGTCACCACATATTTCCTCGGGCGGCTTGCCAAATGGGAATGGCTGGAAAAGGCCTTCAAGATAAAGGAATCCACGCTCCTCAAACAGAAAAGTCGCATAGACAAATACGGCGTCTGGCTCGCGCTTCTGAGCTGGGTACCCGGGATAGGAGACGTGATAGCCATAGCCCTGGGTTTTTACAAGACTCCCGCCGTATGGTCGATCTTCCTGATGCTGGTGGGCAAGTTCGCACGCTTCGCGGTCTGGACCATAATGCTGCTTCCCACGATGTAGCGGAGGCTCAGAGCTTGATGAAAATCTTCTTTTTGTAAAGAATCAGGTTTATGCACCATAGCACCATCATAAAGCAGATGGCGTAGAGCAGCGAGAGAATCTCGTTGGAGCATACGGCCTCCCGGTTCCAGCCCGTCATACCGATGCAGTCGGCCAGAATCCCGGACAGGAAGTAGGCGGTCAGTGCGTTCGTGCCGAAGATCCGGGCCGGCTCGAAGATTCCAGCCTTCCCGCGCACGTCCGTGAAGTACGTGATGACCGCCAGTGCCACAACGGCCCAGCCCGCCGCGAAGAGCACGTAGGACGCGCTCCACAGGGGCTTGTTGATGGGTATCCAGATCGACAGCGCGAGTCCCGCGACAACTGCGCCCAGCCCCATTACAAACATCGACGAGACCACTTCGGCGGCGTTCTGCCCGCTACGGCTCTTCACGAACATTCCTGCAAGGTAGCCAAGCAGGACTGTCGCGGTGGCGGAGAGGATTCCCAGCGGGCCCTCCGGGTCGAAAGGAATTCCGTATCCGTGGTATATGTGGTCCGGCCCGAACAGGGCGACGTCGACCTTGGTCGAGAAATTGCCTTCAAGGGTAAGCTGTGCTCCCTTGTCGCCGAAAATCAGCAGGATAGCGGTGTAAACGGCGAGCAGCGCTCCCGCTGCGATTGCCAGACGGGACGGTTTGCGCAGGGACAGCACGAGAATGGCTCCGAGAAGGTAGCAGCAGGCGATCCGCTGCAGCACTCCGAATATGCGCAGGTGCGCGAAATCGAAGCGCGGGAACGCGTTCAGGAATAGCCCCAACAGGAAGATGAGGGCGCTGCGGCGCAGTATCTTCCGGACAGATTTGCCGCTCAGACTGCCGAACTTCGCAAGCGAAAACGCCATTGCCATTCCCACACAGAACAGAAAGGTGGGATATACCAGGTCGGTGGGGGTGCATCCGTTCCACTGCGAATGCAGCAGGGGAGGGAATACGGCACCCCAGTTGCCGGGATTGTTGACTACAATCATCAGCGCAACCGTCAGGCCGCGCAGGATATCGAGAGGAAGGTATCGTTTCATGCCGCTAAGATAATAAAATATCTGCCACGGAGGCACCTTGTGCAAATCAAATAAATGTATAACTTTGCCCTCGGAGGCCGTTGCGCTTCCAATTAATATTCAATTATGAAGAAAACAGCAATAATCGCGGCAATGCTTCTTGTCGGCATTGGCGCCGGCGCATCTACGCCGCTCTGGCTCAGGGACGTCAAGATTTCCCCTGACGGGCAAACCATAGCATTCTGCTACAAAGGAGACATTTACACAGTGCCCGCTTCCGGCGGCGGCGCCACCCGGCTCACGACTCTGGCCAGCTACGAGCAGACCCCGGTCTGGAGCCCGGACGGAAAGTCCATCGCCTTTTCCAGCGACAGGTACGGCAACTTCGACATTTTCGTGATGCCCTCGGCCGGCGGCAGCGCCACCAGGCTCACCTTCAATTCGGCGGCGGAAACACCTCTGAGTTTCGCCCCGGACGGCTCGGACGTGCTTTTTAGCGCGTACATCCAGGCCCCGGCATCCAGCGTTCAGTTCCCGCGCGCAAGCTTCACCCAGGTTTACAGCGTCCCCGCCGCGGGCGGCAAGTCCGTGCAGCTTATGGGCACGTCGGCAGGCGCCGTCTGCTACAGCCCTTCCGGAGACTTTTTCCTGTATCAGGATATCAAAGGGATGGAAGACACCTGGCGCAAGCACCACATCTCCTCCGTCACGAGGGACATCTGGAAATATGACGTGGCTACAGGCCGGCACACCAACCTCACGCAGCGGGCAGGGGAGGACCTTGACCCCGTGCTTTCCGCCGACGGAAGGACGGTTTATATGCTCAGCGAGCCCCGGGTGGACGACGGCCATCCCCGGCCGGAAGGCTGGCAAAGCAGCATCAACGTCTATTCATTCCCGCTGGATAATCCAGGGGTCCTGACCAAGGTCTCGTCTTTCGACACCCATCCAGTCCGCTTCCTTAGCATCGGCGGAGGCAGGCTCTGCTATACCTGGAATGGAGAAATATACACCCAGATTCCGGGCGGGGAGCCTGAAAAGGTGAGCATCGACATCACTCTGGACGAGGAAGATGCCGTGGAAATCAGGACCCTGTCTTCCGGTGCCACGGATGCGGCAGTGAGTCCCGACGGGAAGCAGATTGCCTTCGTGCTGCACGGCGAGGTGTTCGTGACTTCCGTGGATTACAAGACCACCAGAAGAATCACCGACACCCCGCAGGCCGAGTCCCAGGTGTGCTTCGGGGCCGACAACCGTTCTCTCGTGTATGCCAGCGACCGCGACGGAATCTGGCAGCTCTATATGGCAAAAATCGGCCGCTCAGAGGACCCTGATTTTCCCAACGCCACGCTCGTGGACGAAGAGGCCCTGTTCAGTGACCTGAGCGTGGAGCGCTATGCTCCCAGGTTCTCTCCCGACGGGAAGAAACTCGCGTTCATCGAGGCCCGCACCCGTCTGATGGTGGCCGATATGCAGACCGGGACAATCTCGCAGGTGACCGACGGCTCCGAGTGGTTCGAACTAGGGGAACCTTTCCATTACAACTGGAGTCCGGACGGCAGATGGTTGACCTTCGAGTATGTGCCGAACGGCCGCGACCCTTATTACAATATCGGCCTGGTAAGCGCCGAGGGAGGCCCCGTGACGGACCTGACCGGCAGCGGCTATATGAACGGCTACCCCCGCTTCACTCCAGACGGCAATGCCGTGATGTTCCTGAGCAACCGCTACGGCTTGCGTTCACACGCGTCGTGGGGCTCACAGGAAGACGTTTTCCTGTGTTTCCTGAATCAGGACGCCTACGACCGTCATCGCCTGTCCGAAGAAGATTACAAGCTTTTGAAAGAGGCTGAAAAAGAAGGAGCCAGGCCGGTGGAGGTCGAACTCTCCGGCATCGGGGACCGCATAGTCCGCCTGACTCCCGCCAGCGCCTCTCTCGGCAACGCCATCCTGTCTTCCGACGGCGAGACTATGTATTACACCGCCAGCTTCGAAGGCGGGATGGACCTCTGGAAAACCGACCTCCGCAAGAAGGAGACGAAACTCGTCTCCAAGGAGTGCGGCAAGGGGAACTTTGCCTCTTCTTCCGACGGAAAGACGATTTTTCTGCTTGGCCGCTCGTTCAAGAAACTGGACGGAGAGAAACTGAAGGGCGTGGACTTTTCCGCAGAACTCCGCATCGACCCCGCGGCGGAAAGGGAATATATGTTCGATTACGTTCAGAGAGAGGAGCGCGAGCGTTTCTACTGCGAGGACATGCACGGGGTTGACTGGCAGAAGTACTGCGATGAATACCGCCGTTTCCTTCCCCATATCTCCAATAGATACGACTTTACCGAAATGCTGAGCGAACTGCTTGGAGAGCTCAACGTGTCCCACACCGGTTCCCGTTATCGTCCGGAACTGAAGTCGGAGGGCACCGCCAGCCTCGGCCTGCTCTATGACCTCAGTTACGACGGTGCCGGCCTGAAGGTGGCGGAAGTGCTCGCCGGCGGCCCTGCGGACAAGGCGGGGCTCGACATCAAGGCAGGGGATGTGGTGACGCACATCAACGGCAAGGCTGTAAGCGCGGAGCAGGATCCCAGCCTTCTTCTGCGGGGCTGCGCCGGGAAGAAAACCCTTGTGAGCCTGGCCGGAAAGGCCGATATGGTGGTGATTCCCATATCGTCTTCCGCGCACAACTCACTCCTTTACAAACGCTGGGTCAGGCAGCGCGCGGCCGATGTGGAGAGGCTCTCCGGTGGCCGTCTTGGCTATGTGCACATCCAGAGCATGAACGACGGAAGCTACCGCACCATATACAACGACCTTCTGGGCAAGTACAACAAGTGCGAGGGCATGGTCATAGACCAGCGCTTCAACGGCGGCGGGCGTCTGCACGAAGACGTTGAGATTCTTTTCAATGCAGAGAAGTATCTGACCCAGGTCGTCCGTGGCCGCGAGGCTTGCGATATGCCGTCTCGCCGCTGGAACAAGCCCAGCATAATGCTCCAGTGCGAATGCGACTACAGCAACGCGCACGGCACTCCCTGGGTTTACAGCCATAAGAAGATAGGCAAGCTGGTGGGCGCGCCTGTCCCCGGAACCATGACCAGCGTGAACTGGCAGGATCTTCTGGACGATTCGATGTTTTTCGGAATCCCCGTAACGGGCTATCGCACCGCCGAAGGCTACTATCTGGAGGATACGCAGCTTGAGCCCGACATTTACGTGCTCAACACCCCCGAGCAGATCGAGAACGGAGAAGACGCGCAACTGAGGGCTGCCGTCGAGGAACTACTTCGCGAGATAGATTCCAGGTAGGCGCCCCTCTGTGAGTTGTCATAGGCCTCCGACATACAGCCCACCGAATTTGGCTTTGAAGCTGTTCCAGCTGTAGTAGGGCCAGTTTTCCGTGTAGATGGGGAGATGGGCCTCTTCCCTGTTGAACAGAACCTTGAAGAGTATGTCAGAGCCGTCCTTGCTGCGGAAGAACACGAAGTGCAGGTTGGCTCCCATAGGAACCCTGTTGACGGGGCACCAGAAGGGAATTTCGTCTCCGGTGGTGCACTCGTGATCGTAGCCGTCCACGCCCAGAATCATAAGCAGGGGAAGAATCGTATAGTCGTGGCCGAAGCGCAGGTCGGCTCCCTTTCTGCCGGAGGCAATCTGAGCGTCTGCCTTGGCTATAATGTCCTCCACAATAGGCAAATAACCCATATGCGTGTTCCAGGCTAAGGTATAGAACTGGAAGCAATCTGTCTCCCAGAGTGCTATTCTGTCTTCAAGCGTGAAGATGTCGGTGAAGTCGAGTTCCGTGTAGAGGCTCGCCATACCGTTCACGAAGAAGTACAGGTAAGACACGAGGTCCCACTGCTTTTCCGCCGGAACGTCCTTCTCCACATCCTTGAAAATGCGGGAGAGAATCTTCCCGGAGTCTATCTTGCGCGCGATGTATTCGGGATATGTCTCCTTTACCTTGTTGGGAGTGAGCTCATAGTCGTCTTTCCTGAATGGGTTGTGGCTGTCCAGAGGAAGGATGGCGGGCAGGAAACTGTAGCCGAAATTCTCCTTGACGTTCAGCTTCGGGTTCTCGCCCTTGAGACCCACGCAGAATGAAGACATGGTCATTATGCAGCGGGTGGAGGTGGAGGTGTAGGCGTTCACGTCCGCGCCGTCCTCGAACACTTCGGGATAGTTGCCGTACATCAGTTTCGCCAGGCCGTGCTGCTGGTCCCAGCCTTTGTCCGAAAGGTCTCCGACCCTGTATTTGACATCGGGATAGAGTTTGTCGAAACGCTCCTTGAAACTTTTGCCTAGCTCCGTGAGGTTGTCCTCTCCTTCGGCTTTGGCCAGAAGGTCGTTGATGCTGCTGTAGAGGTCTCCCTGCCAGGCGTAGCGCGCGCCGTGTCGGCCGTAATGGCTGATGTAGAACGCCTCGTATCCATCGGGCGCCGCGGTGAGTTCCACCGGCGTGGTGGGGCAAAGGTAGTCCGTGCCGCAGAGAAGTTCCTGATTCTGACGGAGATTCTCATAAATGTCCGGCTGCTGGGCCGATGCCGCCGCGCAGCAGAGAATCGTTACCAGTAAAATTGCTGTTCTTTTCATATCATTTGGGGGTTTCGTTCTTGTGGTAGCTGATGCCTTTGGCGTCGTAATAAGGCATTTCGTGGTCCACGATTATGCTGT
>R15__coassemble_411_pt1 | contig 43549 bp, 33 predicted proteins | sample R15__metabat2_high_PE_015 | metagenome-assembled genome bin R15
TTTCCGAACTCTTCCTGCTCCTTCAGGTTGAACCCGTAGAAAGTTAGCGACCAGACATCCACCGGTCCTCGGGTCGAGAAGAATCTCGTAATAACTGGAGCTCATGTTCCGTTCTCCAGGAGTTTCCGCCATATTCTCGCCGTGAGTGTCAAAAATCGACGGAAAATTGACACTCACATACTGTTTTTATTGTTTTTCAGTCGAAATCGTGCCGTGAGTGTCAAAAAATGCGGTGAAATTGACACTCACGTCCGTGGCGGCGAACGAGTATACACGGTGGCGAATGTCCGGCAGTATAGGCCCTGCAGCCCATTAACCCAAATAAAAAGGGCTGCAGGGCCTATACTGCCGGACATTCCGGTTAACTGGAACTGGCAATTACATCCGACCTTGTGCAAAATCGGCTTTCTAGGTTGGGCTAGTGCACAAGGTCGGCCGAAATTGATGGGACCTTGTGCAGTTACCCGGGTTCAGAGGCCGTTTTTGCCCAAGGTCGCAGCAAGATACGATGACACGGACCGCGGGCGACCTGTTGGCGGACGGAAGGTCACTCACAGCAAATGCCGGACACGAAAATCATATTCCCAGCAAGAACTCCAGCGGGACATGCAGGCGCGCCGCCCAGTCGTCCTCGCAATGGGTGTGACCGGGATAGAAGCGGTACACAAAGTGATTCTCGTCCCAGCCGAGCGAAAGGACGGCGGCATTTATCTTGTCCTGCTGCTCCCGGTATTCGGCATCAATCGTCCGGTCTCCCCTGTCGAAGTATATCAGCCTGGAATTTGCAGCAGGAAGATGGGCTTTCAGGTATTCAATGTATGCCTCGGCGGAGTCATCCTTGGTCTTCGGCTTCAAAGGATTGCTCATAAAGGTGGAATGCGTGGACAGGCAGGCGGCTCCGCCGAACACTTCGGGATATTTGCAGAGGGCATAAGACGAGATCAATCCTCCGCAACTGCTGCCTAGGATGAAGGTGTGCCCGGCATCGGTGTAAACCGAATAAGTGCTGTCGACAAAGGGCTTCAACTCCTCTACGAGAAACTTCAGATAATTGTTTCCCAGGGGCTCGGCCTTCTCGTAAACGGGCTCTCCTTCCGGCAGGAATTCCGCAACGTCGTCCGGGCAGTATTCGCCTATCCGTTTCTCGCCGTTGTCGATGCCGACGACGATGCAGGGGCGTACCGCACCCGCATCTATCAGAGAGTCGAGAGTCTCGTCGATGCGCCATTCCTGGTGGTTCCAGGACGTAGTGGCGTCAAAGAGCATCTGGCCGTCGTGCATATACAGCACATCGTATAGTTTATCCGGATTATAGCCCGAAGGCGTCCATACGCGGATTGTACGGGCCGGGACATATGCCGACTGAAAGTCCCTGATATTGTCAAGATGCCCGCAGGACGCCGCCGGCTCAGCCTTTTTATTGCCGCACGAGGCAAAAGCCAGGGCAGCCGCCATAATGAAGAAAATCTGTTTCAACCTCATCTTTTTTCTTTGCAAGTTAAGACAATTATTTGATTTTTATGTAAGTTTGCAAAGAACAACAACCAAAACCAACACCGATATGAGAAGATTGGTCATACTTATTCTTTCAGCAGGCCTTTGGGCCGCCTGCAGTGGCGGGGCACACACAGTTGTCGCCCCCCTGCCCTGCGGATATGAACCCGGCAACCTCTCCGACTGTATGGTCCCGGCGGGCTTCAGTGCCGACGACTTCCGCTGGATGGACGGAAGTCTGGTGATGACCGTCTATAGCGAAGACCTCTACGACGCGCCAGACCTGGTGCGGATGCAGCCGGGCGACACGCTCCTTTACGGCGGTGAAAAAATCGCAGTCAGGAACATAGTCGAAGAAAAAGGGCTGCTGGTCGTGAACGACGGTCTGGACAACGGCGGGGCCTGGCTTCGGGCCGCCGGCGGAGGGACCTTCAGGGCCGTGCAGTTCGACGACCACTCCCTCTACACGGAACTGGGCCTTGCCGAACTGCCTCTCAGCCAGGACTTCATCATCATAGACTGCGGCGAGTTCCCCACCGACCCTTCAGACACCGTCCGCAACGGGCAGAAGCTCTACCTCGAGGCCCTGGCCGACTGGAAGGCGGACTTCTCCCCTCTCAACACGACCGTCCTGATCGAAGGCGGCGAGATTACCGAAATCAACCGCCGCTGGATTCCGTAGAGCCCCTCAAATGCGACCGGATATCCTCAACAGAAGCGCCATCGCGGCCGTACTGCTCTTTCTTGCGCTCATCCTCGGCGGATGTTCCGTAAGCAAGACTCTGCCGGCCACAACCGCCACCCCGGAAGCGATATCCTCCTGGAGCGCCTCGGACTGCAGAAAGGCAAGGAAAACAATCGTCCACACAGCCCGCGGCCGCGTCGGATGCCCCTACCGCAGCGCCGGAAAAGGGCCGGCCGCATTCGACTGCTCGGGGCTCACAGCATACGCATACAAAGCCGCGGGGATTTCCCTTAAGCCGGCATCATCCCAGCAGTTCGCCCAGGGCAAGAAAGTCGGGAAGAAAGCCCTGAAGCCGGGGGACCTGGTCTTCTTCGGAGGGAGCAGGGACACAAAGACAGTCTCCCACGTGGGCATCGTCGTTTCCTGCAACCGGGGCAACGGGTCGTTCACTTTCATCCACGCGGCGAACTCCGGAGTGGAACTCCAGAAATCATCGAGCCAATACTACCAAAAGCGATATTTGGGAGCGCGGAGGATTCTCCCCCGTTGAAACGCCCCTCCGACGGCCATTATTTCGCGCCGGCGGGGCGTGAACGGAGGGCGTCGGCCTCGTCGGCGGTCAGTACGCGCGCACCGCTGTAACGGCCGGAAAGGTCTATGGGCGTGCCGTCGGGACGGACAGACCCGTACTCCCGCCAACCGGCCGTGGCAGTGGCGGCGGAGGGGTTCGGAGTCTTCGACGACTCCCAGCCCTTGGCCGGAATCACCGGCCCCATAGTGCAGTCGATATAAGCCACGTTGTCGTACAGGTCCGAAGACCCGGCGCTGCGGCCCAGGGTCATGGCCCCGTCGGCCACCCCTTCACCGGAAGTGAGCGAACAGTTCAGGAACACGAAGCCCTTGTCGTCGATGCTCTGGCAGCGTGCCTGGATAATATAGCCCTTGGCCAGGGCCCTTATCTCGCAATCCTCGAAAAGGCAGTGCTTCGGATAGCCCCAGATGAAGTCGCAGTTTCCGGCGATGAGGCAATTGTGCAGCCAGGCATAGCCCTTCGTCAGGAAGGTATCCTGAAGGCTCTCCAGGTCACAATTCTCCATCACAAGAAGGCCGGCGGCGGCATTGTCGTTGTTGTAAATCACCTCGGCCTGCCCCTTGGTGCCGTAAGAATTGACGAGGGTAAGATTCTCGAAGCGGACCTTGCCGCAATTCTCCATCAGGATGACGGCACGGCCGCCGTTCTTCCCTATCCCGGTCCCGGTTGCCGGCACTTTGCTGACCGACCCTCCGGTGCCGTTCATCCACTCCTCGGCGTTGGCGCAGCGCAGGATGCATCCCTCCTTGTCCTCTCCCTTTATGGTCAGATTGCCGCGCCCCGGGAGATAGAGCATTTCGCGGTATTCACCGGGACCGACGCTGATTGTGAAATCCGAGCTGCTGCCTGCCTCGAAGGAATAGTCCACGGCGCCCTGGATGGTGCGAAAATCGGCGCTCTCCGAAGTCAGCGACACGCTTACGGAAGTCTTCGAAGAGGGTTTCTTCCGGGTCTTGACCGTCCACTCCCCCAGCGCGACTCCGGAAAAACCTCTCACAGCCCCTTCGTCGATGGTTATGCTGTACTCGGCATCGTAGTCGAGCGCGCGGCTGTGAGGCTTGATTTCCAGCACGTTGCCGTTAATTCTGATCGGCGTGTAATGCACTATGCGGCGCTTGTTCACCGACCCGGGCCCAAGGGCGTCGAAGCAAGTGTTCATCAGCGATTCGTCGGTCACCTGCTCCGAGGGCACCATCTGCCCGTCAGAGAGCAGGGTGCAGGCCGCCACGTCGGCAAGGTCGATGCTGTCGGCAAGGGATCCGTCGGAGGTCTTCCATATCCGAATCAGGCCCTCCGTCCCGAGCACGGGCGCGGTTGCGAATTCATAGCACAGCGTCCCGTCGACGTAAAAGGTCCCTTCCGGCTCGACCACGGGGTCGTCGGGACCGTCGGGGTCATCCGGGTCGTCCGGATCTTCGGGGTCGTCAGGTTCATTGACCGGCGCGGGAGTGGGGGTCGGAGTCGGGACGACGGTTTTGTTTTCCGCCTCCGGGGCGGCGCAGGACAGCAGCAGTGCGGCGATTACGGCAATGTACAGGTGGCGCATATCTATAAGGGTGTTTGGTCTTTCCCCGCCAAATTTACATAAATTTCGTATATTTGTAAAACTGTCGCAAAACGATATTGAATGGAAACTATCACAGAATCACTCCCGATAATCATCGCGGTCGCCGCAGCGGCGGCTCTCCTCGCCGGGTTCGCGGCCTGGCTCATCACAAGGTCAGTTTACAAAGGGCATCTCAAGGCCCGCGACCTGCGCATACAATGGCTCGAAAAGGACGCCGAAGCCTCTGCCGCCGAGGCCGAGAAAGACCTCACGCTGCTCCGTGAACAGAACGAGAAGGACCTCGAGCGTCTCAGGACGCAGAACGAGAAAGACATCGCGCTGCTCCGCGAGCAGAACGAGAAGAGCCTCAGGCAGCAGATAGAGGCCGTGAAGGCACAGATTTCCGCGGAGAGCGAGAAGGTCCTGAAAGCCCGCCAGGAGGAGTTCACCAAAAAGGCCGAGGAGTCGTTCAGCACAATAGCCGGCGACTTCAACCGCAACCTCAAGGATATGAAGGAGGCCTTCGAGGCCAACAAGAAGACGCAGAACGACACTTCCGCCGAGCTGCGCACCCAGATCGGGGAAGCAGTAAGGAACCTTAGGGACCAGACGGAGAATGTCGGCGCCAAGGCCGACCACATAGCCTCCGCCCTTCGGGGCCAGAACAAGATGCAGGGGTGCTGGGGCGAGACCCAGCTGCACAATCTCCTCGTGGCGGAGGGCCTTGCGGAAGGCCGCGACTTCGACCGGGAGGAAACCCTGCGCGACGAGATGGGAATCGTCATCCACAACGAAGACACCGGCAAGCGGATGCGCCCCGACTTCATCCTCCACTACCCCGACAATACCGACATAATCGTGGACTGCAAGGTCTCGCTCAATGCCTTGTCGGACTACTTCGACGCGCAGACCCCGGAGGCCCGCGAAGAAGCCGCCGCAAGAAACCTCAAGGCCGTCAGGGACCAGGTCGACAACCTCTCCCGCAAGGACTACGGCACCTACCTCAAGCCGGGCCGCAAGTGCCTGGATTACACGGTGATGTACGTCCCGAACGTGAACGCGCTGGTGCTGGCGCGCCAGAAGGACCCGCACATCATTTCAGACGCCTTCCGCAAGAACGTGCTCATCACGAGCGAAGAGACCCTGATGCCTTTCCTCCGGCTTGTCCGCTCGGCCTGGGTCAATTACGAGCAGGCCCGCAACCAGGAGAAGATTGTGGCCGCCGCAACCCTGATGGTCGACCGCGTGGGCCTGTTCTGCGAAAGCTACGCCCGCCTGGGCAAGAAACTCCAGGATGCCGCCGACGCCTTCAAGGAAGGAGAAATCAAGCTCCGTGAAGACGGTCCCAGCATCCTCCACGCCGCGCATCAGGTCGAGGCTCTCGGCGTCAAGAGCAAGAAGAATCTCATCGACCTTCACTGAAATACCAGAATCAGATCAAATCCGGAATTGTACAAAATCTGGAATTATACAAAATCCAGAATTATACAAAATCCGGAAGCACCAAGGCCTGCAACCCCATTAAATATGGGAAAAGGGGTTGCAGACCTTCGGTGCTTCCGGATTTCAATGCTTTCTGATCTCAATGCCACTTGATTTCAGTACTCACTGATCTCCAGGTCACTGCTGGCTTTTACAGCATCGGGAAGACTTCTATCTCGATGTCGGAAAGAGGATAGGAAGCGCAAGGATGGATCCAGCCGAACTTCTTGTCGGCAAGACGCCGCCCGTCGGCCTTGGCAGGGACATAGACCTCGCCGCTCACAAGGCGGGAATGGCACCAGCCGCAGATTCCGGACCGGCAGTCGGAGGGGACCCTGATGCCGGCCTTCTCGATTGCGTCGATGAGGCTCTGTTCGCTCCGGCACTCGGTCTCGTACTGCTCGCCTCGGACCAGAACCTTGACCTTCCAGACCTTGCCGGCCTTGCCTTCGGGATACTCCGCATCGCCGACGGGGGAACCGTACTCGCCGGAGAGTTCGAACCTGACGCGGCGGCGGGGCTTGTCAAGAAGGGCAATCTGCCCCTCGGCGAACCTGTACATCGCCTTGGGACCGCAGACGAAGATGGAATAATCGGCATCGGGGGCGTATTTCTTAATAAGGTCGGCGTCGATGAAGCCGTGCTCGTACCCCTCGGCCTTCTCGTCGGACAGGACGTGAACGACCTTGACCTTGCCGCCGGAAGCGGCCACGGCCTCGTCCAGTTCGTCCTTGAGAAGGATTCCGTCGGAGGTGCGGCTGCCGTAGAGAATCGTCAGGTTGAAGTCCTCTATGCCGGAGGCAATGGCCCTGGCCATGGAGAGGAACGGGGTGATTCCGCTACCGCCGGAAAGGGCCACGACGTTCGCGGCATCCCTCAGGCCGACGTAATAGAAGTCGCCCAGCGGACCGGAGAGGGTCACTTCGGTGCCGACGGTCCAGTTCTCGAGGATGTACCTGGAGCCGTAGCCGTTCGGCGTCTCCTTTACAGTGATGGCGTAAGTGCCGTCTTCAAGGGCGTCCTTGGGGTTCGAACTCAAGGTGTAGGGCTTGCAGAGGGTGGCACCGTCGATGTCGAGGGCCACGCTTATGTACTGGCCTGCGCGGAAATACGCGAGTTTGCCTCCCTCCACGGCCGAAGCGAAGGTGAAGGTCTTCGCGCCTTTGTGCTCGACGACGCTCCTGATCACGGCCTTCTGCGCGCCGGGATGCAGTTTTGCCGCCAGAACGTTGGCATTGTAGGTGGGATTGGGCAGCGTCTCGGCGCCCTGTGCGATGTGGGCCTCCCTGGTCTTGACCTCGCCGAGGAAAGCTCCTACTCCGAGCCCCTTGAGGGCTTTCTTGTCATAATTGTACTTTGCCATATTACTTGCCCTCCTTCATTTCTTCCATCATATAACGGGCCTGCTCCTTTCCGGAGAGATAGGCCTGTGAATAACCGTCCATCTGGGTTCCATGGCCTCCGCAGAAGCGCAGGCCCCTGATGGTGTGGTCCAGTTTGTGGCCGGACTGCACGCGCGGGAACATTCCGTCCCAGGTGCAGGGTTCATAGCCGTAAACATCGCCGTACGGGGTACCGAGATAGCGGGCCCAGGTGACGGGGGAAGCAATCACTATCTCCTCGATGTGGTTGCGGATCGGCTTGCCGATGTAGTCTTCGAACTGCCGGATGGTCTGGTCGGCGAAGTCTTCCTTGATCTTCCAGTAGTTGCCCTCCTGCACGACGTCCTCCGTCCAGGCGTCGTCGGCGAAGAAACGGGCGAACTGCACGAAACAGGTGCCCTCAGGGGTGCAGTCGGGAATCACCTCGTTTATGATGGTCACGCAGTTGTCCCGGTGGGTTGCAAGTTTCTTGGAATTCTCGTACTGGAGATGATTGTCGCCGGTATGGCGCAGGAAGGTGTCGTAGGCCTTGAAACCGAGTTCCTCGTAGGGGATGTCGAGGGCCAGATAGACGGTGAGGCAGGTGGAGCCTATCTTGCGGGCGTTCATCAGCTTCTTCTCCCTTACGGGCACCTCGGCGGGGTCCATCATCTTGCCGAACACAACGTGCGGCATAAGGTTGCTCATCACGTAGGGGCACTCGATGAAGGTGCCGTCCTCGAGTGTAACGCCCTGCACGGAACCGCCCTTCACGTTGATTTCCTTCACGGGAGTGTTGTACCAGACATCGCCGCCGTTTTCACGGATCACCGAGTCGAAGGCAATGGAGAGTTCGTGGCTGCGGTTCTTCACGATCCAGGGCTTCTTGCTAACATAAGTATATGTCATAAAGGCATATACGGCAAAGCTCATATGCGCTGAATCGGCGCAGATGTAGTCCCAGTACGACTCGTATATTTCACGGGCCTTGTCGGGCACGCCGATGCGGCGGAGCATCTCGTCGCAGGTCATCGGGACCGTCTTCATAAGGTCGTGGTACTTGAGGAGCATCTCCACCTTGGCAAGGGGGCCGGGCTCATTGTCGTGCCTGGCCAGCCATTCCACGCCGTCCACGAGCATCCTGCCCAGTTCCATCACGGTAGTCATACTCTCGCGCGAGCCAGGGACAGCCTTCTCCATTCCGTCGATGAAGGCCTGCACTCCGTCGGGCAGAGTCACGTCATAGCCCTTTTCAGGGTCGGTGCTGATGGTGCGGAAGGCCTCGTTGATGGGAACCCACTCGACTTTCAGGCCGTACTCGTCGTCGAGCAGTTTGCGCACGGCGCCGGCATTCTCGCCCTCGCCCACCTGGCACATCTCGTGCAGGGTGGCCTCGAATTCGAAACGCCCGCGCACGAAACTGGTGGCACAGCCGCCGGGAAGATTGTGCTTTTCGAGCACCAGCACCTTCTTGCCGGCCTTGGCAAAACACGCTGCGGCAGACAGGCCTCCGTTACCGGCGCCCACCACCACAACGTCATACTTTTTCAATTTCATACGATTGGTGTTTTAGTGTTATTTAACGGTTCAGTAAATTTAAGGAAATTTTACGATTAATTGCATATATTTGCGCAAATTGAACGATATGAAAGTTTTTCCGCGCCTTCTTCTTGCCGCATTCTGCCTTGCGTTGGCAGCATCCTGCTCTCCTGAAGCCGTTCCGGCCGCCGAGCCTGAAATCATAGTTCCCGACGATCCCGAGCCCACTCCGGAACCCACTCCTGAGCCCGAACCGGAACCAGAGCCCGAGCCCGAACCCGAACCCGAACCGGAACCGGAACCCGAACCGGAGCCTGAGAACGATGTCCTCTGGGAAGGCGAAGCCAGCTTGAGCTGGACCGAGAGCAAAGGAAAAATCTTCATCGGCGCCGAGGCCTTCGCCGACGCCCTTCCCGGCGACAGGCTTCTGCTCACCTACGACCAGATAGACCAGACCTGGGGCCAGGCACAGCTGAACTACGGCGACTGGGTGCAGATCTCCGATTTCCCCGAATTCTCCGGCAGCCTCGTCCCTACCGACCTTTACGGCTGGACCTTCGGCAGCTGCGAGACCTACGCCACCCTCACCGACGGGATCCTCAGCGGCCTTCAGTCCCGCAAGGGCCTTATAATCCAGGGCTCCGACCTCATATTCCACAAGATAGAGCTGGTCGCCGGCCCGGGATACTACGAGCCCGTAACCGACCCCGACCCTCAGAAGGGCGACCCCAACCTGCACATATTCCTCGCCTTCGGGCAGTCCAATATGGAAGGTCAGGCCCGCATTGAAAGCATCGACCGCGAGGGAATCGGCAACAACTACCTGATGATGGCCGCGGTGGACTTCGCTTCCCCCGAGCGCGAGATGGGCAAATGGTACCGCGCCGTTCCCCCTCTCTGCCGCTCCGGCAACGGCCTCTGCCCCGCCGACTGGTTCGGCCGCACCGTCGTGGACGCCCTGCCGGAAGGCCACAGCGTCGGAATCATCAACGTGTCGGTCGGGGGGTGCTCCATCGACGCCTTCATCGACGAAAGGGTCGACAACTACCTCTTGACGGTGGAAAGCTGGCTTTCGGCCACAATGGGATACTACGGCTACAGGCCCTACGACCGCCTGGTGCAGATAGCCCGTATCGCCCAGGAATACGGCACCGTGGAAGGGATTCTCGTGCATCAGGGCGAGAGCAACACCGGCGACTCGTCCTGGCCCTCCAACCTCAACCTGGTGTACACCCGGCTTCTGGGCGACCTCGGCCTTGACGCGGCCGACGTGCCGCTGCTCGTGGGCGAGGTGGTAGCCTCCGACCAGGGAGGCACCTGCGCCTCTATGAACAAGATCATCGACAAGATCAACGACACGATTCCCACCGCCTGGCCCATCTCGGCAACGGGCTGCACCTGCGCCTCCGACCACATCCACTTCGATGCTGCCGGGTACAGGGAGATCGGCCGCCGCTACGCAGAAAAAATGATGGAACTGAAAGGTTGGTAAAGCCCTGCAGTTCCATCACTTGGAAAAAGTCTTCCCCTGCTACATAAATATATATCTCAGGACAAAGAGCACGGCAAGGACCCACATCACGGGGGTGATTTTCTTTATCTTGCCGGTGATGGCGTTGATGACCACGTAGCTGATCATACCAATCATTATGCCGTGGGCTATGGAATAAGCCAGAGGCATCATGACGGCGGTCAGGAATGCGGGGATGGCCTCGGAATAGTCGCTCCAGTCAATCTTAGCGATAGGAGACATCATCATCACACCGACGATGACGAGCACCGCACCGGTGGCGGCGCCGGGGATGGCAAGGAAGATGGGCGAGAAGAAGAGGGCCACCGCGAAACCGAGGGCGATGACGAATGAGGTGAGGCCGGTACGGCCGCCTTCGGCAACGCCGCTTGCGCTCTCGATGTAGGTCGTGGTGGTGGAGGTGCCGAAGCAGGCGCCCGCAGTGGTGGCCACGGCGTCGGCCATGAGGATCTTGCTTATGCCGTCGACCTTGCCGTCCTTGTCCACCATTCCCGACTTGACGGACACGCCGACCACGGTTCCAATAGTGTCGAACATATCGATGAAGAGGAAGGTTAGAACCACAATCAGCATATCCCAGGAAAGAACCTGGCTCCACTCGAACTTGCAGAAGATGGGGGCGATGCTGTCTGGCATGGAGACCACGCCCGTGAAGTTGGTTTCTCCAAAATAGGGGATGCAACCGATGACAGTGGTGGCGAGCATGCCGATGAGGATACCGCCCCTGACCTTCAGGACAACCAGGAGGGAGGTGAGCAGGAGACCTATGGTGAACAGTCTGCAGGCGGAACTTTTAAAATCGCCCAAGGTGACGAGGGTGGCGCCGTCGTCGACGATGATGCCGGCGTTCTGCAGGCCGATGAACGCGATGTACAGGCCGATACCGGCGCCGATGGCGTTCTTGAGCGTGGCGGGGATTGCGTTCACGATGGCTTCACGCACTTTCGTTGCGGAAAGGATGATGAAGATGACACCCTCGATGAGGATTGCGGTCAGAGCGAACTGCCAGCTGTAACCCATTCCGAGGCATACGGTGAACACGAAGAATGCGTTGAGGCCCATACCCGGAGCAAGTCCGAAGGGCTTCTTGGCATAGAGCGACATTGCCAGGGTACCGACGATGGCGGCAAGAGCGGTGGCCGTAAAGACGGCTCCGCCCGGCATTCCTTCAATGTTGCTGAAGATGGAGGGGTTGACGGCGAGGATGTACGCCATCGTGAGGAACGTGGTGATTCCGGCCACGATTTCGGTGCGCACGTTGTGCTTTTCCGGATTGAAGCCGAAACATTTGGTCAGGAAGTTCGACATATGAACAGGTTTGGTTTTTACGCCGTATCAATAGGGATCTAGTCGATTTCCTCGATGACGGGAGCCTCGGGAGCGTTCTTCTTGACGGACTCGATACCCTGGCGCATAGTGCGCTCTGAAGCGTACATCTGGCTGGAGCCGATAATCTGGCCGTTGGAAGCCTTGAGGTTGAAGAAAGGCTTGCCGTTCTTTGCAACCTTGATTTCATAGCGCTCCTCGAGGGGGGCGTTCTTCTTGACGGACTCGATGCCGTTCAGGCAGGACTCCTTCTTGACATAGCCCTCGCTGGTGAGGATGACCTGGCCGTTGGTGGCCTTGAGATTGAACTGGAACTCGCCGTTCTTGCGTACTGTAACGATAAATTTACCCATAATTGTTGATGATTTGAAATATTTGTTGGTTTGGTGTTGACGTGGTTTCTCACAAATATAAGGAATTTTGTTAAATTTGCGTGATTTTTCGGAAACAAACTTATACAACGATAAAAATGACATCCATTTCCAATCTTCAGAAAGCTCGCGCTCAGTACCAGCCGAAGCTTCCCAAAGCCCTCCAGGGCCCCGTAAAGGCCGTTGAGGGCGCTGCAACCCAGTCGGTGGGCAATCAGGCAGAAATCAAGGAACTCTTCCCCAACACCTACGGAATGCCCGTGATCGAATTCGCACAAGCAGAGAAGGCGGCCTGCCCCGCATTCAACGTCGGCGTCATCCTCTCCGGCGGCCAGGCCCCCGGCGGCCACAACGTGATTTCCGGCATCTTCGACGGCATCAAGAGCCTCAATCCCGAGAACAAGCTCTACGGCTTCCTGATGGGCCCCGGCGGCCTCGTTGACCATAAGTATATGGAAATCACCCCCGAGATAATGGACGCATACCGCAACACCGGCGGCTTCGACATCATCGGCTCCGGCCGCACCAAACTCGAGGAGGTGGACCAGTTCGAAAAGGGCATCGTGATTCTGCGCGAACTCGGCATCAAGGCCCTCGTGATCATCGGCGGCGACGACTCCAACACCAATGCCTGCGTCCTCGCAGAGTACTATGCCGCAAAGAATTACGGCGTTCAGGTCATTGGCTGCCCCAAGACCATCGACGGTGACCTCAAGAACGGGCAGATCGAGGCCTCCTTCGGCTTCGACACCGCCTGCAAGACCTATTCCGAGCTCGTGGGCAACATCGAGCGCGACTGCAACTCCGCCCGCAAATACTGGCATTTCATAAAGGTGATGGGCCGCAGCGCCTCCCACATCGCCCTCGAGTGCGCGCTCCAGACCCAGCCCAACATCTGCCTCGTTTCTGAGGAGGTGGAAGCCAAGGAGCAGAGCCTCGACGAGATAGTCGCCTACATCGCGGGCGCCGTCGCCGCGCGCGCCGCTGCCGGCAACAACTTCGGCACCGTGATCATCCCCGAAGGCCTCATCGAGTTCATCCCCGCCATCAAGAAGCTCATCGCCGAGCTCAACGACATACTCGCCACCGACGAGGCCAAGGCCGTCGCCCGTGAAGAGCAGATCGACTATGTGAAGGCCCACCTCTGCGCCGCCAACAAGGCCACCTTCGAGAGCCTTCCCGCCGGCGTGGCACGCCAGCTCGCCCTTGACCGCGACCCTCACGGCAACGTGCAGGTTTCCCTCATCGAGACCGAGAAACTCCTCTCCGAGATGGTCGGAGTGAAGCTCGCCCAGATGAAGGCGGAGGGCAAGTACTGCGGCAAGTTCAGCGCCCAGCACCATTTCTTCGGCTATGAGGGCCGCTGCGCAGCTCCCTCCAACTTCGACGCCGACTACTGCTACAGCCTCGGCTTCAACGCTTCCCGCCTGATTGCCAGCGGCAAGACCGGCTATATGTCCGTGATCCGCAACACCACCGCTCCCGCCGCGGAATGGATTGCCGGCGGCGTTCCCATCACGATGATGATGAACCTCGAGAAGAGGAACGGCAAGATGAAGCCCGTAATCCGCAAGGCCCTCGTGGAGCTCGACGGCGCTCCCTTCAAGTTCTTCGCTTCCCAGCGTGAGAAGTGGGCCCTCGAGACCTGCTACACCTACCCCGGAGCCATCCAGTACTGGGGTCCCTCCGAGGTCTGCGACCAGACCACCAAGACCCTCCAGCTCGAGCAGCAGAAGTAGCCGCTCCCGTCCCTGACATCGAAAAACGTTCCAACGGACAATGAACTGTTGCCGTTGGAACGTTTTTTCATACTGCGCGGCCAGTAACATGCATTCCGGGCGGCAGTTGTCGCGACCTTGTGCAAAAACAGCCTCCTGACCCAAGTAACTGCACAAGGTCGGCCGAAATTGAGGGAACCTTGGGCAATAACCCCACATAGGAAGCCGATTTTGCACAAGGTCGGCTGGAATTGCCGGTTCCAGTTAACCGGTATGTCTGGCAGTATAGGTCCTGCAGCCCATTAACCCAAATAAAAAGGGCTGCGGGGCCCATACTGCCAGACATTCACCGCCGCGTATGCTCGAAAAACGAATAAAAAGTGAGTAACCTGCATTCCGGCGGCAGGAGTGACCTTCCGGGACCCTGTGGCCGCCCGTGGCCTCATGAACGGGAGGGGCCCGCGCCGAAGGCGTGGGAGGGATGAGCGAAGCGAAGGTAACCGGGAGGTCACTCCTGCCGCCGGAGACAAAAACGAACGGCTGGCGGTAATTCAAAGGAAATTGTTATATTTGTAGGTTATTATGGAAAAGACCGTCGCAAAACAGAGAATTGACGAACTCAAGGCCGTCCTGAGGGAGAACAGCCGCAGATATTACGTGGACAACAACCCCACGATGAGCGACTTCGAGTATGACGCCCTGATGCGCGAACTCGAGGACCTCGAGCGGGCGTACCCCGAGTTCGCCACTTCCGACTCCCCCACCCGGAAGGTTGGCTCCGACATTGAGGAGGGACTCGGGGAGCAGGCGGAGAGCCTGGCTACGGGAGAATTTGTCAAACGGCCGCACCGCTACCCTATGCTCAGCCTGGGCAACACCTACAGCATCACGGAGATCGAAGAATTCGCGGCAAGGGCGGAAAAGGCGCTTGACGAGCCTTTCTCCTGGTGCTGCGAACTGAAGTTCGACGGAACGGCAATCTGCCTCACCTACAGGAACGGCCGTCTTGTGCAGGCCCTCACGCGCGGCGACGGAGTCGTGGGAGACGACATCACCGCCAACGCCCGCAGCATATCCAACATACCGCAGACCCTTCACGGCGACTTCCCCGAAGAATTCGAAATCCGGGGAGAGGTCCTGATGCCCTACGAGGCCTTCGAGAGGCTCAACGCCGAAAGGGCCGACAACGACGAGCCACCCTTCGCCAATCCGCGCAACGCGGCAAGCGGCTCGCTCAAGCTGCAGGACCCCGCGGAAGTGGCAAAACGCGGGCTGCAGTGCACCCTGTACCATATTCCGGCCCAGAGCGTGAGCTTCGCAACGCACGACGAAGCCCTCCTCAAAGCCGCGTCGTGGGGCCTTCCGGTCTCCGACACAAGGCGCCTGTGCAAAGACATAAACGGCATACGGGAATTCATCTCGCACTGGGACAGCGGAAGGAAGGGTCTGCCCTTCGCAACCGACGGCTGCGTCATAAAGATCAACGAACTCAGCGCCCAGAGGGCACTGGGATACACGGCAAAGAGTCCGCGCTGGGCCGTGGCCTTCAAGTTCAAGGCCGAGCAGGCCTGCACCGAAGTGCTGTCAATCAGCTACCAGGTGGGCCGTACCGGAGCCGTGACACCCGTGGCCAACCTCGCCCCGGTGCAACTCAGCGGCACCGTGGTCAAACGCGCCACCCTCAACAACGAGGACTGGATGCGCGAACTCGACCTGCGGGTCGGAGACTGGGTCTATGTGGAAAAGGGCGGGGAAATCATCCCGAAAATCAGTTCCGTGGAACTGGGAAGAAGGCCTCAGGGAGCCGCAGAACCGGCATTCCCAAAGATTTGCCCCGACTGCGGCACGGCTCTCGTGCGCAGCGAGGAAGAAGCCAAGTGGTTCTGCCCCAACTCCGAGGGCTGCCCCCAGCAGATAAAAGGGCGGCTCGTGCATTTCACGGCGCGCAAGGCTATGAACATCCTTGCCGGAGAAGCCACCGCTGCCCAGTTGTACGACGCGTCCCTGGTCCGCAGCCCCTCCGACTTCTACGACCTCCGCAAATATCAGCTGACGGCCCTCGAGGGCTGGCAGGACCGCTCGGCGCAGAAATTCCTCGACAGCCTCGCGGCAAGCAGGCAGGTGCCCTTCGAAAGGGTCCTCTTCGCCCTCGGCATAAGGTACGTGGGAGAAACCACCGCGCGGGAAATCGCGCGGCACTTCGGCGGCATCGACGCCATAATGGAAGCAACCGAAGAGCAGCTGCTCGAGGTGAAGGACGTCGGGGAGGTCATAGCGCGCAGCGTCTTCGAATATATGCACGACGAAGGCCACAGGCGGGAGGTTGCCCGGCTAAGGGCCGCGGGGCTCCGCTTCGAGGCGGAAAACCGGGCCGAGGCGCTGTCGTCGGTCCTGGAAGGAAGCACCGTGGTGGTGTCGGGCAACTTCAGCGTGAGCCGCGAGCAGATAAAGGAACTTATAGCCCGGCACGGTGGAAAGAACTCTTCGTCGGTAACGGGAAAGACCACCTTCCTTCTGGCAGGCAGCAAGCCGGGGCCGGAGAAAATCCGCAAATGCGGCGAACTGGGAATAAAGATAATGAGCGAGGAGGAATTCCGGGCCCTCCTTCCGCGAGAAAAAGGCTCCCCGACCCCTGAGGAACCGGAGCAACTGAGTCTGTTTTAGAAGATTATGGCGATAGCGAGAAAACTGACGGATCTCTTCTCGGACCGCATCTGGTCCATCGACACTTCGGCGTGCCCGAAGGGCTACGGCGCCCTCGTGCACTTCGTCAAGCTGCTCAGGATCACCATCAGCACCTTCGCGGAGAACAGGATGGGATTCCAGTGCGTCTCGCTCAGCTACTTCGTGACCCTTGCCATCGTGCCCTTCTGCGCCCTGCTCTTCGTGGTGACGGGAGGTCTCGGAATCACCGACAAGCTGGAGGACATTCTCCGTCAGATCCTGACCACCAGTCCCGAGCTCGTGGACCTGATAATGGACAAGGCCGGGAACATAGTGGACCTTGTGGACGGCGGCGGCGTGGGCCTTCTGTCGGCCCTGCTGTTCCTCTGGGCCATCCTGTGGATGATGTTCCAGGTGGAGAGGGTGTTCAACAACGTCTGGGGCATAAGGAAGATTCCCCGCAAGATCTACAAACGCTTCGGATTCTACATCCTTGTGCTGCTGCTCTCCCCCTTCATCGTACTGATTTTCGGCACCGGCATAGTCTATTACACCAATATGACCAACCTGATAGGCCTGGACCTTTCCGACGTGAACTTCCTTCCCAAGTTCCTGGGATATGCGGGATTCTACGTGGTCTCGGCGCTGACCCTTTCGGCAATGTACAAATTCATTCCGGCCCCGAAGGTAAAGTACAAGGAGGCGCTGAAGGCGGCAGTTGTGGCAGCCCTGGTGTTCGTCATCTTCCAGTACCTGTATCTTGAGACGCAGGTCTTCGTGGCAAGGCTCAACAAGGTCTATGGAGTCATCGCGGCAGTGCCGCTGTTCCTCATATGGCTGAATTTCAGCTGGCAGATAATAATTTACGGCGCAGAGCTCACGTACAGCCTGCAGAACGTGGACACATACAGGAAGACCGACGACTGGGATTCCGAAAACAGATAGACAGAGATGGCAGTAAGAGAATTCACAGAAGAAGATTACAGGCAGATAAACCTGGCTTGGGAGTCGCTTTCGGAACTGGCCAGGGAAAGATGCCGGACCGAGAACGAGTTCGAGACGGTCAGAATGGCGTTCGACTTTGCAAACAACGCCCACAAGCACGTCAGGAGGCGTTCCGGCGAGCCGTATATCCTCCACCCCATCGAGGTTGCCAAGATAGTCGTCGGCGACATAGGCCTCGGCTGCAAGTCCATCACCGCCGCGCTTCTCCACGACGTGGTGGAAGACACCAACTTCACCGTTGACGACATACGCGCCATCTTCGGCGAGAAAGTGGCCCAGCTGGTCGACGGTCTCACCAAAATCAAGACCGTCCTCGACGACGAGGACCGCAAGAACGGAACCACAATCCAGACGGAGAGCCTCCAGGCCGAGAATTTCCGCCGCATACTCCTGACGATGGGCGACGACGTGAGGGTCGTCCTGATCAAGCTCGCCGACAGGCTCCACAACTGCAGGACCATCGAATATATGCCCGAGCACAAGAGGGACAAGATCCTCTCGGAGACGATGTTCATCTTCATCCCCCTTGCCCACAGGCTTGGTCTTTACGGCATCAAGTCGGAGATGGAGAACATCTGGCTGCGCTACAAGGAGCCCGACGAATACGCCGAGATACAGAAGCGAATCAGCCTCAACGTGGGTCTGAGGGACAAGCAGATAGACGAATTCATCGCGCCCATAGAGACTGCTCTCAAGGCCGCGGGCTACAAGTTCACCATAAAGAAAAGGGTGAAGACCCCTTACAGCATCTGGTACAAGATGCGCACAAAGCACGTGCCCTTCGAGCAGATTTACGACTTGTACGCCGTGCGAATCATCTACGAGCCCGCTGAGGGAGAGGACCTGACTCACGAGCGCACCGACGCCTACGCAATCTATTCGATGCTGACGGAACTGTACAACGAGCAGCCGGGGCGCTTCCGCAACTGGGTCAAGAAGCCCAAGGCCAACGGCTACGAAGCCCTGCACTGCACGCTTATGAGCCGCTATGGAGTCTGGGTGGAAGTGCAGATACGGTCCAAGAGAATGGACGAGATTGCCGAGAAGGGCATAGCCGCCCACTGGGCCTACAAGAAGGAAGGCGAAACGAGCGAGAACGACTCCGAAATGGACCGCTGGCTCGTGAAGGTACAGGAAATCCTCACCAGCACCGACATCAACGCCCTCGAGCTGCTGGACATAATCCACAAGGACCTCATAGCCTCCGACATAGTGGTGTTCACCCCCAAAGGGCAGCAGAAGGCGGTTCCGGCGGGTTCCACAGCGCTGGACTTCGCCTACAGCATCCATACCGACATAGGTAACAAAGCCATCGCCGCGAAAGTGAATATGAAGCTGGTGCCTCTGAGCCAGGCCCTCAAACCCGGCGACCAGGTGGAGATAATCACCGCCGCCAACGGCCGCCCCAAGGCCGAATGGCTCAAGTTCCTGCAGACCAGGCAGGCCAGAACCCGCGTCACGGACTATTTCCGCGGCCAGAGGGAGGAGGTGGCCAAAAACGGGGAGCACATCTTCGAGGAAAGGCTCAAGGCAATGGGAATCAAGCCCGGCAATTCCGTGCTCAGGAAGTTCCTCGACACCCTCCAGATCAACGACAAGACCGAATTCTTCTTCCGCGTGGGGCTCGAACTCATCGGCCCCGAAGACTTCAGAATGGTAATTTCGGAAAGCCTGCACAAGAACGTTTCCGGCCCCACCCAGAAGCTCAAGGGTCCCGACACCGCCCCCGAGCGCCAGTACGTGCTGGCCGAGTGCTGCAGCCCCATTCCCGGCGACCCCGTCATCGGATTCCTCCAGAGCGACGAGAAGACCGTCGTCGTACACAAGAAGTCCTGCCCCGTGGCTGAAAGCTATGCAAGCAAGTTCGGCAACCGGGTCGTGGTTCCCCAGTGGGCCGACGAAGAAGCCGAATACCCCGTGAGAATCAGCCTCAAGGGCCTTGACAGAAAGGGGCTGCTGAACGACATCACCCGCTGCCTGTCCCTGAGCCTGGGCCTCAACATCCGCAAGATTCTGATGGGCGGCGAGGGCGGAATATTTGAAGGCTATGTGGAGCTCTGCGTCCACGACAAGAAGAACCTGGAGTCGATGTCGGCATCCCTGAAGGCCATCGACGGAGTCCAGGAAGTTTTGCGCACCGACATACTGTAACCGATTATGATCAAGAGATTTCTGCCGCTCATCGCCGTAGTTGCCGCCGTTCTCGCGCCGGTGTTCTTCCTGCATTCCTGCGCCAACACCACCCAGGCCCCGACCGGCGGTCTCAAGGACACGATTCCCCCCGTCATAATCAACATCAACCCCCTTCCCGGAGCCACGGGAGTTCCCACCCACGGGGCCAAGTTCCTCTTCAGCTTCGACGAGTACGTCACCATCAAGCAGTCCAAGAACATCTTCCTCTCCCCTCCCCAGCAGAAATCCCCGAAGTCCAAGATCAAGGGGCGCGGGGTCCTGGTCTGGTTCGAGGAGGACCTCGAGCCCAACACCACCTACACAATAAGCTTCGTCGATGCCATCGCCGACAACAACGAGGGCAATATGTTCCCCGGCTACACCTATGTCTTCTCCACCGGAGAGCACATAGACTCGATGATGGTCACCGGCACCGTGCAGGACTGTGGCACCCTGAACCCCGTCAAGGGCGCCACCGTCCTCCTCTACAAGAACCACGCAGACTCCGCAATCTTCCTTGAAAGGCCCTACGCCGCGGCGAAGACCGACGACTGGGGCTATTTCGTCATCCCATACGTGGCCGACACCCTTTACCGCCTGTACGCCCTCAAGGACGACGCCGGCAACAACATATACGATCCCGACGTGGACCTGGTGGGCTTCATCGACTCCCTTATTCGGCCCACGATGGTGGCAAACGACACCGTACCGGAGATGCTGAAGTTCGATATGAAGGACACCCTCGGCTGCGAGTCCAGGAAGAGCGAGTACGAACTGCGCCTCTTCAGGGAAAAGCCGGCCAAGCAGTTCCTCAAGAACAAGATGAGGACCGGCACCCACAGCGCCTACATCACTTTCCAGGCCCCCAACGTCTGGATAGACTCCCTTTGGATCCGTGGCCTCAGGGCCGACCAGATAATCTCCCAGTTCAACATCCTGCACGACAGCCTCGAACTCTGGGTGAACACCCGTAAGAAGGTGGCCGACACCCTCCACCTCTTCGTAAATTACCGCAAGACCGACTCCCTGGGCACCCTGCAGCCGGAACTCGAGCACATCAAGCTCTTCGAGGAAGGGGTCGGAGCCAAGAAGGCCAAGCGCGGCCGCGACATCCAGCACGGCGACACCATCTGCATCTACAAGCTGTCGGCCACCGCGGAAACCGTGGAGCAGGACGGTTTCGAACTCCTTTTCAACCTGCCGCTGATTTACGAGAACTTCGACTCCCTGAAGTTCCGCTACCTCAACCCCAAGCAGAAGGAATTCAAAGGCGAGGTGAGCGTGGAGCGCGACACCCTGAACCTGCGCCGCTACATAATAAGGCCCAAGCTCAAGATGCTGCCCGGCTACGAATATTACCTCAAACTGCCGCACCGGGCTTTCCGCGACGTCAGCGGCTTCTGGTCCGACAGCACGGAGACCAAGATATCCCTTCCCAAGGAAGAGACCTTGAGCCTGCTCAAGGTCCCGATGACGGGAGTGGACCGCAAGATCATTGTTGACCTTCTGAACGAGAAGCGCGACAAAGTCCTGCGTTCCTATATCATCGAGCACGACCAGGTCCTCGAGTTTCCCTATCTCAAGGAGGGAAAATACTGCCTGCGCATCACCGACGACGGCAACCGCAATTCAATAGTTGACACGGGCAGTCTCCTTGAGCACAGGCAGCCCGAGACGGTGACGTTCTACAACTTCGGGGCGCCCGACGGGAAGGACGGAAAATTCCTAACCATCCCGCCCAGCGCCGAAATCGAGCACAGCATCGACGTATCAAAACTCTTCACGAAATGAAAAGACCGGTCCTGACAGCAATTCTGCTCCTGGCAGCCGTCCTGCCCTCGGCCGCGGGCTCGCACCGCACCGACACCCTTGAGGTGACCGAGTTCTCCAACGAATACCTCGACACCGTGAAGGTCTATCGCAAGCGCACCATCAACGACTATTCGATGATAGGAGTGAATTACGGGGTTGCCCTCTGCAATATGGCCTTCAATCCAAGCAAGCACAACCGCGCCTGGCAGGTCTGTCCCAACCATTTCTCGGTGATGTACACCCATTACGAGAAACTGTTCGGCTACATTGCCAACTTCGCGTTCCACGCCGGATTCGCCTATTCCCACGAGGGGGCCGGTTTCAAGATAGACCCCGAGACCGGCAGCTACTACAACAACATCGACTATGCCAACACGCTCAAGATGGACATAGTGGAGGTTCCTGTGATGGCCGGTTTCCACTTCGACGTTGCACCCGTGAAGTTCGAGGCCTGCGTGGGTGTCTATGCCGGTTATCGCCTGAGCATCGAGCGCGAGGGAGTTTACCTCCAGGACGAGTGGAAGACCACCTTCCACGACTACGACTTCCGCTTCGACTACGGTCTTGAGGGAGGAGCCGGCATCGCCTTTATGATAGACCCCATAGAACTGCATTTCAATGCAACCCTCCGTTGGGGCTGGCAGAGCATGTACGAGCCGAACTATTATTCGGAGTACTACTACCGTTACGCATATCCGCTGGACATCATTGTCACGGCCGGAATCCACTTCCAGCTGAGCAAGAGAACCGGAAAAACATCAAAAGAACTCAAAAGACAGGCAAAGGAGGCCGTTTATGGAAAGACTGGCAACATTGACCGTTAAGGTCGGCAAAGACCTTCTCATCGGAGGAGGCAATCCCATAGTCGTTCAGACAATGTGCAACACCCACACTTCCGACGTGGAAGCCACCGTTGCCCAATGCCTGGAGTGCGTCGCCGCCGGTGCGCAGATGGTCAGGGTCACCGTCCCCGGCCTGCAGGACGTGCCTGCGCTTAAGGAAATCCGCGCGAGGCTCAGCGCCGCCGGCTGCACAGTTCCACTGGTCGCCGACATCCATTTCTCTTCCGAGACCGCCATTGCCTGCGCCTCCGTGGTGGAGAAGGTACGCATCAATCCCGGCAATTTCCACCCCGACCACGAAACGGCCAGGAAGAGATTTGCCGAGTTTCTGGAGGTCTGCAAAGTGAACGGTACCGCCGTGAGGGTCGGAGTGAACCACGGTTCCCTCGGGAAGTTCATCACCTCGCAGTACGGCAACACGCCCCACGGTATGGCGATGGCCGCGATGGAATGGCTTCAGATGTGCATAGACGCCGGATTCTTCAACGTCGTGGTATCGCTCAAAGCCTCCAACACCGTGGTGATGGTCGAGGCATATCGCGAGCTCGTGGCTATGATGAAGGAATCGGGGCACCTGTTCCCCCTGCACGTCGGAGTCACGGAGGCCGGGAACGGCGATATGGGACGCATCAAGTCCTGCGTCGGAATCGGCACGCTTCTCCGTGAAGGCATAGGCGACACAATCCGCGTCTCCCTCACCGAATCCCCCGTCGCCGAACTCCCCGTCGCCCGTTTCCTTGCGTCATACTATGGGTCTGAAGGTTTCCATAGCCAGACTTCCGCTTCGCTTCATCCCTCCCAAGCTTGCGCTTGGGCCCCTCCCGTTCATGAGGCCACGGGCGGCCACAGTCTGGCTATGAAAACTTTCAGACCAGATGAAGAAAATATGCTGACGGAGGCTGTGGAGTGGGGACCGAAACTGCTGAACCGGGAAGTGGACGATATGCCGGAGTCACCCTGGAAGGACGAGATAATGCAGGCCGCACGGCGCCGCTTCACCCACCCGGAATACATCGCCTGCCCCGGCTGCGGCAGAACGATGTACGACCTCCAGACCACCTTCGAGACGGTCAAGGCCCGCACCTCCCATCTGAAGGGAATGGTCATAGCGGTTATGGGCTGCATCGTGAACGGCCCGGGAGAGATGGCCGACGCCGACTGGGGATACGTCGGAGAAGGCGGCGGGCGAGTGTCGATCTACCACAAGGGAGAGCCCGTGCTCAGGCACGTTCCCGATTCGGAGGCCATAGACAGGCTCCTCGAACTTATCGAAGGACGGGTATAAGTTCCTCAAACGAGTCGATCAGAAAGTCCGGAGACGCGCTCTGAAGCATCTCCGCGCTATGGTTGCCCCAGGTCACCCCGCAAGTCCTGCACCCGGCGCCGCTTCCCATCATCAGATCGAAGGTGGTGTCGCCCACCACAAGTGTTTCGGCGGCCTGCGCCTCAAGCCTGTCCAGAAGCCAGAGCACAATATCGGGGGCCGGCTTCGGACGGTAATCGCCGTCGCTGGTGGCTATTTCCGAAAAAATGCCGTCAATGCCGTGTGCGTGAAGTATCCGGGAGAGCGAATTCCTCCCGCGGGAAGTTGCAATGGACAAGGTATAACCGCTCTCTGCCAGGTATTTGAGAGTTTCCTCCACACCCGGGAAGAGCGTTATGTACTGCCCCGCCACGTCGAAGAAAATCCTGCGATAAGTATCGACCCCCTCCTGCACCCTTTCGTCTGGCACGGCCCCGCCCTGGCGGATCGACTCGCAGAGCGGCAGGCCTATGGTGCGCTTTATACGCTCGTCGTCCTGCTGCGGAAGGCCCATCAGGCGCAAGGTCTCCTGCACGGTGCAGATTATACCTCGCGAGGTGTCGGCAAGAGTGCCGTCAAAGTCGAATATACAGTGCCTTATCATCGTCACTCGACATAAAGCAGGAGTCCCTTGAGGTATTCCCCTTCCGGATGATAGATGCTCACCGGATGGTCCGAACCCTGGCACAGGCGGTCGATTATGCGCACGCTGCGCCCTGTCTGGGCGGCGGCGCTGAACACGACCTCCGCGAAGGTGATCTTGTCAACGACCTGCGAGCAGCTGAACGTGAACACGAGGCCGCCGGGCGCCACTTTGGATATCGCCGCAGCATTGAGTCTCTGGTATGCGCGCAGCGCATTGCCGAGCGCTCCGCGGTGCTTCGCGAAAGCGGGAGGGTCCACTATCATCATATCGTACTTCCCTTCCTCCGTCTTTCCCAGAAACTCTATCGCATCTTCACAATAGTTATTGAATATCTGTTCCAGATCTTTTTCCAAGCTTAGTTCCGGATCTTGTTTCGGACCTTGTTTCGGACCGATGTCTCTGCACCGGGAACAATCCGTAAGGGCCAATGTTCCCGTTGCAGAGACATCGGCTCCTTGCATAATCTCGGCAGCGGGCTCTGCCGGAAGGCCATTGGCCCTTACGAACTGGCCTTCCGGCAGAGCTTGCTGCAGTGACGAGTCAGAAGCGGCGTTCAGTTCAATGTTGCGCTGAACAAGCGACATAGCTTTGGCGGAGGAATCGACGGAGTCGACGAGGGCTGCGCCGGCATTAAGGGCGTAGATGCTGAAACCGCCGGTATAGCAGAAAAGATTGAGCACACGGCGGCCGGCGGCATAACGGCCCACGAGGGCGCGGTTGTCGCGCTGGTCGAGGAAGAAACCGGTCTTCTGCCCCTGCTCCCAGTTCACCAGGAACCTGTTCCCGTTCTCCTCGACGGCAATCTCGGAAGAAGCAAAACCTTCCGCCTTGTAGAGGTAACCGTCGATCAGATCAAGACCGGCCTTGAAGGGGGCCGTGCCGCTGGACTTGTCGTAAACGGCCTTGAGAGAGGAGCCGAACACATCCTGCAACGCCTTGCAAATCTGAGACTTGGCCCTGAACATACCCACGCTGTGGGCCTGCATCACGGCCACACCGTCATACCAATCGATTATGAGGCCGGGAAGACCGTCGCCCTCGCCGTGGACAAGCCTGAAACAATTGGTCCCGGGCCCGGGGAGGTTCACCGCAAGACGGGCCTGACGGGCACGGGCTATGGCATCGGTCCAGAAATCCGGGGAGAGAGGGTCGCCGTTGAAACTCAGCACCCTCACGGCAATGGAACCGACCTGCCAGTGACCTACGGCAAGCCGCTGCCCCTCGGCGCTGACTACCGACACAAGGTCGCCCTCGGCGGGAGAGCCCTGCACCTGCGCTACGGCGCCGGAAAAAACCCAGGGATGAAAACGGCGCAACGAAGAGTCGCGCTTCGGCTTTAATATGACTTTAACCATTCTGTTGTTTGGGAGGATTCGGGGCAAGTTGCTCCGGAGTGAGAGGATTCTTCTCGCTGGCCTGCAGCACCTCGTACATACGCAGGCAGACCCACGCGTCGGTGGCGGCATACATCTGCTGGGCGGGACTGAGTTCCTCGGCCTCCCAGTTGGAAAGCTGCTGAGCCTTGCTGATGCGGCATCCCAGGATGATCGCGGCCATCTTCTTGACGCTCTTGTCCCTGATGCCCCACTCCCACACTATCTTCTGCAGGTCCACGAAGCCGGCGTCGGGGAAAGGGCCGTAGTACTTGAGGCCGCGGACATCGTCGTGGCTGGCGGCGCCTATCTTGAGGATTTTCTTGTTGGAGAGGAGATTGCAGAGAGGCTTGCGCATCCCTATCATATTAACTCTGAACAGGTATGCCCTGTCGGGACCGGAAAGTTGCAGCAGAGCCACGTGGTGATGCGGCTTGCCGGGTTCGAAGACGGGACGGGTCTCGGTGTCGAAGCCTATCGCCTTCTGTTTTCTGAGGTACCACACGGCGCGGTTGAATTCGGCGCCGGGCTTGTCTATGACGGTTATCTTGCCCGGGAACGACCCCAGGGGCAGATTCTCTATCTCTTCCGGCGTGACGCTAATCTTGAACATACGAGCTGGGTATGATCAGCGCGGGCCCGACCGGGGCGTCCGCGGGGCGCGGACAGGTAACGAACGCAACGGCTGAAGGTTGTGATATATTATGAGTAAAGAGGTTCGAATCCCTCATCTTCCTGAAGCAGCAGGCGGTTGTGGAAGAGGCGGCGTCCAGGATGACTGCATCCTTGGACACGAACTGGCCGTAGATGACCGAGAGGCTTGAAGAAAGCGAGGTTATGGAGTTGAGGTCTTCGCGGGCACGGGAGGGGTCAATGGCGGGATCGTCGACGAGGATGGCGTCAAGAGGCGCGCTGCCGCCGCTTTCGCGGTATCTGTCGAGGAAGGATACCATAACGTTGGCGGTGTCGGCCCTGTTCACGGCAAATGCGCTGCAGGATATGCCGCCAAGCCCGCGGTCGCGCAGTTCCTCGGCCACAGCTGCAAGATAGATTCCGTCCTCCTCGGAGGCAACCTCGCAGATGACGCCTATGTTCCGGACCGTAGAGAGGTCAAGCCTGTCGAACATTGCGCCGATGGGGGTGATTACGGGAACGGTGCAGCCGGAAGCCCTGAAAAGGGTGTCCACGTCAAAGCGGCCGAAGGCCCGGTAAACCGGGTCGGCGAGGACAATCATCTTTGCGGCCGGCCTGCTTCCGAGACATTCGATGTCATAAGGGGTTACGCTGTAGGCCGTATCGAGAGCGGCTACCGTGAGTTCCACGCAGTTCCTGCGGAGGGAATCCGTACGTACGGCATCCACAATGCCGACAAGGGTCTCGCCGCAGAAATCGGCAAGACCGTCGGGCACCGGGGCGGCGCTCACGTTGTCGAAGGAATCCGACCCCAGGAAAGAAGGAATAAGATTGCGGACGCTTTCCCCGCCGCCTATGACGACTATGGCTCCGGAATCGAGCGGTTTTGAATTACGGGACAAAACTTCCAGGCTGCCGGGATACTTTCCGGCCAGGATGTCCCTGACATACTGTACCGTGGGGCGGCACTCCCCCACTTCTGTCCTGCAGGACACGACTCCTAGCAGGACCAGAAACGGCAATATCTTCAAAAATTTTCTCATTTCTTTCTAACAATCCACAAAGATAAATAAAATCCTTATCTTTGTAAAGTTTGATACAAGCTAATAAATTCTCACGTAATATGAAGAACACTTTAATCCTCACCACCGTCGCGCTTGCAACCCTGTCAGTGGCAGCAGCGGCCCAGCCCCGCCAGGAAGTGAAACTTCCCGACTACAAATTCACCACGGAACTTGCCAACCCCATCACCCCCGTGAAGAACCAGTCCCAGAGCGGCACCTGCTGGGCGTTCAGCACCATAGGTTTCTTCGAGTCCGAAGCCATCAGGATCAACAACATCAAGGACACCCTCAATTATCCCGATTTCTCCGAATTCTTCGTGGTAAGCCATTCTTATAAAGACAGGGCCGTGAAGTACGTGCGCCTCGACGGAGCCCTCGGCTTCAGCGCCGGCTCCTCTTCGGGCGACGTCCGCGAGGTGATCCGCGACTACGGCATAGTCCCCAACTCCGAGATGACCGGAATGAACTACGGCACCTCGCTTCCCCGCCAGGCCGAGCTTGACGCCGTTCTCAAAGCCTATGTCGAGGCCATCGTCAAGAACCCTAACCGCACTCTCACCACTGCCTGGAAAAACGGCCTCCAGGGCATTCTGGACGCATATCTCGGCCCCCAGCCCGAGACCTTCAGCGTAGGCGGCAAGTACTATACCCCCGAGTCCTGGCGCGACGCCCTCGGAATCAACCCCGACAACTACGTCGACCTCACCTCCTTCACCCATCACCCCTGGTACAAGCCCTTCGTGATTGAAGTGTGCGACAACTGGCGCCACGAGCAGAGCTACAACGTGCCCATCGACGAGCTTATGGAGGCCCTCGACGCGGCCCTCAAGGCCGGATACACCGTTGCCTGGGGCGCCGACGTGAGCCAGAAGGGCTTCACCCGCAGCGGCCTCGCCGTTCTTCTGAAGGACGACGCCAAGACCACCGCCGGTTCCGACCAGGAGCACTGGCTCGGCAAGGAGGAAGGCGCACCCAAGCCCGAGATAGTCATAGAAGAGAAGGTTCCCACGCAGGAAAGCCGCCAGGAGGAATATGACAACAAGACCCTCACCGACGACCACGGGATGCAGATCTTCGGCATTGCCCGCGACCAGAAAGGCAACAAATTCTATATGGTAAAGAATTCCTGGGGAGCCACCGGCAACTATAAGGGGATCTGGTACGCGTCCGAGGCCTTCGTGAAGGGCCAGACGATGGATATGATGATGCACAAGGACGCCATCCCCGCGGCAACCCGCAAAAAACTCGGACTCTGATGCGCGTACGCAAATACATCCCCGATTTCATAACCTCGATGAATGCCGTCTGCGGCATCGTCGGGGTTGTTCACGCATTCAACGGCTGCTATGAGGCGGCGTTCCTGCTTATGCTTGCGGCGGCGGTCTTCGACTTCTGCGACGGTCTTGCGGCAAGGGCCCTGGACGCCTATTCCGACTTCGGGAAGGAACTCGACTCGCTGTGCGACTGCATCAGCTTCGGAGTCCTGCCCTCGGTGATGCTCTACTGCCTGAGCCACGAATACACGGCATCCAAATGGGTGTCGGCCACGGCCCTGCTCATTGCAGTGTTCAGCGCGCTGAGACTCGCCAAATTCAATGTCGACAAGCGCCAGAGCGAATCTTTCCTCGGGCTCCCCACCCCCGCCTGCGCGATGCTGGTCGGAGCCCTCTGCTGTTATATTGCCAAGGACCCTTCCACCTTCCTTGCAATATGGGTCAGCGGCCCGGTGTTCGTCCCCGCGCTCAGCGTCACACTGTGCGCGCTGCTGGTCTGCGAGGTCCCGATGTTCTCCCTGAAGATGCACAAAGACGACCCTCAGCCTCTCAAGAACAAGAGGCTGGCATTCGCGTTCATAATAATCGCTGCGGTGATTGTTTGCTTCGCCTGCAGGCTGGACTGGAGCGTAGCAATAGTGCTGGTGCTCAGCTGCTATATAATCAAGAATCTGATTTACAGGCTTTTCGGGGTCTGACCCCCGGCAAGTTCCTCCATCATTGCCTTTGCGACGGCGCGGGATGCTCCTGCGCCGCCGAGCGTTTTACGGATCCGGGCATAGTCCGCAATCATCCCGGCGCGGTAATCGGCGTCGTCAAGGAGCCTGCGGACCTCCGCGGTCACGGCGTCGGCGGTGAAGTCTTCCTGAATCAGCTCCCTGAAGGCCTGGCGGTCCAGGCAAAGGTTGCCGAGCGAAATGAATTTCACGTTGTCCAGCACGTGCAGGACCTTGCGGGCAAGGAAAGCCGTTACGGCCGACGTGCTCCAGCAAACGACCTGGGGTGTGCCTATAAGGGCGGCTTCCAGAGAGGCGGTGCCGGAATTTATTATCGCGGCGGAGGCGTACTTGAGCACATCGTAGGTGCATCCGAACACGACTTCAACGTTCCTGCGGCCACCTATGTACGGGGTGTAGTCGTCTATCGACCTGGCCGGAGCCCCGGCTATCACGACCTTGCAGCCCAGGCGGTCGGCGACCTCCATACATACCGGCATCATCCTGCTGATTTCGGCCTTCCTGGACCCGGCCAGAAGGGCTATGTACTCCCCTGCGCAGACGGGAGCGTAAGTGTGGGCATCCACGGCGTCGATCAGGGGGTTCCCCTTATAGATGAAAGGTATGCCCTTCGACTCAAAATATGGTATCTCGAAGGGGAACACGATGAAGAGCTTGTCGACCCAGGCCTTCAGCTTGCGGTTGCGGCCTTCGCGGCTTGCCCAGGTCTTGGGGGCGATGTAATAGAATACGCGGATTCCGCGGTCGTGGCAGAACTTCGCCACCTTCATATTGAAGCCGGGATAGTCGATGAGAATCACCACGTCGGGCTTCCAGGCAAGGATGTCGTTCTTGCAGGAACGCAGGTTGCCGAGCAGTTTGTCGGCCTTTACAAGGACCTCGAGGAAGCCCATCACGGCCCCTTCGCGGTAATGACGGGCAATGGTGCCGCGGTCGGCTGCGGCATCGAGCATAAGGTCTCCGCCCCAGAAGCGGAAACGGGCGTCGGGGTCTTCGGCCATAAGGCCGCGGATGAGGTTGGAAGCGTGAAGGTCGCCGGAAGCTTCGCCGGCAATCAGATAATATCGCATAATCTGTTCAATTCGTTGAAGTCGGTGTTGTCTATGCACTGGGGGGTTACGGTCACGTAGCCCTGCTCGAGCAGGAGATGGTCGGCGGATGGAAGGTTGCCGGGATTGGAGGTGAAGTCGCCGGCCATCACCACAATCTCCTCGTCAGGAAGGGCCGCGGCAAGGTATTCCTCGTCGGGGGCAAGGCCCCGGGCGGCGGTGAATTTCCTATAGTCAACATATTCCCTCTCCCAATGGGCCATACCCATATTTGCAGCGCGCACACCCTTTATCAGGGATGCGGGAAGAGCCGGGAAATTTATGTTGTAGAAGGCTCCGAAGCGCCTTCGCGCCGAAAGGGCCAGCTTTTCAAGGATTCCGGGCAGGAACTCCCCCACCGCCGAGAAATCGGCATCGGGGCTGAAAGAATCCAGGCTCACCGCAACGGAGGGCACGCCGTTCACGGCGCCTTCCATCGCCGCGCCCACGGTTCCGGAGTAAATGGCGGCCGTGGCGGCATTGGAGCCGTGGTTTATGCCGCACACGACCAGGTCGGGCTTCTGCGGCCAGAGGATGTTGTCGATGCCGTACTTTATGCAGCTTGCGGGGGTGCCGTCCAGATACCACCACTCCTCCCCGGGAGAAGTGGAAAGCTTTCTTACGGCGATGGGCTTGTAGCCCATTGTCACGGCCATCGACATCCCGCTCTGATGGGTCTTTGGCGCCACGATGAGCAGTTCTCCCATCGGTCTGAGAATTTCCACCAGGGCTAGGAGCCCTTTTGCGCTGTAGCCGTCGTCGTTGGTGACCAGTATCTTCATCTCCTATTCGAATTTTATACAAAGATAATTGATTTTCACCGATTTTTTGGTAAATTTGCGTCGCCAAAATAAAAGGGTAATTATTGTTTAACAACTTATATTCAAAAAAATGGTAAAACTTGGTATTAACGGATTTGGCCGTATCGGCCGTATGGTATTCCGTGCAGCTGTCGAGAATTTCGGCAATGACATTCAGGTTGTAGGTATCAACGATCTTCTTGACGCTGACTATCTCGCTTATATGCTCAAGTACGATTCCGTACACGGAGAGTTCAAGCACGACATCAAGGTTGAGGAGAACTACCTCATCGTTGACGGTAACAAGATTCAGGTCTTCGCAGAGAAGGATCCTTCCAACATCACTTGGGGCGCCCTCGGAGTTGACGTCGTTGTCGAGTCCACCGGTTTCTTCCTGACCGAGGAGCTTGCTTCCGCACACATCAAGGCCGGAGCCAAGAAGGTCATCATGTCCGCTCCTTCCAAGGATGCCACCCCTATGTTCGTCTATGGTGTGAACCACGAGACCTATGCCGGTCAGCAGATCATCTCCAACGCTTCCTGCACCACCAACTGTCTCGCTCCCATCTCCAAGGTCCTCAACGACAAGTTCGGCATCGTCCGCGGCCTTATGACCACCGTTCACGCTGCCACCGCTACCCAGAAGACCGTTGACGGTCCTTCCAAGAAGGACTGGCGCGGCGGCCGCGGCATCCTCGAGAACATCATCCCCTCTTCCACCGGTGCTGCAAAGGCAGTCGGCAAGGTTCTTCCCGTTCTCAACGGCAAGCTTACCGGTATGAGCCTCCGCGTTCCCACTTCTGACGTTTCCTTCGTCGACCTCACCTGCGAGCTCGCAAAGCCCGCCACCTATGCAGAGATCTGCGAGGCCATGAAGGCCGCTTCCGAGGGTGAGCTCAAGGGAGTTCTCGGTTACACCGACGAAGCCGTCGTCTCCACCGACTTCCGCAACGATCCCCGCACCTCCATCTTCGATGTCAAGGCCGGTATCCAGCTCGATCCCACCTTCGTCAAGGTTTGCGCCTGGTACGACAACGAATGGGGTTACAGCAACAAGGTCTGCGAAATGGCCAAGGTCATCACGAAATAAACGACAATTTCATAACATAAAAAAACCGCCGGTCTCCCGGCGGTTTTTTTTGTTTATATATAGCCAGCTACGACAAGTAGGGCCCGAAGCCCATTAGCCCAAATGAAATTGGGCTGAGGGCCCACTTGCCGGAGATGGCTGCAAAACCGACAGAGTATCCCCCGGAACAGCAGTTCGTAAGGGCCAATGCTGTTCCGGGGGATACTCTGTCGGAAGAAGACTACTTAAGCTCGCGGAATTTGGCGGCGCTGATCTTCGTGGGCTTGAGGGTAATCTCCTCCTTGATGCGGGCAAGGACCTTCTGGTCTTCCACCTGCTCGGCAAGACGCTCTATCTGCTTGCTGTCCTGGAGAACGTTGTTGGCAGCCTCCTTGATGAGCTCGGCAGGAACGTTACCCATACCGTACATAGCGTACTGATAGGCAACATAAGCCTCGGCGGCATCGGTGATGTCCTTCTGCTCGATCTTGAATTCCCACTTGCGCATAAGGTAGCCGCGAACCATCTGCCACTTGAAATCCTCGGCAAATCCGGGGAACTCCTTCTCGATGTCCTCCTTGGTGAACTTGCCCTGGTTGGCGACAAGGAGCCAGCGCTTCAGGAAATCTTCGGGGAGCTTGAGGTCGGCCTTCTTCACGTAGAAGTCGCGGATGTCCTTGCTCAGACGCCACTCGGCTTCCTGCTTGAACTCCTCCTTCATACGCTCGGTCACTTCCTTCTCGATGTCCTCGTCGGACTTCGGTTCCTCGTCCTTCTTCTCCTCATAATATTTCTTGAGGTTCTCGATCATCGGAGCCTTGTCCTTTGCCGAAACGGTGACGCTGTAGTGAGGGACTTCGTCGGTCTTCTCAACCTCGAAATTCACCTCGGGAGAAAGAGCGATGTCGAAGATGAAGGTGTAGTCGGCACCCTCGTTCCACTCTATTTCAGGCTGCTTCTCGCTGGCGAGAGGCTCTCCGAGAATGTGAAGATTGTTTTCGGAGATGAACTTCTCGAGTTCGGTTCCGAGGACATCGTTCACGGCGTCGGCCAGAATCTGGCCGCCATAAACCTTCTGAATCAGAGATGCGGGGACCATACCCTTGCGGAATCCCTTGAAATCTGCCGACTTTTTGACTTCATTGAACTTCTTCTTCCTTGCCGGCTCATAATCGGCCGCCTCAACCGTGAGAGTGAGCTCAAGGTTGAGATCATCAATTTTGTTCTGTACTGCTTTCATGATTACTGTATTGTTTTAATTTTCTAATCTTGTTTTTGCTCTTGGGTGCATCAGTGGCGGCCTCCCTTTCAGGATACTTGATTCTCTCGTGATGGATATGTGAGAGATATGAGGCGACGGCATCCTTGATAAGGCTGATCTCCCTGACGGTGATATCGGCCTCCGAGAACTGGTTTTCGTCCATCTTGGACTTCACTATCTTGTTCACAAAGGCCTCCAGGGCCTCGCGAGAGTAGTCGGGGAGGGTTCTTGACGCGGCTTCGAAGCTGTCGCAGAGCATAAGTACAACCTGCTCCTTGGTCTGCGGACGCGGGCCGCTGTAATGGAAGTCGCTCTCGGCAGAAGGGTCGCCCCCGTCGGACAGGTGCTTGCTCCAGAAATAGCTGATGAGGGAGTCGCCGTGGTGGGTCGATATGAAATCGGTCACAACCGACGGGAGTCCCGCCTTCCTGGCCATCTCCCGGCCTTCCGTGACGTGCCGCGCTATGTCCAGAGCGCTCTGGCGGGGCGAGAGTACGGAATGATATTTATGGTTCTCTTCAGTTGTGATGAGAGATTCGTTCTCCACAAAACAGAGAGGGTTCTCCATCTTTCCTATGTCGTGATAAAGGGCACCGGCACGAACCAGCAGAGGATCGGCGCCGATTGCACGCGCCGCGGCGTCGGCCATATTCACCACCGCAAGGGAGTGCTGGAAGGTTCCGGGGGCATTCTTCTCAAGCTGCCGCAGAAGTTGGGATGAGGTGTCGCACAGTTCCTGCAGGCGGCTCTTGGAGACCATATTGAAGATTCTCTCCAGCAGATAAAGAAGAGGGTAACCGAAAACGGAGAGCAGCGCCGCAATGAAGAACGCGAATATGTCGGTGACGGAAATCCTGTCGACAAGGTTCAGAAGGCCGAAGCCGAAATAGACTATTGTCAGAATCAGGAAGCATACCGCCATCACGACGAACTGCCTCCATCCGCGGTCGAATTTCCTGAACATGTACACCGACACGATTCCGGCCACGAAGAACATAGTGAACAGAGCCGGACCTTCGGAGTGGAAGACGACCAGGGGCATCAGGGCCGCTGCATAAACGGGGATTATCAGCCCAGGCTTGAAGAAGGGCTGCATCAGCAGTGCGCACAGGGTCAGGGGGAGAATGTACACCAAGCCCTCGTCGAATCTGATGGCCAGTGACTCGCCGGCCGAGAACAGCAGGAATACCACAAGCAGATATCCAAGGCGCCTGTCGGAGAAGACTCCCGGGTCGGACAAGAAGATTCCGAAGAAGAACACCACTACCATCAGCAGGGCTATTATGCCGTTGGCGGTGTAATGCTGCAGGGGGGTGATGCCGGCATCGACGTTCTCCTTGAGTTCACGGGTATAGGAATCCAGCATCTGGGCTATCTCGGAGGTGACTATCTCGCCTTTGGCCACAATCAGCTGCCCCTTGCTCACATAGCCTGAGGTCGGGGAGATGCGGGAATCCGCATCCAGGCCCACCAGGACGGTGGTCTGCTCGTCGTAGCTGAGGTTGGGCACGACGAGGTTGTAGATTCCGCTGGCAAGAAGCAGGGAGTCGGCATCGGTGCCGGAGCCCAGCTCCAGGACGCGGTCAAGAAGGGCCGCGCGGGCAACGGAAAGAGTGTAGATGTCGTCGGCGGGGCATTTCGAGGCTCTCTTCCCCTTCTGTACATAGACAAGGTCAGGAGCCACGGAAGCCTTGGACGAACGGATTCCCTCGTCGGTCACAATGCCCTTGTCGTATATGGCGATGAGGGCGTCGGACACTATTTCGGCCAGATCCCCGAGTTCGGACTGGGAAACGGCCTTGAGGGCGTTCTTCAAAGGTTCGTCACTGTATCGGTAATAAGGAACGACAGACAATTCCGCTTCCTCCCTTTCCTCCCTGAGCTGTTCGTCGGTCTTGTAGATCGGGAAGTCATAGGCGGCGTAGAGGGTTTCCTCCGTCCACTGACGCCCCTTGAGGTAGTTGTAGTTCCTGGAAACCTGCCCGGGCATCAGCAACGAAAGAAGCGCTGCCGAGAGCAGGAGAAGCAGAGTTGTTCTGAGTGTAACGTTCCCTTTATTGTCCATCAGGCGTCGATGTTTGCGTAATGTGCGTTCTCTTCGATGAACTGCCTGCGTGGAGGCACGTCATCGCCCATCAGCATCGAGAACGTGCGCTCGGCCTGGGCGGCATTGTCTATGGTGATCTGGCGCAGACGCCTGCGGGCAGGGTCCATAGTGGTGCTCCAGAGCTGTTCCTCGCTCATTTCACCCAGACCCTTGTACCGCTGCACGGTGTAGCCCTTGTCGGAGCCCTTGCCAAGCTTGAGGGCGGCTTCCTCGCGCTGTTCCTCCGTCCAGCAGTAAATCTCCTCCTTGCCCTTCTTCACAAGATACAGGGGCGGGGTGGCAAGATAGACGTAGCCGTTCTTTATGAGGTCGAACATATAGCGGAAGAAGAAGGTAAGGATCAGACAGGCGATGTGTGAGCCGTCCACATCGGCATCGGTCATTATCACGACCTTGTGATAGCGGAGTTTGCTGAGGTCCATATGCTTCTCGCCGCTTTCGTCCTCCTGGGCCACGGTCACGCCGAGGGCGGTGTAGATGTTCTGGATTTCCTGGCTGTCGAACGCGCGGTCCACGGCGGCCTTCTCCACGTTGAGAATCTTTCCTCTCAGGGGCAGGATGGCCTGAGTCTTGCGGTCGCGGCCCTGCTTTGCGGTTCCGCCTGCGGAATCTCCCTCAACGAGGAAAAGTTCGCACTTTTCGGGGTCGCGCTCCGAGCAGTCGGCCAGCTTGCCGGGCATTCCGGCGCCGCCCATCACGGTCTTGCGCTGCACCATCTCGCGCGCCTTGCGGGCGGCGTTGCGGGCCTTGGCGGCAAGAACCACCTTCTCGATTATGGTCTTGGCCTCCTTGGGGTGCTCCTCGAGGAAAATCTCCATCGCGGCAACGGTGGCCTGGGAGACGGCGGGCGAAACTTCGGTGTTGCCGAGCTTGGTCTTGGTCTGGCCCTCGAACTGGGGCTCTGCGACCTTGACGCTGATGACGGCGGTGAGGCCCTCACGGAAATCCTCGGGAGCCAGCTGCAGCTTGCCGTCCTTGTCGAACATCTCCTTGTCGAAGAGCTTGGCCTTGACGCCATAGTCGCGCAGGCTCTTGCTGAGGCCGTTCTTGAAGCCCTGCAGATGCGTTCCGCCCTCGATTGTATTGATGTTGTTCACATAGGAATAAATCTTCTCGGAGAAACCGTTGTTGTACTGGAGCGCTATGTCGATGGGGACGATCTTGTCGGCCGAAACGACGATGGGCTCGGGAATCAGGGTGGTGGCGCCGGCGTCGAGATACTCGATGAACTCGCTCAGGCCGTTGCGGGAGAAGAAGAGTTCGGACTTATAAACCCGACGGCCGGTGGCCTTGCTCTCTCCGCTCTCGGGGTCCTTGACGAACTCGTCGACCATCTCCCTCCTGTCGGTCAGGCGGATGTTGATGCCCTTGTTGAGGAAGGCCAGTTCACGAAGACGAGCGGCCAGGGTGTCGTATTTGTAAACAGTCGTCTGGGTGAAGATGGAAGGGTCCGGGTGGAAGGTTATGATTGTACCGGTGTCGGTGCAGTCGCCGACGACTGCAACGGGTGCGAGGGGCTTGCCCTTGCTGTACTTCTGCTCGAAGACGTGACCCTCGCGGTGGACCTCGGCTATCAGAAGGTCGGAAAGCGCGTTGACGCAGGACACGCCCACGCCGTGCAGACCTCCGGAGACCTTGTAGCTGTTCTTGTTGAACTTTCCGCCGGCGTGAAGCACGGTGAGCACGACCTCCAGGGCGGAGCGGTGCTCCTTCTCGTGCATACCGGTAGGGATGCCTCGGCCGTTGTCCTTCACGCGGATGGAATTGTCTTCCAGTATCTGTACGTCGACGGTGTCGCAGAAGCCGGCCATGGCTTCGTCGATACAGTTGTCGACCACCTCATACACCAGATGGTGCAGTCCCCTCTCGGATATGTCGCCGATGTACATAGAGGGGCGCTTTCTCACTGCCTCCAGGCCTTCGAGGACCTGTATGCTGTTTGCGGAATACTGTTCTTCCGCCTGTTTCATCTCTTCCTGATCTATCATTTCGGTTCAATTATAATATCTTACAAAAATACTCATTTTTTTTAGAATTTCAGGCATATTCCGGCCGTTAAATAAGGGCCGTTCTGGATATGGGTGAGGGTTTTGCGCACGTCGCTGTTCAGAATGTTGCCTGCTTCGGCCCAGACGCCCAGCTTGCGGCTCACCTTGTACTCCAGCGAAAGGCCCAGGTCCACCCATCCCGGGACTGACGAATCGGCCGAAGCACGGGAGGTCTCGCCCTTGAACCAGACACCCGCATATATCCTGCGGTTCCAGTTGTAAATCACCCTTGCGCTGCCCGATACGGCGGGAAGGCCGTATCCGAGGTAATCGGAATCGAAGCTTGCCTTGGCAAAACGCCCAGCGGCGTCTATCTGAAGGCGCTCGGTGCTCCAGCCGAGGCTGGCGTCGGCATACAGCAGGCGGTAGTGCTCGCGGGATACAACATACTCATTGAAGACGGGCGCCTCGTTCTCGATGGCATATCCTCCCCTTAAATCATAGGAGAAGGGGCCGAAGTGGCCGCGGATTCCCCCGCGGGCGTCGAAGGAGGTGGACCCTATGAACGATTCCCCGTAGGCGGAATTGTAGAAGTGGTTGAGCGTCTTGAGCTCGTACAGGCCGTAGAGCCTGTCGCCGCCGGTGAGGTCGGCGTAGAAGGTAAGCTTGTTGTCCAGCAGGCCGGCCGACGCGTGCACGTCGGGGGCGAACGACAACCCGCTGCCGTTCCATCCTATCTTCACGCCGGCGCTCACGTCGAACTTGCCGAGCACGAACTTGGCCCTGGGAGTGGCTCCGGCGGCAAAAAGGTTGCTGCCCGCCCTGTATTCGTCAAGGAGATAGAAGTCCACCAGGAAACGGTACTTCGTGTTGAGGACGGGACCGACGGTTCCGCTGAAATTGACGTTGTGGGCCGTTTCGGCGGCACTGGTCTCGTAACCGAAGCGGTATCCGAGGCTGATGTCATAAAGGAAGAAGGAGCCGGTGGCGTCGTCGGAAGAGAGCCTCGCGCGGGCGAAGCCGCCAAGATAGCTGCCGGTGCCGGTATTGTCGGAACTGAGGATGCCCTCCTCCCCCACAACGAAGCCGAGCGTGCTGCCCTTGAAGTGGTAACGGCCGTCCAGGCCCGCCTTTTCGGCAAGGTCCATTCCGGAATACAGCCCTCCGTCGGGAAGCAGGTCACTCCCGACCGACTTGTATTTGCCCCAGTAGCCGTGAGCGTCGGCAAAGAGGTTCAGGGAGAAATTCTCCTTCTGCCTGAGGTTACAGGCGAATTCCAGCTCGGGATTGAGGGTCCAGCCCGCACCTGCCCTCAGATACAGCTTTCCGCCCCTGTAGGCCGAAGAAGCCGGGGTGACCTTGACCGAATAGGGAGAGAACTCGTAAGCCCCGTGATAGGGGTTGTCGAACACGGAGTAGTCGAAGCTGTAGCCGAACTGCAGCAGGGAGTCAGGCACTGCCATCGGAACCGACATCTTCTGGAAGTCGCCCAGGGCACCGGAATAGCTGTTGGTAACCTCGACCACAGGGTTCACGTTCTGGGCCTCAGCGGCCAGGCAGGCGCACAGGGCCAGTATTGATATTGCTGTTTTCTTCATCTTACTGCTGTTTTTGGAGACGCTGCAGTCTCTGTTCGACGATACCGGGAATGTCGTCCCGGGAATCGGAGGGCTGATAGCCGTCCCTCACGCTCTCCAGGGTGGCCTTGGCCTGATCGGTCATCCCCCTCTCCCGGAAGGAATCGGCAAGGGTGATGAAGGCCTTCGCGAGCCAGTAAGACTGGTCCCCGGCGGCCGACGAGAAGTCATAGACGGCATTCTCGACCGACTGGAACTCGCCGCGGTCGAAGAGGTCCTGAATCACTATGTATGTGGCCTCGGCGCCCTCGGCGGTGGAAGGTTCGGAGGAGAGGGACCGGAACAGCTCCATCGCCTCGTCCCGGCGGCTGCGCGCAAGGCAGCTCTTGGCCTTGACGTACTCCGCCTCTCTGCGGAGGGCCTTTGAACTGGCCTTGTTCAGGGCCACGTCGGAGGCCGCCGAAATGGCGTTGTCCCAGTCTTTGGCCCTGTATGCGGAGCGCATCATCCCGGTGCGGGCGGTGGTGCGGTTCGCCTCTATCTTTGCGGTGTCGTAGAGGTCGCTGTAGCCGGAATACGCGGCCTGCCAGCGTTCCAGGCCATAGGATAGGTTGGCATAGCCCAGACGGGCGTTCTCGCCGATGGAGCCCGTGGCTCCCGCCTTCACGGAGGCTTCGTAGCAGTCGGCGGCCTTTTCCTTGTCGCCCGTCTGCTTCCAGGATTCGGCGAGGTAGAACAGAGCCTGCGCGCGGTTCTCCCCTTCCGGGAATTCGTCGAGATACTGCTGTATCGAATTCACGGCCTGGGGGTAGTTGCCGGCCAGATAGACCTGCTCGGCGGTGTTGAAGTACATCGCCTCGCGCTCCGAGGCCGACTTCCGGGCGTTGAGCTTGTTCTGCTCCACATACTCAAGATACTTGTGGGCCTCTCCCCTGCTCTGGTAGATGCTCTCTATGGCAAGGAGGGCGTCGTCGGCATAGCTGCTGCCGGGGAGCATCTCCACAACGCGCTTGTAGCACTCCAGGGCCATTTCGTGGTTGTTGGCGTTTCTGTTCACCATTCCGAGGCCTATCAGGGCCCTGGCGGCAACGGTGCTGTCGGAAGTCTCGCGGCGCAGCCGGCGCAGCACCCTCACGGCATCCCCGGAGTTGCGGTTGTCGATATGGGTCCTTCCGAGTTCATACATCGCCTCGTCGTAGAGCGGAGCCGAAGGGCTGGCCCCTTCCACTGCGGAGAGGACCTGGGCCTTTTTCTTCTTGTCGCCGGAAAGGCCGTAAGCCTGCGCCTGACGCCAGTAGGGGTAGATATTGTCGGCGGAGTAATACTCGTCCAGGACCTTCTGGTAACTCTTCACGGCAGCCTTGTAATCCTTCCTCGCGAAGTCGCAGTCGGCCCTGCGGACAAGGGCGTCCTCCCTGTACGGAGAGCCCTGCACGGAGGCAGCGTTGTCGAACCACTTCGCGGCCTGGGACCAGTCCTCGTCCTTGAAGTGGCAGTAAGCCACGTTGTAGGGAAGATAGACCGATTCGGTGGTGCCGTCCAGGGCGGAGCCGTTGTAGAGGTCGAGGAAGGTGCCGGCCGCATCGGAGTAGCTACCGCTCCTGTACTGGGCCTCGGCAAGCCAGTAGCGGCTTATCTGGTTGAACCGGTCGGTCTTGGGATAATAGTAGGCGCTGGCCTTCAGATAAGGCACCGCGTCGCGCCAGGAGCCGCTTTCCACAAGCTGGTTGGCGCGCAGGTAGTTGGCCTTGGTGTAGTTGGAGCGCATGTCGTCGTCCAGCTCGTCGATGTGGTCGTAGGCGTCGAGCGCGGCGGCGTAATCCCTGTCGTAGAGGGCCGCGAGGGCCATATAATTGTAGATCTCCTCTCCCTTTGTCCTAGTGGAGTAAGTCTTGATGTAGTCGGCAAAACCGGAGGTGTCTTTGTTCAGGTCGAAGGAGAGCTTTGCATAGTTGAAGCTGGCGTCCTCCTTGATGCGGGCGTCGAAGTCCGGTTCGGAAGCGGCCTTGAAGGCATCCATCGCCGCAACGTTGTTGCGCAGGTGCAGATAGGCGTCGGCCATCTGGTAATTGGCTATCTGCCCAAGAGAGTCGGTGCGGTCGGGCATCTTCGAGAAACTCTCCACGGCCCCGCGCCAGTCCTCCACGGCATAGAGGACGGAGCCGGAATAGAACATATCCGACCTGGTGAGGCCCTCGGTCTGGATGGAGTCGAAGTATTCGCGGGCCGAAGCTTTGTCGCCCTTCACGAGGTAGGACTCGCTGATTATCCTGGCCAGACGCTGCCTTCGTTCCGAGGGTACGGAGTCGAACATCGCGGGGCCGTTCTCTATCACATAATCGTAGTTGTGATTGTTGAACTCGCAGTCTATCAGATAGAACGACGAGAGGTCGGCGAAGCGGGAATCCTCCCGGCTCTGGCGGAACCAGCCGGCCGCGGAGGTGAAGCTGCGGTCCTGGTAGTCCATATATCCGAGCAGATATCTTGCGGTTGCGGTGTAGTCGCACACCGGCTGGCGGTCAATCTCGCGGAAGTGCTCGCGAGCCGAGCCGTAATAGCCCTGCACGTAGGCGCAGTAGCCTTTCTTGAAGGTGGCTTCGGTCCTGGTCTGCGAGGGGATGTCGGATTCGGCGACCTGCGAGAACTGGGCGTCGGCGGCGGCATATTCGCCCCTGTCGAAGAGATTGAGGGCATACTGGAAACGCATCTGCGGGAGCAGCGCGGAGTTGGCGTCGGAAACGGCAAACTGCGCAAAGGCCTTGTCGCAGTCGGCCGACTGCATCTTCAACGCGCACAGCACCGCATAGCCGCGGCATTCCTGGGTGTCGCCCGCCTCCTGGAAGAGGGTGCGGGCCCTGCCGTACATTCCGTTGTCGTACAGGTTGAGCGCCTGCCGGAAGGTCCGGGTGTCCGTCTGCTGAGCGCGGGAGGGCGCGCAGAGGGCCAGCAGAAGCAGGGAAACGGTCAATATTCTGGCTTTCATAATTTCTGTAATATAACTTACAAAAATAAACATTTTTGCGCTATCTTTGCAGAAACAGAGCAACTATTTATCCACAAGTTATGAACAATTCCGAGCCCGTCATAAAATTCGAAGGAGCCGAAATTCTGAACGGCGAAACTCCCGTCGTCTACGACCTCAATATGGAAGTGTTTCCGGGGCAGCTGGTCTATATCGTAGGCAAGGTCGGAACGGGCAAGACGTCCATAATCCGCACGATGATAGCGGAGAACCGCCTCCTCAAGGGCGAGGGATCCGTCTGCGGCTTCAACCTCAGGACCATGCGCAGCCGCGACGTCCCCTACCTGCGCCGCAGGATGGGTGTGGTCTTCCAGGATTTCCAGTTGCTGATGGACCGCAGCGTGCACGACAATCTGGAGTTCGTGCTCAAATCCACCGGCTGGAAGGACAACAGGCTCTCCGACAAGAGGATAGCCGAGGTCCTGGAGGCCGTTGGAATGTCGACCAAAAGCCATAAGATGCCCCACCAGCTCAGCGGCGGCGAGCAGCAGCGCATTGCCATCGCCAGGGCCATACTGAACAACCCCGGGCTGATCATCGCCGACGAGCCCACCGGCAACCTCGACGCCGAGACGGCCACCGGTATCCTCGACCTGCTTTCCCGCATCAACAAAGAGAACGGAACGGCCATCGTGATGGTCACCCACAACCTCGGCATACTGGAGCAGTATCCCGGCCGGGTATTCGAAACCAAAGATGAATCTTGCACAGAGATATAGCGGCATTCTGGGCTACTTCCGCGAGAATGTGCCCGCGGCGCAGTCGGAACTGAACTTCAGCAGCCCCTACGAACTGATTGTGGCCGTGATGCTGAGCGCCCAGTGTACCGACCGCCGGGTGAACCTGACCACCCCGGCCCTCTTCCTGAAATATCCCACGGTACAGAAGCTCGCCGCGGCGGAATTCGACGAGCTCTTCGAGCTGATCCACAGCATTTCATACCCGCGCAGCAAGACCACGCACCTCATCGGGATGGCGCAGAAGGTCGTTTCCGGGTTCGGCGGAGAAATCCCGACCGGCATCGACGCTCTGATGACCCTTCCCGGAGTCGGGCGCAAGACCGCCAACGTCGTGGCCTCCATCGTGGACGGAGCGCCCGTAATCGCGGTCGACACCCACGTCTTTCGCGTTGCCCGCCGCATCGGCCTTAGCCGCGGCAAGACCCCGCGGGAGGTCGAACTGGACCTCGAACGTCACATCCCCGAGGCCGACAGGCCCATCGCCCATCACTGGCTCATCCTGCACGGCCGCTATGTCTGCACCGCCCGCGCCCCCAAATGCACCGACTGCCCCATCTCCCCCTGGTGTAATTCCTTCGGAAAACTCTGAGGCCCGCCGGAAGATGCCGGCAGCAAGTACGATTTAAGCCGGCGGGAGTGCCCTGCCGGGACCTGTGGCCGCCCATGGCCACATGAATGGGAGGGGCCCGCCGCGAAGCGGAGGGAGGGAAGAGCGAAGCGAACGTAA
>R15__coassemble_431_pt1 | contig 41360 bp, 29 predicted proteins | sample R15__metabat2_high_PE_015 | metagenome-assembled genome bin R15
CACAACGCCGCCTCCGCTTGCGGTGCCGAGGGTGGCACAGTTTCCAGAGGGGACAGCCACCCCGAATCAACCCGACGTTTCCAGAGGGGAGCAGCCGCCCGTTGTAGTAGCAGCGCCGGAACGGCAGCCAAGGGCAAGGAAGAAGGGCTCGGCGCTCTCGCTCGCGAGCCTCGAGGCGGCCGACGAACCCGAATTGACGCTCGCTGAGGAACCTTCCGCCGCAGCGGCGGCCCCGGCCGCGCTGCCTTCAGACGAGGCGCTGGTCGGTAAATGGCACGAGATGATTGCAGGCGGCAGCCTCCAGGGCAAGCAGCGCCTGTCGACGGCCCTCTCCACGGCCAAACTGGAATTCCGCGAGGAAGACGGCATCAAGCACCTGGACTTCTACGTCACCAACGAGGCGCAGAAGAAATGGATAGAGGAAAAATGCCTTCGTGACCTGGAGTCCTCGATGCAACAGCTCTCGGGCTGCCGGAAACTGTACCTACACCCCGTCGTGACCCCTCAGGAAGAACTTCCCGAGATGAAATATATGCCTTCCGAGAAGGCAAAGGACCTTATGGACAAAAATCCCGAAGTGAAGCAGTTCGTTGCCGACTTCGGCCTCGATATATAGAATACACGATATGAAACTTCGCTGCGAAAATCTGGTCAAGAAATACGGCGTGCGCACGGTCGTCAAGGGCGTGAGCATGGAAGTGAACCAGGGAGAAATCGTCGGATTCCTCGGCCCCAACGGCGCCGGAAAGACCACGAGCTTCTATATGATAACCGGGCAGATAGTGCCCAACGACGGGAAGGTGTTCCTCGACGACACCGAAATAACCAACCTGCCGATGTACAGGCGCGCCCAGCTGGGCGTGGGGTACCTTCCGCAGGACGCGTCGGTGTTCCGCAAGATGAGCGTCGAAGACAACATCCTCTCGGTGATGGAGATGAACAACATCCCCAAGGCCGAAAGAATGAGCAGGCTCGAGAGCCTGATCAACGAATTCAATCTCTCGAAGGTACGCAAAAGCCTTGGCATACAGCTCTCGGGAGGCGAACGGCGCCGCTGCGAGATTGCCCGCGCGCTGGCCACGTTCCCCAAGTTCATCCTGCTCGACGAGCCCTTCGCCGGGGTGGACCCCATAGCCGTGGAGGACATCCAGTATATGATAGCCAAGATCAAGCACCGCAACATCGGAGTCATCATAACCGACCACAACGTGGGCGAGACCTTGGCCATCACCGACCGCGCATACCTGCTCTACGAAGGCACCATCCTGCAGCAGGGCACGCCCGAAGAACTCGCCTCCGACGACGACGTGCGCACGAAATACCTCGGAAGCGGCTTCGTGCTCAAGAAGTCGGTCTCGGTCGAAAGGGCCCGGAAGGAATATGAAGAAAAGCTGGCGGCCCAGGCCACCGAGGCAGCTACATCACATAATCAGTGACGTTCTGCGCCGTGATTTCGGAATCGCCCAGAATCATCAGGCGCTCCACCACATTGCGCAGCTCACGGATATTGCCCGTCCAGGACTTCTGCTGAAGAAGCCTGACGGCCTCTGCGCTGAACTTCTTCCGCGGCATACCGCTCTCGGTGCAGATCTGTTCCGTGAAATAATCTATCAGTTCGGGAATGTCGTCCTTGCGCTCGTCCAGCGCGGGGACCCTTATCACGATGACGCTCAGGCGGTGGTAGAGGTCTTCACGGAAGTTGCCCTTCTCTATCTCGGCGCGGAGGTCCTTGTTGGTGGCGGCGACCACGCGGACGTCAACCTCGATATCCTTGTCGGAGCCCACGCGTGAGAGTTTCTTCTCCTGCAGGACACGCAGCACCTTAGCCTGGGCGGCAAGGCTCATATCGCCTATCTCGTCGAGGAAGAGAGTGCCGCCGTCGGCCTGCTCGAACTTCCCCTTGTGCTGCTTGATGGCGCTGGTGAACGCTCCTTTCTCGTGGCCGAAGAGCTCGCTCTCGATGAGTTCCGACGGTATGGCCGCGCAGTTCACCTCCACATAGGGCATATCGGCCCTCTGGCTGCCGGAGTGAAGCCCGCGGGCCACGAGTTCCTTGCCGGAACCGTTGGGACCGGTGATGAGGACGCGCGCATCGGTGGCGGCGACCTTGTCCATCATCTCGCGGATATGCTGCATCGGAGCCGACTCCCCCACCATCCTCACTCCGCCGTAAACCTTCTTCTTGAGGGTCTTCACGTCCTTGACGAGGGTGTTGCGCTCGCCGGCGTTCTTCACGGTTATGAGGATGCGGTTGAGGTCCAGGGGCTTCTCGATGAAGTCGAAGGCCCCTCCCCTGATGCACTCCACGGCGGTTTTTATGTCGGCGTGGCCGCTTATCATTATCACGGCGCAGTCGAAGCCTCCCTCCGTCACTTTGGCGAGGAACTCCTGACCGTCCATATTGGGCATCTTTATGTCGCAGAAGACTATGTCGTAACGGCCGTTCTGCACCATCTCGAGGCCCCGGGCGCCGTCTTCGGCAACGTCGGCCGCGTAGCCTTCGTCGGAAAGAATCTCCCGGAGGGAATTGCGTATGGCCCTCTCGTCGTCAACTATAAGTATCTTCATATCCTAACCTATCTGGGCTCCGTTGGTGAGGGCCTCCTGCGGAGTGATGAAGCGCATCTTGCCGTCGCCCTGCTTTGCCATAAGTATCATTCCGTGGCTCTCTATCCCGCGGATGGTGCGGGGCTTGAGATTGGCCAGGATGCAGATCTGCTTGCCGAGCATCTGCTCGGGGGTGTAGTATTCGGCTATGCCGCTCACTATGGTGCGGCGGTCGATGCCGGTGTCGATGGTGAGCTTGAGGAGCTTGTCGGTCTTGGGCACTCGCTCGGCCTCCAGGACGGTGGCGGTGCGGATGTCCATCTTCTCGAAGTCGTCGAAGCTGCATTCTTCCTTCTGCGGAGCCACCTGTCTGGCGGCCTCGGCCTTCTCGGCGGCTTCACGCTCGGCCCTGATTGCGGCCAGGCGGGCAAGCTGGGCGTCGATGGCGGCGTCCTCTATCTTGGCGAAGAGGAGCTTCGCCTCTCCGAGCTGATGGTCGGCGGGAACGATCTGGGGCTTGCCGAGGAGGTCCCAGCCGAGTTCCATCTGCAGCATCCCGCGGAGCTTCGCGGCGGCAAACGGGGTGAAGGGTTCGAACGCTATGGCAAGGTCGGCGCAGATCTGCAGGGATATGTTGAGGATGGTGGCAACGCGGCCGAGGTCGGTCTTGGCGACCTTCCAGGGCTCGGTGTCGGAGATGTACTTGTTGCCGGCGCGGGCAATGCCCATAGCGTCCTTGAGGGCCTCGCGGAAGTGGTAGGTCTCGATGTTCCTCTCCAGCGACGCGCGCAACTGAGGGATCTGCGCAAGCACCTCGCGGTCGGCCTCCTGCAGTTCTCCGCAGGCGGGGACGACTCCACCGAAGTACTTGTGGGTGAGCACTATGGCACGGTTCACGAAGTTTCCGAAGATGGCCACCAGCTCGCTGTTGTTGCGGGTCTGGAAATCCTTCCAGCTGAAGTCGTTGTCCTTGGTCTCGGGGGCGTTGGCGGTGAGCACGTAGCGCAGGGCGTCCTCCTCTCCGGGGAAGTCCCTGACGTACTCGTGGGCCCAGACGGCCCAGTTCTTCGAGGTGGAGATCTTGTCGCCCTCGAGGTTCAGGAACTCGTTGGCTGGCACGTTCTCGGGGAGAATGTAGCCGTCGCCGAAGGCCTTGAGCATCGAAGGGAATACTATGCAATGGAAGACTATGTTGTCCTTGCCGATGAAGTGGACCAGCTTGGTGTCGGGGCTCTTCCACCACTGCTCCCAGCTGTCGGGGAGGAGTTCGATGGTGTTGGAGATGTAGCCGATGGGGGCGTCGAACCACACGTAGAGGACCTTGCCCTCGGCCCCTTCTACCGGAACGGGAACACCCCAGTCGAGGTCACGCGTGACCGCGCGGGGCTGCAGGCCGCCGTCGAGCCAGCTCTTCACCTGGCCATAGACGTTGGAGCGCCATTCCTTGTGGCCCTCGAGTATCCACTCGCGGAGCCAGGGCTCGTAATCCTGCAGGGGCAGATACCAGTGGGTGGTCTTCTTCTTCACGGGAGCCGCGCCGCTGAGCTTGCTCTTCGGGTTGATGAGTTCCTCGGGGCTGAGGGTGCTGCCGCATTTCTCGCACTGGTCGCCGTAGGCCCCTTCCGCCCCGCACTTGGGGCAGGTCCCGACGATGTAGCGGTCGGCGAGGAAGGTCTTTGCCTCGGGGTCGTAGTACTGCTCGCTCTCGCGGGAGATGAATTTGCCCTCGTCGTAGAGTTTCCTGAAAAAGCCGGACGCATTCTCAGCGTGGACCTTGGAGGAGGTGCGGCCGTAAATGTCGAAGTTGATGCCCAGGGCCTTGAAGCTCCCGTCGATTATCCCGTGGTATTTGTCCACTATGTCCTGAGGGGAGCAACCCTGCTGACGGGCCTTTATGGTGATGGGCACGCCGTGCTCGTCGGAGCCGCACACATACAGGACCTCCTCGCCGCGCAGGCGCAGGTAACGGACGTAGATGTCGGCCGGGACATAGACTCCGGCAAGATGACCGATGTGGACGGGACCGTTGGCATAGGGAAGCGCGCAGGTCACAAGTGTCCTTTTGAAATTCTTTTCCATATTCTATTTCGTTGATTTTTCTCTTCCTATCATTCTCTTTATCTTGCGCTGCAGGGCCTGGAGGCGCACCATCTCGGCAAGAATCGCGGCTTGGCGCTCTTCGGTGGCCGTTTTCAGCTCGCCTCGAAGATTGTCCAAACGGTCAAACACCCTTCTTTCCTGATAGACCAGGATGGCCTTGGGCACCTGGGCCACAAGCCAGGAGCTGGTGGTTGTGAGGGCGTTCTCGAAAGCGCTCACGGTGAGCTGATGCCTCTCCGTGCACAAGTTTGCGGCCAGGGAGGCGTCGGCCCTTTCGGGCGAGTCCATCAGTTTCTTCAGCATCTCGTCCTGGTCGTAGCCCTCGTCGTAAAGCGCCATATAGGCGTCGTAAATCCGGCGGAAGGGGGAATTGGCGAATTCGGCGCCGTCTGACTCCAGGGCATCGCGGATGAAGTCGGCAACGGTGGGCTTGTCTTCCTCGGTGCCGCTGTAATAGTCGGAATCACTCTCGAAGTCCAGCTTCTCGCAGCCGTACTGGAGGATGAAGCGCATCAGGTCCTCCTCCACCAAGTACAGGTTCCTGTTCTCGCAAACCTCCTGCACGGGCTGCTGCGGGGCCTGTTCCTGCCGCGCCCGGGCCGGGGCGGGGCTGTTTGCCTTGCTGCGGCCGGTCTTTATGCGCTGGAAGAGGATCTGCTCCTCTATCCCGAACTTCAGGGCCGTGGCCTCGACATAGGTGGAGCGCTTCACGGGGTCGGGGATTTCGGCTATGGTGTCGGCAATGTCGTTGATTAGCTCGGCCTTCCTGAGAGGGTCGCCTCCGGCCTCTTCGAGCAGGAGGTCGGTCTTGAAGCCGATGAAATCCCTCTCGGCCCCGGCGATGAACTGCTGCACCTGCTCCAGGGTGTGCTTGCGGCAGAAGGAGTCGGGGTCCTCGCCCTCGGGGAGGAGGACTATCTTCACGTTCAGGCCCTCGGCGAGCACGAGGTCTATGCCGCGCAGGGCGGCGTGTATGCCGGCGGAGTCTCCGTCGTACATTATGGTCACGTTCTCGGTGAAGCGGTGGATGAGCCGTATCTGCTCCACGGTGAGGGAAGTGCCGCAGGAAGCCACCACGTTGCGGATTCCAAGCTGGTGCATCATCACCATATCCACGTTGCCCTCCACCAGGATGCACTTCCCCAGGCGGGAAATCTCGCCCTTGGCGTGGTAGATTCCGAGGAGGTTGCGGCTCTTCACATAGATTTCCGTTTCTGGGGAATTGACGTATTTGGCGGGATTGTCGGCCTTGAGGGTGCGGCCGCTGAAGGCTATGCACCTGCCGCTCACGGAGTGGACGGGGAACATCACCCTCTCCCGGAATTTGTCGGTCACGGAACCGTCTTCGTGCTGCACGGCAAGGCCGGCTCCGATGATGTATTCCAGCTTGTAGCCCGCGGCCTGGGCGGCGTCGACCAGGGTCGTGCGGCCGCCGGGGGCCCATCCAAGGCCGAAGCGGGAGATTGTCTCGTCCTCTATGCCGCGGCGGCGGAAATACGCAAGGCCCACGGCCTGCCCTTCTCCGGGAACCTGCAGCTGGGAATTGTAGAACTTCTGGGCGAACTCGCTGACCAGCAGCAGGCTCTCGCTCCTCTGGCGGCGGGCTATCTCCTCGGGCGACTCCTCCCTTTCCTGAATCTCGATGTTGTATTTGCGGGCAAGAAGGCGCAGAGCCTCCACATAGGAGCAGTGCTCCTGCTCCATCACGAACCCAACGGCGGTGCCGCTCTTGCCGCAGCCGAAGCACTTGAAGATGCCCTTTGAGGGGGTTACGTAGAAGGAAGGTGTCTTCTCATTGTGGAAGGGGCAGCAGGCCACGAAACTGGCCCCGCGGCGCTTGAGCGTCACATAGTCACCCACGACATCCGCAATCTGCGCGGAGTCCAGTATGAGGTTTACCGTCTCCTGAGGAATCATAAGAGTGCAAAATTAGCACTTATGACGCTATTTCGCAAAGGAATTTTATGCGCACGAGGCGCACTTCCATTTCGTCGTAATCGCTTCCCAGTCCGGCGATTGCGTCGGCAATGGAATCTGAGGCCGCCTCCGACTTGAAGTAGTCGTAGATCTCCTCCACAATGTCGTCGTCGAGGTTGGCGCCTATGTAATAGTCCAGATTGAGTTTGGTGCCGGTGGAGACTATGGCCTCGATTTCGGTCATCAGTTCGTCCATTTCCAGTTCCCTGGCCTCGGCAATGTCCTCCAGGTCCATCCGGCGGTCTATGCTCTGGATTATGAAAATCTTGTTCGCGCTCTTGCTGGGGGCCGACTTCACCACGAAGTCGTCGGGACGCGTGATGTCGTTCTCCTCGACGTATTTCTTTATGAGCTTGATGAAATCGCCTCCGAATTTGTGGGCCTTGCCCTCGCCAACTCCCTGGCAGTTCTTGAGCTCGTCGAAGGTTATGGGGTAGAGAATCGACATATCCTCCAGGGCCTGGTCGCCGAATATTATCCAGGACTGGAGCTTGAGGCGCTTCGAGAGGTCCCGGCGCAGTTCCTTGAGCATCGAGAGGAGAACCGGGTCGCCCGCTCCCCCGCCGGTCTTCATCGCGGCGGCAGCGGCGGCGCTTTCCTCGTCGTCGTCATCGTCGGCGGTGCCGTCGGAGAACTTGCGGTCTTCCACCAGCTTCAGTTCGTAAGGGTTCTCCAGGAACTTGCGGCCGGCATCGGTCACGTGTATGAGGCCGTAGGACTCTATCTCCTTTGAAAGGAGGTGCAGGGTAAGGCCCTGGTGGATTACGGTACACCAGAATTTTTCGGTGTGATCCTTCCCCGCCCCGAAGAATTCCGTCTGGTCGTGCTTGTAGGACTTTATGAGGGAATTGGAAATGCCGGTAAGTATGCAGGCGAGATGGTCTATCTTGAAGTGCTCGGGGAGCGACTCCACGAGCCGGATCACGAGCTGCATCTGGGCCTGCCCGTCGAAGGTCTGCTTGGGGTGGATGCAGTTGTCGCAGCACTGGCAGCTGTCTTCAGTGTAATCTTCTCCGAAGTAATTGAGCAGCAGTTTTCTGCGGCACTGGCTGCTCTCCGCGTAGGCAACCACCTCGGTAAGGAGCTGGCGGGAGATTTCCTGCTCTGCCACGGGTTTTCCCTGCATGAATTTCTCCAGCTTCTGGATGTCCTTGTAGCTGTAGTAGGCGATGCACACGCCCTCTTTCCCGTCACGGCCGGCGCGGCCCGTTTCCTGGTAGTAGCTCTCTATGCTCTTGGGAATGTCGTAATGGATGACGAAGCGCACGTCGGGCTTGTCGATGCCCATCCCGAAGGCTATTGTGGCCACTATCACCTGGACCTCCTCCATCAGGAAGGCGTCCTGGTTGTCGGCCCTGGTCCTGGCGTCCAGCCCGGCGTGATAAGGCAGGGCCTTGATTCCGTTGATCGAGAGGAGCTGGGAGAGTTCCTCCACCTTCTTGCGGCTAAGGCAGTAGATGATTCCCGACTTCCCGGCGTTGGCGCGGATATATTTTATCATATCCTTCTCCGGCTCCACCTTGTCGCGGATTTCGTAGTAGAGGTTGGGGCGGTTGAAGGAGGATTTGAAGACCCGGGCGTCGGGGATGCCGAGGTTCTTCAGAATGTCGCTCTGCACCTTGGGGGTCGCGGTTGCGGTGAGGGCGATTATGGGGGCGCGGCCGATCTGCTCCACCAGATCCCGGATCCTGCGGTACTCAGGCCTGAAGTCGTGGCCCCATTCCGATATGCAATGTGCCTCGTCGATGGCGTAGAAGGCTATTTTCACGCCGCGCAGCAGCTGCACGTTCTCTTCCTTTGTAAGAGACTCCGGCGCCACATAAAGGATCTTGGTTTTACCGGAGAGGAGGTCGGCCCGGACTTCGTCGATCTGGAACCTGGTGAGCGAGGAATTCAGGAAGTGGGCCACGCTGCCCCCGCCGCCGGATTCGAACTCGAAGCCTCTGAGGAGGTCGACCTGGTTCTTCATCAGGGCTATGAGGGGTGAGATCACGATTGCAGTGCCCTCCATCACGAGGGCCGGGAGCTGATAGCACAGCGACTTTCCGCCGCCGGTGGGCATCAGCACGAAGGCGTCGCCTCCGCCGACCAGGTGGTTTATTATCTGCTCCTGGTCGCCTTTGAATGAATCGTAACCAAAAAACTCCTTGAGGGTCTTGTGGATCTGGATGGGGTCGGGGGTCATAAATCGGAGGTTGGTGTTGGCTGGATCAGTCGAGAGTGTGGATTGCGAGGCCGGAGCGGAGCTTGGGCTCGAACCAGGTTGTCTTGGGAGGCATTATCTTGCCGCTGTCGGCAATGTTGATGAGCTGACCCATAGACACGGGGTAGAGGGCGAAGGCGACCTTCATCTCGCCGCCGTCGACCCTGCGCTGAAGTTCTCCGAGGCCGCGGATGCCGCCCACGAAGTCGATACGCTTGTCGGTCCTGAGGTCCTTGATTCCAAGGAGCTTGTCGAGCACGAGGTTGCTGAGGATGGTCACGTCCAGGACCCCGATGGGGTCTGAGTCGTCGAACCTGCCGGGCTTTGCGGTGAAGCTGTACCACTTGCCGCCCAGATACATCGAAAAGTTGTGAAGATGGGCGGGGTGGTATATCGGGGCGCCCTTGCACTCGATGACGAAGTCTTCCTTCAGGGCTTCGAGGAGCTGCTCCTCGGAAAGGCCGTTCAGGTCTTTCACCACGCGGTTGTAGTCGATGATTTTGAGCTGGCTCTCAGGGAAGCACACGGCCATAAAGTAGTTGTATTCTTCATTTCCGGTATGGGCGGGGTTCTGCGCCTTTTTCTCGGCGCCCACGCGTGCGGCGGCTGCGGTGCGGTGGTGCCCGTCGGCAACGTAGAAGGCATCTACGGAGCCGGTGAACAGCTCGGTTATGCGGGCTATAGTGGCGTCGTCGTCGATCATCCAGAACTCGTGGCCGAAGTTGTTTTCGTCGATAAAACGGTACTCGGAAGGCTTTGCGGCCGCCGCGGCAACTATGGAATTGAGTTCGTCGTTGTCTTTGTATGAGAAGAATACGGGCTCGATGTTGGCGTTCTGGATGCGCACGTGCACCATACGGTCGTCTTCTTTGTCCTTGCGGGTGAGTTCGTGCTTCTTTATGATGCCGGAAGCGTAGTCGTCGGTGTGGGCGCAGAGAACGAGGCCGTACTGGGTGCGGTCTTCCATCGTCTGGGCATACACATAGTAGCAAGGCTTGGCGTCACGCACGAGCCAACCCTTGTTCTGCCACAACTTGAAATTTTCCACCGCCTTGTCGTAGGTGCGCTGCTCGTGCTCGCCTGCAATGGGGTCGAAATCTATTTCGGGCTTGGTTATATGCAGTAGGGATTTCTCCCCCGCCATTGCGCGGGCTTCTTCAGAATTGAGGACGTCATAGGGAGGTGCGGCCACTTCGGTCGTGAGATTTCTGGGGGGGCGTATAGCCGCAAATGGTTTGACTTTTACCATATTTCAAGAATTTTGGTTTATCGTGTTAAGATTATCTTCCCGAAGATAAGCAAATTCTAAATAAAATGCAAGCCCGTCTTTCGGCGGGCTTGCTATTCGTGCAAAATTTTCGTGTTTCTATTTGTTGACCTGGAAGCGGGTGCAACCGGTTGCAAAGTAATCTGCTATCTGGCGCGCGGCGGCAAGGCCGGCGTTGATGTTGGCCTCGGAAGTCTGGGCGCCCATCTTCTTGGGGGTCGCGAAGACGCGCAGGCCGAACTTCTCCTGCAGGGCGGCGAGGTTGTCGGGGGCAACGTCGGCCACGTACTTGAGGTCGGGGCGCTCCTCGAGAGCCTTCTCAAGGCCGGCTTCGTCGATCACCTCCTTGCGGGCGGTGTTCACCAGGGTCGCTCCCTTGGGCATACTGGAAATGAGGTCATAGCCTATGCTGCCTATTGTCTGGGGAGTTGCGGGGATGTGCACGGAAACATAGTCGGAGGTGGCGTAAAGTTCCTCGAGACTCTTTGCAGGCTCGGCTCCGCCGGCGATTATCTGGTCGGGCTTGAGGAAAGGGTCGATGGCCTGGACCTTCATTCCGAGAGCAGCGGCCTTTGCGCCCACAAGACGCCCAACGTTGCCGAAGGCCTGGATTCCGAGGGTCTTGCCCTGGATTTCGGAGCCGGTGGCGGGGGTGAACTGGGTGCGTGCCATAAATATCATCATTGCAACGGCGAGCTCGGCCACTGCGTTGGAGTTCTGGCCGGGGGTGTTCATCACAACGACTCCGGCGGCGCTTGCGGCCGCAAGGTCCACGTTGTCATATCCCGCGCCCGCGCGAACCACTATCTTAAGCTTCGGGGCTGCGGCGAGGACCTGCGCGGTCACTTTGTCGGAGCGGATTATCATTGCCTCGACATCTGCCGCAGCGGCCTCGAGGTCCGACTGCTCTGCATACTTTTCGAGGAGAACAACCTCGTGGCCGGCGGCCTCGAGAATCTCTCTGATACCCTTCACGGCCACTGCCGCAAAAGGCTTCTGGGTTGCTACCAATACTTTCATAACTCTTTATGCGTGAAGTTTTTCGAATTCCTGCATGCAGGCTACCAGAGCCTCGACGTCTTCCTGGGTGCAGGCGTTGTAGAGGGAGGCGCGGAAGCCGCCCACGGACCTGTGACCCTTGATGCCCACCATTCCGTGAGCCTTGGCGAAGGCCATGAACTCGTCCTGGAGTTCCTCCTTGCCGGGAGCCATCACGAAGCAGACGTTCATTATGGAACGGTCCTCCTTCTCGGCGGTGCCGATGAACATCGTGTTGCGGTCTATCTCATTGTAGAGGGTCTCGGCCTTCTTCACGTCGATGGCGTGGATGGCGTCGATTCCGCCTATTCCCTTGAGCCACTTGAGGGTCTCGTTCATCACGAAGATGGGGAACACGGGAGGGGTGTTGAACATGGAGCCTTTGTCGGAGTGGGTGCGATAGTCGAGCATCGTGGGGATGTAGCGGCTCACCTTTCCGAGGAGGTCCTTCTTCACGATCACGAAGGCCACGCCCGCAGGGCCGGCGTTCTTCTGCGCTCCGCCGTAGATCATCGCGTACTTGCTCACGTCGATGCGGCGGCTCAGGATATCGGAGCTCATGTCGGCAATCAGGGGAACGGGAGAGTCGATGTCTTCCTTGATCTCGGTGCCGTAGATGGTGTTGTTGGTGGTGATGTGCAGATAGTCGATGTCCGTGGGAATTTCAAATCCCTTGGGGATATAGGTATAGTTCTTGTCCTTGGAGCAGGCTATGGCATAGGCCTCGCCTATTCCCTGGGCCTCTTTGAGAGCCTTGTGGGCCCACACGCCGGTGTCGAGGTATGCGGCCTTCTTTTCAAGGAAGTTCATTGCAACGCAGAGGAACTGGAGGCTTGCGCCGCCGCCGAGGAAGAGGATGTCATAGTCCTCGGGAATGTTGAGGAGTTCCCTCCAGAGGGAACGGCACTCGTCCATAACAGCGTCCCACTCCTTGGTGCGGTGGGAGATGGAGATAAGGGAAACACCCGTGCCGGCGAAGTCCTTGAGGGCCTCGATGGAATTGTCGATTGCTGCCTGGGGGAGCAGGCAGGGACCGGCATTGAAAACATGAACTTTGCTCATTGTCTAATATAAAAATAGGTTGGTTTGTCAAATACAGCCTATAAAGGTACTTATTTTTTCTATCCTTTCCAAAAAATCGCTCTTTTGTGACAGGCGAACCCTAAGTTCAATGCTGCATTCCTCGGCAAAATCGCGTGCCCTCTGGGGCAGGTCGAGGTCCTTTATAAGCTTCATCACGTCGGGCATCTGAACATAGGTGAAACGCACCCTGTACCACTCCCCGGCCGTTTTCTCGATTTTCCCGGCAGACTCCAGGGCATCGGCCGCGGAGGTTTTGTAGGCCCGGATGAGACCGGGAATGCCGAGTTTGATCCCTCCGAAATACCTCACCACAACGACCATCACGTCGGAAAGCCCGGCCGAATCTATCTGCCCGAGTATCGGCCTTCCTGCGGAACCGGCGGGCTCGCCGTCGTCGGAGGCGCGCCACTGCCCCCCGGTGAGCCCCAGGCGGTAGGCGCAGCAATGGTGGCGGGCGTCGTGATACTCCTTGCGCACACGGGAGAGGATTTCCTTCACCTCGTCTTCGGTCTCGACCGGGAAAGCGAGGGCTATGAACCGGCTTCCCTGGTCCTTGAAGAGCCCCTCGGAGGGCCCGGAGATACTTTTATAAGTGTCATTTGTGCACATCGAGTCCAAAATTAGCGAAATATTCTTATCTTCGCAATATGAATTACAGGTACAGAGTAACACTAGCCGGTTTGAAAGGCTTTTTCAGGGTGTACGACGTCAATGCCAGCAACACCCTTTACACGTTCCACAAGCAGCTCAGGTCCGACCTCGAGTTCCCGATGGACCAACCCATACTCTTCAAGGCGCTGGACGCGACAGGCGGCGTCGTCGCCCGCTGGGCGCTGATGGACCTCGGAGCCGGAACCGTGGACCAGGTCAAGATTTCAGACACCGTGAAGATGGGCGTTGCAAGCTTCGTGTATTTCTACGACATAGCATCCAAGAAGAGCGTCATCATAACTCTCGAGGGAGAAGCCGGCAAACCGGTTCTCTCGCCCACGCTCATCGAGAGCAAGGGCCCCATCCCTCTGGAATTCGAGAACGGCTACGTAGCATTCGAGGACCTGCCCGACGACCATCGCCGCCTGCCCGGGGAGCGCAGCAAATCCCACCCCGACGACGAGGACTTTGACGACGAAGACGATGACGAGGACGACGACGATGAAGACGACGACGAAGACGACGGCAAGGAGGAGGAGGAAGACATCATCTACGACGAGAACGAATAAAAAAACGCGGCCTGAGAGCCGCGCTTTTTTATTCATTCGACATATTATTTCTTCTTTGCAGGTGCGGGCTCTTCAACGGGCTTCGGAACGAAGATGCCGACCTTCTCGACCAGAACGTCGAAGATGAGGGTGCTGTTGGGGGCGATTGCCTGGCTGCCCTGCTCACCGTAAGCGAGGTTGGAGGGGATGTAGAGCTCGATGTGGCCGCCCTCACCCACGAGCTGAAGACCTTCGCTCCAACCCTTGATGACGCGGTTGAGGCTGAGCTGCACTGCGCTCTGATCCTCCTTGGTCTCGTCGAACACGGTGCCGTCGAGGAGCTTGCCGCAGTACTTCACCCAAACGGTGTCCTTGCTGCTGGTAGCCATCTTGTCGTTGCCCTGCTCGATAATCTTGTACTGAAGACCGCTCTCGGTGGTCACGACGCCGCTCTTGCCGGCATTGGCGGCAAGGAACTTCTCGCCTTCCTCCTTATTGGTGAGGGCAACGAGTTTGTGGCGCTTGTCGAGGAAGTCGTTGAACATATTGTTCATCTTCTCGGGATTGATCTTGAACTGCTCGCCGAAATCAGGGTCGCGGGGAGAGCCCTTTGCCTTCTGGAAGTCCTTGATACCCTTCTCGATCTGGGCGAAGTTAACCTCGCCGAAGTCGTAGCCCTTGATGAAGGAGCCGAAGTTGATTCCGATAAGATAGCTCACGGAATCGATCTGCTTCTTGCTAGGGGTAAGATCGGCCTTGGTAGGGGCCTTGGGCATTTCGACCTTGGCTGATTCAGGGGCAGCCTCACCCTCGGTTGCAGCCTCCTCCGCCTTGGGAGCGCAGGCTGCTACTGCAAGGCCCATTGCAAGGGCCAGGAAAAATCTGGATGTTTTCATTATGCTTTTTTTTATTGGTTTGTCTAAAGTTCCCAGGCAAGGGCGGAGGCACCGAGAATCGCGGCGTCGGACTCCTTGAGGAGGGAGAAGAGTATCTTGACCTTGCCCTTCCATATCTGGAGGACATTGTCGTTCATTGCCTTGAGCATAGGCTCATAGAGGAATTCCTTCGAACGGGCGAGGCCGCCGAAGAGGACTATGGCCTCGGGAGCGCTGAAGGCGATGAAGTCGGCGAAGCTGCGGCCCAGAAGGGTTCCGGTGTAGTCGAAGATGCGCTTTGCAAGTTCGTCGCCGGCCTTTGCGGCTTCAAACACGTCTTTGGAGGTGATGTTGTCAACGTCGCGAAGGAGCGAAGGCTCGCTGCTCATCTCCAGCCACTCGCGGGCAGTGCGCGCAACTCCGATTGCGGAGCAGTACGACTCCAGGCAGCCCGTGCGGCCGCAACCGCAGGTACGGCCGTTGTGCCTGACCACGTTGGTGTGGCCGAGCTCGCCGGCAAAGCCGTCGTGGCCATAGACCATCTTGCCGTCTATGACTATGCCGCTGCCCACGCCGGTGCCGAGGGTTATCATTATGAAATTCTTCATTCCGCGCGCGGCGCCGTAGGCCATCTCGCCCATTGCGGCGGCGTTGGCGTCGTTGGTCAGGGAGACGGGCATTCCACCCATCTTCCTGGTCAGCTTCTCGGCGAACTTGACGCTCTGCTTTGCGGCCCAGGCCAGATTGGGGGCGAAGGCCACCTCTCCGGTGTAGTAGTTTCCGTTGGGGGCTCCGACACCTATGCCGCGGATTTCCTCCTCTGACTTCCCGGCGTCCAGGATGCAGGACTTCACGGCCTTTGCGAGGGCCTCGATGAAGGAATCGGCATCCTCACCGTATATGTCGGAACGGATCACGGTCTGGGCAAGAACGTCGCCACGGGCGTCCACAACGCCTATCTTGGAGGTCTGACCTCCCACGTCGATACCGACTACAAATTGCTTTTCCATATTGATTATCAGTTATTTATTATTCCACAGGGATGTCTTTGTTGACGTTCTTGCAGCCCCAGATGGCGTAGAACAGGAGATAGGCGAGCATCGCCACGATGAGCCAATAGCTGGGCATATAGCCGGCGCTCTTGGCTATGGCGTCCTGGATGAGGGGCATTATTCCGCCGCCCACGACCATCATCATAAAGATTCCGGAAGCCTGCTCGGTGTATTTGCCGAGGCCCTCCACGGAGAGGTTGAAGATGCCGCCCCACATTACTGAGGTGCACAGACCGCAGATGACGAAGAGCAGTGCGGTGACGGGGACTTCATTCATACAGAAACCGGTGCCTGCGATGAAGCCGGGCATCTTGACCATAATGGTCTTGGGGAGGAAGATACCGGTAACGATGAGGGCGATTGCGACGGTGCTGACCACTATCATCTGGGCCCTGGTGCTGACCTTTCCGGAGATGAGAGAACTGCAGAAGCGGCCCACCATCATAAGGAGCCAGTACATTGCGGCGGTTGCTCCGCCGATTGCGGCCGCGCCGAGGAATCCGGCGGGGAAGGCGCCCGCTCCGTTAGGGTCGGAGAGGAAGAAGTTCAGCTGGGAAGGTATGCCGATCTCGATGCCCACATAGAAGAAGATGGCAACGACGCCGAGCACGCAGTGACGGAAGCTCCAGGGGCTGTGCTCGAACTTCTCCACCTTGCGCTCCTTGGCGGGCTCGGGGATGTTCACGAAGGAAATGATGACAAAGGCGATTGCGAACACTGCCATTGCGATGAAGAGCAGGGGGGCAACGTCGGTCATCGAGGTGCTGGAAGACACCGTTCCGATGAGGACGCCGACGAGGAACGGGGTGAGGGTTCCGGTAAGGGAATTCAGGGTGCCGCCTATCTGGATGAACTGGTTGCCCCTGTTGCCGCCGCCGCCCAGGATGTTGAGCATAGGGTTCACGACGGTGTTGAGCATACATACGCAGAAGCCGCAGATGAATGCGCCGAGCAGATACACGTAGATTGCGGCTCCGCCGAGGAAGGCGCGGCTGGAGAGCCACTGCACGCAGATTCCGATAAAGCCCACGGCGAGGGCGATGAGGGTGGTCTTCTTGTAGCCCACCTTGACGAGCATCTTGCCCGCGGGAATGCCCATGAAGAGATAAGCGGCAAAGTTCATCATGTTGCCCATCATTCCGGCCCAGGAGTAGCTGTATCCCCAGATGTTGCCGAAAGGTGCGGCCATGTTGGTGACGAAGGAAATCATCGCGAAGATGAAGCACATCGTCACGATAGCCACCATGTTGGTTTTTTTCTGTGTCATTTTTTTGTCGGTGATTTTATGATTTATGTTTCAGTACTTTATAACAGGGATGCCATATTCTTCTCGTTGAAGAGGTCCTTGCCCTCGGGGGTCATAGCAAATTCTATGCGGGACTCGTACCACTTCTCGACTTTTCTGCGGACCATCTTGGAGGTGCTGTTGAGCATTCCGTTCTGCTCGGTGAAGGGGACGTCGGCCACGATTATCGCGGCGGGGAGCCACTTCTCGGGGAAGAGGCCCTCGTGGCGGCCGCCCTTGCGGTAGGAGTCGCACTCCTCCTGGATTATCCTGAGCTGGGCGCGGCGGCCTTCTTCGGAAGCGGGGTCCAGGCCCTGTTTCTTGACGGCCTCCTGCAGGTTGCCCTTCGAGGGCACGACGACCACGGCGGTCCAGGGGCTCTGGTTGTTGTACAGCACGGCGGAGTCGATGTACTTCGAGCCGTCGGTGAGGCTGTCTTCGTAGCCCTCTGGAGAATATTTCTCGCCGTCGGAGCTGATAAGGAGGCTCTTGAAGCGGCCGGTGACATAGAGGAACCTGCGGTTCTCGGGACAGAGGTAGCCGCGGTCGCCGGTATGGAGCCAGCCGTCAACTATGGTCTTGGCGGTGGCCTCGGGGTTCTTCCAGTAGCCGGCCATCACGTTCTCGCCGCGGATCACTATCTCGCCGGTCTGCCCGTCGGGGAGTTCGGAGCCGTTCTCGTCGCAGATCTTTATGTCCATAGGCTGCACGGTGCGGCCGGAGGAGCCGAAGCGGGCGCGGGGAACGCCGGCGGCATCCTTTCCGCCCGAGTTGGCGCAGATTACGGGAGTGGCCTCTGAAAGACCGTAGCCCTGGAAAATGGGCATTCCGACGGCGCAGAAATAGCGCTGGAGCTCGATGTCGAGCAGGGCGCCGCCGCCGATGAAGAACTGCATCCTGCCGCCGAAGCCCTCCCTCACGGGCTCGAAAATAATCTTGTCGAAGATCTTCTTGAGGATGCCCCTCCACCACATGGTGATGCAGGGCTTGCCCATATTGTAGTATTCGCGGTTGTATTTGATGGCGTTGTCCAGGGCGAAGTTGTAGAGTTTCTCAACCTTCGGGCCCTTCTTGCGGATGCTGCCCTCGATGTTCTTGCGGAAGTTGCGGCTGATGGCGGGAACGGACAGCATCACGTGGGGGCGGACCTCCCTGATTGCCACGGGTATGTTCTTGAGCATCGTTATCGCGCTCTTGCCGCCGGGCACTGTGGCGATGCTGCCGCCGTTGCTCATCATAAAGTAGAAGCCGGCAACGTGGGCGAAGCAGTGGTCCAGGGGCAGGATTATCAGCATGGTCCAGCCCTCCTCGACGTCGACCACCGACTTGCACTGCTCGATGTTGGCGGTGTAGTTGCGGTGGGTGAGGAGTATGCCCTTGGGATCGGCGGTGGTGCCGGAAGTGTAGGAGATGTTGGCGTAGTCGTCGGGGCCGACGGAAGCGATGCGGGCCTCAAGCTCGGCCTCGTGTTTCTCTGCATAGGCCACGCCCAGGGCGCGGAGTTCCGACATATGCATCTCTCCTTGAAGGAGTTCCACGGATTCGTCGATGACGATGACCTTTTCCACGGCGGGACATTTGTCTATGACGCGGCGGACCTTTTCTATCTGGCTCTCGGAGGCTATGACGAAGCGGGCGTCGGAATGGGTGATGCGGAATTCCAGGTCGTGGTCCGACTCCAGCTTGAAAGAGAGGGGCACGTTCACCGCGCCGGCATACAGGATGCCCAGTTCCGAAAATATCCAGGCGTTACGGCCTTCGGATATAAGGGCGACCTTGTCGCCTTTTTTCAGGCCCATCGAGAGCCAGCCGGCCGCATAGATGCGGGCCTCGGCCCTTGTGGCCTCGAAGGAGGTTTCGGTCCACTCGCCGCCGACTTTCTCGCGCAGGAAGCAGGCGCTCCCGTACTTGTCGGCGTACATCTCGACGAAATCGATGATGGTAAGTCTTTTCATAAGGAAGGTAAATTTAGTCTACCGGAGGGAAGAGCCCGAACAACTGGGCGTCTATCATATTGGTAATCTGTTCAAAATCTTCGGGACGGTTGCCGAACTTGATGTGGTCGGCATCCACAATCAGAAGATTGCCCTTGTAGTCCTTGATCCAGGCGTCGTACTTCTCGTTCAGGCCGGTGAGGTACTCGATGCTGATGCTCTGCTCGTAGTCGCGGCCCCTCTTCTGAATCTGGGCGATGAGATTGGGGATTCCAGACTTGAGGTAGATGAGCAGGTCGGGCATCCCGACAAGGCTCATCATCAGCTCGAAGAGGTCGGAATAGTTCTCGAAGTCACGCGTGCTCATAAGGCCCATATCGTGCAGGTTGGGGGCGAAGATGCGCGCGTCTTCATAGATGGTGCGGTCCTGGATTATTATGTCGTCGCAGCGGGCGATGTCCACGACGTCCTTGAAGCGCTTGTTCAGGAAATAAATCTGGAGATTGAACGACCAGCGTTCCATATCTTTGTAGAAATCAGACAGATAGGGGTTAAAATCGACCGATTCGTACTTGGGTACCCAGCCATAATGGGCGGCCAGCATCTTTGTGAGCGTCGTCTTGCCGCTTCCGATATTTCCAGCAATCGCTATGTGCATATCCTTGTTCTTTACTATTGTTCGAAGAGCCCGAAAAGGCGGGCGTCTATCATTTCCGTTATTGTTTCGAAGTCCTCGGGCCTGTGCTCGAAGTCCAGGGTATCGACGTCTATCACGAGCAGGTTGCCTTCATAGCCGCCGATCCATTTTTCGTAATGCTCGTTCAGGCCCTGGATGTAGTCGAGTTTCATACTCTGCTCGTAGCCGCGGCCCCTCTTCTGGATCTGGTCAACCAGATGGGGGACGCCGGCCCTGAGGTAGATGAGGAGGTCGGGAGGGCCGACCATGGTCATCATCAGGGAGAAGAGCTGCATATAGGTGTCGTAGTCCCTCCGGCTGAGGTTGCCCTGCTCGAAGTTGTTGGCCACAAATATGTTCACGCCCTCCAGAAGGGTCCTGTCCTGGACTATCACCTCCTGCGAGCGGGAAATCTCGAGAACATCCTTGAAGCGCTGTGCCAGGAAGTAGGTCTCCAGATTGTAGGACCAGCGGGGAATGTCCTTGTAGTAGTCCTCCAGATACGGGTTGTATGTGACGGACTCGTATTTGGGAGTCCATCCGTAATGCTCGCAGAGCATCCTGGTGAGCGTAGTCTTTCCGCTGCCTATGTTTCCTGCAACGCCTATATGCATACAATATTCCTACAATCCTACAAAATTAACAATTGTTTTGTAATTTTGCCAATCCAAACCGAAAGAAATGTCACAGATAAAGATCTTCACCTTCAATCTTCTCCAGGAACACACGATGGTTGCCTGGACTTCCGGCCCCTCCTGCTTGGTCGTGGACCCTTCTTTCTACAGCTACAGAGAACGGACCGAGTTCCTTTCGTTCCTCGACTCGGAAGGGCTGACCCCGGAGGCCGTCATCCTCACCCACGGGCACATAGACCACGTCGGAGGGGTGAAGTTCCTGCAGGACAGATACGGGATACCGGTTCATATGGACCCCCGCGAACGGCTGAGTCTCGACAACGCATTCAAGATGGCGGGGAAACTGGGGCTGGACACCCCCGACACGGGTTTCAGCTTCAACGAAGTGAAGGAAGGGGAGGTCTTGAAAATCGCGGGTCTGGAACTCGAGGTCATTTCCACTCCCGGCCACTCCCCCGGCAGCACCTGCTACCTCGAGAGGAAGGAGAAGTTCATATTCACCGGCGACACCCTCTTTGCCGGCACCATCGGCCGCACCGACCTTGATATGTACGGCGACTATGACCTCGAAATGGAGGGAATCTGCACCAAGCTGATGCCGCTGGACCCCGACACAAGAATCTATCCGGGCCACGGCGATTCCTCCACGATAGGCAGGGAAAGCACCCACAATCCCTTCCTGGAGCCCTTCAATCTGCCGGAATCCGACCCGGATTCCGACCTGGAACCCATCGTAATCCGTCCCGACCTGTAGCAGCGGAATCCTCTACGGCATAGGGCTGAGGCCCTCCCAGCGGACGTCCCAGAGGCCGTCGCGGGGAAAGCCCGGATTCTTCTCCGTGCATCCGTCGTAACCGGCGCACATCATCGCCACCGCCGCGAGCAAGCCCCCGTTGCCGGGAAGATAGCAGCGCAGGCGGCCGCTCTGCCAGTTGTGCCCGTCGGGCAGATAAGTGTTCTTCGGTGCCGGCATCAGAAGGGCTTCCAGGGCCGTTTCGGGCTCGCCGAGCCGCACGGCGTCCATACAGGTCAGAGGAAAGTCCCAGCCCCAGGTGCTTTCCCAGTTCCAATTTTCCATCACCCAGCCCAGGGTGGAACGCATCACGGCGGTATCGATCAGAGGGGAAGCCGGAAGGAAGCCCAATGCCCCCAGAACGGCCATATGGTCGGAATACAGGGCGGGGGTGGAATAAGTGTCGGGCTCGCTTTCAGCCGCGAGGTAAAGTCCGTCGCGGGAGGCAGGAGCCGCCAGGCCATCGATGATTTCGTCCCAGTGCGCATCCCGGCCGGAGCCGCCGCGCTCCCGCCACTGCTGCGCAACGGAGAGCCCCCAGCGCCAGTAAGCAAGTTCGAAGGGAGGGTTCACGGTCCGCTCCGCGGGAAGCGTCTCCTGAGCCGGAATGCAGCCCTTGAGGACATAGCGGCCGTCTTCGTCCCGGGTAACGAAAGATGCCATGAACTCCGCTGTGGCCTGAACGAGAGGGGCATAGGCTTCCACATCGCACCCCGCCCGGCGGAGAAGTTCGGCGTAATGGATATAATGCGGCTGCTGCCAAATCAGGAAAGATCCTATGTCGGACGGGGCTTCGGCCCCCGAAGGGTCGGTCATCTTCATCCAGCGGACGCCGTCCAGGCCCTGGCGCGCGGCGATTTGCCGTGCCTCCGGAGCCACGGAAGCGAACCAGGGCATAGTGCGCTCCAGCATCTGCGGGCGGCCCCATAGGGCGAAGTGGGCCTGATGCCACCAGGTCATCTCCAGATGGAACTTGCCGAACCAGGAGTTATAGACCAGGCCCGTTTCCTGCGGAGGAACGGGGGCCGAGCACTGGATGGCCGTAAGGTATTGGGAGAGAACGACCCGCCGCTCCAGTTCCGGGGCCCTGGGATCGGTGCAGCGGCCGAAGTCCACAAAGCCGCCGGACTTCCAGAAACCGCGCCAGTGCCGGGCGCAGGCGGCCCTGGTCCTGCGGGATGACGGGATGCGGGTCCGGGGTATCTCCGGGCTGTAGAGGACGGTCAGGGACCACCTCCGCGCCACCGGCGTTATTTCTACCACGTTCGGAGCCGTCAAAACGGGCGCGCAGGCCCCTTCCGTGCGAACCGAAACATAATAGACCGCAGCGTCGAGCGTGCGCCGGAGGAGCGTGAAGCCGCCTTCGGAGCTGAGAATCTCAGTGTTGTGAAGTTCAGGGACGGTCCAGTCGCAGGCGTCGTCGGAATGGCCGCCGGTGGGATAGGCGAACCGGAGTTCCACCGGGATTCGCTCCGGGGAATCAATCATATAGCAGACGGCGTCGGCCCCCGGGTCGGCGAAGGTCTCCACGGAAGTCTTCCGCCCGCGGACCTCAAAGGACGAACGGACCGCTCCGCGCCACAACTCGAGGCTCTGGCTGACTCCGCCCACCTCTTCCGGACCGATGCCTTTGAACCCCGTGCAGCCAAGATGCAGGCGGTGGGGATTGGCCCGCAGATAGTCCGCGGCGGCCTTCCGGCGGCCATCGGGGAACTGGCAGGAATAGAGCTCTTCAGCCGAGGCCCTGCCGAAGTCGAAGGGTTCCAGGCACTCCGTTGCGGCATAGCCCTCCGGATTCGGGAAGCTGTGCCAGCCCCACCACGACATAGTGCCGAGAGGCACCCCGCCGGAGTAAAGTTCGGGCCAGGTCTGCATCCCGGTGGCATCGACGGTCACGGCGAACCCGCCGTTTCCAACCGAAAGCGAGGCCAGGGTGTCGATGGCGGTGATGTGCGGGTTGTTCCTCTTTGTCATGGCGCGCCTGTCGATTCCGCCGGCGCAGGAAGAAACGAGCAGCGTCAGAGAAATCAGAAGGGCCGGCAGTGTCTTCGGGCGCAAGGCTATAGGGTCTGGCCGCCTATGAACTCCCTCATTATGGAGGTGGGGGGAATCGCGGCGATTTCAGCGGGCTTCAGGGCGGTGACGTGTTCCAGGAACGCAAGCAGCGAACTTGCCTTCCCATATGCCGGAGACGCCTCGGAAATGCCGAACAGAAGGGGCTCCGCGTAGTATTTCAGCAGCGGAAGGTCGTAGAGGGTGGAGGAGTTGAACACCACCTGGGCGTTCTCTTCGTAAGGGAAGATGTTGAGGGTCTCGCCGCGGCGCACGCTGGGCCAGCGGAGGATGTTGCTCTCGGGATCTATGCCGCGGGTGCGGTTGTCTCGCACGATGCGGCGCAGCAGGCGCTTGTCGGTGGTGCTGTTGTGCACCTTCTCGCCGCCGGCAAGGGCCGAAAGGGCCGAGATGTAGATGCGGAATATCCTGTCCTGGTCCACGGCCGGGGTGAGGTCCGGATTCAAGGCGTGTATGCCTTCCATAAAGAGGATGTCGTTGGGCTCGAGCTTCATCCGGCGCTTTTCGTCATAGACCGGCTCACCCTTCACGAAGTCGAACTTCGGCACGATTACCTCGCCGCCCGAAAGGAGGGTGTTGAGGTCATCGTTCAGGCCCTTGACATTCATCGCCCCGAGGCACTCGTAGTCTTTCTCGCCGTTCTCGTCGAGAGGGGTCTCGTCCCTGCTGACGAAGTAGTTGTCAAGCTCGATGACCTTGGGATTGAGCCCGAGTACGCGGCACTGCTGGGCTATGCGCAGCGAACTGCTGGTCTTGCCGGAGCTCGACGGGCCCGACATCATCACTATCCTGGAAGTCTTGCGGCGCCAGAAAATCTGGTCCGCCGCCTGCGCATACTTGCGTTCCTGGCGCGCCTCGCACACGTTGATGAGCTGAACGCCCTCACCCGCCGCAAGCGCGTCATTGAGTTTCGAAATACTGTCGATGCCTATTGCCTGGCACCAGTCGGCATATTCCTGCCTTGCTGCTTCTATCTTGGTCATATCGTCATGTTCTGAACCCTCAAATTTACAAATTTTCCCCGATATCGGCAAATTCCTTTCCGCAGCGGCCGTCCGGGAGGTGGCCTGTACTGCGAATGTCGTGATTCGCGTCGGCGATTTTACGTGAGGCCGACCAAAAAGGGTTGGTCTTTTCTTTTTTGTGAGCGCCAGGCTCCGCTCACTGCAATAATCTTCATCCTGGTGTGTCAAGAGGTCTTCCCGCACCATTTTGACATTCCAAGGTCGATTCCGGTGCGCCAGAAGGTCTTCCCGCACCATTTTTGACATTTCAAAGTCAATTGGGTGTGTCAGAAGGCCCTATCGCACCATTTCAGAGGCTGGCAGCCGACCTTGTGCAGTAACCCTACCTGAAAAGCCGATTTTGCACAAGGTCGGATGTGATTGCCCGTTCCATTTAACCGGAATGTCTGGCAGTATAGGCCAGCTGTCCATACAGGACACGGAAATATGTCGGTGAGCCCGTTTTTCACCTTTCATTACAGCAGAGAAGCTTGCCGCCGGACTCAGAGGACTTCCCGGAGGTACTGACCGGTGACGGAGGAGGGGTCGGAGGCAATCTGTTCGGGGGTGCCGGAGGCGATGACGCGGCCGCCGCGGCGTCCGCCCTCGGGGCCGAGGTCGATGATGTGGTCCACGCTCTTGAGGACGTCGAGGTTATGTTCGATGATTATGACCGTATTTCCCTGGTCCACGAGGCGCTGGAGCACGCCCAGGAGCACCTCGATGTCTTTGTAGTGAAGCCCGGTAGTGGGCTCGTCGAGCATATAGAGGGTGTTGCCCGTGTCTTTCTTGTAGAGCTCGGCCGCGAGCTTCATTCTCTGGCTCTCGCCTCCCGACAGGGTCACGGCAGACTGTCCGAGATGAACGTATCCGAGGCCCACATCGACCAGAGCCTTGAGCTTGGGGGCAATCTTCGGATGGGCCCTGAAGAACTCGTAGGCCTCGCTCACGGGCATCTCCAGCACGTCATTAATATTCTTCCCCTTGTAGCGCACGGCGAGGGTGTCTTCCTTGTAGCGCCGTCCGCCGCAGTGGTCGCAGACAACGTTCACGCTGGGCAGGAAATTCATCTCTATCACCTTGATTCCCGCGCCCTTGCACTCCTCGCAGCGGCCGCCGGGGACGTTGAAGGAGAAGCGGCCGGCCTTGAAGCCGCGGACCTTGGCGTCGTTGGTCTGCTCGAAGAGGTCGCGGATATCGTTGAACACCCCGGTGAAGGTGGCGGGGTTGGAACGCGGGGTGCGGCCGATGGGGCTCTGGTCAATCTCTATGACTTTATCTATGTTCTCCAGGCCGAGCACGTCATCGTAAGGAAGCGGACGGCCCTTGTAATTGTAGAACCTGCCCTTCAGGATGGGCATCAGGGTCTCGTTGACAAGGCTGGACTTGCCGCTGCCGCTCACGCCGCTCACGCCGATGAAGCAGCCCAGGGGGAAACTGACGGTCACGTCCTTGAGATTGTTGCCGCGGGCCCCGAGCAGGGTCAGGGTCTTTCCGTTTCCGGGGCGGCGGGTCTTCGGGGTGGCGATTCCGCTCTCGAAACCGGCATAGGGCCCGCTGTACTGCAGATTTCCGCCGAGTTCGCCGGCGCCGGGGCCCACCTCCACGACCCAGTCGGAAGACTGTATCGTCTCGGTGTCGTGCTCCACCACTATGACGGTGTTCCCTTCGTCGCGCAGCTTCTTCAGGGAGGCTATGAGCTTGCGGTTGTCCCTCTGATGGAGGCCGATGCTCGGCTCGTCGAGGATATATATCACGTTGACCAGTTTGCTGCCTATCTGGGTGGCCAGGCGGATTCTCTGGCTCTCTCCGCCGGAAAGCGAGGCCGTGGGGCGGTCCAGGCTGAGGTAGTCCAGGCCGACGTCCATCAGGAACTCCACCCTGTCGAGAAGTTCGCGGAGGATGTCGTGGGCGATGGTCCCGGCCCTGCGGTCAAGCTTGCCGGGAAGCTGCTGCAGCCAGGCCTGAAGCTCGGAAATCTCCAGCGCACACACCTCGGAGATGGTTTTACCGTCGATGCGGAAACATTCCGTTTCCTTCCTCAGGCGGGTTCCGTGGCAGACCGGACAGACTATCTTGTCTTCTATGTCGTCGACTATCCCCGGCCAGTTGATCATCTCCGACGACGGGCCCTCGCCGATCCGGAAGAACTCATCGGAACCGTAGGTGAGCAGGGTCAGCACTTCGTCGGGAAGGGTATCGATGGGGTCGTAGAGGGAGAAGCCGTACTTGCGGGCTATGGAGCGGACCGTCTCGAACTTGCGGTTGTCGCGCAGCCTGCCCAGAGGGACGATTCCGCCTTCGGCTATGGACAAGCTGCGGTCGGGCACGATGCCGGCGGGATTCACGTCGGCGATGGTTCCGAGGCCCTTGCAATGGGGGCAGTACCCTTCGGGGGAATTGAAGGAGAAGCTGTGGGGGGCCGGTTCCTGGAGGGAAAGGCCGCTCTCCGGATCCACGAGATGCTTGGAAAAATGCCTCAGTTCCCCGCTGGCGGCATCCTGCACGGCCACGCTCCCCTTTCCCACGGTGAGAGCCTGCTCGACGGAGGCGCGGATGCGCTTCTCGTCTCCTTCGCCGGGCTTGAGCTTGTCCACGACCAGCTCTATGAAATGGCCCTTGTAGCGGTCCAGCTGCTCGAGTTCGTCGAGCTCGCGGATCTCCCCGTCCACCCGCATCTGCCTGAAGCCCTTGCGGCGCATCTGCTCGAAGAGCTCGCGGTAATGGCCCTTGCGGCCGCGGACCAGGGGGGCCAGAAGAAGGCACCTGCGGCCGGCGTACTCCGACATTATCAGGTTCACGATCCGGGCGTCGGTGTACCGGACCATCTCCTTGCCGGTCACGGGGCTGTAGGCCGTGCTGGCACGGGCGAACAGGAGGCGGAGGAAGTCGGAAATCTCGGTAATGGTACCCACGGTGGAGCGGGGGTTGTTGCCGGTGGTCTTCTGCTCTATGGCGATTATGGGGCTGAGGCCGTCGATGCTCTCCACCTGCGGCTTCTCGAGTATGCCCATAAAGTGCTTGGCATAGGGCGAGAGGGTGTTCATATACCGGCGCTGGCCCTCGGCATAAATGGTGTCGAAGGCCAGGCTGGATTTGCCCGAACCGGATATGCCCGTGACCACTATGAACTTGTGGCGGGGAATGTCCGCGTCGATGTTTTTCAGATTGTGCGCCCGGGCGCCCCTGATGTGGATGAAATCGTCTTTGGCCTCCATAGGGCACAAAGATACGAATTATTTCATTTGCAGGGACTCGATGTATGCTTTCTGCGGTGTGCAGTTTTCGAACTTCACGGCTTCCAGAAGGTCCTCGAGGGACTTCCGGGCCGCCGCCTGGTCGGGACGGGCCTCGCGGATTGCAGAGTAAGTGCCGCGGTCGGCCTCGGAGAAGGCCACTATGGCGTCCCAGCCCTCGGGGGCGGTGAAGGCGTTGAAGCAGCTTTCGGCCACCTTCTTGTAGGGCCAGAAGGTGTAACCTATGCCCACCGAGGACATCGCGCGGCAGAATTCGGCCTGCCACTCAATGGTGTTGTGGCCTATCTCTCCCATATACATAGGCTTGCCGGTCTTGTTCATAAAGTCCACGTAGCTTTGTATCGCGGGTACGCTGGCCGGCCCGCCGTAGCGGTGGCAGGTGTACATTATCTTGTCGTCGAAGCTCCAGTCGGTGAAGTTGTCGAAGGTGCTGTTCCACTGCGGCCCTCCCAGGAGCACGATGTGGTTGGGGTCCACCTCCCTGATTGCGGCGACGGCCCTCTTGTAGAGGGGCTCGAGCATCGGATTGAAGTAATCCCTGTCGAAGTAGGTGGCTATCGGCTCGTTCATCAGCTCGTAGCCCAGGATCACGGGCTCGTTCCGGTAACGGGAGGCGATGGACTTCCAGATGCTGCAGAACTGCTCCTGGGCCTCGGGGCTCTCGAAGAGCCAGGGCCAGCCGTAGGAATCGTCGATATTGTCGCCGGTCTGTCCGGCAGGGCAGTCGTGCATGTCGAGTATGAGCCAGAGGCCCTCGGCGCGGCACCACTCAACGACGTCGTCGATGCGGCGGAATCCGTCCTGGGCGGCCGTCAGGCCCATATAATCCTCATCTGTGAAGAGCTTGTAATGGAAGGGAAGGCGTATGGTGTTGGCACCGCACTCCCTGATGAAACGTATGTCATCCGCGGTTATGTAGTTGTCCTTGAAACGCTTCCAGAACGAGGCGGTGAACTCGGGTCCAACCAGTTGGCATAGCATCCGGTTGATGGCCTCCGGACTGTTGGTCTTCGAGAAGTTGAACATATAGCCCTCGGGGTTGAGCCAGCAGCCGAGGTTGGTGCCGCGTATCTGGAGCGGTGTGCCGTCGGGCTGGATCAGGGCCGTGCCCTCGATGCGCACGAAATCCTCCGGTGCGGGCGCAGTGCTCCCGCAGGCCGCGGCGGTCAGCATCACCGCCACGGCTATTGCAAGTTTCTTTATCATAAGAAGTTACTGTTTCTGGAACACTCTCACGTAATCGACCTTCATCGTGCAGGGCAGAGCGCTCTCGTCAACTCCGGCATAACCTCCCCAGTCGCCTCCCCAGGCAAGGTTCAGCGTAATGTAGAAGGCCTTGTTGAAGGGCCAGGTTTCCTTGTTGCCCTTGCCGTCGTTCTCGAATCGCAGGGTCTTCACGCCGTCGGTGTAGAACTGAAGGTAGTCCTTCGTCCACTCCAGAGCATAGGTGTGATACCCGCTCTCGGCTCCGCTGGTCGTGCGCGACTGAGTCTTCTGGGTGTTCTTCGTATGGTTGTAGGCAGAGGTGTGGATTGAGGACGAAGTCTTGTTTGCGTCCACGCCGACCTCTTCCATTATGTCTATTTCGCCGCAGGTGGGCCAGCCGTCGCTCTGGTCGGTCGGCATCATCCAATAGGCGGGCCAGGTGCCCTTTCCCTTGGGCAGCCAGATCGAAGCCTCGAAGTAACCGTAAGTCCAGCTGGATTTCGTGTTCATCCTGGCCGAAATGACCTTGCCGTTGATGTCGGTCGTGTTGTTGAATTTCTGGGTCCCGGTATATTTCTGCGCCTTTATGTGCAGGGCGTCATCGTCGACGAAAGCCGTCTTGCAGCCGTCGAACTCGCCGCCCGCGACATAATACTGCAGTTCGTTGTTCACATAATACCAGGGCCAGTTCTCGAACTTCCAGTTCTTCGTGCTCACGCTGCCCTCGTCGAACTCGTCGTGCCAGACCAGGGAATACCCTTCCAGGGGGCACTCTATGTCGGGCTTTTCGGGTGCGGACTGGGTTACCGTGAAACGATGGCGGGTGGTGCCGCACTTGACTACAACCTCTCCGGAGCGGTCTGCACCGGAGAGATTTTCGTCAAAATATACGGTAAGCGTACCTTTCGGATCCGAAGAATATGACGGATCGACCTTGGTCACCCAGGAACTGCACTCGTCTGCCGCATAGGCGCTCCAGGGGCCGGAAGCGGTCACCTCGACCGAAGCGCTCCCCTTCCCCGCGTCAACGGCGAGGGAAGTGGGGTTCACGCTTACGGTGAAGGTTTCCGGTTCGGTGTTGTCCTTGGTTCCGCCGCAGGATATGGCCAAAAGGACCAGCGCGGCCACAGGGCACAGAATCTTGTTCATATCGGCTATTTCTCGATGAGACTGATGTCCTTGATTTCCACGGTGGCGCCGCCGGGGGTGCGGCCGAGGTCAACGAAGAGAGCTATCTTGTCGTAATCCACGTCGGGGAAGACGCCCTTCTGCTCGTAAACAACGTCCTCATAGGCGCTGAGCGAAACATTGCCGTCGTAGAAGAAGGCGTGGTCGTTGTCGTTGCCCTCCCAGGCGAGCTTCACGGTGCAGGTGCAGGACTCGGAGCTGTTGATGGTGACCTTGAAATCGTAGGTCTTGGAGGTGCTTGCGGCTGCGGGCATCGTGAAGTGGGTCTGACCCTGCCATTCGCTGCCGCCGATCGCGTCGGGCATTACGAAGCTCCAGCCGCCGTCGATTTCCGTGCACTCGGGATCGGCAATCTGGCTCCAGTTACCGTCGGCATACCAATAGACGATGCTGACCTGGCTGTTGTCCCAGAGCTCGGTGGGCTCGCTCACCTCGATGAGGCTGATGTCCTTGATTTCCACGGTGGCGCCGCCGGGGGTGCGGCCGAGGTCAACGAAGAGAGCAATCTTGTCGTAATCCACGTCCGGGGAGATGGGATACTGGACGTACACCACATCCTCGTATGCGCTGAGCTGTACGTTGCCGTCATAGAAGAAGGCGTGGTCGTTGTCGTTGCCCTCCCAGGCGAGTTTCACGGTGCAGGTGCAGGCCTCGGAACTGTTGAGGGTGACCTTGAACTGATACTTCTTGTCGGCGCTCGCGGCGACGGGCATCGTGAAATGGGTCTGACCCTGCCACTCGCTGCCGCCGATCGCGTCGGGCATTACGAAGCTCCAGCCGCCGTCGATTTCCGTGCACTCGGGATCGGCAATCTGGCTCCAGTTCCCGTCGGCATACCAATAGACGATGCTGACCTGGCTGTTGTCCCAGAGCTCGGTTCCGGTGACGTCGTCATCCGAGTCACCGCCGCCCTGAGGCTCCTGATGCTCCTGGATGCAGACGTCGCTGATGGTGATCTCGGTTCCGGCAGGGGTGCGGCCGAAGTCGAAGAACAGGGCGAGCTTGTCATAATCCACGTCGGGAGCGATCTTGGGCATCTTGAAGGTGCAGTCCTCGTATGCGGTCACGGCGAAGTCGTTCACATAGAAGAAGGCGTGGTCGTTGTCGTTGCCTTCCCAGGCCAGCTTCACGGTGCAGGTGAAGTCGGAGGAGGCGTTGATGGTGGCGCAGAAGTCATAGAGGCCGGCAGCCTCCACGGCGTGGTCCACGGTGAAGTGGGTCTGGCCCTGCCATTCGCTGCCGCCGATTGCTTCGGGGATGGTGAGCTTGAAATCCTTCTGGTCGCCGTTCAGCCACTCGTATGCGGGATCTGCGATCTGTCCCCAGCTTGCGTCGGCATACCAGAACACGACGCTAAGGTCGGAATTGAGCCAGAAGTTGGTGGCGGCGTTGTCCACGTCGTAGTGGGCGCCTTCCTCCACGGGCTCGGGTTCGGGATCGTCGCTGGGCAGAACAGTGCCGTCGTCATAGGCGTGGTCCTTGAGGACGATGTTCCTGATCACAACCTCGGTGCCTGCACGGCAGCCGCCGAAGTCGAACGCAACCTTCACGTTGCCCTTGGCGATATCGACGCCGGGAACGTCGCTTGCGTAGTAGATTATGTCTTCGTAAGCATTCTCCACGGGGATGACGGGCTCGATGAGGAACAGGCCGTCGTCGGAGGTGTCGACGATCTTGAAGGTCACGCCGGTGTCCTCCAGGAACGCATTGTTGCTCTGGATGATGCAGCTGAAGTCGTAGGTCTTGGCGGAGCTGAGCTCGATGTCGGGAATTCCGACGTGGAGCTGGGCCTGCCAGCGCTGGTCGGACTCGTCGGGCAGGGAAACCGTCCAGACGGAGCCGTCCTTGGCGAGGGTTATCTCGTCGGGGTTGGCCTCCCAGCTGCCGCCGTGGGCATAGTAGGTGCTGAGGATGGAGTAACTGTCGGTGTCGTCGACGTCGTTCTTCCACATATTGTGCTCGAAGTCGTACTTGAAGCCCTTGAAGGTCTGCTCGGCCGCACCGGAAGCGAGGGTGTAGTGCCAGGCTATGTCGCCGTTGTCGGCCACGAGGTTCATTGCCTTGGCGGTGATGCTCTCTACCTTCAGGCGGGGGTTGTTGATGAACTCGATGTTGGGATAGTAGGGCCAGAGGGTCTTTGCGGGGAGGACGAGGTAGAGGTCCTCGCCTTCAACCTCCCAGTTCCAGGTGGTCTTCTGGGTCTCAACGGGATAGCAGTAGTCCTCACCGGTGGTGTTGTAGCTGTTCCAGGGCTCGTCGGTCACGCCCACGTTCACGTAGATGGTGCCGGCGTCGCCCGGGTCGAAGGTATAGACGTTGCTCTCCAGGGCGAAGGTCATCGTGTTGTCGTACACGCCGAAGGCCTTCTTCTCGTCGGGGCCTGCGCTCCACCACTCGGTACCTGTGGTTCCGGAAGGGCCGCAGCCAAGGTGGCCGTCGGCGCTGTTGTCGATGTGCCAGGCCTTCTCGGAGTCACCGGCGATGAAGGTGTTGTACTTCTTGAAGTCCATCACCGTGTTGTCGATGTGGAAGGTCTTCTGGGCATAGTCTTCCGACAGGCCGCAGGAGTTCATTATCTTCATACGGACCTGATAGTCGCCGGCTGAGGCGAATATCTTCTGGAGACCGTCCTGGGCCGAATACTGGGTCCAGTCGCCTGCCTTGTCCTGGAAGATCCATACGGGGACTACGCCCTTCTGGCCCAGGGAGAAGGTGACCTGGTTGATGCTCTGGTCAACGGTTATGACAGGCTCGTAGGATGCGGCCGTGGGAAGGCCGGCTTCCGTGGGGTGCACTATCTGCTCGGGAGAGCAGGCGAAGAGCGCGAGCGCCAGGGAAACTATTCCTGAAATGTATGCTGTTCTTTTCATATCTGTAACTGTTAATAACCTGCATTCTGGTTAAGAGTGTTCTGGGAGGCGTCGATTTCGCTCTGGGGGATGGGGAAATACTTGTGATTCTCGGTCCAGGAGCCCATACGGCCCTTGTCGGCAGTGCTGGTGAAGTTGGCGTCGTCCTCGGGTACGAGAACGGTGGCGGCGTCGCCCCAGCGGACGAGGTCCCAGTAGCGCTTTCCTTCACCCACGAATTCGAGCTTGCGTTCCTTCTTGATGTTCTCGAGAGTTGCCTCAACGGTATCGGACAGGCCGGCGCGGTTGTGGACCAGGTTGAGCCAGGTCTTTGCAGAGCCGGCGTCGGAGTTCAGCGCTAGCTCGGCGGCGTTGAGAAGGGTCTCGGCGTAGCGGTAGTAGCGGATGTTGTTGCCGAATGCGCAGTCAGAGGCGCCGGTGTCGCCGTGATAGATTTCCTTTGCGACGTATTTGTCGAGGAAGTATCCGGTGTCCTGGTAGCGGGCGTTGTAGCTGCCGGTGGCCTGGAAGCAGGTGGCGGCCTTGCGGGTGTCGCCGTCCTCATACATCAGCGCGGTGGAGGAACGGAGCGGAGCGAAGCCCCATCCGCCCATATAACCGTCGGCGCTGTAGTTGTTCGGGCTTATGAGCTGGGGAGTCCAGGTACCGCCGGCACCGTGGACCCAGTCGTAGGAACGGACCTGGTTCTCGTGCTTGTAGTTGATCTCGAAGATCGACTCGGAGCACCATTCGCCTTCGGGGAGCCAGATCTGGGCATAGTCGGGATTGAGGCTGTACTTGCCGGAGGAGATGATCTCCTTCATATAGCTCAGGGCCTGGGCGTAGCGGGTGGTGTCCTTCTGGTACATCACGAGCTCGGCATAGAGCATATAGGCCATTGCGAGCGAGACGTGCCCGGTTTCATCTCCGGTCCACTGCATGGGCAGGGCGCCGATGGCGATGGCACCTTCGAGGTCGGCGATTATTTTGGCATAGACGTCGTCGGCAGAGAGCTGCTCGCCGACGTAGGGCTGCTCGAGGTTGGTCTCGTAGTAAACGATGTTGCCCCAGAACTTCCACAGCCAGGTGTAGTAGAAGGCGCGGAGAACGCGGCACTGGGCCTCATAGGACTTGGCGATGGAGGAATCGAGCCCCTCTACCCAGCCTATGTAGGTCAGGCAGTCGTTGCAGCGCTTCACGCCGGAATATGCCTCGACCCAGATGGAGGTGCAGCAGTTGGTGGGAATCGCGGCGAAGTCGGCCGAGAGGTGCCACCACTGGTTGTCGGTGCGGTCGGAACCGCCGACCCACAGCTGGTCGCCCAGAATGTCCATTATGATGTTGACGGGAGCGTACTGGCCCTCGGACCAGTCGGTCCACTCGAGGGGGTCGTAAGCGGCCACCAGAGCCTCTCCGAGATGCTCGGAGGTGGTGAAGTATTCCTCTATGGGCTGGGCCGTAGGGTTATCTACGGTGAGGAACTTGTCGCCGCAGGAAGCCGCAAGAACGGCGGTGGCGGCAATGGCGGTAATTGAAAGAATTCTATTGAGTTTCATAATGCTATCCTCCATATTTTAGAATCCTACGTTCACACCGAAAGAAAAGGTGCGGGGCTGGGGATATACGCCGAAGTCGATACCGAGCGAGGTGCCGCCGGAGGAGATTTCGGGGTCGTAGCCGTGGTACTTCGTCAGGGTGACGAGGTTCTCGGCGCTCACGAACAGCCTGAGGCTGCTGATGAAGATCTTGCCGGTGAGCTTCGAGGGAAGGGTGTAGCCGAGCTGGATGTTCTTGAGGCGGGCGTAGGTGCCGTCGTAGATCATCAGGTCGGAGGACTGCCAGTTCACGCTGTCGCCGATCACGAAGCGGGGATACTTGTCGGAAGTGCCCTCTCCGGTCCAGCGGTTGAGCATATAGGCGGGAAGGTTGGTCTTGGAGATGTCGTTGCGGCGGGTGGCGTCGTAGATGTCGTTGCCGATGGTTCCCTGCCAGAGCATCGAGAAGTCGAAGCCCTTCCAGCTTATGTTGAAGTTCAGGCCCCAGCTCCAGTCGGGAGTGCCCTTGCCGATGTAGGTGCGGTCGTCGGCGGTGATGGAACCGTCGCCGTCAACGTCCACGAAGCGGACGTCGCCGGGAACCGCGTTGGGCATTATCTTCTCGCCAGCGGCGTTGACGTATGCGTCAATCTCGGCCTGGTTCTGGAAGATTCCGTCGGTCTTGTAACCGTAGAAGTAAGGGAAAGGCATTCCGTTCTCGGCGCGGGTGATGGTGCCGGTGCCCTGGAAGCTGTCGAGGTTGGCCCAGCCTTCCTCGTTGCCGTACTCAATGAGCTTGTTCTTGAGGTAGGAGATGTTGCCGTTCACGCGGAGGTTGAAGTCGCCCCAGCTGTGCTTGTAGCCGGCCTCGAGCTCAATGCCGCTGTTCTCCATCGTGCCGACGTTGCCGGTAGGCTTGCTCTCGCCCACGTATGAAGGGATGTTCATCGTCATCAGCATATCGGAGGTGCGCTTGTTGAAGTAGTCGACGGTCAGGGTGATGGAGTTCTGCAGGAAACCGAAGTCTATGCCGGCGTCGAGCTGGGTGGAAGTCTCCCACTTGAGGCTGGGATTGGCAAGGCCGCTGGACTTGGTTCCTATGGCGATGCTCTCGTCGGTGCCGAAGATGTAGTTGTTGTTGGTGTCGGTAAGGACGGTGTAGCCGAAGTTGCCTATGTTCTCGTTACCGTTCTGACCCCAGCTGAAGCGGATCTTGGAGTTGCTGAGCCAGCCGCGGCTCCAGTCCATGAAGTCCTCCTTGTGGAGGTTCCAGCCCAGGGAGAAGGAAGGGAAGGTGGCCCAGTGGTTGTTGCTGCCGAAGCGGCTGGAACCGTCGCGGCGGATCGTGACCTGTGCCATATAGCGCTCGTCGTAGTTGTAGCTTGCGCGGAAGAAGTAGGAGGCGAGCTTGGCCTTTGCGTAAGGAGCGGCCCAGGCGCTGTAGTCGCCGTTCTCCTGGACGGAGTCGGTGTAGCTGATGTAGGGCTTGTTGTAGTCCTTGAGGTAACGGGCGCTGGCGCCGAGATAGTTGCCGCTGCTCTCCTTTGCCGACTGGCCGAGGAGGATGCTGAAGGAGTGCTTTCCTATCTCCTTGTCATAGGAGAGGGTGTTCTCGACCTGCCATACGAGGCCGCGGTCCGACTCGGAGCTCGAGGAGGAGTAGGTGGCCTTGTTGTTGGTGCCGAGGTAATAGACGGGGGTGTAGCCGTCGGAGCCGTAGAAGGAAAGGTCGGCGCCGATGGAACTGCGGAACTTCAGGCCGTCCCAGATCTGCAGCTCGAGGCTGCCGTTGCCGACGAACTTGTGGCTCCAGCCCTCGGATGCGGGCATCGAGAGGCTGGCAATGGGGTTGACCATCTCGTTGTAGTCGGCGCCGGGGAGCATATAGATGCGGCCGTCGGTGCTGTACATGTCAACGTAGTCGGTGATGCTCTGATATGCTTCAGCTTCGGCCTCGGTGGCATACACTCCGAGGATGGGAGAAAGGGCGAGGGCCGAGCCGAGAGGGGAACCCCAGGTGGAGTTCTCGCTCACTCCGGTGCTCTTGATGTAGGCGTAGGAGAGGTTGGCTCCGATGGTCATCTTGTTGAGCCAGTTGCGGTCCTTGCTCGCGTCGAACAGGGTGTAGGTGGTGTTGGAACGCAGGGTGAAGCGGCTGTAGTTGGAACGGCCGTAGTTGCCGCCCACGATACCTTCCTGGTTCACGTAACCGCCGGAGAGGTAGTAGTTGAGCTTCTCCGTGGCTCCGCTGATGCTGAGTTCGTGCTGGGCCTGGGGAGCGTTGTAGTTGAACACTTCCTTCTGCCAGTCGGTGCCCACGCCGTAGCTGTAGGGGTCGTCGTACAGAGGGGCCATTCCGGCATTGATGCGGCCTTCGTTCATCATGATTGCGTACTCGGAGGCATTGAGGACCTCACGCTGGCGCCAGGGGCTGCTGAAGCCCATCGTGAAGTTGTAGTTCACGTGGGTCTTGCCCTTCTCGCCCTTACGGGTGGTCACCAGGATGACGCCGTTGGCCGCACGCGCACCGTAAACCGCTCCTGAAGCGCCGTCCTTGAGGACTTCTATGCTCTCGATGTCGGAGGGGTTGAGGTAGTCGATGCCGCCCTCGATGGGCATTCCGTCCACGATGTACAGAGGGTTGGAATCATTAATGGTACCCGTGCCGCGCACACGTACGCGGGAGGAGGAACCGGGCTGGCCGGAATAGGAGGTGACGTTCACGCCGGCCGCAAGGCCCTTGAGGGCGTTGTCGACTCGCAGCGGAGCCACGTTCCCGAGGTCTTCGGAGCTCACCTTGGCGATGGCTGCGGTGACGACGCTCTTCTTCTGGACGCCGTAACCGATGACCACGACGTCGTCGAGCATCTCGGAGTCTTCTTCAAGGACAAAGGCGATGAAAGGGGAATCGGCCTTAACGGTCTGTGAGACATAGCCGATTGACGATACCGTGAGGGAGGCGCCGGCGGGGACCTTTGACAGTTCCCAATTGCCGTCGAGGTCGGTGACCGCACCGGTCGTGGTGCCCTCGATGAGCACCGCCGCTCCGATGACCGGCTCTCCGGCCTTGTCCTTCACCGTACCTTTCACACTCTGGGCGGAGGCTGCCGCCGTGCCCAGAACCAGGATCGCAAGGATCAGGGAAATTCGATGAAATAGATGTTTCATTGGTTGTTTGAATTATTGTGTATTGGTTTTTATGACTTTCAGTGCATAAATCGAACGCTAATTTAAAAATTTAGAAAAACATCGGCAAGTTTTAAAAATCGATAAAAATGAAAAAGTAGATGATTAAAAAGTTAACCATCTGCTTTTCAACGAGTTGACTGTTTCAAAAAGTGGACTTTCAGTGGTGCCTTCCGATGGCCTTCACCTGATCCTCGAAGGCCTCTTTGCCGTTGATTGCCGCGGCCTTCACCTGGGCCCTGTAGTTGTAGATCGTGTTCACCGAATAGCGCAGCAGGGAGGCTATGTGCGAGCTCTGGGTTATGCCAAGGCGCACCAGCGCGAAGATGCGGAGTTCCGTGTTCAGCAGTTCGCCCTTCTTCAGCGCCACCCTGGCCTCGGGTTCAAGCAGCGCGTTGAACTCCTCCACGAAGTTGGGATACAACTGAAGGAAGGCGTTGTCGAAGGAATTGTAGAAGTTCTTCAGTTCTTCGTCCATCTGGGCCAGAGTGAGATGCTTGCGGAGCTTGTCCAGGTACCCGGAACTCATGGAGAGGAACAGGCCGAGGTACTCCTCCTTGGCGGCGTTGGCCTCGCTGAGCCTGACGTTGGCCTTGCGCTCGCTGCGCCTTACCTTGAGCATCAGGAAGCAGATGAGCAGCAGGACCGCGGCAAGAATCGACACGGCCAGAACAAGAAAGCGGACCCTGCGTAGCTGCGATTCCCTCTGGGCGTCGTAGGCCTTCTCGATGGACGGGAGGCTGCGGGCAATCTGCAGGGGGCGGAGCTTGGCATTGTAGTAGAGGGCGTCGTCGAGGGCCGTCTGGGTGTAGCGGAAGGCCCTGGCCACCTCTCCCCTGTCCAGAAGGCGCAGGGCCACGGTATATAGCGAAGCGTTGTCCTTGACGGCGCTCAGGCAGTCGGCCGTGGCCGAACGGACCAGCCAGCGGAGTTCCTCGTCCATCAGCCCGCGGTTGTGGCAGGCTATGCTGAGGTAATAGGAGGCGATGGCGTACTCGTGGGAGGAAGGGTCGAGCCGCTCCACAAGGGCCCGTCCGACGGAATCGGCGGCGGCGTTGTCCTGCGAATCAACCAGATTGCACAGCAGCATTTCCTGATGGATGAAGCTGTCGGGCGACGAGGTGGCTATGATGCGGTCCCGGTAGTAGCGGGCGTCCCGGAAGAGGTCCTGGTCGTCGGACCCGCCGTATTCCCAGAAATCGTGGCAGAAACGCTGCCGGAAGTCGTACCAGCGCTGCATCTGCGCCGCTCCGAAGGTGAGGGTGTCGACCTTCGCGGCGGCCTGGCTCGCTTCAAGGTACATTCCAGCCGTGGCATAGAGGATGGCTTTGGAAAGGGCCACCTCGGAGGGGGCCGAAGGGTCGCCAACGAGGGCGGCCTGCTCCTCCTGGGAGTTCAGCGCATCCAGGGCGCCGTCGAACTGGAAGGGATAATAAAGTTCGTAGAGATGGCCGTAGGCTTCATACAACCTCGAGGGGGAACGGTCGCGGCCATAGGCCACCGAACGGACGGCGTCTATGCGCGACTCGTGCCGGTGGACGGCCTCGAGGGAATTTCCGAGGGCGGCGTCGAGGGCGTCGAAATCGGCCTGAAGGCCCGACGCGGCAAGGGCGAGAAGCAATACGAGAGTCTTCATTTGAGAGAGTGCAGATTGGTGTTGAGCCACTCCAGGCGCTGGGAGTAGAAGTCTTTCAGATAGTCGATTTCCCCTTCATAGCTTCCGGGAATCTTGACGTTGGGCCACACGTAGGTGTTCAGGATATTCCAGGTCTTGAAGTTGCGCGCGGGGGCCTCGTCCATCTCGAACACCAGAAGGTCGATGTAGTCGGGCACGGTCTGGAGTTCGGAATAGACGTAGTCCCACTTCTGAACGACCTTCTTCACGAATGCAGGGTCCTTGAAAAGGCGCTGGTACCAGCCGTACTCGCCGGTCCAGGATGCCGTGGTGTAATTCTTTATCCACCAGCCCGTGGGGCCGTTGTTGCCGCTGGGGAAGTAATCGGCGTTGCCGAAGGCCAGGTCGAAGTCCCATTCGTGGTAGAACCTCAGTCTGTCGCCCACGCAGAGGGTGAGGAATGAGCTCTTGCGCACGTTGCCGTCGATGTCCTTGGAGAGTTCCTCCACTATGTAGTTGTCCACGAACGAATCCACGTCGATCCAGGCGGCGTAGCCCTCGGTCGGGTCGGTGAAGTCGTCGGAAAACAGTGCCGCCTCGAAGTCCTCGAAATATTTCACGGTGGCGTCATAGACCTCCTGCGCCGGTTCCTCGGGATCCTTGAACTGGACCGGCACGCCGCATTTCGTGGTGCTGAAATAATACGGCTCGTCGGTGGTCTGTTCAATCTCCAGATAGAGGTCACCGGCGTCGATGTCTATGTTCACCTTGTTCTTTGTGACTTCCTTGGCCTCGAAGAGGTCGTACACGCCCACGTACTTGTTGTTCAGGTACACCTCCACGCTGCGGCGGCGCGGCGTCCACGGCATCCCGACTATCTCCGAGAGGCGCATCGCCACGGCGTTGCGCAGGAGCGACTTGTCGGCATAGTTCGCAAGAAGGCACCAGTCGCGGTTCTTCGGCATTCCCAGGACCTTCTGCTCCTCGGTGAACTTGATCCTGTAGGGCTGCTTGGGCATTCCCCAGGTGGAGTTTCCGCGGCCGCGTATCTGCGCCGGCGCGCTGAGGGAGGTGTTTTCGGAATAATGAGCGTCGGGGTCCTCGATGCTTATGGTACAGTCAACGTAATAGCTCTTGTGCACGCGGTCGGCGCTGTGCCTGATGCGCACCACCGGCATCGTGAAGTGCTCCGGCTCCGGAATATAGATGGTGAACATCAGCTGGTTGGCATTGCTCAGATACACGCAGACCTTCTCCGAGGTGAAATATACGTACACGGGGACGGCATCGGCATTCGACAAGCCCGTATTCTTGGACACCCCCGTGGACACGCCGCCCACCATCCACTCGCCGTCGGCGTTCCAGGCCACTATCCTCGGACCGTACTCCCCGCTGCAGTCGTCGATCTTCACCTGCGTGGGCTGGAGCGTGACCTGCCCCTCCTCGAAGGTCAGGATGAAACGGTTGTTCTCCAGCACCGCCCCGAGGCAGGTCCATTTGAGCGTGTAGGCTTCATACAGTTCAGCGTACCCGTCGGGGACGACGGGCTCGGGAACGGGATCCTTGCTGCAGGAAACCGCGAGGGCGGCGAGCACCAGTATGGCTGCAAATAATTTCTTCATTGGCTTTATGCAGAGTCGAGTTTGCAAGTTACGAATTATTTCTAACTTTGCGGCCATAAATTTCAGAACTTATGTGGCTTTGGATGTCGGTCTGCTCCGCCGTGCTGCTCGGAGTGTATGATGTAACCAAGAAACAGGCGCTCAAACGCAACGGGGTACTCTATGTGCTCCTCGGGTCCACCGCCCTCACCGCACTCTTCCTGTGTCCTTTCCTCTCGGAGGGGTCGCTGCAGGACCATCTCTCGCTGATTTTCAAGGCCCTGCTCGTTTCGGCATCCTGGATCAGCGGCCTTCTCGGGATGAAGATGCTGCCCCTCACCACCGTCAGCACGATCAAGGCCTCGCGGCCGGTGTTCGTGGTCGTCTTCTCGATTATCCTCTTCGGGGAAAGGCTCAACGTCTGGCAGTGGATCGGAGTCGTCGCGGTGATTGCGGCGCTCTACCTGCTCAGCGTCTCGAGCGCCAGGGAAGGTATAAGATTCGCACGCAACAGGGGCGTCCTGTGGATGGTGGTCTCGGTGCTCACCGGCGCGGCCAGCGCGTTGTACGACAAGCACATACTGGGGCATATGGAGCCTATGTTCGTGCAGAGCTGGGCCAACGTCTATATCACCGCCGTCCTCGCCCTCTGCATCCTGGTAAAGACACTGCGCACGGCGCCCCAGGAGCGCGAGCACTTCCGCTGGGACTGGCGCCTTCTTGTCATCGCCGTTCTCATAACCATATCCGACGCCCTCTACTTCTTCGCCGTCAAGGACCCCGGCTCACTGCTCTCGGTCATCTCGATGGTCAGGCGCAGTTCCGTCGTCATCACCTTCGTCCTGGGCGCCCTGCTCTTCAAGGAGCACAACATCCGCGGCAAAGCAGCCGACCTGGTCCTTCTCCTCGCCGGTCTCGCCCTCCTGCTCTTCTGCAGTTAGCAGCGCTGCGTCAACTTCGTCGTGACCAGGGGCAGCACCCTGCCACTGATGGCCGTCAGAAGGGGGGTCGTGCCCCTGGTGCCATCAAATTGGGCCTACCAGGGGCAATAACCCCACCTGGAAGGCCGATTTTGCACCTGGTCCCGGCTACCACGCCGGGAAGGATATCCCTCTCCGGGACCTGTGGCCGCCCGTGGCCTCATGAACGGGAGGGGCCCGCCGCGAAGCGGTGGGAGGGATG